>Ga0209098_1003609_pt1 | contig 12642 bp, 12 predicted proteins | sample AD_JPNHW1_MetaG_FD_184429 | JGI IMG/M metagenome (GOLD analysis project Ga0209098, IMG submission 184429) | Active sludge microbial communities of municipal wastewater-treating anaerobic digesters from Japan - AD_JPNHW1_MetaG (SPAdes) (version 2) | ecosystem: Engineered > Bioreactor > Anaerobic... | reverse complement strand
ATCCGGTCGCTCACGCTGCCCTGCACGTCCGCACCCGGTACCACACAGTCCGCAAGCAGCTTTTCGATAAACCGGTACCGGGTATCCGCCATTACGGCGGCGCGCTCCATACCCAGTTCTTTTTCCATGGCAACCAGGATTTCGTTCACGATGTGGCGGGTTTCGGGGCTGAGTTTCAGCTCCTCCATCATCGGCTCGTCGCCCTCAAACAGCTTGGTGGCCGCGTAGCGGGGTCGCACATCCGCGGCCACGGCCTGCGGCTCAATCAGGTGGCGGATCGCATGCAGCGCCTTATGCGCAGCGCCGTCACAAATATCCAGCCGGGCGGGCATAATTTTCTTTTCCGCCAGTTCCATCGCGCGGCCCACCAGCTCGTCCAGCCCTTCGCCTTTGCGGGCGGAGATGGCAACCACCGGTACGCCGAGTGTTTTTTCCATCTTCGCAAGGTCGATGGTGTCCCCGCGGCTGCGGACCTCGTCCATCATGTTCAGGGCGACGACCGTAGGGCGGCCCAGTTCCAGCAGCTGCAGCGTAAGGTACAGGTTGCGCTCCAGATTGGTGGCGTCCACACAGTTGATCACCACGTCCGGCTTGTCTTTCACGATAAAGTTACGGCTTACAATCTCCTCCATGGAATAGGGGCTGAGCGAGTAGATGCCCGGCAGATCGACAATCTTCACGTCGGTGTATTGCCTGGGCAGCTCCTGCGCTTCGTCGGCCTGATCGTGCCCATGGCGATAGCGGCTCCACCAGCCCAGACTGGGCAGGCCCAGATGGGTTTGTTTCCCGTGGTGATGGTGGATCATGGTACCGGTTTTCTGTTCCACCGTAACCCCCGGCCAGTTGCCCACATGCTGGTTGCTGCCGGTCAGCTGGTTAAAAAGGGTGGTCTTTCCGCTGTTCTGGTTGCCTGCCAGCGCAAAAGTATAGCTCATGCGTGCGCCTCGCCTTTCCCGTCGATACTGCGGAGGGTGATCTTCTTTGCGTCGTCCACGCGAAGGGTGAGCGCATATCCGCGAATATGGATTTCCAGCGGATCTCCCATCGGCGCAGTTCGCAGCAGAATCACCTTCACGCCGGGCGTAATGCCCATATCCAGCAGGCGGCGGTGCAACGCATCCGTCCCTCCCACATCCGCAACCACGGCGCTTTCGCCTGGTTTCAGGTCGGCCAGCGACATTTGCTTCTCTTCCGTCATAACCATATCCTTTCCCATTAGAGCCGCGTTTTTATGATACCCCTGTTTCAGGCGGACGAACCTGTGCGCATGCCGGAATATCCGTTTCGCCCTTCCGGAATAACGCAATTTCCGCTTCGATGATGTCGGCCGCGTTTTGAACGCCGTTTTCAGCGCGCATGTAAGCTCCCAGCGCCTCCGCGGCGGCCCGGTATCCGGGTCCGGTGGTAAGCTCCCTGAGCGCCGCAGCCAGATTGTCCACCGTCAGCTTCTCCCGCGGAATCGGCTCCGGCCCCAGCCCCATCCGGCGCACACGAAGCGCCCAGAAAGGTTGATCGCCCCCAAACGGAATCGTCAGCGTTGGTTTGCCCGCGCGCAGGCCGGCCGCGGTCGTACCCGCCCCGCCGTGGTGCACCACGGCGCAGACGCGGCTGAACAGCCATCTGTGGGGAACAAAACCCTGGATGGTAAACACATTTTCATCCCGTACTGTCTGACCGCCGCCCCAACCGTTAGCCAGCACCGCGCGCACGCCGCTTTGCCGCACCGCCTGCACCACGAGGTCAAGGGTATGGTCCATATCGCCGCTGGTCATGGAGCCAAAGCCGATATATACGGGTTGGGGATCACGGGCCAGAAACGCCGCCAGTTCCGGCGAGGGGGTAAAGGCGGGCTGTTCCGCTTCCATCCAGAAACCGGTCATATAAATATGCTCATTCCATTCGGCCGGGCGGGGCACAAGGTGATCGCTCATGGCGTAAAGCGCCGGCACGGGGTGTCCGCGGTTAAAGGCACGGGGGCGGCATTCCAGCCTGCGGCGCGGCATGCCCTGTGCCCTGCGCCAGCCCGAAAGGTAGTGCTTCTCCACCATACTCACCAGCAGATAGGCCAGCCTGTAGCTCAGCAGGTTCCACACAGGCCCCACGGTCAGCCCCGGTGCGGAGGAAATGGGCGCGAGACGGTTGGGGTCCATCATGAAATAGTTTGTCCTGATAAAAGGAATGCTCCGTTTTTCCGCCAGCGACTGGATCACGTTGCCGAAAAAGGTGGCGATTACCGCGTCGGCGTCGGCACAGGCCGCCTGCAGGTCACTTAAAAAAGGGTCGAGAATAACCCGGAATACCTTCAGCACCTGCCGCATATAAGCGACGCCTTCGGTTCCGGGTTTCATAATGTTCTTAATAAATTCATGCGCATCGCCGGAAAGCGGATAAAACCGTAGCCCGTTCTTCTGCGCCAGTGGAGCGAAATCGGCAAACGCGCAAATCGCCACGTCATGCCCCCGCTGTTTCAGTTCCCTTCCAAGGAGCACGTAGGGTCTTACGTCCCCTGTGGATCCGATGCAAATCATCGTGAACCGCATCCACATCGCCCTCCTCAACCCACGTTCCATGGCATAGTATAGCGCACAAGTTAGAGAATTGCAACTGGAGGCCCATCTGGTGTAAAAGCTTATCAATCCATCTTTTCGCGCGGTTCTGTCTCCGCGGGGCGCATCGATCGCCCTGTTTATTTTTCCAGCGGCTTTAAACCCACGAACACTAAAAGCGTCCCCCTGTCCACTGTAACGCTGGCTTCCTGCGCATCGGCAAACTCGTTGCTGACGCCAAGCGGCCGATCACAGCTGAGCGTCGCCTGATTCAGCGGGTATTTAAGCCCTCTCAGGGTCACGCCGCGCGCGCGGGTTCCATGGCAGAAAACAGATACCACCGTACCTTTTTCACGTTTGGGTAACATCAGCGTACCCCCCGTAAGCGCAAACACGTCATAACGGGGGCACACCATGCGAGCGGCTGCGCCACGACGGCTCAGCCCGCCTAAAAGCTGCAAATTTGCCAGACTGTGGTCGGCGCGTCCGCCGTCCGCTCCATACAGGGTAAAGCTGCGGTAACCCCGCGCCCATCCCTCCGCGATGGCGATACCCATATCGGTATCGTCCTTCTCCGCCGGAAAAACGCGGATGGACACCCCTTCCGGGCGTGAGGAAAGCGAGTCGAAGTCCCCCACCAGCAGGCCGGGGCGAACGCCTATGCCCACCAGCGCCTGATAACCCGCGTCCGCCGCAATAACGAAGTCCCCGCTGACCGGTTGAAACTCCCGTGCTGTAAAATCCCCCGCGCCCACCAGATAACAGGTCGGCATGCTGTTCCCTCCCCCGACGGTACGGATGAAACGATCTCCCTTCACGAATGCACAAAAGATCGCCGCGAGACTTACGCATTCATGAATTGAAATCGAATAAAGCAAGGGAGCCGCCCGCATACCGCGAACGACTCCCGCATGGATCCGGCAGGCCGAATCCGAAAAACCTTAGCGCTTGCTGAACTGCGGCGCGCGACGGGCGGCCTTGAGGCCGTACTTTTTACGTTCCTTCATGCGCGGGTCGCGCGTGAGGAAACCTGCCTTTTTGAGGCTGTCGCGCAGTTCCGGGTCCGCTTTAATCAGCGCGCGGCTGATGCCGTGGCGGATTGCGCCCGCCTGGCCGCTTAAGCCGCCGCCCTTGACGCTGACCAGAATATCCATTTCGCCGCCCGCCTTGGTAAGTTCCAAAGGCTGGCGAACCGTCATCTTGAGGGTCTCAAGACCGAAATAGCTATCCAGCTCGCGCTTGTTGATGATAATCTTACCGTCGCCGGCGACCAGACGGACGCGGGCAATGGCCTCTTTACGGCGGCCAACGGCACTGTATTCAACCTTAGCCATGGTGCTCTATCTCCTTTTCGCGTCCGTTACTTGATTTCCAACTTTTCGGGTTTACGGGACTCGTATTCATGTTCCGGGCCCGCGTACACACGAAGTTTCTTGGCCATCTGACGCCCGAGGGGTCCCTTGGGGAGCATGCCGGTGATCGCCTTTTTCAAAGCGAACTCAGGCTTATCCGCCATCAGGTCGCGGTAGCGGGTCTCGCTGAGGCCGCCCGGAAAACCGCTGTGATGGTAGTAGATTTTCTGATCCAGTTTCTTACCGGTCAGAACCGCCTTTTCGGCGTTCACGATAATCACGTAATCCCCCGTGTCCACGTGAGGGGTATAAATGGGTTTATGTTTACCGCGGAGCACGTTGGCAACCTGGCTGGCAAGGCGGCCCAACACAACGCCTTCCGCATCGACGACATACCATTTGCGCTGTACGTCCTCGGCTTTGGCCATGTACGTATTCAAGTTCGTTTCCTCCTTAAGGAAAGCTGTTCCGAATCTCCTGTGCGACGTTTGATGGTCAGGCAAACGCACGCTGAAACAATAAACATTCCGGGGCTAGCGGAGTTTATTGATGCCAATGACGATCATACCAGATTTTTCGGGGTGTTGTCAAGAAATTTCTTGCATGCTGACGCCTTTTTTTGGCGTTTCCGCAGCAGCTGCTGCAACCGGGGCGTTGAGCCGGCGGCAGAAAGAAAGAAAATCAGTACGCGCCTTTCGCGTCGGTCTCCTTCGCGTCGGCTCCCGCTTCGCAAAGCGTGCCCTCCGCGTAGCGCTTTTCCGCTTCTTCCATAATCTTTTCCGTGGCGGATACGCCGCAGCGGGTAGCTCCCGCGGCACGCACGGCCAGCACGGTATCCAGGTCACGGATGCCGCCGGAACCCTTTACCTGACAGGAGGCAGGTACGCTCTTCCGCATCAGGCGAACGTCTTCCACCTTGCAGCCCGCGGTACCGTACCCTGAGCTGGTTTTCACCCAGTCCGCGCCCGCGGCGGCGGCCAGCCTGCAAACGCGCGCCTTCTGCTCGTCGGTCAGGTAACAGGTTTCGATAATCACCTTTACCTTTGCGCCACGGCTGTGTGCCAGGTCGCAAATCGCGTGAATTTCGTCCTGCACGTAACCGTCCTCCCCGGCGATCAGGCGGCCCACATTGATCACCATATCCAGTTCTTCACAGCCGTCGTCCAGCGCGGCTTTCGCCTCCGCAAGCTTGATCTGCGGCAGGTGGTTGCCGTGGGGAAAGCCGATGACCGTGCAAACATGCACGCCGCTGCCTTTAAGCATATCGGCCACCAGTTTCATGTCCGCCGGGCGGGCGCACACACTGGCGGTTTGATATTTAAGCGCGATCTCGCAGCCCTTGCGAACGTCGTCCTGCGTAAGGTAGGGTTGCAGGGTGCTGTGATCCAGCATTTTGGCAATGTCTTTCGGGGTCAGTTGACTCATCGGGTTCATCCTCCTTTGTCCTTGTGGAAAACATCTTTATTATGCGCCGTACAGTTTGGCGCGGAAACGGAAAGGCGGGCAGTTGGCAATCGCCACCAGGCTGTCGCCCGTCTGCAAAACGGTAAGATCCTCGTCCTCGATCACATACTGATCCGACACCTGATCGATTCCGCGGGTCTGTGTGGCGGTCGTGTAGGTTTCCGCCACACGGTGGCGACCGTACAGGTTTTTCACAAACAGGCGCGCCGCCCGATCATGCAGGCGAAACGCCACCGTAGTGCCGAAGGAATCCAGAATGGTCTGCGCATCCAGCTCGCCATATCGTTCCACCAGCCGGTGAACGCTGGCGAGCGAAAGCACGGTTTTTAGCCCCTTGTTTCGCCCAAACAGCAACGCTTCCTCCAGATGAACCAGTCTGGGCAACACGCAAAGACCGTCCAGCAGCAGGTAAAGGTTGCCCTCATTCTCCTTGCGGGAAAGCAGTTCCCGCAGGCACAAATCCATCAGCGTCGCGAATACCGGTCCGGTTGCAGGGCCGCGTTCCGGGTCGTAGCAGAGGAACGCCACCTTGCCGTGCCCGCCGCGTATCACGCTGCGGATGCTTACGGTTCCCACGGCGTTGAAGCGCCCCTGCAGCAAATCCCTCGCCGCCTGCTGCAGCGCGGATACCACGCCCGCCGTTTGCCGGCCTTCCGGTTCGGACAGGTACGAGTTCAGCGTGCGAAACTCCGGCAGTGACTCCAGAATCGCCGCCATGCTTTCCGTATCGAACCCATCGATCAGCCCGCGCAGGGTGCGGTTATTCCGCAGCGCAGGGTCCGGCTGGCGGCACAGGTACACAATCAGCGCCAGCGTAAGGTCCCGCGCGGCGGTGGCGTAATACGGGTCCGGCGCGGTGCGGATGCGCTCGGCAAACAGCATTTCGCACAGGGCGGACGCGTCCTCGGGCAGGCGTTCGCTGTCCTGTAGCTCCAGAAACAGGTTCCATTGCGCCTCGCCGTTTCCGTCCGACGCCCGTTCGTCGTCCGCGAAAACCACATCCCCGGGCTGGCCGAACGCAGCGGTATATTCTCCCGTGGGATCGAATACCACCAGCGCGTCCTTTTCGGTCAGGTTCACGCGCAGGTTGCGCAACAGGTGGCGCATCATATTGCTTTTCCCCGTACAGGCGCTGCCCAGCAGCAGCATATGGCGGCTGAGCAGGTCCTCCCCGATGGGCAGATAGGCATTCTTGCCGTTTCCATCCGTGCCCACCAGAGAAAACAGCGCATTCGGATCGCGGTAAGCCACTTCCCGCCCGATCTGCGTGCCTTTCAATACCGTTTGCTGATACATGCTTTCTCCTCGCTGGCCCGTTTCGGGCGCTTGCCGGATCGCAGGATGGTGCTTATTCTTCATGCGTTTTCTTCAGCATCTGTGCCATCGTCAGCATCGGTTTTTCCGCAGGTTCCTCCCGGCCGCCGGTACGGCGGGCCAGTTCCCGCAGGCTGACGGCTGGCGTTTGCGGCGCGGGTTCTGCTGCTTCGTCGCTTTCGGCGGGTTCTTTGCTGTCGGCTGCTTCGTCACTTTCGTCACTTGTGGTGCTGTCGCCAGTATCGCCGCCGCCAACATTTTCTTCGCTGGCGGTCGCTTCGCCGCTGTCGACTATTTCGCCGTCGGCCTCTTCGCCGCTATCGGCCGTTTCGCAGCCGTCGGTTGCTTCGTTGTAATCGGTTGCTTTGTCACCGTCGCGCGTTTCAATGCCGTTAAGGCTTTCGGCATCGCCGTCCGAATTGTTGAAATCGGCACTCGCCCTGTTTTCGCCCGCATCTTCCGCGTTCACCGGTCCGCTGCCGTCGGCAGACGCTTCGGCCGTCTCCTGCGCGCCCTCGATCGCTTCGTAGCGCATGGCGGGCAACGGTTCCGTATCGCCATCTTCGCTGTCGTCCGCGCCTTCGGTCACCGGCAGAACAGGTTCCTCCGGCAAGGCGGCTTCCGCGTACATCTTTTTCAGCAGCCTGCCGCGCATGACATAGCCGCCCTCAATGCTCTGTTCCCGTTCTTCATCAAATACAAACGGTTCTTCCGCAGGGCGGATCAGCCCTTCGCGGTCGCGTTCCATACGGCGCAGGTAGGTGATATCCTCGTCGTAACCGCTGGCGGGCGTTTCCCTGAGCGCCGTGCTCTCCCGCGCCACCGCGGCGGCAACTTTATCCACCCGGGCGTTGAGCAGGGTGCGCGCTTTCTCATAAACCGGCGCGGAGGGATCCAGTTGGCGCAGCGCCGTCTCCCGACGGTATAGTGCATCGATCAGGCGGCCTTTTTGCTCCTGTATCACTGCCATCCGCTGCATTTTGCGGTACTCTTCGGGTGCAACCGCACGGTTTTCCAGTGTGAATGCGCAACGTTCAAGGCTGACGCGGCGCTGGCGGATCATCTCACGGCTGTCCGGCACAAACACCAGCGTTACCGGTGCGCCCTCAGCGTTCAGCCCGTCTCCGTAAGCTGGGTTATTGCGCACCTGCGCCGTCATCAGCGTCATCCCGGTATCGTGTATGGTCGCCACTCGCACCGTATCCGGGCAGAGACCACCCCCGGTCTCGGGATCGTATCGCGGGGCAATCTGGAACGCCGCACACACCCTGCGCGCGTCCAGCGAAAGCGTTCGGCGATCCGCAAAGGCGCTCAGTTCTGCGTAAGGCATCCACAGATCGCTGATAAAATCGTTATCGGCAAAGCACAGTTGGGCCAGGCGGACCGTTCGTTTCTCCGGCGCCTGCACCGCAAAGTGATCACAGGCGTAACGCATGGGCACATACTGGCTCACACGCTCAGCCAGGCGCGCATACTCGGTATAACTGTGCGCGCCGCTTTCGTCCCCCTGCAGGCTTTTCACTACCGCCAAATCCTGCAGCACCCGCGCCAGATCGTTCTGGGTAAAGCTAACCGGCGACAGCCCTTCCGCCGTCAGATACTCCGCCGCAAAACTCACCGCGTCATAGATTTCTCCCTCGGCTACGCGTTCCTGTACGTAATGGGCGTAATCCGTACCGCGTTCGGTGATTCCCATCGCTTCTTCAGCGGTATCCAGCACCCCGCCGCCCCGTGGGTACACACTTTCCGGCACGGCCACAGCCTGTCCGCTCCCGCCGATCAAGCGGATCGACAGCCGCTCGCCCAGAAAGGGGCGATATTGCGGAAACGCCTCCGCCCAGGCCGTATCCACTGTGAATACGCTTTCCCCTACATAATGACCCTCGTAGGTAAAATTGCGCAACGCGTTATCCCCCGCATACAGCTCCGGCATGCGGGCATACAGTCTGGCATGGTATTCGGTTGGGTCGATGGAAAACCCGTTGGGTGCGACGTGCGCGCCATGCCGGATTCCCAGGTATTCCATGTTCTGCACCAGTTCCGCCGGAAACAGCGGCAGAAAGGCGCTGAAACGTTCGGGAACCGGCGGCTGCGCCTGCGCGAAAAGCGCCTTCGCGCGGGAGATCAGCGTCTCCGCGGAAAGGCCCGCGTACCCGACGGTACCGCTCGCGTTCTCTTCCATGATAGCTCCTTCTTCGCATTTTGAGACTGGGTTTAAAAATCGAACACAAATTGCAGCTTGGGAAGCAGCCGGTCCACCATCATCCGGCAAGGCACCGGTTGCGGGTCGTGCTCGGCATGGCACACAAACAGCTGCCCATCCTCGGCGGCCAGCATCATCAGCAACGGGTCACCTCCGTCGCAGGTGGTGGCCATACAGTAGGCCAGCGGCTGATCCGGGTGCAGGCGGCGGTACAGTTCCGCCTCCTCGAACGTACGCGAAGGCGGCGCCAGCTCGGTGTTACGGCAGGTTTCAAACACGCGCCCGTACATAAAGCTGAGCGGGCTGTTCATCGGCGCGACCGGCAGGCGGAAACGGATTTCGAGAAACTGGCACATGGATAAATAATCAAGAATACTCTGGTGAAACAGCTTTGCGCTCTCCCCCAGCGGGGCCTGCCCGTCTTCCCAGGCAATCGGCTGCCAGAAGACAAAACCCGGGCGCTGACATCCCGGCAGCACCAGCTTGTCGTCCATCGGCGTACGCAGATACGTAAGCGGCCTGCGCCCCGTTTCCCGGATAGCGGTCTGTTGAAAGCGAATCAGATAATCACGCATGATCGGCGTCATTTTCCCCGGCATGCATTTCCCTCCCAAAGAAATTTCCAGCGGCGTCCCGGATGGGGCCGCCGCCCCGTTCAGCGATAGGTAATCCGAAGCGTCGCGTCCCCGCTGCGGGGGTCCGTAGCGACCAGCGCGGTCCCAAAGGGACAGCGTAAAAGCACCCCGCGCTGGCTGTCCTTCGCGGGGTCGTCGCCATACAGGCAACGAAAAAGAAACGCGCGCTGCCGCCCGGCATCCGGGCGCGCCCGTTTCCCAACGGCCGCCACCTGCAGCTCCACCGCGTGCAGCGTTCCCCCGCGCATCAGGCAAATGCAGCTCAGCCGCCCGCCGGGCACGCCGAAAGCGGGAAAGCATACGGTGTCTTCGTCCACGCGATCGGGCAGCACAGCGGACTGCCCCGTCAGGATTCGGCAGGCATTGCGTACATCCTCCATGGGCATATACGGAACCAGGCGCGCCTTCCCGCTCAGCAGGAGCGCACCGGTATTTTCATCCCAAAACCGCATCAGGCGGGCCCCCTTTCCAAACCGACGGAAAGCGCCGCGCAACGTTCAGGCAGGAAGAATCCGGTTGCCAAATCAGCCGGTTTTTCCTGTGCCCAGTCTATCATTCGAGGTTTGCACTGTCAATCGTTTCCCTGATATTCAAGCCGGATCGCGGTTTGCAGCCGCACTTTACGCACGCTTGCGACCGAACGGCGGATATGGTAGGATAAGCAGGCAATTTGAAACCCGGGGAGGCGTGGGAATGCTGCGGATTCATCAGCTTCGGCTGCCGCTTGAACAGGCGGGGGCCGCCGACGGGACGCTGTACCGCCGTCTGGCCGCGCAGCGTTTGCGGATTCCGGAGGGCGACGTACTTGCCGCATCGGTCAGCCGCCGCAGCGTAGACGCGCGCGACCGGGGTGACGTACATTTTACGCTGACGCTGGACGTGCGCCTGGTATCCGAGAAAGCTGAAAAAACCATGGCGGCGAAGTTCCGCCCCAATCAGGCAGCCTATGTACCGGACAGCGAGGCGGAAACGCACAGCGTTTTTACACAGCAGACATCGCCGTATGACCGCAACCGCCCCCGCCCGGTCGTAATCGGCGCAGGCCCGGCGGGCCTTTTCTGCGCGCTGGGGCTGGCCGTGCGCGGCGCGCGCCCGCTGGTGCTGGAGCGCGGCAAACCTGTGGAAGAACGCGCGCGGGACGTGGAAATACTGGAACGACAGGGCCTGCTGGACCCGGAAAGCAACGTGCTTTTTGGCGAAGGCGGAGCCGGTGCGTTCAGCGACGGCAAACTCACCTGCGGGCTGAACGACCCGTTCATCCGCACGGTGCTGCAAACCTTTGTGGAGTGCGGCGCGCCGGACGATATTCTGTTTTCCGCCCGGCCGCATATCGGCACCGATCTGCTGCGCGGGGTGCTTGCCGAAATGCGCAAACGCCTGACCGCGCTGGGCGGCGAGGTGCTGTTTTCCCACAAAGCCACGGGTTTCTCCCTGCAAAACGGGCGGATTGCAGCCGTAAACGCAGTGACTCTGCCAGGCAACACGCCCCTTGTTATCCAGACCGACACAGTATGCCTGGCCATCGGCCACAGCGCGCGCGACACCTACGCGTGGCTGCGGGCGCTGGACGTGCCCATGCAGCAGAAGCCCTTCGCCATCGGTGTGCGCGTGGAACATCCGCAGGCAATGATCGACCGCGCGCAGTACGGTTCCGCGGCGGGTTTGCCCGGTCTGCCTCCCGCCGATTACAAGCTGAACGTACCCACGCCCGACGGGCGGGGAGCCTATACCTTCTGCATGTGCCCCGGCGGGCAGGTCATCAACGCTTCCAGCGAACCGGAAGCGCTGAACGTAAACGGCATGAGCCTGCACGCGCGCGCCGGGGAAAACGCCAACGCGGCGCTGCTGGTGGGCGTACGTCCGGAGGATTTCGGTTCCGACGATCCGCTGGCGGGTATCGCCCTGCAACGCGGCATTGAGCGCGCAGCCTATCGCATGGGCGGCGGATTTTCCGCCCCCTGCCAGCGCGTGGAGGATTTTCTGGCCCGCCGACCCAGCACGGGGTTTGGCGGCGTCCACCCCAGTTACAGGCCCGGCGTGTTCCCCGCCGATATCGCCGAATGCCTGCCCCCGTTTATCACCGATAATCTGCGGCTGGCCCTGCCGGAAATGGCGAAAAAGCTGAAAGGCTTCGACTGCCCGGACGCGCTGCTGACCGCACCGGAAACCCGCTCCTCCGCGCCCGTGCGGCTTTTGCGAAACGAGCGCCGTCAAAGCGCGCTGCCCGGCCTGTACCCGCTGGGCGAAGGCGCGGGGTACGCGGGCGGCATTATCAGCGCCGCGGTGGATGGGCTTCGCGCCGCGCTGGACGCGTAATATCCGATTATATCAAGGAGGTCCCATGATCCGAGCCGTTTTGTTTGATATGGACGGGGTGCTTTTCGATACCGAGGCGCTGGGCTGCGAGGCCATGTGCCGGATTGCCGCAAGCTACGGCCGAACCATCGACCGCGCGTTTTACACCACAACGCTGGGCCTGCCCTATGACGAGTGCGAAAAAGTGTACCTCGCGGCGCTGGGCGACGATTTTCCCTACGCCGAGGCGGTGGACCGTTTTCGCGCCTTTTTTTCGGAGTATAACCAAACCCACCCGCTGCCCCGCAAGCCGGGGCTGATGGAGTGCCTGACCGGGTTAAAAACACGGGGCCTGCACATCGCGCTGGCCACAAGCACGGTACGCGCGCTGGTGACGGAATACTTTGTTGCCATGCCGGATATCGCCGCCTGTTTTGACGGCATGGTCTGCGGCGGAGAAGTGCCCCGCGGCAAACCCTCGCCGGACATCTACGTGGCTGCGGCGCGCGCGGTGGGGTGCACCCCTGCGGAATGCGTGGGTGTGGAGGACAGTTTCAGCGGCGTGCAGGCCATTCGCGCATCCGGCGCACACTGCGTGATGATCCCGGACCTGCTGCCTTTCCAGCCCCGTTTTGTCCCCTATGTGGACGACTGTCTGCCCGATCTGGCGGCGCTCTGTGCGCTTGTGGACCGGCTGAACGCGCAGAGCAGGTAACCCCGCGTTCCCCTGTCGGCCACCGCCCACTGTGGAAAATTAAGACCCCGCTTACCGTTTCATCCGGTATGCGGGGTTTTTCGCGTATGTCCGTCAGTCCGACAGCGCTTCTTTTAAG
>Ga0209098_1003607_pt1 | contig 12644 bp, 9 predicted proteins | sample AD_JPNHW1_MetaG_FD_184429 | JGI IMG/M metagenome (GOLD analysis project Ga0209098, IMG submission 184429) | Active sludge microbial communities of municipal wastewater-treating anaerobic digesters from Japan - AD_JPNHW1_MetaG (SPAdes) (version 2) | ecosystem: Engineered > Bioreactor > Anaerobic >... | reverse complement strand
ACAAAAAGCGACCTCCTAACGCCTGGTATTTTACCTTCATACGTATCTTATACCCGTATTCTATCCGTTCCCCGCACGACTTTCAATCCGCTATGAAACCGAAACTTCACACTCTGTGGGAAATAAATTTCCATCTCCGGCCAAAACTCGTGATGTCGTGCACACGTCTGACCATAAACGTCCTTGCCGCGGGTTAAAAGCGAGAGACCTTGCGCCGATTTTTGCAACATAAATGTTGACGCCGACAAAAAAATAAAACAAAAGTGGTGAACTATGAAGATTTTTGTCTCGCCTGAGTTTTGTGCGCCTCGCAAAAAAAGAACCTGATCGCTATGACATAACTTGCCAAATCAGAATAAGTAAACGCGCATCGCGATGCAACGCGTGTTCGGAAATTAACTTCATTGGCATATTCTCTGCTAGACAAAACCGTGCAACGAGTTTGTATGTTTCACATAAATGCGTTTTGATCGTGGGGCTTGACCGGTCTCGAATAACCAGTAAAGGCAAACCAATGAAGGCACTGTTTCCTAATCGGATGCTGTTGGGTTGTGTGTGTTCTGCTGTGGGCCTTGCAACGTTCCCCGCCTGGGCGGAAGAGGCGCCGTCCGTTCTCGAAGTCGTCAAAACGGGCGACACCTTGTTCATCATGTTGGGCGCCGTGATGATCTTGGCGATGCACGCGGGCTTCGCGTTTCTCGAAGTCGGCTCCGTGCGCCGCAAGAACCAAGTCAACGCGCTCAACAAAATCATCTGCGAGTGGGCCTTCTCGACGCTCATTTATTTTCTGATCGGCTATCCGATTTCGCGCGGGGTTTCGTTCCTCGTGCCGATCGAGACGCTGGCGGCGGACCACGGCATCGCCTACATGCGCTTCTTCCTCCTGCTCGGGTTCGCGGCCTGCATTCCCGCCATTATTTCCGGCGGCATTGCCGAGCGAGCGAAGTTCTGGACGAACGCCACGGCCGGCCTGATTTTTGTGGGTCTGGTATATCCACTGATCGAGGGCGTGACGTGGGGTCGCATGAACAACGTGCTGGCCGGAACCGGAGGCTGGCTCGCGACCACCTTTGGCGCACCGTTCCACGATTTCGCCGGTTCGGTCGTCGTGCATGCGGTCGGCGGCTGGCTGGCGCTGCCCGCGATTATTCTGCTGGGTGCCCGCGCGAAGCGCTACGAGTCGGACGCCATCAAGGTCAGCAGCATTCCGTTCCTCGCGCTGGGAAGCTGGACGCTGATCGTCGGCTGGTTCGGATTCAACGTGATGAGCGCCGGAGCCCTGTCGAACATCTCCGGCGTGGTGGCCATCAACTCGCTGATGGCGATGGTCGGCGGCACGCTGGCGGCCCTGTTCGTCAGCAGAAACGACGCCGGCTTCGTGCACAACGGCGCGCTGGCGGGCCTCGTGGCCATCTGCGCGGGCTCGGACCTCTACCACCCCATCAGCGCCTTGGTGGTGGGCATGATCGCGGGCGCACTCTTTGTTTTCCTGTTCCAAGCCGAAAGCCAGCGCCTGAAGATTGACGATGTGCTGGGCGTGTGGCCCCTGCACGGCGCCTGCGGCGCGTGGGGCGGCGTCGCGTGCGGCATCTTCGGACAGAAGTCCCTCGGCGGCCTCGGCGGCGTCTCCTTCTTCTCCCAGCTCATCGTCACCTTTGGCATTATTGCGGTCTGCCTCGTCGCGAGCGCCCTGATCTACGGACTGCTCAAGCGCACGGTGGGCATCCGCCTCAGTCCGCACGAGGAAATGGTGGGCGCGGACCTCTCCGTCCACATGATTGAAGCTTATCCCGAAGAAGCGCTCTAACCCCACAAGGAAGTCCACGCGATGAAAATGATAATTGCCATCATCCAGCCGGAACGTCTGGACGCCGTCAAAGAGGCACTCTTCAACGCCGAGGTTCACAAGATGACTGTGAGTCGTGTGCGCGGGTGCGGCCAGCAGATGGGCTTCTCCGAGAGCTACCGCGGACAAATCCGCAAAGTGAATTTGCTCGAGAAAGTCCGCTTGGAAATCGCCGTGAACGACGATTTCGTCAAAGTCACGGTGGACACCATCATCAAAACGGCCCAGAGCGGACACATCGGCGACGGGAAGATTTTCATTATGCCGCTGGAAGAGTGCATCCGCATCCGCACGCACGAGACCGGCTCGGCCGCCATCGGCTAGCGAACGCAAATCCGGCTGCTGGCTTGGAGCGCTCACCCCCGTCTCGACGCGCCTGTGCGTTCGTGTTATTCTGGCGCCCAACGGAGGGAGGCATGCGGATACTGTCCATTTTGCCCGGCTCGGGGGGTTCGTTCTACTGTCAGAACTGCCTGCGCGACACCGCGCTGGCCGAGGCGCTGCGGCAGCGCGGTCACGCCGTCACGCTGATGCCGCTCTATCTGCCCGCCACCGCGAGCATGCCTGCGCCCGACGAGGTGCCCGTTTTCTACGGCGCCGTGACGCTCTACCTGCGCCACTGTTTTGCGCTCCTTCGCCGGCTTCCCCGCGCCTGGTTCGCGCCGCTCGACTCCTGGCCCGTCCTGCGCCTCGCCGCGCGCTTCGCAGGCTCCACCTCGGCCGACGGCCTGGAGGACCTGACGCTCTCGATGCTGCGCGGACCCGACGGTCGGCAGGCCGACGAGCTTCGGCTCGTGGCGCAGTGGGTCGCGTCGTTGTCCGCGGACGAGAAGCCCGACGTGATCGTGCTCTCCAACGCCCTGCTCGCCGGCCTGGCCGCGACGCTGAAGCGGGCCGCGCGCTGCCCCGTCGTCTGCTGGCTTCAAGACGAGCACGTCTGGACCGACGCGATGGATCCCTCGCTGCGGGCGGCCGTCTTGCGGGTGATGTCGCAAGACGCGGCGCACATCGACCGCTTCATCGCGGTCAGCGCCGACTATGCGGCGCGCATGGCTCACGCGCTCGCGCTTGACCCCGCGCGCATCAGCGTGGTGTTCCCCGGCGTGGAGCCGGCGGCTTACGCGCGCGCCGACGTGATGCGCCGCCCGGCCACCGTCGGATTTCTCTCGCGCCTCTCGGCAGCGGAGGGGTTCGACCGCTTCGTCGATGCGTTTCTCTTGCTGCGTCGCGACCCGCGCTTCGCGGGCGTGCGGCTCTCTGCGACCGGCGGCCCGTGCGCCGACCGGCGTTTCCTCAAGCGGCAGCTCGCCAAGCTGGCGGAGGCGGGGCTGCTCGCCGACGCCACGGTTTCAACCGATCGCTTCGCTTCCGACCGCTTCGGCTTTCTCTCGGAGTTGACGCTGCTGTCGGTGCCCGGCGGCGCCAAGCCCGAAGCCTTCGGCTACTACGCGATCGAAGCCATGGCCGCCGGCGTGCCGGTCGTGCTGCCACACCAAGGGGCATTCCCCGAGATCGCGGCGGCCGCGGGCTGCGGCACGCTCACCGCCGACGCGCGCCCGGAAACGCTCGCGCGCGCGTGGGCCGAACTGCTGAGCGATCCCCCGCGTCTCCAGAGCGAGGCCGAGCGGGGACGCGTGGCGGCCTGCACCCTCTTTTCGCAGGCCGCGTCGGCCGCCGCGCTGGAGCGCGTGCTGTCTAGTTCGCCGGCACCCACTCGATCGAGCGGAGGTTGATGGCCTTCCACTTCGCGCGCTCCGCCGCGCGCAGCGTGACGGTTTGAACGCCCGCCTGGCCGATCGCGATTTTTCCGACCGACACTTTCTTAAACGCATCCCAGCCGTCGGTTTTCGGAATGTTCACGGCCGCCGTCTGCGCGCCGACTTGAACAACGGCCGCCGCCCCGTCGTGCGCGGTCGCGACGTCCAGCGTCACCGCGTAATCGCCGGCCTTTTCAAAGCGGACCGTCCACGTGGCCGAGTCGTCCCCGCTGTCCCAGAAGCCAATGTTCTCTGCGCCGCCCTTTTCTTCGACTTTCAAGTTCCCCCGCAAGTCGGCATCGCCCGCGTTGAGCGTCAGCTTGCCCGCCGCATCGGGACGGACGGCGCTCGTCGGCAGGTTCACCGGCACCGCCTGCCATTTTGTGCCCGCGATGCGCAGGGCGCACGTGTACTCCGAGACCTTCTTCTGCGGCACCGCCACCTCCAGGCCTTCGGCCGTTTGCTTCCACTCGACTTGGCCGTCGTAGCCCAGCACCTCGACCTTCGTGATCGCGTTGACGTCCTGACCGTCCGGCTTGGCCAGCGAGCGCACGACCATCTTGCCGTCCTCCGGCCAGCCCAGCGCGATCGCATAGAGCGTCGTCCCCTTGGTGGTGAAGCGGATTTCCCTGGCGTTGTACTTGAAGTCCTCCTTGAACGCGCCGCCGCGGACCTTGACCGCGCTCTCGCCGTACACCAGCCAAGGCCGCGTGCCGAAGATGGCCTCGCCGTGGACTGCGTTCCACTCGGCCAGCTGCCCCAGCATCTGCTCCACCTCCGGATCCAGCGAGCCGTCGGGCCGCTGGACCACGTTCAGCAGGAGGTTGCCGTTCTTGCTGACGTTGTCGACCAGCATGTCGATCACCCAACTCACCGGGCGGAAGGTCCAGTGCTTGTTGTAGAACCAGTCGCCGATGGACGTGTCGGTCTGCCACGGGTTCGGATCGATCTTGGGCATGATGCCGCGCTCCAAGTCCTCCACCCACCGGCCTTCGGAATTCTGCTTGCAGTTGTAAATCGCCTCCACCTTGCCGCCGTGCAGCGCGGCGTTGGTGTTGTAGAAGTGCGCAATCATGTTGAGGCCGACCTCGTTGCCGAAGGGCACGCCGCCGTCGCTGTAGAGCAGATCCGGGTGGTAGTTGTCCACCAGCTCCTGGATTTCGCCGAACCACTGCTTTTGCCAGCGCGGGTTGTTGCTGTACCAGCCGGTGTCGCCGGGCTCGGCGGGGAAGTGGTAGAGGTCCTGAAACTCCGGGTTGGCGCCGTCGTAAGGCACGCCCGCCTTGGGCCCCTCTGTGTCGGCCTTATGGCTGGCCTGGAACCAGGTGAAGCTGGCGCCCAAGTGCTCGGAGACGCCGAACTTCAGCCCGTATTTCTGGGCGGCCTTCTGCCACTCGCCCACCACGTCGCGGTGCGGCCCCATGTTGACCGCGTTCCAGCGGTGGAGCTTGGAGTTCCAGAGAAAGAAGTTGTCGTGATGCGTTCCCATGCTGACGAAATATTTCGCACCCGCCTTCTTGTAGAGCGCCATCAGGCGGTCGGGGTCCCACTTCTCGGCCTTCCAGAGCGGAATGATGTCTTTGTAGCCGAACTCCGAAGGATGCCCATACGTTTCGAGGTGGTGCTTGTAGTAGCGGTTGCCGGGCTCGTACATGCCGCGGGCGTACCAGTCGCCCTCCATCGGCACCGATTGGGGCCCCCAGTGGGCCCAGATGCCGAACTTCGCATCGCGGAACCACTCGGGGCACTGGTACTGCTTCAGCGAGTCCATGTCGCCCTTGAACGGCCCCTGCTCCTCCGCCACCGCGCAGACTGCGAACGCCAACACGCCCAACGCCATCGCCCTCATGGGTGCCCCCTTCCTCTTCCGATTCTCCAGAACGTTTCCGAGCCGCCTATTTTTTCAGCTCCTCGTCAAAGCAGACCGCGACTTTGCCGCACTGTCCGCCGGCCATCAGCGCATACGCCTCCGAGGCCTTCTCGAGCGGGAAGCGGTGGGTGATGAGCTTGTCCGGATGGAGGCCCCAACGCACGAGCCGTTCGACCAGCTCCTCCATCAGCCAGATGCTGGTGACCCACGACCCGTAGATCGTCTTCTGGTCGTGGATGATGTCCGGGCTGGGATTGAAGTGGACGGGGCCGCCTTCGCCGATGAAGACGATCTTGCCCCACTTGCGCGCCGCCTGAATCGCGGCGAGCCGGCCCTTGTCGTTGGCGGAGCATTCGACGGCCCGCTCCACGCCCAGGCCGCCCGTGAGCGCCTTGACCTGCGCCACGGCGTCCGGGCCGGCCGGCACCACGTGGTCGGCCAGCTTGAGCCGCTTGGCGATCTTCATGCGCGCCTCGCTCACGTCCGTGCCGATGGTCAGCGACGCGCCCATGGCCTTGCAGAGCTGCAGCGCGGCCAGGCCCACGGGACCCAGTCCCGTCACGAGCACCGCGTCGCTGCCGCTGATGCCGATCTTGAGCAGCCCTTCGTAGACGGTGCCGAAGCCGCACGCGACCTGAGCGCCGTCCGCATAGCTCAGCGCGTCCGGCAGCAGCACAAGGTCCTTCTCCTCGGCCACGATGTACGGCGCCATGCCGCCGTTGCGCTGCCAGCCGTAGGCCTTGCGGTATTTCTCGCTGGTGCAGGAAATCATGTACCCGCGACGGCAGTCGTTGCAGACGCCGCAGCCGGAGATGTGGTAGATCACCACGCGGTCGCCCTCTTTGAAGCGCCGCAGGCCGGGGCCGCACTTGACGATCTGCCCGGCGGGCTCGTGCCCCGCGACCATCTCCTTCTGGTAGCCCTCGGGGCCTTTGCCCAAATGCTCGTGGTAAATACAGCGGATGTCCGACCCGCAGATCGTGCAGGCCTTCGTCTTAATCAGCACTTCGCCGTGTCCCAGCTCGGGAATCGCATACTTCTTGAACTTCACCGTGCTGTCGCCCGGCAGATACGCACCGACCATTGTTTTGGGGATCTTGCTCATCGATGGCTCCTTTTTAACCGTTGACTGTTGAGCGTTCTTACTGCTGGATGACGCCGTCCTCGTCCCACAGCGCTTCCCACGTCAGGCCTTGGCGCCACAGAAAGACTTGGCCCTTGATCAGGCGGCAGCCCTTGTCGATGCCGGCGAGCGCCCGCAGGTCCTCGTCGGTCAGCGGATTTTCGACGGCGGCCTGGAGGTTGGCCAGAAGCTGGTGGCGCTTCACGGCGAACGGAATCGTCACCGCGCCGCAGCGGATCGCCCACTGAAGGCACACGACGGCGGGATGGACGCCCTGCCGCTCGGCGATCTTCAGAATCACCGGATCCTCGATCTCGCACGTGTCCTCCGGCGTCCGGTCGCGCGCGGGGCGCGAGGGCGAGCCGATGGGGCAGAAGCCGATGGGCTGGATCTGGTTGGCGACCATGAAGTCGTAGAGCGCCCGCTGCTGGAAGTGCGGGTGCAGCTCCATCTCGTTCACCGCGGGCTTCACCCGGCAGTCGCGCAGCAACAGTTTCATTTTGGCGACCGTCATGTTCGAGGTGCCCAGGGTGCGCACCAGGCCGGCGCGGTAGAGCTCTTCCATCTGCGCCCACACCCGCATGTACGCGTCGTGAATGTAGGGCTTGGCGTTCGGATTGTGGTAGTCGCCGGAGCAGCCTTTGGGGTGAAAGTTTGGGAAGGGCCAGTGCACGAGGTAGAGGTCGAGGTAGTCGAGCCCGAGGTCCTTGAGCGACTGCTTGCACGACTTGACGACGTCGCCGTCGCCGTGCATGTCGTTCCAGACTTTCGACGTGATCCACAGCTCGTCGCGCCGAACGCCGCCCGCCAAGACCGCTTGGAGCGATGCGCCGACCTGCGCCTCGTTGCCGTAGACCGACGCGCAGTCGAAATGCCGGTATCCGAGGGAGGCGGCCTCGATCACCGCCGCGGCCACCACGTCGGCGCCATACTTGTCCGACCCGAACGTTCCCATGCCCACGACCGGTATGCGCGCCCCGTTCGAGAGCGTGCGCTTCGGCACCGAGCCGGGATCGATTCCGTTCGCACGCGCCGTCAGTTTTCCGTTGTTCATGGCCCTGCCCCGTTTGTTGTTTTGCCTCGATTCGGAGTCATCATACGCCACGCGGGGACAAAAATGAAATGGACGGAATTGACCAGATGATGGATATTATTGACTTATGAAAGACGCCTCGTTCATCTCCCAGCAGGTTCTTTCGGGCGAGTACTACTACCTCAACCTTCGGCCGGCAAAAGACACCCCGGGCACGGTGGTGTGCGGTGGACTGGAGCGATGCGATCCGCAGTACCGCATCGCGCGCACCCGCTTCAAGTACCACTCCATCGAGCACGTCGTGGCGGGGCAGGGCGATTTTGTGGCCGGTGGCCGGCGCTACCCGCTCCGCCCCGGCGCGCTCTTTTACTACAACCCCGCGACGCCGCACGAGATCGTCACCGACCCCCGGGAGCCGCTGGTCAAATACTTCGTGGACTTCTGCGGGCCGCGCTTCACGCGCCTGCTGAAGTCGCATCCCCTCGCGGGCCACGAGCCGTGCTACTGCGCCCCCGCCTCGCACGTCCGCGACCTCTTCGCCGACCTGCAGGCGAGCGGACGCGCCGCACGAGCGCACGCGCCGGACATCTGTGCCTGCCTGCTCGAACTGCTGATCTTTCAGGCGGCCGACAACGCCCTGACGCAAGACGAGGCCGAGTCGCCTGCGCAGCAGACCTACCGGCGCTGCCGCGATCTCATCGAGAGCCGCTTCCTGGAGCTGCACACGCTGAGCGATGTCGCGGAGGCGAGCCACATCAACGCGCCTTACCTCTGCCGCCTGTTCAAGCGGTACAGCGCGGAGTCGCCCTATCAGATGCTGATCCGACTGAAGATGCGATACGCCGCCGACCTGCTCAACGGCCCGCCGACGCTCATCAAGCAGGCGGCGAAAACGACGGGGTTCGCGGACCCCTACCACTTTTCGCGGGTCTTCAAGAAGATCTACGGGGTGTCGCCCCGCGGCTTTCTTGCGTCCGCGCACCGGTCAGCTCCGACGACATAGGGCTTCTCGCGGAGGCGGGCGGCTTCAGGGCGCAGGCTTGGGCACGGTGGCCGCCGCATCGCGGAAAGCCCACATGCGCCGGACGAGCGGATCGCCGGGCAGCCCGGTGTTCAGGATTTCGGCGCGAATTTCGATTTGTCGCGAAGGCGAGGCCCCCGTGTACTCGTCGTTCAGGCGCATGAGCTCCTTGCGCGCCCGCTTCAGCTCCGCGGCCACCCACTCCTCGGAACGGACGCCCTTGATCTGCACCTGGCCCTGCTGAGGGGAGAGCCGGGCGACGACGCCGCCCGCGATCAGCCCCGCGCGCCCCGCGCCAGACTCCGCCTTGGCGATCATCGCTTTGAGCAGAGCGTCGCGGCGGGCCATGATCGCATCGAGCCGCTTGACCTGCTGCTCGACCTTGCTGCCGATCCAGCCGCTGTTTTCCGGCTGGCGCACAAAGGCCAGAAACGCCTCGATTCTCTGCGAGGCCTCGCGGACCTGCGTCAGAGCCGAAAAGAAGGGCAAGTCGGCAACCATGGCTTGGTCGGCGGCTTCGGGGAAGGCGCTCACGTAGGTGTAAAACTCCTCGACGCCGAACAGCTGGTCGTAGGCGCCTACAGGCTCTTTGCGTCCGCGTTTGGGCAAGGGCTGCGCCAGCGTGTCGCAAGCGAGCGCGCGGTCGATGACCGCCGCATCGCCAAACGGCTGGAAGCACTCCGGGTTATCGCCCTCGCGGCCGATCCGCTTCTCGACCTCGGAGAACAAAACGGCCAGCTGGCCGACCTTGCTCTTGAGGACGGACTGGGCCTTCTCCAGCGACTGGCGGGCGACGGAAACGCGGGGATCCAGCGAGCAGGCGTCGACCGAAGGCAGCTTGATGTTGGTCGTCAGCGCCTTGGACGTTTCCAGTTCGCGCGCCTCCTGGACGGCCGCGGCGTACAGCGCCGCGCTCTCGGCGAGCGCGCGAACCGGCGGCTCGAGCAACTGGGCGCGGCGCTTGAGCAGCCCTTCTTTGCTGACGAGCGCCTGCTGGATGATCTGCAGGGCCTCGGGGTAAGGCGGGTTATCGCGCTTGAGCAAATCCAGCGCCTGTTCGAGCTTGCTGCTTTCTCCGAGCAGCGCCGACTGCCGGGCTCCGATTTTTTCCAGCTCCGCCTTGAGGGGTATCAGATACGCGGGCGACTGGGCGTTGAGCTGCGCCAACGCTTTGGCGACGCCGTCGTGGTCTTGCGTCAGCTCTTCAAAGCTGAGGTCTTCCCGCTCGATCGAGGCGTCCGCGCGCAGAAAGGCGTCGAGCATGGCTTTGGCGCTGGCCATGTTGTCGTACTCTTCCATGGCTTTGGGGTTCCAGCTCCAAGCGTCCTTCTTGGTGGACTGCAACAGGCCGAGGTCGCGGGAAACCAGAGTCCATTTGCCTTTCTCCAGGGACTCCCTTGCGCGGCCCCAGACGGTCAACGTGTTCTGCCACACGCCGATCAGTCGGCGCAGCTCTTCGATGGTGACCTGGTTCGATGCGGCGTGCCGTGCGAGCGCCGCCTGATCGACGGCCACCGCCGCCTGGTCGAACACCTCTTGCGCCGCCAAGTTGCGCGCCTTGCGAACAAACGATTCCGCCGACGGCCGCAGGTGCTGATAGGTCCAGTAGAGCATCAGCCCGACGGCCAGCGTGGCCGCCAGAATGCCCAGACGCAGCCACGTCTGCTTATTCGAGCGCTTGACCGCGCCGTCGTGGAACTCGACTTCGAGGTGCGAAAAGGCGATGCGGTCGCCGTCCTTCAGCAGTCGCTCCTTGTCGTCGCGCAGCGGCATGCCGTTCACGGCGGTGCCGTTCTTACTGCCGAGATCGCGGATCCAACAGCTCGCGTCCTCCTTGACGAGAATCTCGGCGTGGTGCCGCGACACCAGCATGTCCAGAAACACCAGGTTCGAGGTGGGGTCGGAACCGATGGTGAAGACGGGCGGAAGCAGCGGCTTCTTCTGGCCGCGCGCCTTGCCCGAAAGAATCTGCAGCTCGGACGGCGCTTTCGCGGTGCCGCCCTTGTCCGGCTCCACGCACAGCACGCAGTTGCCGATGCTGATTTTGTCTCCGATCTCCAGCTTCTTTTTGGCAATCCGCTTGCCGTTGTGAAAGGTGCCGTTGGTGCTGCCGAGGTCTTTGAGCCAAACGGCCCGGCCCTTCAGGAAGAGGGCGGCGTGACGCGAGCTGCAGACCGAGTCCTCTTTGGGAATGGGCCACGCGCACTCGTGGCTGCGCCCGATCACGATCTCGCCGGAGACCGCGCTGGAGCCGATTTCGTGAACGATGCGTCCGTTGTGTTCCAGTCGAATAAGCATAGGTGTGGGCCTTCAAATAACGTTAGCGTCTCGCCGATTCTCGCTGCGGATTCGGATCAGGGCGACACGCTCCATTTCCGCACGTCGAAGTAGCGCTGGTCGTTGATGTCCGAAAAGACCGCCTTCGTGAACTCGGCCGTTTTGACCGCCTTCTGTAGATTGTTCTGGGAAATCGCCGCGTTGAACGCCAGCTTCTGGCTGTTGAACCAGAGGGCTTGGCGCTCGCGCAGCTTGACGAGCAGGCGCAGCGCCTCGGCCTCGACCTCTTTGTGGCCGGCCTGCACCGACTGGGCCAGCAGGCACTCCAGCTGGCCGTTGATCGCGACCCACGTGGCGGGCGCCATGCGTTCGATGTCGGCCCGCGCCTGAGCCAGGGCCTCCTCTTCGGGAAGCTTGCTGAGATTGGCGTCGCCCTCCCAGTGGGAACACTCGAACTCTTCGGAGGACTTCATCAGCTTGTCCGACAGCATTTTCTCGGCGCGCACGCGCTCGGCGGCCGGCACTTCGGCGCGGATCACGATGCGCCGGATGCCGTGCCGCAAAACGCTGGCCACGCCGAACCACGAGCCGTCGCCATCGCGCAGGTACGTCACGCGCGTAAACGGCATGCCGTTCTTGCGCCCGAAGAACATGACCGTCGGAGCGGGCTTGTCGAAACTCCAGTGGCCGCCGCTGGCGGACGCCTGCTGGATCCAGTCCTGCACGAACGCCGAACGGCTCATCGCCGCGAAGCGGGCCTCCTGGGTTTCCTGAAGCACCACGCGCATGGGCACATCCAGCTTGCGGGCGATGGCGCCCTCCATCGCCCAGCCGCCCTCGATGGTCTTTTTCTTGAAGGTGTTGTTGCCGGGATAGAGGACGTCGTAGCCGCCGTCCTTGTACCCCCCGCTGGGCGCGGGCTCTGTGGCATCGACGAACTCGCCTTTGGCGTCTTGCGACCACTCGATCTCGTTTTCCGGCGGCGGCGTGCGCGGCCTGAAGATGATCGCGAGCAGCACGACGGGCACCGCGATCGACAGCCCGATGGTCGTGCGGCGGCGAATGCGCTTCTGCTCCACCGCCTTGAGGTGCTCGATTTCCTCCGGCGTGGCCGCGCGGGTCTGCATGGCGCGGGTCATGCCTTCGGTGGCGCCCTCCTCGGCCTCGCCGGGCGCAGGCCGCGACAGCGCGCTGGTCAACTCCGAAAGGTCGTCGGCGGCACGCGTCGCCGCGCGGGTCGCCTCGGGGTCCACAGCGGCGCGCGTGGGGGCGGTCGGCCCCGCCGAAGCGGCGCGCGTGGGGGCGAGGCCTTCGCCCGTGGCGGCCTCCGCATCCACCGTCGCGCGCGCGCTGGACAACGGGTCGACGCGCAGCACGGTGACCTTGCCGATCTCGATCCGCTGGCCGGCGGCGAGCGCCACCGCGCCGGAGACGGGTTTGCCGTCGACCCGCGTGCCGAACTGGCTCAGGTTCTCGATCCGCGCCTCGCCGTTCTCCACCCGGATGCGGGCGTGCTGCCCCGAAACGTCGGCGGACGCGAGATGAAACGTGGCGGCACGCGAGCGCCCCAGCGTCGACTCGCCGGCCTTCAGCTCATAGACGGCACCTGTGGGATCGCCCTTTTCAACGGTTAAGCGGAACATGTCGCGCACCCTCCTCAATGCTTAAAGACTTGGCCCATGCCCGCGTTCATCGCGCGGATCACGAGCGGAACAAA
>Ga0209098_1003604_pt1 | contig 12646 bp, 10 predicted proteins | sample AD_JPNHW1_MetaG_FD_184429 | JGI IMG/M metagenome (GOLD analysis project Ga0209098, IMG submission 184429) | Active sludge microbial communities of municipal wastewater-treating anaerobic digesters from Japan - AD_JPNHW1_MetaG (SPAdes) (version 2) | ecosystem: Engineered > Bioreactor > Anaerobic... | reverse complement strand
ATGATGAGGGAACTCGAAGACCTGGGAAAGAAAAGCGGCATCACCCACCCGACAGGCGATCAAAGCATGTCCGACAGGTATATCCGCACGATTATGAAGGCCTATATCGGCCGGAATATTCTCGATAACCCGGGCTTCTTCCCCTATCTGAATCAAATCGACCCTGCTTTCATGAAAGCAGTTTCTTATCTGAAAACAAAAAAATAATTCATTCGTCCCGATAATTTTGTATCTTCGTCATGGAATTTATTTATTATGAAACTAAATAAAAATAAGGACCTATGATACACGAATTGCCAGCATTACCGTATGCGATGGATGCCCTGGAGCCTTACATCTCCAAACGCACCCTTGAATTCCATTATGGAAAGCATCATCAGGCGTATGTAACGAACCTGAACAACCTGATTCCGGGAACGGAATTTGAGAACGCCACGCTCGAAGAGATGGTGATGAAAGCCACCGGCGGGATTTTCAACAATGCCGCGCAGGTTTGGAATCACACCTTCTACTGGAACTGCCTGAAACCGCAGGGCGGCGGGGAACCGCAAGGGATCCTGGCGGAAAAGATCAACCGGACTTTCGGTTCATTTGAGGATTTCAGGGAGAAGTTCTCGAAAGCGGCCGTCACCTTGTTTGGAAGCGGCTGGGCATGGCTGGTGGAGAAAGCCGATGGCTCGCTGGAGATCGTTCAGGAAAGCAATGCCGGGAACCCGATGCGGAACGGAGGTAAACCATTACTCACCTGCGATGTGTGGGAACATGCGTATTACCTCGACAAGCAAAACGCCCGTCCCGTTTATGTAGCCGATTTCTGGAAACTGGTCGACTGGGAAAAAGTAGCGTCACGCCTGTAACAGCGACGCCAGTTTGGCACACACTTCCTCCGCGGAGGCGGTAATATCAAATACTGCCGACGGCTTCAGGTAATAGAGGGTTCGTTGCGATTTGAACTCCTCTTCGCCACCGCCGGTGATGTTCACCATGATGCAGGCATCCGCCGGGATGTTCTTTTCACGGACCATCCTGACGAGCGAGCCCATCGTGACAGCGGCCGCCGGGTGAATGCTGACACCTTCTGTGTCTTTAAACAGCTTTGAGGCTGCCCGGGCTTCTTCGTTGGTGACGATCGTGATGTCTCCGCCCGAATCCTGCAGCGCATCGAACAACCCGCCCGGAACGGAATAGGGGGGACGGCGGTTCGACAGCACCTTGGCATCAATCTCCATGACCTGATCACGCGCCCGGTCGTCGTCCATGGGAAGAAGACTGCGCGAGCCCGCTTTCCAGGCATCGTACATCGGGATGAACGGGCAGTTTTGCGAGAGAAGCAGTTTCATCTTGTTATTCCCGAAACGACCGTCATCGATCAGTCGCAGGTTGGCTTCCCAGGCGGCAATGGCGCCCGTGCCGCTGCCGACAGCCTGAAAGTAGTAATCGGGAATGCGGCCAATGACATCCACCGCCGACAACACCGTGGTGGCCATGCCATCGCGCCGGGCGATGTTCTTAGCGCCTCCCTCGGGGAAGAAGCCTTTGGCCTGGCAAGCCAGGTTCGACAGGTTGATGGCGTCGAAGTAATCGCTGCCCGACCGGGTGACAATCAGTTTCACACAATCGTCGATGGGAGCATCAAACCACATGGCGTCGATGGTACCCTCGGGCATGCACAGCAGCAAAGGGATATGATTTTCGGAGCAGACCTTCGCGAAAGCACGGGCCGTGTTGCCGGCAGAAGCGACCACCAGTACACGATCGGAACTCCCATCGAGGCGGGCGCACACCGAATATGCCTCCGTTTCTTTAAACGAGCACGACTTCATGAAGGCGCCTTTTTCCGGCCACCATCCGCTGAAAGTGATATACAGGTTGGAAAGTCCCAACGCCTTCGCCAGGTGAACGCTTTTATACGTCACCGGAGCGGCAGATCCCTGCAGGATCCGGCGGAGGGGAAGCCAGTCGGCAAACCGGTACAGCCCCAGACTCACGGGACCGAAACGCAACTGCTTCTGTTCGTAAATGGCCCTGATAAGGCTGGGCTTGTCTTCTCCCGGCGGGTCCAGAATCCATCCGGTATCTTCAAATTCCTTCCCTGTCAGGAAAGAGCGTAAATAGTAACGGGTTGCCCCGGGTTGTTCCATGGTCATAATTCTTTTCAACAGTAACAAAACATCTCGCTCAGGTTCACGATCAAACCATCACCAAAATTACGAATTCTGAAACAAATGGGAACAATTGTCTGCGGATTGGGATTTCCTGAGGCCTGCTCGTGGACAGTTCAGGTTGGTTGAATATGGGCAAAAAACGAAAAATATTGCCCACGTATTCAGAACGTGGGTACGGGATGCCCATGATCTGTTTTCAATCCATCAACAGCAGGATAGATTGGACCAACTCAGTATTTTAACTTAGAACACCAATATTTTCCACAAATTATTATGGACTGATCGATGAAAAAGAAAATCATTCCAACTTTATAATTTTCCAAGATGCTAGTATTCCGTCGGATTTAATTTTAACAATATATGTTCCAGTAGAAAAACTGCTTATATCTATTTGAGTGGAGGCTGAATACAATTTTCCTTTCATCAGTTCCTGACCATTTTCTTTAACTTATCCACATGCATTGTAAGTACCTTTCCTAATGTGCAGTTTGCACACATTGATAGGATAAACCGTGTGAATTTTTTAGAATTATAAAATAACTGCCAGTAGGCAAGGACATCATATTATAGGAGATTTTATAGTTCCCTTTAGCAATTGTTTTATCGAGGATGACATCAATTAATTGTCCCATAGAGTTTCTTAATTCTAGTTTAGCTATTCCATCTTCAAGTTGATCAAATTCAATTGTAACATAATCAATTACGGGATTTGGATACGCATTTAAAACTGGACTTTCTGCTGGATCTGGTTTGTTGTCAAAGCCTTGGAATACATGATCCTGTCCATCAAATAGAGCTAATCCATTACTATCTAATCCCTCAGAAATCCAAGTGGTGATTGCCATATTGGACTGATGGTTAACCGAAACCTTTGGATTTGGATAGCCTACAATCTCATCATCATTATAGGCTGTCGTGAGTAGTTGCCAAAATTCATGCTCAAAGAAATTAGCATTTTTCTTCACCAATGGGAGGTTGTGCTCAGTGGAATCAAAATATGTAGCATAAAATGTCGTATCATAAATGTTATAGATAATACTAGGTTCCCGGCTTGAATGAGTTTGATTGGTTAGGATAAAATCTTTAAAGTAATTTGAAGAGGTAGGCTGTAAATTATAGAATCCCAAAATGTTATAAATCGATTGCTCTTCGAGGTATTGTTCACAGAGAATAAACAGTGTCATATCTGAACTATCATTGTTAAAATTGCTTGTTTGGCAAGAGATGACAGGATTACTACACAAGTTACTTGCTGAAGGGACAAGCGCATCTAGACATATTGGGTTAGACAAGGGACTATTAAAATCTGGGAATGTAAATGCAGTATAAATATGTCCGAATGGCTGCTTAAGATTTTCATGCTGTTCCCACGCAACAAAATATCTGCCCTTTGGATTACCTTGACAATACCCATATGTAATTGCGACCTTGTTTATGCTGTTATAGGGTAAGGGTAGGGAATGCCGACTTGTAAAAGAGCCCCCCCCGTTATCAGATGTTGTTATTATTATAGAATCTGACGGCCAACCTTCTTTTGAATAGACCACCGCAATGGAGTTTGGATTTGAATTTTGTGCAGGAAAGTTAAAATCTGAGGCTAGAGCAAAATCCTTAACGTACCAATCTGGGTCCTGTAAAATATTCTCCTCAAAAATTCCCGTGGCCCCGTTAAAGCGAAGTACGACAGCACCTCCTGTGTTAGAGACGATGTTAGTCCATGAAAAGCCCAGAATTATTTTGAATGATGTTAAAGTATTCCCAGTAGTTAGAATTTCTATTTTTGTAATTCTTTCATTTGGCAATCCCAGACAATAATACCAAATACTTTCCCAACTTTCCCCATTGTCTAAAGATTTAAATACTTTAACGACTGCCTTGTTGGCGCTATCATAGGCAAATGCAGAGTATAACCAACCATTAAATGCTGAACAGATTGCTACATCTTGTTGATCCTTATCTGGCTGTTCCTGGATAATTATGTCTTTCCCAAACATGGGAGCTTTTATGGGTTGAGCATTTGTTTTTACTATGGGACAAATAAATAAAACCGCTACCAATAAGCTTATGAGATAATTTTTCATTTTATATAGTTTTTCAATATAAATACTGACAAAGATAGATTTTATTAAAAGTGTTGTCAATAGGGTACAGCCCTTATTCTTGCGCTAACATGAAGTAAATGAACACTTTCATATACCTTATAAATCATAATAAACAACCCTGACAGGTTGACGCTCTGGGAAATTTTTAAATAATGTAAACCTTTATCACGAGGGTGAGATTTAGTAAAACGGAGTTAAACTCAATCTTATCATATTATTAATGCAAATCTAATATAAAAATACAACCTGACAACGCTGAACAAAAAATTTACCCTTAGATTCTCATTATGTTTGAATTCCCTAAACAGTCAGATAGATTTCCCCAAACAGGTTAGGGTAGTAATTTGGGGTTCTATAAAGTCAAACAAGAGAAAACCCGGTCAGCGTGAGCTAATCAAATCTTTCCGGACAGGTTTGACCAGCTCAGGAAAATTCAGGATCATTGAACCACATGATATCGTATTAGTGACCATGATCGGGTTGTATCGTCCCAGTTACCATACATTTTTAGTAACCCCACGTTTTTGGCTAAGATGAAATGGATGGTATCTGAGTAATCCTCTTGACCAGTAAACTTAGTATGTTGAACCTCAGGAAATATCATTCCTTCAAAAGGGTAATTATATAGTTTTTCCTCCAAAATAAAATTTCCCCACATCCAAATAACAGAATCAACGGGCGCCCAGCTAAGATACGCGGGCACATATCTGTTTTTATATGCCGTAACCATATATTTACCGTAACCTGCACCTTCCGAAATAATTTCTCCCGTGCTAATAAGAGCAGAACGATACCTTACAACTATATGTTCATAGTAATCCAAATCGGTTTCCGAATACCTACTAAAGTCGAATTCGGGGGGGGATGCAATCAACGTACTATCAAGAACCAGCGTAGAGTCGTTTCTATAGATCCAATAACTGCCTTCATAGAATAGTGTCCAAGCCTTAGTCTCACTTGAAACATAATAATATGTTTCCTCTTTCTTACACCCTCCTGTAATGAAAACTGTAAGAATTACTGCAAAAATGGCGGTTATATCTCTCATATTGGTTGTTAAATTTTGAGCTAATCAAATCTTTCCGGACAGGTTTGACCAGCTTATCCATTATTGTATTACATGATATCGGAGTAAGCTATATGATCTGTCAATATTAAAATATCTGTATTTTTCAATGATTTTAATGATACCCACGTTTTTTGCTATCCAAATTTCCCTTGTGAGAAAACGAGAGTTTGTCGCCGAGCTATCCTTGCTCCTGGTGTAATTATATAAGATATCCTTAAGAGGAAGATTGTTGATCGTGTCAGAAAGAATGAACATAAAATTAGCAAAAAGCCCTGTTTTACTGGTATCTTGATGGTAGTCAGTGAAAAAAACAGGTAACATATACTCAGAATTACTACCGGTAGAGTCATCGAACACCCATGTGGAAATAAAAACCGAACTTGATATTCCGTGAGGTTGCCCCAGTAATTGAATACTTTCAAGAAGTGAACCTTTCAAATTAACAGTGATTATTTCTGTAGATGTTGTAGTATTATCAAAGTCACTTATGGAGCTACGATTACTACTAACCCAAACACTGTCGATGGAACCTGTGCTGTCATTCGAATAGATCCAATAGCTTCCGGGTTGAAAAACAAAAAATGGTTTTATTGCATTATCGACAGGATAGTAGGAATCCTTACTGCATCCTGAAAAAATTACTATGATAGCTAAAAAGAAAAGCCCAGGACCTTTGTAAATATGTTTCATTGCTTTCGGAATTTGGTACACTTTTATTTTCAAAAATATGAAAGTAAAACCAAAATGTAAAAAATCTTACTATTTTCTTACTTAGTAAATGACAATTCTTCAAATGATAGATAATCAGATTGTCTAAACCCCCTAAACAGCCAGACAGATTTTACTAAAACGATCTGAACTATACTTTGGGAACCTATAAGGACAAACAAGAGAAAACCCGGTCAGTGTGAGCTGGTCAAATCTTTCCGGACAGGTTTGACCAGCTCAGGAAAATTCAGGATCATTGAACCACATGATATCGTATTAGTGACCATGATCGGGTTGTATCGTCCCAGTTACCGTACATTTTTAGTAACCCCACGTTTTTGGCTAAGATGAAATGGATGGTATCTGAGTAATCCTCTTTACCAGTAAACTTAGTATGTTGAACCTCAGGGAATATCATTCCTTCAAAAGGGTAATTAAATAGTTTTTCTTCCAAAACAAAATTTCCCGACATCCGAATAACAGAATCAACGGGCGCCCAGCTAAGATATGCGGTCACAGATCTGGTTTTATATACTAAAACCATGTATTTACCTTGCGAACTAATATGTCCCCAGCTCATAAGAGCAGAACGATACCTTACAACTATCTGCTCATAGTAATCCAAATCGGTTTCCGAATACCTCAGAAAGTTGAATTTGGGGGGGCCTGCAATCACCGTACTATCAAGAACCAGCGTAGAATCGTTTCTATAGATCCAATAACTGCCTTCATAGAATAGTGTCCAAGCCTTATTCTCATTTGAAACATAATAATATGTTTCCTTTTTCTTACACCCTCCTGTAATGAAAACTGTAAGAATTACTGCAAAAATGGCGGTGATATCTCTCATATTGGTTGTTAAATTTTAATCACACGAACGGTGTTGCAATTTTGGGAATACATACAGCCCCTCTACTGAATCGCATTATAATCTATTAAGTCCCATGTCACCACTTCATCCTGAGTTATTTGTCTCAACTTTACTATCCCGACATGCTTCACTGAATAGATAATGAAGGTGACCTTCAAACTATCGGCAACGGTAGTATGTGTACTCATATTCTTTGTGACGTAAACCTCTTTGAAAACATTGTTCCCGATGGACAATGAGTCCAGTAGCGCCAGATTCTCTTGTGCGAAACTAAAATCTTCTTTTGTTAAACCAATGATAAAATCACCGGGAATTATTGGCTTTAGGTAATAGTGAGAAGAAAGCCCTAACTCATAAAACTCAGTTGTTATATAGGCATCCGTGAAGAAAGTGCCACTATAATCAAAACTATAAGACTCACGCCAGGAGTTATTATTGACCTGGTTGAAGTCGGGAGAGTTAGTATAAAGTAAAGAACATGTATCCCTGTTTAGTGTGGCAGAATCCTGGTAGATCCAGTAACTTCCCTTTTGAAATAACCCGAATTGCTTAAATTCCTCGGGTACATAAAAATAGGATGAATGCTCCTCACAACTCGTGCATAATAGAAGGAAAAATAGGGTAATAAAGCCCTTGCCTCCAATTTGTTTGTACACAAATATACTTTTCATTAGTTTTTTATTAATTCATAATAATTCTATCGTATTTGAAATGGAAGTTCGCAGTGGGGTCATAACAATCATGGGTTGTTCCTCAATGTAGTCTAACCATATGATTACTAGTATTTTCAGATAGAAAGGTAGAACTACCTGTAACAGACAGCTATTTATTTTGTTCCGGCAAATGGTTTGATGTCTTTGTCATCTTCATACTTTTAACTGTTAAGGCCTTTGTTTTTCTTAATGAATGACCATGAACTTCCCTTCCAAAATACATTCCTCTAACTGAATTTCAACCATATAATATCCTGCTGCGAAGTGCGAAGTATTAAGAAGGTGGTTATTTATACCCCTGGTAAATGATAATTGGTTGTTTGACTCCACAATCTGGCCGGTATTTGAATAAATGTTAAGTTTTCCAGACCCGTTGTTAGCGCTTTCAAAGCGAATAAGGGTCGACGCATTACAAGGATTGGGTATGGCTCTTGCTGAATTGGGCAAGAGAGCATCAGGCTTGTTTTCAGTTGAGGTATACGTACTTTTTACTGCATCGAACAGCGCAACTCCATTGCCATCCTTATCCATAATCCATGCGTTCATTCCACCTCCTTGCGAATGGTTCATTTTCAGGCATGGATTCGGGTAAAGGATGTCAGGGGAATCATTATATCCCGCAGATATCTGATTCCAATTGGTTGGATTAGTAAGATTCAAATCATTTGTTATTAAGGGGAGCTGTTTGGAAGTCGAATCAAAATATGTCACCATGAACGTGTTGTCAATATTATTATAGGCTATATCGGGAGTACAATTATAATGTGTTGTATCGGCCAATGCAATTGGGCTGAAAGTTGTTGAATTTGTAGATTCCTTATTATACCATCCTACCACATTGCAGTTCCCGGATTGAGGAGATTTAAACTCACACAGAACTACTTGTGAAATATCCGAACTTACATTTTCCGTTTCACCCTGCTGACATGCAATCGTTGGAAGTTTACAATTGTTTATTAATTCAGGTAATAAACTATCGAGACAGACGGGTTGGCTGAAAGGGCTGTCATAATAAGGCTCGGTATGAGCAGTATAAATATGCCCTGTGGGATCCAGAAAATCGTTTTTGACTTCCCATACGCCATAATACCGCCCCGTATTTTTGGTTGGGCTCCATGCATATGACAAATCAACATGAAAAAAACGATCTTCTATGGACGATGAAATTATTTGTGTATGATCAAAGCTTTGTCCGCCATCACTGGATGCACAATAAATCAATTCCGTCATGTACCACGTAGGCCTTGTCCTTGAGTAAAGAACAGCAAGACTAAATGGGTTTGCATTTCCAACCTGATATGGATAATCTGAGGCCAGCGCTATATCATAGACATCTGATTCATCATGTAAAATCTCATCTTCTAACTCTCCAGTGTTGCCGTTAATTCTAATCACAACACCTTGGTAAGAGTATGATGGGAAATAGATGAATACTTGCCCAAAAAAGAGCTTCATATTCGTTTCATCGGTTCCACATGCGAGTATTTCCAAATCTGCAATTTCCTTTTCAGTATTTGGATAGTCCAAATTTGCCAGTTTAGTCCAGGAAATCCCATTGTCAGTCGATTTCATGATATAACAGGTAAATCCGTTTTCAAAGTGATTCCAGTAACATGAATATAACCAGCCATTCGGAGCGACGCAAACTTTAACATTTCGTTGGTCCGCGTTAGAATCATTGTTAATAGTGATGTCTTTCCCAAACATAGGAGCTTTTATAGGTTGAGCATATGTTTTTACTATGGGACAAATAAGTAAAACAACCACCAATGAGCTTATGAGATAATTTTTCATTTTATAAAGATTTTCAACATACATTGTGACAAAAATAGATTTTATTAAAAGTGTTGTCAATAGGTTACAGACCTGATTTTTGCGCTAACATGAAGTAAATGAACGCTTTCTTAAACCGTATAAGTCATCATAACAACCCTGACAGGTTGTCGCTCTGGGAAATTATTAAATAATGTAAACCTTTATCACGAGGGAGAGATTTAGTAAAACCGGGGTTAAACTCAATCTTATCATATTATTAATACAAATCTAATATAAAAATACAACCTGACAACTTTAATAAAAAAAATTCACTCCCGAGATTCTTAGTATGTCTAAACCACCTCAAAAGCCGGACAGATTTTGCCAGACCGCGACAGAATTTTTCAAACGACAGAATTTTTTTGAGTAAAACCAAAGAGTCGTGTAAATTTGCGCCCTTATTCGGGAGGATCACCCGGGAGATGTGGAAAATATCGGGTGATGAACAACGCCGGAAACTACCCAATAACTACCAGGTATGAGCAAGACAACTACACGTTCGTTTTATACTCTTCCGCGCTGGTTTTGTTTTCTTGTGATATCCTTTCTTTTGCTGCATGCCCCGGTCTTTGCGGGACATCAGGACTCGGCATACCTGTTTTCAAGACTGGCAAAGGCAGAGAAGCACGAGCAACTCGAAATCCTGCATGAGATCTACAGCAAGCTTTATGCAATGGATCCGGCGAAAACCGAAATCTATTCCCGGAAAGCGCTAACCCTGGCGAAAGAGTTGAATGACAGGCGTGCACAGGCGAAAGCCTGTTACGCGATTGCTTACTGTTACCGGTTCAAAGGGATGACCGATTCCGCCTTGTTGTTCAACAGGCAGGGATTCGATATCAGCCGGGAGTTGAATGATAAAGCACTCATCGCCAGGGGGTATAACTCGCTGGGAGGCATATATCTGTACGGGGGCCAGAAGGTGAAAGCCCTGGAAAACCTGATGAAAGTAATCTCCCTGCATTCCGTTGATGATGACCTGATGGCTAACGCCTGCTTCAGTCTCGGGTTGCTTTACGGAGATGCCGGCCGTTCCGACAAGTCCGTTTATTATTACCTGAAATCGCTCAACATCAGAGAAAGACAGAAACAGTGGACCGAAGCTGCTTATATTTACTGCAACCTGGCGGGTTTTTATTTCCAGTCATTTAATTTTAAAGAAGGGATCAACACGTACAACAAAGCGCTGGCCCTGTTCCGGAAGGAAAACTATCTCCGGGGTATGGCCTATGCGTACAATAATATCGGGATGGCGTATCAAACCGGTAACATGCCCGATTCAGCCCTGCGATACTTTAAAATGGCGCTCGGCATCAATCTCAGGGATGTCTCCGGAACCAGGTCAGCCCTGGTGTTCAACCTGGATAATATCGGCAATGTTTGGATGAAAACAGGCAGATTGGATTCGGCGGGATATTATTTAGAACAGGCCTTGAAATGGGCGCAAAAAGGAGGTGATAACATTGCCCTTTCCTGCGTTTATCTTTCCCTGGGAGAACTCCGTTACCGACAGGGAAGATACGCTGCTGCTATCGATCACCTGAAAACGGGGCTTGATCATGCGCAACGGGTCAATTTAAGCGCGCAGGAGGAACAGGCTTGTTCCCTGTTGGCAAAATGTTATGAGGCCTCCGGGAAACTCGATCAGGCCCTTCATTTCATGAAAAAGGGGGATATGATCAGGGACAGTATCTACAATGAAAAAGCCCGGGAAGAAGTGGCCAACATGATGATCAGGTACGAAACCCGGAAGAAAGAACAGGAGATATTGAACCTGCAGATCGATGCGAAGGTCAGACAGCGAAACATCCGGGAAGCCGGCTTTATGATTGCTGCCCTGTTGATCATTATTTCGCTGGCCACCTGGCGGACTTTACGATTCTATCGCCGGAAACTGCTGCCGAAAGTTAAAGCCATGCATTTCATCGAACAAAAGATCAATCATGAAAAAGAAAAGGATAACCGTACATTGAAAGCGCTGGAACGAGTGTTGCCGCCCGATCTGAAGCCTGTTCCAGGCGCTGCTTTGCCGGAATTAAAAGGAGAAGACGTACTGATTGAAAAGATGGAACGGTTGATAAACGAACGAAAAGCCTATCTGAATGAGGATTTCTCACTTGCTGAGGCCGCCAGGATGATGGGCACCAACACCTCCTATCTTTCCAGGTTGATCAATGAACATTACCGGATGAATTTCTCCACTTTTGTGAATCGGTTTCGTGTAGAGGAAGCGAAAAGAATGATCTACGACAACAAACACAATCATCTCTCCATGGAGGGAATCGCCAAAAGTACGGGGTTCCGCTCAAAGTCCACCTTCAATCAGGTATTTAAAAACATGACCGGGCAAACTCCGACTGAATTTGCCCGGAATCGTTCAGGAGAAAGAGCCTGAGTAAGAGGAAGGCGAGGTGAACCGGCTATTTGCCGACAATCATGAACCAGCTTCCATTGAATTTCCGAAGCGTCACATCACTGGTCTCCTCCGACCCGTCATTAAAAATCATTTTGTACTTGACAGTGGCAGAGTTCCCGTCATCCGAAATTTTTTCCTCGGTGATATCCAGGTTCTTCAATCCTTTTTTGGTCTCCAGCTTGGAAGTGGCCATGGTGAAGAGCATATTCATTTTTTTATTCTCTTCCTGGGTGAATTCCGTCCCGTCGCTTTTTTTGTAGTACTTCATCGCTCCCGAATAGTCCTTGTCTTTTATCGCGTTGATACCGGCTTTTACAATATCGGAAGGCGATTTGCCGGTGATTCCTCCTCCTCCGCAGGAAGATAATAACAGCACCGTAAAAAGGGCTGCGGTAAACAGGAAACTGCTGATCTTTTTCATGGCCGTAATGGTTTTTGTGAAAGAATTTATTGTTTGAAAATTTGATGAAAGAAAGTGCTCTTTATCAGTGCACCGGGTAAAAGGACTTTTTGTTTTGAAGTCAGAAGATTCACTTCCGAAAGATTGTCCGTAAGCCTGATGATCTCAGGATTTACCGATTGATAGGACTTCAGGACCAGTTCGGTGCAATATACCCGGCTGTCATCGGTCAGATCAAAGGAAGTATCAAAACAGCGCCGGCTGGTATAAAATGACATCGCCCGTTTCATCACCTTCCGAAGTGCATCCTGCCCCAGCGCTGACCGGTAAATGGCATAATGACTGGCCTTTTTGGCGCACAGAAACGCTGACAAGGGTTCCAGTTTT
>Ga0209098_1003603_pt1 | contig 12648 bp, 7 predicted proteins | sample AD_JPNHW1_MetaG_FD_184429 | JGI IMG/M metagenome (GOLD analysis project Ga0209098, IMG submission 184429) | Active sludge microbial communities of municipal wastewater-treating anaerobic digesters from Japan - AD_JPNHW1_MetaG (SPAdes) (version 2) | ecosystem: Engineered > Bioreactor > Anaerobic >... | reverse complement strand
ACGCTTGTCTCGCGAAAAATGCGGCAAAAAACAGCGAAAAAAACAATACTTATGATATTGTATCTTTGAATCAGAGTGTCCCCCTCATTGCCGTGATGATGGAGTTGCGCGCCGCCAGACGGCGGGCCGACGCTATTACCAAAAGAGGACGAACATGAACAGGCTTCGAAGAACGGGCATCCTGGCGGCATTCCTGGCCCTGGTCGGGATCCGGGGCGGCAGCGCCCTCGACCTCTCCCTCCACCTGGTCCCGGACGCCCTCCTGCCCCTTTCCTCCTCGTATTCGACGGGAGGTGGCTTCTCCCTCGCCATGAACGCCGAGTTCTTCGACTTCCTCTCGCCCTTTGTCGAGGCGGGCCTCCAGATAGCTCCCATCAACAAGTCGACCTCGCGCCTCGTGGCCTTGAACGGCGGCCTCGGCCTCGGTGCCTTCGTCTACCCGACCTCCCGCCTCAAGCTGAGCCTGGGGCTTTCGGGAGGCGTCTACAGCGGCTATTTCGACCTCTCTTCCCGGCGGGACCTCTACTGGAAGGGCTCCCTCGGCGCAGGCTACCGCCTCTCGCCCGGCATCAGCCTCCTCTTCGACGCCTCCTGGTGGAACTACTACCAGACCGAGGCCGCTTTCGAGTCCTTCAGCCCCCTCCTCTCGACCGTCTCCGCGGGCGTGGCCGTGGACATCAACCTTGGCGTCCTTGGCACGCGGAGCTCCGGCTTCAGGTTCGAGGAGTCGGCGCCCGCGCCCGTCTTCCCGGTCGAGTACATGTCCTACGCGAAGACGCCCCTGGCCATGGTCAGGATCACGAATACCGAGCAGGCCGAGATCCGCAACGTCAGGGTGACCTTCAGCCTCGGCGACTACACCTCGGAGGACGCGCCCTGCGCCACCATCGCCTATCTCGGGCGGGGCTCCAGCGTCGAGGTGCCTCTCTACGCCGTCTTCAACAACAACGTCCTCTCCCTGACCGATTCGACCAAGATGCAGGGTTCGCTCAGGATCGACTACGAACTCCTCGGCTCGCCCCAGACGAGGACTAAGAGCGAGACCATCTCCTTCCTTCACCGGAACGCCCTGACCTGGAAGGACCCGGCCATCCTCGGGGCCTTCGTGTCCCAGAACGATCCCGCCGTCCTCGACCTCTCCAAGTACGTAGCGGGCCTCGTCCGCGACCGGATCAGGCCTGACCTCGACAAGAAGCTCCAGTTCGGCATGGGCCTCTTCGAGTCCCTCCGTCTCGTGGGCCTCAAGTACTCGCCCGACCCCTCCACGCCCTATGCGGCCTACCACAAGGACCTGGCCAAGGTCGATTACCTCCAGTATCCCTACCAGACCCTGTCCTACAAAGGCGGCGACTCCGACGATCTGGCTGTCCTCTATGCCGCCATCCTCGAGTCGGTCGACGTTCCTTCGGCCCTCATCCCCCTCGACGACGAGATGCTCGTGGCCTTCTGCCTCGACATGAACTAGTCCAGGGCCAGGTCGAGCTTCCTCAACGCCGGCGACCTCATCTTCGTGGACGGCGCCGTCTGGCTGCCCGTCGAGGTCTCCCGCATCAGGGAGGGCTTCATCTCGGCCTGGCAGGGCGGGGCGGCCAGGTGGCGCGCGGCCCAGGGAGCGGGCAAGGCCGATTTCCTGGCCACGGCGAAGGCCTGGGAGAGGCATCCTCCCATCGGCCTCACTGGGATCGATTTCCGGGCCCTCAAGCCCGAGGCCGACCAGGTCGACCTCGCCTTCGAGAACGCCATGGGACGCTTCATCGCGAAGGAGGCCGAGCCCAGGGCAAAACAGCTCCTCGCGGAGATGGGCAAGGCCGGCACCGGCAAGCAGTACAACAGCCTCGGCATCCTCTACGCCCGTTACGGCCTCCTCGAAAAGGCCCGCGAGGCCTTCCAGAAGAGCGTCGACCTAGGCTACGCGCCGGCCTATACGAACATCGCCAACGTGGACTTCCTCCTCAAGGACTACGAGTCGGCCATCGCCAACTACGAGGCGGCCTTGAGGCTACAGCCCGACAACAGGACGGCCCTCATAGGCCTCGCCCGCGCCAAGTACGAGGTCGACGCCTACGCCGACGCCGACGCCCTCTACGGCAAGGTGATGCAGCTCGACCCGGCCCTGGCCGCGCGCTACGCCTATCTCTCGTCCATGGTGGACGCCACGACCTCCCGCGCTTCCTCCGCCGCAGCGGACCGCGGCGGCGCGACGGCCTGGGACGAGGAGCCATGAGAAGGGCGGCGACCCGGAGGGCCGCCTGCGCCCTCGCCCTGGCGGCCCTGGCCGCCGGGGGCATCAAGGCCTTCGCCGAGGGAAGCCCGGCCGTCGCTTCCGGCTCCGCCCCCCTTTCGGCGCCGGACTCGAAGACCGAGCCGCGCTTCTCCCTCCAGTTCGAAGGCGGGGCCCTCATCCCCGTCCTCGAGATAGCCTCGTCCCTCGGCACGGGCTTCTCCATGGGCCTGAGGCTCAACTGCGAGGTCATGCCCCTTGTAGCCCCCTTCCTCCGCGTCGACTACGCGAGCCTCCCCGTCCTCGGCGCCTCCGGCTCCTCGGATGTCCTCTATCCCCTCACCCTCTTGGACGCCCAGCTCGGCATGTCGCTCGACTTCAGCCTTGGCGAGCGCCTGACCCTCGGCCTCAATGCCGCGGCGGGGCCGGGCCTGGGCACCGTGGCCAACACCGGCAGCGCCCTCCTCTTCTCCTGGTCGGCGGCGGCCTACCTCGGCTTCAGGATCTCGCCAGAGCTCGAGATCGACGTGACGGGTTCGTACAACGCGGGCGGAGGGCTTTTTCCCGGGGCGGGCGCGGGCATCGTGGCGCGCTACAACCTGGGCCGGGGCAGCGGCGCCGCCTCGCGCCTCACCGCCACCGTGAAGGCCCTCTCGCCGGTCTTCCCCGTCTTCATGTCCTACTACGACGACAATCCCTTGGGCTCCATCACCCTCGAGAACGGCGAGGCCTTCGCCGTCCACGACGTCAAGGTGACCCTTATGTCGGGACAGTTCATGTCCCAGCCCAAGCTCTGCGCGGCGATCGACAGCCTGGCCGCCGGCGGCCGCGTCGACGTGCCCCTCTACGCCCTCTTCGGCGACGACATCCTCTCGGTAACCGCCAACACGAGCCTCCCGGCCACGGTGGTGGTCGAGTACCGCGTCCTCGGCAGCCTGCGCAGGCTCGAGCTTCCCCTCGAGCTCGGCCTCTTCCACCGCAACGCCATGAACTGGCTCGACGACCGGCGCGCGGCGGCCTTCGTGTCGCCCACCGACCCGGCCGTGCTCTGGTTCTCGAGGTCGACTGCCAGCGTCGTGGGCGAGAGGATGCGCGACGGCATCTCGAGGAACCTCCAGATCGCGATGGGCCTCTTCGAGGCCGAGCGCCTCTTCGGCATGAACTACGTAGTCGACCCCTCGAGCTCCTACGTCGAGAACGCGGGCAACGAGTCCTCGGTCGACTACCTCCAGTATCCCTCGCAGACCCTCTTCTTCCGCGGAGGCGACTGCGACGACCTCTCGATCCTCTACTGCTCCCTCCTCCAGTCCCTCGGCATCGAGACAGCCTTCATCACGATTCCCGGACACATCTACATGGCCTTCCGCCTCGACCTCGACGCAGGAGAGGCGAGGAGCGCCTTCTCCGATCCGGCCCTCGTCATCGTCCGCGGCTCGGAAGCCTGGATACCCGTGGAGATCACCATGGTGAAGGACGGCTTCGTGAAGGCCTGGCGCATCGGGGCCAAGGAGTGGTCGGACAACGCGAAAACGGGATCAGCCAACTTCTACCCGATGCAGGAGGCCTGGAAGCTCTATCCCTCCGTCGGCATACCCGGCGTGGCCGCGCGTTTCGTCCTGCCTTCGGACGCCGACACGATGCAGGCCTTCGACGCGGCCCTGGACCGCTACGTGGTCAAGGAGATCGACGCCGAGGTCAGGGCCATAGCCCTCGATCCCTCGAAGCCCCAGTCCGCGCCGGTGGAGAACGCCCTCGGCATCGTCTACGGCCGGAACGGCATGCTCAAGGACGCCTGGAAGCACTTCTCGCTCTCGGCCAAGGCCGGGGAGCAGATGGCCTGGACCAACCTGGCCAACGTCGCCTACCTCCGGCGCGATTTCGAGCTGGCGAAGCAGTACTACGCCTGGGCCCTCAAGCTCGATCCCGCCGACGACTACGCCTTGCTCGGCACGGCCCGAGCCGCCTACGAGCTCGAGCACTTCGATGACGCCAAGGCCGCCTATGACATCCTCGTGAAGCGGAATCCCGTCCTCGCCGGCCGCTATTCCTACCTCGCCTCCACCTTCGGGGGCTCGGGCCGCGCCTGGTCGCTCTCGGACCGCATGGCCACGACGCCCTGGTCAGACCCGGCCTCGCGCCGCCAGCTCCTCGCCCTCGCGCCCGTAGCCGAGCCCGCGGCCGCCGCCCCGGCGCCTCCTGCATCCGCGCCGGCGACGCCGGTCACGCCGGTCCCGTCGGTCACGCCGGTCCCGTCGGTCACGCCGGTCCCCGCCGCGCCTGCAGAGACCGCGGTCGCGTCGGTCGACAGCGTGGCCGCGGCTTCGACGGAAGGAGCTCCTTCGACGGCAGAGGCGGGACCTGAGGCGCCGGCGGCGGAGGTCTCGGCCGAGGCGGCGGTGGCCATCGCGGCCGAACCCGTGCCAGCCGAAACCATGGCTCCTCCCCAGGTCGCCGAAGAAGCACCAGCGGCTCCTGCCTCGAGCGAGGTCCCGGTGACCTCCGCAGCAGCCGCGCCCGTGGCCATCCCGGAGCCCGCCGAGCAAGCGGCTTCCGCGGCGCCGATGCCGGCCGCCCCTGCCGACGACACGACAGCCGCAGCAGCCAAGCTGGTGGCTTCCATAGACGCGCCGGCCCTTCCCCCCGACCTGAGCCTACAGGCCCCCGTGGACAGGGATCTCGAGGCCGCCAACCTTGCCGCGAGGCGCGCCGCCGAGGCCAGGGCCGCGGACGCCCAGGCCGAGGCCGAGGCCGCAGCAGCCCAGGTCCTTCCGGCGGAGTCCGCCACTCCCGAGCCCAGGTCAGTACCGGCCGGCGCCGAACCTTCCCAGGCCGCGCCTCTGCCCTCGATCGCGGTCGCCGCAAGCGAACCTGAACCCGCAGCCCCTCCTGCAGCAGAGCCCCTGGTGGCGGCTGCTGAGCCCGCCCCGGCCGCACCCACGCCCACGATCGTGGTCGCCGCAAGCGAAGCTGGTCCTGCGGCCGCAGCTACGCCCGAGCCTGCGGCCGCGCCTGAGCCCGCAGCTGCGCCCGAGCCTGCGGCCGAGCCCGAGCCCGCTGCCGTGGCCGCCGCGCCGGCCCCTGCGGCGCAGCCTCCCGCCATAGCGCCCGCTGCGATACGCCCCACCTGGGAATCGAAGCCCGTCGAAGCTACTGCGCCTGTAGAGCTGGCTCCAGCCGCTACCGTCGCGAAGGTCGAAGAGCCGGCGGCCCAGCCCGCGCCGGCTCCCGCGGCCCAGGCCGAACCTGCGCCTGCCCCTGCGGTACAGGCTGTCGCGGAACCTTCGCCTGGGCCTGCGCCCCAGGCCGAGGCCGTGGCCGCCGCCCCAGCAGCCCCTCTGCCAGAGGCCGCGCCCGCGCCCGTTCCGCAGATCGAGGCGGCCGCAACCGTGGCGGCACCGCCAGAGTGGACGACCATCGCCCAGGGCCTCGAGGCCTTCAGGCCCGTGCTTGGCACCTGGAAGAGCGACAAGGTCCTCGCCACCCACCTCGTGGCGGACGAGTATTTCGCGAAGATGATCCTCCCCGTGGCCCAGCCCGATGGCGCCTATCGCTTCCTCCTCGAGGCGAGATCCACGGGCAGCCAGTGGGTCGGTTTCGGCCTCCACTTCGCCGCGCGCCCCATGGTGACCCACCGGGGCTACGGCGAGGGACGCTCCTGGCTCGTGTGGTTCACGAGCGATCCCGTCCACCTGGGCAGCGCCCAGTCGCGGCTCCAGCTCTACAAGTCCGACCTCGACACCTCCCTCGTCCTGGTCGCCGACATCCCCATACCGGAATCCCTCTTCGACACGAACGACATCGAGATAACGGTGCTGCCCGGCGAGGGCAGCGTGACGGTGAAGGTCAACGGGATCGAAAGGCTCAGGAAGACCGGCCTCGACGGCCTCGCGGGCGGCGACTACGTCATCCTGCGCGCCCTCGACAGGACCGAGTTCTCGGCCTTCGAAGCCCAGAAAAAGTAACAGGTGGTAGAGCCATGAAGCCGACCAGGGAAAACGGGATCGCCCATAGCGAAAGAGAATCCGGTCACGCCGAGGTCCGGCATGCCCCGGCCGGCTCGGCCTGGCGGGGCGGTGGCTCCTGGTCCTGTCGGCGATATCCGTCGCGGCCTGCACCAACTTCATCACCGGGGACGACCTCAAGGGGTCGATTCAGCAGACGGCCTCGGAAGCCAGCGCGGAAAGCGTGAGCGTAACGATCTCGGCGACGCCCGCATCGGGCGGGACCTTGTCCTTGAGCGGTCTCGTGACAGGCAAGAAAGTAGGCGTGCCCTTCTCCCTGACGGCCTATACGGATACGGATTATGTCTTCTCGGGCTGGACCGCTTCCGCGGCGGGAAAGGTGAGTTTCAGCAATCCGTCATCCATAACGACGACCGTCACCATCGGAGCCAAGGCTTCCGACATCACCATCAGTGCCAACTTCACCGCGCGGCCCAAGGTGATCGACAACTCGCCCACCGGAACAGGCCAGCTCAGGAACCAGCAGATCTATGTGCAGTTCGACAAGACCATGGATGAGGACACCTTCGATTCCGGAACGATCAACGTCACGGCCAAGGCGAGCGCGAGCGGCTCTCCGGTGATCCCGATCTTAAGCTACTTCGACCTTGAGACAAACGATGTGGGCTTTACCCTTACCCCCACCACGGCCATGCCCGCTACGAGCAAGATAACCGTGACCGTATCCCAGGATGTCACCGACCTGGCGGGCAACGGGATGAACGAAGACTTTTTCTGGACCTTCACGACCGGCACCGATACCGACGAAAGCCGTCCGACGATCGATTCCTTCTCGGTCCTGAAGGGGCAGGGCACCACCTCGACGCCGCACAGCTATCTCAGCTCTTCTGCCGTCGATGATCCTGCAATCACGCTGGTCTCTTCGGCAGACTCGCACAGCACGACAGTAGGGGTCTCCGCCATGAGGATAGTCGAGCTCGACGAGACGACGAGCGACAAGACCGATACGGGCTGGATCAGCTACAATGCCGCGTGCGCCTATACCCTCCAGACTCCGGGCGAGGGACGCAAGAAACTGTCCCTCTCCCTCCAGAACTCCAACGGACTCAACTCGCTCGTTGACGGGGTGGTATACGTCTATCTCGACAGGACGGACCCGGTCGTGAGCGTTGTCTCCCTGTCTTCCAGCAACGGAAGCAACGCCGCCTATGCCGTGCTGGACGACAGGATCAGCGTTTACGTCGGCTGCGCCGATCCTGACATATACTCGGTAACGGGTACGATTGCGGGCAACGCGGTAACTGGAAGCATCGCGGGCGGACTTGCGTACGATGTCGTCACGTCGACGACGGAAGGCGCGGTGGATTATACCGTCACCGTCACGGACTATGCCGGCAACGCCACGGTCGTGACGCCCGCTTCGCATGGCTCGACCACCATGAGCGGTGCCGTTTACGTAGACTGCTCTGACCCCGTGGTCGGCACCGTGAGCATCGCCGGTGGCGCCACCTATGCCACGAGCACGGATCCCGTGGTCGCCATAACCGCGACGGACAGCGCGAGCGGCATCGTCGGCTATTCGGCCAGCACCACGAACGGTGTGCCCTCTTCCTGGACCGCGGTCACTTCGACGACCAGCCTCTCGGTCTCCCCGTCCATCTCCCTTGGCAGCGATGGCACCAAGACAGCCTATGTCTACGTGATTGACGCAGCCGGCAATATTTCGGAGATGAAGAGCGACGACATCATCCTCGACCGTGTCGCTCCCTCGATCGACGCCATCACCATCGTCGATGCCTCGGGCAACAGCCCGACCCATACCAACGGCGACATAAAGCTGACCCTCGGGACGGTGACCGAGGAGACGACCTCGGTTGCGAGCTACAGGTACCGTGCGGACATAGGGAGCGCGACGGGGTCCTGGACCACGTTCACTCCATCGTCGGGAGTGGCGACCTTCAGCCTTGGCGGAACCTTGACTGACGGTCAAGCCGTAACCGTCTACGTGCAGGCCACCGATAGCGCCGGCAACACCACCGCTCCTGCGGGCTGGCCGAGCGCTTCGCTGACGCTGGACACGACGGGCCCGACCTTCGGGACGATGACGGTGTACGACAGTTCCGGCGGGTCGACGACGGTGAACGGCTACACGAACGGGGACATCACGGCTAGCTTCGCGTCGATCAGCGACGCGAGCGGCGTGGCGGACTGGGAGTGCCGGCTGGGCACGAGCGGCGGGTGGGTAGGCGACACGAACGCGACCTTCTCGTCGACGCTGCCGACCTTCGACCTGTCGGCGAGCGGGACGCTGACCGACGCGGCAACGCCTACGGTCTACGTCCGTGCCACGGACGCGGTGGGGAACGTGACGGCGAGCGGGAGCTACCCGACGGACGCGATAACGATCGACAAGTCGGCGCCGACAGACGTCTCAGGCGCAAGCGGCGCCACCGGTGGAGACGATTACACCGTGACCCTCTCATGGACCAATCCTGGCGCTACCGATCTGGCGCGCGTCTATGTCGAATACTACGAAACCTTGACGCCAGCCAACACTGGGCATACGAGCTTCGATACCACTGCGAGCGGTTCGCCTGTCAGCAAGACGGTTACGGGCTTGTCGCAAGGCGTAGGCTATACCTTTACGCTATACGCAGAGGACACCGTCGGCAATCGCTCGCCCGGCAGCGATTCGGGCGCAACGGCCTCGGCGACGGCCAAGAGCCTCGTTCCAGGGCTGGCCTCGAATTCATCGCACTGGTCCGTCAGGACAAGGCCCCGTAGCTCGGCGAGCCTGGATCTGCCTGTCGAAAAGGCGCAGGATGCCAAGTCTCCGGAAATCGCCGTATCGCCCCGATCGGTCATGCAAGTATCGATTCCCGGTGAAGCGATCCCGCCTCGTCAAGCCCAATCATGGTCTTTCCGCCTTGATCCCGCCCAGACGGTGGTCTATCGGACCAGGACCAGGATGAAGCCAGCGGACATCCCGGAGGAAGGAACAGGCTCCAGCCTGTCGCCTGCTTCAGCCTCGCAGGATCCGGACGGAGGAAAGGCAGGGCGATCCGGAGCGGCCACGACATCCATGGACGAGCGGCAAGCGCCAGCGCGGCAGAGCGAAGTCTTCTTCGAAACCTCCGGCTCGGATGGCGCAAAGCCCGCGAACGGCCAGGGCGAACCTGCTCCCCGTCCTGCCGATCCGCAAGGCGGCCGTCCCGCTTTGGCCGCCCTCGCTCCCCATCCCTGGCGCGAAGAGGACGAGGAGGAGGAGGAGGTCGAGTAGCGCGATCATGGGATTCCGCCCGGCCCTGCTGCATTCGGGACGGCTGGGCGGTATACTGTCTGGGTAAGGGAAAATGGAGGATGAATGTGAAAAGGACCTTTGTCGCCATGGTCGGCCTTTTTCTCGCCGCCGCTGTCTGGGCTACCCCCCTCAAGGTCACCTGGGTGGAAGGCAAGGTCGAGAAGCAGAAGGGCACGACCTGGGTCGCGATCAATATCGGGGACACGGTCGATACGGCCGATGTCATCAGGCTCGCCAAGGCGGCCATGGCCGAATTCTCTGACGGGCACCGCAAGATCGTCCTCTCGGCGGCCGGCACCTTCTCTCTAGACGCCGTGGCCAAGGCCGGAGCGGCGCAGGCCGGGAAGTCCTCGGGCACCCTCGACAGGCTCGCGAAGATAGTGGATCCCAAGGCCGGAACGGGCCAGACCGCGGTCGGCGGCGTGCGCGGCGACCTCATCGGCTCGGGCGTCGACCAGATGAGCTGGGAAGGCGAGGAAGACGATTCGTCGGCCCTCATCACCCAGGCCCAGGACCTCGTGCACGAGGCGAAGTACACAGAGGCCGCAGGCGTCTTCGGCCAGGCCGCCGGCATCGCCGAGGGCGACAAGAAGACCCAGGCCCTCTACGGCCAGGCCTGGTCCCTTGCCTCGGCGGGCTCGGTCCTCCAGGCCATCAAGATCCTCCGCGCCATGCCCTCGACGGGCATCTGGGCCGCTCCCCGTGCCCTCCTCCTCGCGCGCCTCGACCTCCAGACCGGCGCCCTGGACGAGGCCAAGGCCCTCCTCGACGAGGTCATCGCCTCGGGCGTCCTCGCGGGCGAGGACCTCGACATGGCCAAGGCGATGCAACAGGAAGCCGGCGCCACGAAGTGATTCTAGCCAACGGGCCGCGGACATGCGGCCCGTTTCATTGCAGCGATCGGAGAGGAATATGAAGAGACTGACGCTCGCCATACTCGTGTTCATGGCCGCGACCGCGGCCTTCGCGTCCAACCTGACGGCCACCTGGATCGAGGGGACCGTCGAGAGGAAGCAGGGCTCGTCCTGGGCCCCGATAAAGCTGGGCGACATCGTCAAGTCGAGCGACGTGGTCAGGCTTCAGGAGTCCTCGACGGCGGAGTTCTCGGACGGCCGCCAGAAGGTGACCCTCACCGCTGCGGGCACCTTCTCCCTTTCGGCCATGCTCAGGGCCGGGGCCTCCCAGGACAAGCGCAAGGCGAGCCTCCTCGACAGGCTCGCGAGCATTCTCTCCCCTGACCGGAAGCCTTCGCAAGGCGCCGTGGGCGGCGTTCGAGGCACGGCCCAGGCCGAGTCCGGCGCGACTCCCTGGGACGAGGGCGAAGCCGATGCCGTTTCCGCGGCCACCGGCGATTCGGGCGAGGATCCCGCGGCAGAGGCCGCGGCGCTCGCGACGAAGAACGCCGGCATCATCTCGGCCGCCTGGGAACTCGTAAAGGCCAAGGACTACCGGCGGGCCGCAGACGAGTTCGGTTCCGCGGTCGCCACCGCGCAGGGGGACATGAAGGGCGAGGCCCTCTATGGCCAGGCCTGGGCCCTCGAGGCCTCGGGATCGACCATCCCGGCCATCAAGATCCTCCGCTCCATGGCCTCCGAGGGCGTCTGGGCGGGCCCCCGTGCCCTCCTCCTCGCGCGCCTCGACCTTGGTACGGGCGCCTATGCCGAGGCGCGCACCCTCCTCGAGGCCGCGATAGGCGCTGGCCTCTTCACGGGCGAGGATCTCGAACTGGCCAAGGCAATGCTCAAGGAAGCGAAGGCCGCCAAGTAGCTCCCCCTGGCGGCCAGTTCTGGCTTGCCGCGGCGCATCGGAGAGGGCCTCCGATGGCCGCGGTTTTTATTTGCCCAGGACCCGGACGCCGCCCTTCACCACCGTCTTCACGATGTTCATGCCCGCATGGTAGGCGAGGTGCGAGCAGGAGGGCGCGTCGAGGACGAGGAAGTCCGCCTCCTTGCCCGCCTCGATGGAGCCGATCCTGTCCGCGAGGCCCAGGGAGGCCGCGCCTCCGAGGGTCAGGGCAGTCAGGGTCTCCTCGAGGGAGAGCTTCAGGTAGAGGAGGGCTATGGCGAAGACGAGGGGGATGGACTGGCTGTAGCAGGAGCCGGGATTGAGGTCAGAGGCGAGGGCTAGGGCGCAGCCCGAGTCGATCATCCCGCGGGCGTCGGCGTAGGGTTCGCGCAAGGTGAAGGCGGTGAGGGGGAGGCATCCGGCGACGACGCCGGCCCTGCCCATGGCCGCGATGTCGGCGCCCGAGGCCTTGAGGAGGTGGTCGGCGCTCGCCGCGCCGAGCTCGGCCGCGAGGCCCGCGCCTCCGATGCGCTCGATCTCGTCCGCGTGGAGCTTGAGGCCGAAGCCGAGCTTCCTCGCCGCCTCGAGGTAGCGGCGCGAGTCCGCGAGCTCGAAGATGCCCTTCTCGCAGAAGATGTCGGCGAAGTGCGCGAGCCTGCGCTCGGCGACGACGGGCAGGACCTCGGCGATCACGTAGTCGACGTAGTCGGCGGGCCGCCCCTTGTACTCGGCCGGGATGGAGTGGGGGCCGAGGAAGGTGGGGACGATGCGGACGGGCTGCTCGGCGTCGAGGGCCTTCATCACCTCGAGCTGGCGCAGCTCGGTGTCGAGGTCGAGGCCGTAGCCGGACTTGCCCTCGACCGTCGTGATGCCGAGGCCGAGCATCGTGTCGAGGCGGGCGCGGCCCGAGGCCCTGAGTTCGTCGAAGGACGCGGCCCGCGTGGCCTCGACGCTCCTTGCTATGCCGCCGCCCCTTTTATGGATCTCCATGTAGGGAAGGCCCTGGGCCTTCCAGAGGAACTCGTCGGCGCGGAAGCCGCCGAAGACGAAGTGGGTGTGCGAGTCCACGAAGCCGGGGACTACGGCCTGGCCGCCAGCGTCGAGGGTCGGGAGCCTGCCCGAGCGCGCTTCGGCCGCCGCATCCGCAGGCAGCTCGGCGGCGGGCCCTGCCCAGGCGATGCGTCCGCCGCGCGCGAGGATGGCGGCATCCTTCGTCACGGTGACGCGTCCCATGGCCTCGGGTCCGCGCGGGGCCTCGAAGCCCCTCGGGGTGGCAAGCTCGCCGATGTTGGTAACGAGAAGGTCGCCTGGCATGGTTTTCTCCTTGAAGGCACGTTTTACGCAGGTCCGGACCCATCCGGCCGAGGCGCTGTCATTAT
>Ga0209098_1003601_pt1 | contig 12652 bp, 8 predicted proteins | sample AD_JPNHW1_MetaG_FD_184429 | JGI IMG/M metagenome (GOLD analysis project Ga0209098, IMG submission 184429) | Active sludge microbial communities of municipal wastewater-treating anaerobic digesters from Japan - AD_JPNHW1_MetaG (SPAdes) (version 2) | ecosystem: Engineered > Bioreactor > Anaerobic >... | reverse complement strand
TACAGTTATGGATGTCAAGGTCATGTGGATAGATCACCCGGGTGGTCCTGCCGAGAGTATTTGCTGCATCTCTCGCCCATGAAGAAAGAATACCACAGTTACCATCCGGCCTCGGGCTTCCCTGGATGATGACAAGGTCCTCTGCCGGTTTTTCCCTATGGATCCTGACAGGTATGACAGGTACATGATGGTTTATTAGAAACTCATGTGGATTCGTACTGATTTCGTGCTCCCATTCATCTGCTTTTTTTTGCGCAACGGTTTCTGCAGCAAGGGGCACGAGCGGGGAATATTCGTAGGTGTTGGTCCGGAACACGTCAAAGGTCTTGATCCCGCAGGTAACGGTGAGTTCAAACCTTACCATTCCGGGATAAAGGAGAGAAAAGTCCTCGCGGCAGAGGGTAAGCGTGAACGTGCCCTTATCGGTCACGGTTTCTTTGATCTTAAGGACAGTCCGGACAGGTTCCATCACGATACTATCCAGCCATGTACCTTATAAATGATATTCCTGCTGTGAATCTATTCATAAAACTCTGCAAAATGACCGGGGATTTTATATCGTAGATATGAAAATTCACGCCCCCTCCTTAACCCCCCGTTTATAACCAAGGGATTTTGTGCTGGTTGTGACACCGGCATTTTTACGCTTGACGGTGTAATTCCGTAATATGGCTGATGATGGGCCGGGAACCTGTCTTTCCTGGATGCTTTCACTTCCTGGTGATGACCGGTGGGGGATAGATACCGCACGGGCAGTGCCCGGCGTTACCGCATATGCAGTCAGGTCGTTTGACGGGTCTGCGCTTCGGTTTTCCCTCCCGGTTGTTGTGCGTCGGCCGGTTTTTACCGAAAACGCCTTAGTCAAACAGGGCTTCGAAGGCGCGGTAGCCCTCGTCATCGAATACATCAAGAAACAGGTGGCATCTGTCCCGGCACTTAGCCCGCTTGCCGGGCGCGGCACCCGGTTCCCCCGGCAGTGCGCATCGACAATTGAACCCTATACTCTCGTATCATCCCCGGCTGCGCTCGCGTCCGATCTCTGGCACGCGGACAACCGGAACTTTGCGGATTCCTGCGGGTTCCACCTTCTTCTCTGGGGGGCGGTTCCCTGCCCGTCAGTGTTCTGTAATGATGATATCTCCCGCATCACGGAAACGGTCGCCCGGCTCTGTGATGCTGTCTCTGCAAGCGTTTTTTCCCTACCGGCCCGGGTGCTCCGGTTCGCATGGATCAATGCGCTTGACCAGCAAAAGCTCAGGGAAGACCTCCCTAGTCTTGGTCTAGTCTCTTTTATCGGCGACGGCGCAAAGCCGGCCCGGCACTGCACGCAGTACCGGTGTTTCTTTCGGACAGCAGGTCCAAAGACCGGGGTAAGTGTGCCGTTTGTCTGCCCTCGTGAACTGGAGCCGGTTGAAGTGGAACTTGCCGCAAGCAACGAGATTGTAACCGGACTTGGCATTAAACAGCGGGAAGTATTTGCAGTAGCCGGTTCGAATGCACAGGGGAAGACAACGTTTCTTGAAGGTATAATCTCCGGTATGGACGATCACGCGGCCGGCGATGGCCGGGAGCGGATCGTTACGGTTCACGGGTTACGCAGCGCGGAGGCAATGAACTGCGAACTTGCCGGTGTTGACGTAAGCATGTTTTTTTCAGCGCTCCCCCCCGGGGTGGACGGGACAGTGAAAGCGGCGTTCGGCACCGGTAGCGGGTCGATGACGATGGCGCACCAGGTTCAGCGGGCCATCGTACAGGGCGCCCCGCTTCTTGTTATCGATGAAGACCGGGCGGCACCAAACCTGCTCGTAAAGAGTTGTCTTCAGGCCGGGGAGATTACGCCGTTATCTGAAATCCTTGCCCGTGATCGTGAGAAAATGGGAGAGACGGCGCTTGTCTTTGCTGCCTGTGCCATGGATACCCTGATTGCACAGGCAGACCGGATTTTATTACTCGACCAGCACGCGGCTTTTGCGATTGACCGCATGGTGTTCCGGCAGCGACTGGCAGAATCGCTTGAAAAAATTGCAGAAGAGATCAGGGAACAGGAATGTAGCGAAGTAAAAAAGGAAACGAATGTTGCTGGTGCCGGAATTACCCGGTAACCGGCGCATTCGCGGTATTCAAACGGGGTTACCCGGTGTTTGTTCGACCTGTTATCAGTTCTGAGTCATTGCAAATAAAAAAATTATTGCTTCTTTCTCATAAAGTGGATGACGAGGTAGACAACACCGATGATCGCGGCGATAATCAGTGAGATGTAGACCGGGTGGGAGAGGACCCCGGCGAGCCCCGGGAGGTTTTGGACATTGACCGGGACTTTCATGGTATCCGAGATATAGGTATTATCGAGGGCATCGCGGTACCGGATCTCAGAGTCAAGGCCGTAATCCTTGAGGGTAGCGTCGCGTGCGACATTGATCTCAAAAGATGCGACGGCGGACTGTCCAGGTGCGATATCGCCAAGGTAAGCGACATCGGAGATCCCGGTGAAGGGGATGACCGCACTGATCCGTGCTTGTGCGCCTTTCACCGTGGAGTTGCCGATGTTTTTATATTCCACCTGAAGGGTCTTTGTACTTCCCGGGCTCATCTCAAACGGGAGAGACTGGATCTCAAAATCAATCTTGTTGCCAACGTTCACACCGGCGGTCTCGTTCCGCGAGGTCACAAAGTCGCCTTCAGCGTTCTGGTATATTACGACCACGTCGATCGGGTAGGACTTGTTCTGTGCTGTACCTGCGACAGTGACCTTATACTGGCAGGAACTGGTGCTGTTGGCCGGGAAATCGCCAAGAAACACGCTGGTGTCGACCGGCGTCACCGGGCTGTCATCGTTCTGGACAATCTTGACGGTTGCTTTTTTGCCGTCAAACGAGCCGGCATTTTTAACTGTCACGTTCAGGTACCCGTCCGCACCCGCGACGAGATGGTCGGAGGTTACCGAAACGATCTCCGGGATCACTTCCGCTTTTATCACAACGGGTACGTTCACGGTCATATTGTCCTTGACGTATACATAGCGGTATGAATCGGCCTGTACCTGGTCGATATAATCGATCCGCGTGTACGAGAGATTGAGCGGGACCATGTACGTGCCGGCCGGGGCATCCGGGTTGACCTTCGCATTAAACGTTACAGTCTTCCGGGTCTGGCTCCGGAGATCGCCGATCATCTGCGGATCGGATTTGATAATGAGCGGGGCGTTTCCGGTCTCCATGTCAACCGTCACAAATTTCGCCGTGGTCGGCGGGTCGTCGCTTGTTACAAGGTTTACGCCCACCTCCTTTTCCAGGCTCATGCCGTTGTTTTCGACAACAAAGGTGATCTGGATGTCGCTGCCGGCAGAATATTCGTTGGTTCCTGAGGTATACGCCGTAAGGTCAGGGTTGCCGTCAAGATATTTTGTTCCGACGGCCGCGGCAGGTGCAGCCACGCAGGCAACAAGGATAAGGAGTAATGCTGCCTGCAGGACAGAATTCTGTTTCATCACTGAAATTTTTGAAGTCTTTGCCATAGGTTTATCCATCCTTATTGTTTCTTTCTCATCACAAGTACGTAATATCCGGCACCAATCAGGACAAGCACGATAATGGGCAGAATGGTGTACATGCTGAATATACCGCCTGATCTCGATTGCGCAACGATATTGACCGGTACCTTAAAGGTGTCAGAGGTCTGGCTGTTGTCAAGCGAATCGCGGTACCTGACTTCGGTATCAAGGGAATACATAGCCGGATCTGCCCCGGATGAAGCGCTTATTTTGTACTGTACGGTAGATTTCCCGCCGGGCTGGATATCTCCAAGGAATGCCATAGTGTCGGTACTAGAGAACGGGTCAACGGTTGAGAGCCGGGCCTCTGCATCGTTTGCCGTGATTGACCCAAGGTTTTGGTATTCGACCGTAATCACGGAGGTTTTTCCCTCCTCAACAACCGACGGGGGAGAAGTAATGGCGAAATTGAGTTTGGCGCCGACAGGTATCCCGATGGTCTCGGTCGCTGTAGTAACCACGTCGCCTTCAGCGTTTGTGTAGGTTACCCCCACATCAACCGGGTAGGTCTGTGCCTGTGCATCGGTTGTGACCGAAACCTTGTACAGGCATGAGACTACCCCGTCTTTGGGGAAATTACCGATAAACACGTCCTTGTCGGTCGGGATAATAGCGCTGCTGCCGCTCTGGATAAGCGTGACGGTTGCTTTCCTGCCGTTATCGTTGCCGATATTTTTGATTGTCAGGTTGACATAACCCTCAGATCCGACAGTAATATCCGATGCCGTCACATTGAGCACGTCAATCCGGACTTCTGGTTTTATTTTTATCGTGAGCGGGATGGTCTTGTTGACCTGTACGTAATTATACTGGATCGTAGCGCTGGTTGCCTGGTCACGGATATTATTATCGAGATACTTATACTGGACAAAGAGGGGGAGCTGGTATTCTCCAAGCGTTGCACCGTTTGTGATCTTTGCCGAGAACTGTGCCGTGACCCTCCCGGAACTCCGGATATCTCCAAGACTTTGCGGGTCGGTCTTGATAACGACCGGGGCGTTACCTGCAGAAAGGCCGACCGTGACAAGTTTTGCGGTGGTTGATATGTCATCATCGGCTAATGTGGCCTGGCCTAAAGTTTTGGTTGTGTTTGTTGCGCTGTTCTGGAGGACGACCGTGATTGTGGCGTCCTCCCCCGGGAAGAACTGGTTTGTTCCGGAGATATAGGCCGAAATTTCCGGGCTTCCTCCCGAGTATCTGTCTGCACAAAGCGCGGGCATACAGCAGAATACTGCTGCTACAATCAGGATGGCGATTGTGTTGTGGAATTTCATGTGAGTACCTTCAGCAAATTTTTTTTGAATCAGTCAGATGTTTCAGTGTTATATGTTTCCTCTGCATTGACATTCGGCTGTGCCTTCCTTTTCTCAACCCATTCGGTAAACTGTCCCATGAGGGAGAGGACGGCGGGCATAATAAAGATGGCTCCGATAAGGGAGAACCCGACGGCGATAAGTGTTGAGACTCCGAAGTTACTGATGATGGGGAAGGAAGAGATACAGAGAGCAGAGAACCCAAAGAAGGTGGCAAGTCCGGAGACCGTGATGGCGGTCCCGATCTTACTGACGCTTTCCTGGATAGCGGCGATATGGTTGTGGAGACGTTCTTCCTCTTCAGAGTACCGTTCCATCACGAGGATGGTGTATTCGGCAGCGACGCCGATTGTCATGGACGAGAGGGTTGCGGTAAGCGGCGTATAGGGAAGCCCGAGAGCATACATGGCGACGGCGTTCCAGCCGACAACAAGCACGATTGGAATGAGCGGCGAGATCGCGTGGATGTGCCGGTAGACGAGGGCTAGGAACACGAAGATCATCGCGAACCCAAGGACGGTCATAGCCTCTTTTGACTCCGACAACCCGCCGATAAGTGCGGTAAAGACTTCGAAACTCCCGACAGGCTGAATGGAGATTCCCGGCGGGGGTTCAAGGAACGCGATATCATTTTCCATCTGGATCTTGAGGTCCTCCTCGGTAGGGACTTCCATCTTGATGGTACTGAACTTAACGACCCCGCGGAGAGACCCGCTGATATACTGGTCTTTTATGTTTGCGGGGATCCGGTCGAGCACGGCATCGAGTTCGCTCTGGGTCTGGGGCATCACGCCATTATTGTAGGCGAGTACGTAGGTTTCGATACTGGTGACGGAGTTCAGTTCGGAATGTTTTGCGATTTCATAATTCTGGAACTCGTGGAGCCATTGTATCGTATCGAGATCAGTGATCCGGGCACCCTGGACGTAGAAATCAGCGGTACTGGACGCGCCGAGGATACGGGTGACCTTATCCATCTGGATTTTGGCGGGCATATCGGACGGGACAAATGAGTTCTCGCTGGTTTCGATAGGGATAAGGGGGTCGAACTGGAACCCGATGATGGCAATGAGTAGTGCGATCATCAGGACTGGTATCGGGTTTTTGGCAATTTTCACGGAGGTATTGGTAAGGAACTGTCCGTAGGACCAGGAACTCTTCGTTTTGGCCGGCAGGGTATCGCAGGCTTCCGTCCCCACGGCATAACAGACCTGCGGGGTAACTGGTTTTGGCTTGTAATGAATAACGTGGGCGAGCGCCGGTATCCCGACAAGTGAGATACAGTAACAACTCATGATCCCGATCATGGCGACAAGACCAAAGGACCGGATCATGGGAATCGTGGAGATAAACATCGCCGCAAACCCGAGCGAGGTCGCGAGCATTGCATACATCACGGCCGGTCCGGTCCGGGTAATGGTTACGTAGACTGCATCGTCAAGGGATCCTTTCCGGGACTCCTCGTCAAGCCGGGCGTGGAACTGGATCGCGTAATCGATCCCCAGCCCGATCATGACCGGGAACGCCCCGAGCACGGCCATATTGAGCTGGGTGCCGGTCAGGCCCATCAGGCCCATGGCGGTCGTCAGGCCGAGGCCCACGAACACCACCGGCAGGAACCGGTGACTGACATAGGCAAAGAGCAGGCCCATGACGATCACCATCAGGATCATTGCGCAGCCAATCAGTATACCCATCTGTGACCCCATGGCGGTCTTCATCTGGTCGGAAAACGCCGGGCTCCCGGAGACTGAGACTGTAACACCGGCCGGCGGCTCGGAAGTCGCGACCAGCGATTCAATATTTTTGAGTGTAGCGGTCTGTGTATCGTCCGAGAGACCTTCGACCATCGGGACCGAGACGAGAGTCAGCACGTTTGACGGGACGGCAATCGCCCGGACCGCTTCGGGCATCTGCGCGACCAGTGCGTCAATCTCGCCTTTCGATTGCGGCAGCACGCCGCCGTTCATCTGTTTGAGAATGTCCACGACACTCGATGTACTCGCAATGTTCTGCTGCTGCCGGATATCGTCTTCCAGCCGGTCCATATAGTCGAGCACTGTCGGGTCCAGAGGGTCTCCGGTCTCGACGACGAGGATTAATGTTCCCCCGGAGAACGTGTCGGAATACTCGTTGTTTATAATCCCGCTTTGGGAATCCTTGTCAACGTATGTGTCGTTGCCGGTCGCCATGGTGATCATGGTCATGCCGACCAGGGCAATGACAAACACGACCGCTATTGCCCCTACCACCAGTTTGGGCCGGCGGTTGACACACCGTGCAATGGTACTGAAGATCTGATCAATCATGGTAGTCCTGTGTATACTTTGGATGGGTGCCGGTTGATCCCGGCCCATCTTTTATCTTCACTTGTGGTAATTTCTCCCAGGTATTATGGTTTTTTCCCTGTGGGATCCCCCATAAAAAACGTTTTTTTACTGGGGTTTTGTCCGTTTCGTGTAGACCAGGTATCCTGCTCCGGCAAGCACCAGAAGGATGATGAGGATAATAACCGGCAGTCCGAGCAGGTCGACAATACCCTCTCTTGGGACGACCCGGACGTTGACTTTGACCGGGTCAGACGTGATCTGGTTGTTAAGCGAATCGCGGTAGATGACCTCGGAATCAAGACCATATTCTTTTGCCGTGGCTTTGGCATCCGTCGACACAAGGAACGCAGCCTCCCGGATATCGCCCGGCGCCATCGTGCCTAAGAAGGCCGTGTCGTCGTTGCTCGTGAACGGGTCGACTGCACTGATCCGGGCCTGGGCGTTATATGCTGTTGCTCCGCCGGTGTTCTCGTATTTTACCCGGATCTCGGATTTCCCACCTACAGACATGTTGACCGCAACCGGTATTACCGAGAATGCTACCTTGTTCCCGACCGGCACACCGATGGTCTCGACCTTTGAATCCACAAAGTCCCCTTCGGCATTCTTGTAATGCACCAGCACGTCGAGCGGATACGTCTTCTCCTGAGCATCTCCCGAGATCGCTACCCGGAACCGGCAATCAACCACCGCGCCCTGCGGGAAATCGCCGATATACACGCTCCCTTCAGACGGCGACACCGGGCTCGCGTCGTTCTGCTGGATCTTCACCGCAGCGTTCCGGCCGTTCTCATACCCAATGTTTTTCACCGTGAGAATTACATACCCCTCGTTCCCCGCGTTTAAGGTCTCTGCCTTTACTGACGGTACTTCGATCTGTACCTCGGACTTGATCTTGACCGGGATATCGATGATCTTGTTCACGGTCTTGTACCGGTACTCCAGCGTGTCTGTGCCATACTGTTCTGCTTCATACAGGTACGTGTAGTTCAGCGCTATCGGAAGGGTGTAGGTTCCCGCCGGCGCGTCCTGGTTTACCTTGATATGGAGCGTCGCGGTCGCACTGCCGCTCGCTAAAAGATCCCCGATGATCTGCGGGTCTGCTTTGACAACAACCGGCGCATTCCCGGCTCCCAGCGCGACCGTCAACTGTTTGGCCGTGCTCGAGACATCGTTGCTGTCCATGATCCCCGTTTTGACAATCTTGTATTCGGTCAAGCCCTTATTCTCAATTGCTATCCCCAGGTTGATGTCGTCCCCGGGCGAGAACTCGTTTGTCCCTATGATGTGGGCGTTTAAATCCGGGCTGCCGGTGATATATTTTGAATCCGCAGCAACCGGGCTTACTGCAACAAATGCAAGTACCAGGAGAACCATTCCGCCAAACAGCAACGCGTTCTTCGGTGTGGTCCGGTATAAACAATCAGGTGTTTTTTTGGAACCTGCAAAAAATCCGGAAATTTTATCGCACTTCATGTATATTCCTCGTTGATTTAAAACCAGTGTACATATAATATTTTGGGCTTATAGTAGTTTGCGGTATGTATAGTCAACAACTATAATAAATATCACTGTTTTATCCTGGGGGCGCATGAAAATTATGATTCCGGTAAAGTATGGGGGAGATAAAAAGCCGGATTGGTTTATCTGGAAGGGTCCTACGCGCCGGTTTTGTTCAACTCCTGATTCGAAAATCCACGTGAGATATGAGGCATAAAGGCGGGAGACATCATAGGCTCTTGGGTGAAAACCATTCGTCTTTCAGATTAAGGTATGCCTGCCTGAAACGTCGTGAAATTTTCATTTTTTTGTATATTCTTACCATAATTCCGGGTATGTGCTGCATTTTTACTATAATGCCCCCCTCTGAAAATCCCGTATATTTATAGTCTTATTTAATAATCTACAAATATAATCAATAAGAACAAACTTTATATTAAATTGTGGTTAAGTACCTGAAAATATCAATTAGCAATCTGAGGAAACAATATGGACTCTCTACCTGCAGACATTGTAACCCGGTGGTATGAAACGCTTATGACATATGTTCCAGGTATTCTGGGAGCACTTGTTGTTCTGATTATCGGCTGGATTGTTGGCCGTTTACTCGGAAAAGCTGTCAGGATAATTCTTGATAAAATAAGTGAACAGTCGCTCATCGAAAAGGGGGCAGATCTTGCATCGGTTTGCGGAACCGTAAAAAATGCCGGGATTACGGTGGGGTACATCGGCGATATTTTTACCCGGATCGTTATCTATCTTATTGCAATCCTTGCCGCGGTTGACATCCTGAACATGGAATACTTAAGCAGATTGATGACATCCGTTATCGGGTACATCCCGCATATCGTGGCATTTGTTATTATTCTTGTCGTGGGTCTCCTGCTCGTGGATTATTTCATCAACTTCCTTGCACGGTACTATACCTACCAGAATGTCCAGCTCATATCCCCGGTACTGTTCATTCTTCGCATTTTCATGTACTTCGTCATTGCAATTCTCGCGCTGTCGCAGTTGTTGATCGATCTAACCATCATCTACACGTTTGTGACGCCCATTGCATGGGGTATCGGTCTTGGGATTGGTGCTGCAGTTGCGATTATTGTCGGCTTTGGTCTCAGGAACCGCAGTGAAGCAATGATGGACACACTGATCGAATCCATTGCAAAAAAGCCATAAATCATTTTTATTTTTTTCGCGCGCTAAAACCGGCTTCCTTTAAAATGTGAGTAAAATGCAGTTTTCTCCCGGTTTTGTGGTTACAACAAGATTAAAAAGAGATGGTTTTTAGGGAATTCCCCGACAGAACTTTTTTCGTGGTCGTGAATAAAAATGTCAGCCTTGTTCCTGCTTACAGTTCTTTCGCAAGACGTTTTTCGAGCGTGGCAATCCGATCGATAAGTTCCTGCTCTCGCTGTGCGAATGCTGTCACATCAGTCATCGTAAAATAGGTGCTGACAATATCCCCGTGCCGCACGGAATTGATCTGCCCGTACATGCACCGTCTTTCACCATTTTTGCACAGTATCCAGCCCTGGAATTTTGCCGGGGGTTCTGTACAGGTCCGGGATTTCCTCATGAGTTCATCCATCATCAGCCGTGTTTCCGGTGTCGTCAGGTCATGCATATCTTTCGTACCCAATTCATCGAATGTATATCCGGTGATCTCGCAGATGCGCCGGTTGACATAGACAAACTTATCATTTTCAATAATAATTACAGCGTCCTGGATATTCTCCGCCATCATCCTGAACCGCTGCTCGCTCTCAATAAGGGCAGCTCCTGTTGACTGGAGTTCCGTGACATCGGTCATAATAATAAAACGGTACAGGACAGTTCCGTGCAGGAGGGTGGTTATCCTGACATAACCATGCCAGTATACACCGTCTTTCTTCCGGAACTGGCAGTTGAAATCGACAAGCCCCGGTGCAGACATCGACCGTTCATTTAAGGTATGTTCTATCTTTTCCCGGTCTTCCGGTGCGACAATGGCAAGGGGATTCATCTCCCATAATTCTTCAAATGTGTACCCGGAAATTTCGGCAACCCTGCGGTTTGCAAAAGTGCACTTTTCATTTTCAAGGATGAGGAGACCGTCCTGGATATTCTCTGCCATCATCCTGAACCGCTCTTCCCATTCACGGATCCCACGCTCTCGTAAGATCTCATTTGTTACTTCGGAAAGAATAATCGTGAACCCTTTGGCGCCGTCATCAAAGACAGTCGGAATGGACTTTTGCTTGAAGATGCGTTCCCCGGTTTCTTTTACATGGAATGAAAGGGTGTTTTCCGTCTCATCGGGCATTTTTTTTGAAAGAGTATTGATAAGTTCATGCACATCCACATCCGGGGATTTGAGATATGCAATATTTTTCCCGACAGTGTCCTTTTGTGAAAGATGCAAAAGTGACAGGAATGTATCATTGATCTCGACAATACGGGACTCATTATCCAGAACCATGATGAGGTCTTTTGAATAACTGAGCATCGCTGAAAGGGGAACCCTCTGTGAGAGAGTAAACACTTTGGCCATCCCATATGTCCGCATGTTTACCTGCCCGGAGATCAGGAGAATATCGAGATAGCGACCGGTGGTGTTTTTGTTCTTTTTGAGCGCCTTTGCTATCTCTGTAACGCTCATCCCCTCCGGGTGCTGTTTGAGAAGATTCTTTATGGGGATAAGTTCCTGCTGGTAATCATGCATCATATGAATGCCTGTTTTCTATCAAAGTTATATACCACAATATACATTTATAATTGCTGTCACTCATTTATGTGTATCATAGATCCAGAAAAGATTTATAAGTATTTGTGATCAACGGATGTATTCAAAATTAATTAGTAAACTGAAATTGAAAATTCTGGAGGAAACGCGAAATGGATCTTGTATCTATGAGTCTGATTGACCAATGGTATGCAACTATCGTAACATATGTTCCCAGTATCCTGGGTGCAATTGTTGTACTTCTTATCGGATGGATTGTCGGCCGCCTGTTAGGTAAGGCTGTTCGGATTGTTCTCGATAAAATTAGCGAACAGCATGTAGTCGAGCAGGTTGCCGATCAGGCATCCTTTGCCGGGTCTGTTAAAAACGCCGGTCTCACTGTCGGCTATATCGGCGATATTGCAGTAAGGATCTTTGTCTACCTGATTGCAATCCTTGCAGCAGTCGACATCCTTAACATGGACTATATGAGCAAACTGATGACGGTAATTGTTGAGTATATCCCGCATATCGTAGCGTTTGTTATCATTCTTGTAGCGGGTCTCCTTCTTGCGGATTATTTCATCGATTTCCTTACAAAGTATTATGCAAAGCAGGACATCCAATTCATCTCGCCGTTCCTGTTCCTGCTCCGGCTCTTCCTGTACTTCGTGATTGTAGTCCTCGCTCTCTCCCAGTTGATGCTCGACCTCACCATCATCTACACGTTCGTAACACCAATTGCATGGGGTATTGGTCTTGGCCTTGGCGCTGCCATTGCGATCATTGTTGGCTTTGGACTGAAAAACCGCAGCGAAGCGATTATGGATAAAATCATCGATTCAGTGGTTGCTAAAAAAGAGCAGCCATAAAATTTTTAATTGTTTTTCCGGTAATTCTTCCTATCCCCGACAACTCCCATTCACGCCTTTTTTCAGACAGGTTTATTATCGGACCGTAAATGCCATTACCTGCAGTATGGATTTTTTAATTTCTAAACATCAGGAGAAGTGATCATAAATCCGGTGATGGTGGTATCACCCAATACAAAGGGAATCGGCGGGGCTGTTTTTCGTTTGTGAATCAGGACAACTTTTATTATTTGTATGGTGTTTAATGCTGTATTTTGCCAACCCTCAAATATAAAGAAAGAAAATTCGGATAGCATGAAAGTCGTCATCGTAGTAGCACCGGACAAATATCGTGATGAAGAACTGGCCGAGCCGGTAGCGGCCCTGAATAAAGCCGGGATACC
>Ga0209098_1003600_pt1 | contig 12654 bp, 11 predicted proteins | sample AD_JPNHW1_MetaG_FD_184429 | JGI IMG/M metagenome (GOLD analysis project Ga0209098, IMG submission 184429) | Active sludge microbial communities of municipal wastewater-treating anaerobic digesters from Japan - AD_JPNHW1_MetaG (SPAdes) (version 2) | ecosystem: Engineered > Bioreactor > Anaerobic... | reverse complement strand
TAACGGCCAACACAGGCTACCACGTACGTGCTTACGCTACCAACAGCGTGGGGACTGCGTATGGGGAGGATGTGGCGTTTAACACTTTACCAGTATCATTGGCGATTGGTGATGAATATTTAAACGGTTTTGTTGCTTATTTAGATGGTACAGGTCATGGTTTTGTTGTTTCTAAAACTGATTTAACTTCTAGTAAATGGAGTAATACTTTCGATGATGTGGATACTGATTATTCAGATGGTTATAAAAACACATCATTAATTACAAGTATCACAACTAGTGGTGATTGTGCAGCAAAGAAATGTAAGGATTTAGGTAGTGATTGGTATTTACCAAGTAGAAACGAATTATATAAATTATATGAAGTAAAATCAATATTAAATATGACTGGTTCATTTTATTGGAGTTCTTCACAAACGAGTAGATATTATGCTGTAGCTGTTGATTTTTCAAATAATAATCCAATAGATAAAAGTAAATCAGATTTACATTCAGTTCGAGCAATCCGCAAATTCTAATCGTGTTCATATCGTGGTTTCTTAAAACCCATCGACAATTTCGGTGGGTTTTTTATTTGAACCCGAATTCATTTAATATATAGTTGAAAAAGTGAATAAAATGGAAAAGATTGAAAAAGTAGAAATTGGTTTAGATTTAACCAAAAATCGAAATATTTCGATAGAAGAATTGGAAAGCGACTTAAAAGAACCTAAATTTGGATTTGTTGACTTTAAACCATTCAACAATGATGAATCTAACGAACAGCAAGCCGATAATGAATGTGGTTATAGGGAATAATTGTTTGAGTGTTTGTTGGGTTCGCAATGAATACATCTATCAATAATTTTCGGTGGTTGATATTCGTTATTGTCATCATAAACAAAATCAATAATTGGATACGTTAATATTTCATCTTTGCAAGGTATAACATTTACCAATTCTTTTTCAATAATATTTATTGTAGTTGTAAGTCTTTCGTTTTTTGTTTTCATATTCATTTTTTTTTCTTTTTGATTATATATTAATTTTTGTGTAACAAACATTCTATAAATCATATTCTTATTAAATTTTTAAATATCAGAAGTTTTAGGATTTTGATATATGTTTTGGAGAAAGTTCTACATTCCGACAGGTTGAATTTTCATATTTTATTTTGGGTGTATCGTAAAATAACCTATAATTATCCTATTGATATAATCTTTATTCTGGTTTAGTCTAGTTGCAAAAGTATTTATTACAGCTTGATGTAAATCTATATCTGGTATATAAACATTTTCTATACTATACTTGACGCTATTGACCGTATTGAAGTCTATTATAATCACAAAGCCATTGTGATTTTCCATTTCAACTTCATACTTAACTTGATATGGATTGTTATTCTGTTCATAGGTCGTAAGAATAGTTTTTAAATTTGGAATTGTATTCAAAATCTGATTTTTTAAGCAATTCTCAATCTGTTCAAATATGTATTTCATACTAGGGTTTTTAAATGCTATGGTTATCTTGAACCACACCAATTTACACCAATTTATTAATTTCTCCAGCGTGTTCATACTACTCTTTGTTTTTCAGATATATATTAAACGTTCTAGGGTCTCCATACCTCAACAGAAATATTCCTATCTTTGGTAACGTATTAAAGAGATGCACAATGACCATAGAACAATACATTGACAGCATAAACAAACGCTACAAACTTGGTAATGCAACCGAACATACATTTCGTGGCGATTTACAGCAATTACTTGAAAGCCTAGTACCTGATATTCGTGCAACCAATGAACCTAAACGACAATCTTGTGGTGCGCCAGATTATATCATTACCAAGAAAAATATACCAGTTGGATTTATCGAGGCCAAAGATATCGGGGATAATGACCTAGATGGATTGAAGAAGACTGGAAACAAAGAACAGTTCGACCGCTATAAAACCTCCCTGGACAACCTAATATTCACTGATTACATCGACTTTCACCTTTACCATGATGGTCAATATGTCACCAAAATAGCTATTGCAGAGGTTAAAAATGGCAGTATCGTTCCTATGCCAAGCAATTTCACAACATTCTCCAACCTAATAAAAGATTTTTGCTCACACGTTGGGCAAACCATAAAAAGTCCTAAGAAACTGGCAGAGATGATGGCTGGTAAGGCCAGATTACTATCAGATATTATTGAAAAATCATTGACCTCAGATGAAGACAACCAAGAAAATAGTACCCTTAAAGACCAGATGAACGCTTTTAAGCAAATTCTTATTCATGACATAAAACCTAAAGAATTTGCCGATGTATATGCACAAACAATTGCATATGGAATGTTTGCAGCAAGATTGCACGACCCAACGCTGGATACTTTTAGTCGACAGGAAGCGGCTGAACTGATACCAAAGTCAAATCCGTTTTTAAGAAAGTTGTTCAGTTACATCTCGGGCGTTGATATCGATGATAGAATAAAATGGATTGTCGATAGCCTAGCAGATATATTTTTAGCTTGCAACGTTGAAGAAATATTAAAAAACTATGGGAAATCAACAAAAATGGAAGACCCAATTATCCATTTTTATGAGACTTTTTTAAGTGAATACGACCCCAAACTTCGTAAAGCACGTGGTGTATGGTACACTCCAAAACCAGTTGTAAGTTTTATTGTTCGAGCAGTTGATGATATCCTAAAAACCGAATTTGATTTACCACAGGGATTAGCGGATACGAGTAAAATAAAAATAAAAATAGATTCACAGGGTAAAAAAATAGAACAGGAAGTACATAAAGTTCAAATACTAGACCCAGCGACAGGTACATCGACATTTTTAGCTGAAGTGGTCAAACTCATACATGAAAAATTTGAGGGGCAACAAGGAATATGGTCTAACTACGTTGAAAACCATCTGTTACAAAGACTCAATGGCTTTGAAATTCTGATGGCATCGTATGCAATGGCGCACCTAAAACTGGATTTATTACTTACCGAAACAGGATATAAACCGACCAGAGACCAACGATTCAGAATTTATCTTACCAATAGTTTGGAAGAACATCACCCCGATACAGGCACACTATTTACCAACTGGCTTAGCACTGAAGCGAATGAAGCCAACCATATTAAACGTGATACACCTGTAATGTGTGTTGTTGGAAATCCACCATACAGTGGTATTTCTTCTAATAATGGAGAATGGATTAGTAAACTTATAGATGATTACAAATATATTGATGGTGAGTATTTCAATGAACGTAAGCACTGGCTTAATGATGATTATGTAAAATTCATTCGTTATGGGCAACATTTTATAGAAAAAAATGGCAGTGGAGTGTTAGCGTATATTAATCCTCATGGATTTTTAGACAATCCAACATTTCGAGGTATGCGCTGGCACTTAATGAAAACCTTTGATAAGATTTATACAATAGACTTACACGGCAATAGCAAAAAGAAAGAAACATCTCCAGATGGTAGCGTAGACCAAAACGTTTTTGATATAATGCAAGGAGTATCTATAAATATCTTTGTAAAAACAGGCAAGAAGAAAACGAATGAGTTGGGTAAGGTTTATCATTTTGACTTGTATGGCAAAAGGGACGTGAAATATGATTTTCTTTCAGAGTATTCTCTGAAATCAGTCGGCTTTAAAGAGTTAAAACCAGAAAAACCATTTCTGTTTTTTATACCAAAAAACGAGTTCGGCTCAAAAGAATATGAAATGGGGTTAAGGGTAGATGAATTGTTTTCTCTAAACGTTACTGGTATTGTAACTGCTAGAGATAGTTTCGTAATTGATTTTGAAAAAGTAGTTCTAAAAAAAAGAATAGAAGATTTCTCTAATATGAACTACACCGATGACGAAGTCAGAATATTGTTTTTTGGTAATAAAAATGATGGAAAATATCTTGCTGGTGACTCTAGGGGCTGGAAGATGGATAAGGCTAGAAAAACTATTCGGGATTTTAACCACATGGAGATTATTCAAAAAGTATCTTACAGATTGTTTGACGACAGATACATTTATTACCACAATTCAATGGTCGATTGGGGTAGAGAAAAATACATGTACCACTTTATTAATAAGGATAATTTGGGCATAGATTTATGTCGACAATTGGTATCTGAAAATTACACTCATATTTTTATCACTAATAAGATTGTTGATGATTCATTTGTTTCAAACAAATCAAGAGAAAGGGGATATGTATTTCCTCTCTATTGCTATCCAGATAATGATAACCAAAAAACAATCGGTCAATCAAACGAAAGAACACCTAACCTAAATCTAAAAATTGTTAGGCAAATAGCAGATAGACTAGGGTTAACTTTTACCAACGAAAAAGAATCCACTGTAGACACTTTTGCACCCATCGATATACTGGATTACGTCTATGCAGTTTTACACTCACCAACATACAGAGAAAAATACAAAGAGTTTCTAAAAATCGATTTTCCAAGAGTACCATATCCAAAGAATCTCAAACCGTTCTGGCAGTTGGTTAAACTTGGTGGTGAACTACGGCAAATCCATCTACTCGAAAGTCCAAAGTTAGATAAGTACATTACTCAATACCCAATTGATGGCAGCAATCTTGTTGGCCAAATCAAATTCAGCGATGATAAAGTGTACATCAACGATAACCAATATTTCGCAAATGTTCCCGAAGTCGCATGGGAATTTTACATCGGTGGTTATCAACCAGCGCAGAAATGGTTAAAAGACCGTAAAGAAAGGGTATTAGACTTCGAAGATATTCTTCATTACCAGAAAATCATCGTGGCATTGACTGAAACTGATAGAATCATGAAAGAGATTGATGGGATTGAAATAGAATAAGGTTTTCATAACACCGTCCTAATCTTTTCGCACCTAAGTATCGTTTTGATTGTATCCGTGTGAACGGAAATGGTTATTCTTTCAGCACCATTCTTAACCAAAAGCACTAGACTATTGTTGTTAAATTGGTAGCAGTAACCAACTTTCCCAATGACAAGAATGATGGGTTAAGTGCTTCTGGTGATACTCTACAAATTCAGTTATATATCGATTGTATGGACTATCAAATTTTGTATATGGGATGTCAATGGTTTTCATTTTATTCATAGTTCAGCATTTTGTTTTTATTTTGAGTATAACGTATGAGCTTCGAATGAAGAACTCAACATTGAACCTCTATGGATTTTCAGATATGCCATGTTTTTATTTGACCATCAAAATGGTTCATGGAAAAGCCATGAACCAATATCTGCTGCCACTTTTTTGCGTTCAAAATGGTTATGGTATTCATATACAATCGAATAACAGATAAGGTAAATATTTCTCTATAAAGGTAATATTATGCTTATCTGTTATTCAGCAATCAGTCAATACATTAACCGTTTTAAACGTGATTAATTATTACTATTCTAAAAGTATATTTATTAACCGTGACTAACTTACTCTTAAAATACCTCGAAATCTTGTTTATATACCTCCCCAAATCTATGCCGTTCAATTTAAAGTAGTAATCATCAACTTTTTTAAAATTCTCGTAGATGCTCTTATTCTCATCTTTTTGAAAATACTCAATCAGCTCTAATAATTCAAAGTAATCATTACCCTTGCTGGTCTTTTTAACTAAACCAGAATTAACGATAATTTGGTAAAGTAGTTCCTGTTTATTGTAGTATTCTAAGCCAAGGCCATCTAGTTTTTTATCTGCATCCTCTTTTTTGCATCTATCAAGTGCTTTTAGATTCAAGTTGTTGATAAACTTAGTGTAGTTCTGCTGTTTCCCTGTAACAACATCAACGTAGTCCGTCCAGTCAAATCCTCTCTTAACTATTTCATAGCATCTATCGTGAATTTTTTGAAAATAGCTTAGGTTATCCTTAACAAAGGTTAGTGTTTCACCTGATAGTTTTATATTCGTATAGTACTTTAGATTCTCTAAACTTCTGTCAACGCTTATCGCATCGTGGATATCATGGCAATGCGCTCTGAAAAAATCGTTCAGCTTGGTATCCTTTACAAAAACATCCTTATCATCGGATAGCTCAAAAACCCTTTTTAGCTTGAAGTAGTACTTTAGGGATTGCTCAAATACATCGCTGTTCATATCATAGTGTACAAAGTAGTAGTTATCAAAAACCTCCTTCTTAATCCTATCTAGGTTCAGAACATAAAGGTTATTAATGTCCTTAACAAAGTATTGCTCCTTAATCAGCTGGTCGTTCTTGTTAATCTCAGGATTTAGATTGATGATATGTAGACGTTGTGTTAATTCTTGAACTCGTTTATTAAAATATTCCATATCCCGAAATCCAGCGATATCAAAATTGAAATCTTTATCTCTTCCACCTCGTGGTTTGGTTACTAGGTATAGTTGTGGTTTTGCAATTCTAAACCTATTGGAAAGCTGGTATATCTCAAACACATTTAGGTGACAGTTATCCAGTATTATCAGTTTATCCCACGTTTCGTTGTTAAAATTGATACCATCGCTGATATAAGATGTTGCCATGTAGTAATTCTTCAGCAGCTTCTCTTTTAGGATACAATCTAAATTTTCCAGCATGTTTTTGGTTTCAGCATTCAAAAAATCAAATTTTATACCCAATTCCATCTCTATTTCCTGTATGTACTCTTTGGATAAATCGACATTATTGAAGAAAATAAGGCATTTTTGCCCCTTTTGCACCAGTTTTTTGAGCGTCTTTTTGAACCGATTCGAAACGATAACGTTCAGTGTTTTCTTTTTCTCCTTCTCTTTCATCAGATTGATGTAGTAGTACCCTTTTTCAAAAATCAGATACGGTTCGGGTGTGGCACTCAGAAGTATCGTTTTAATTCTACGGTCAAAGTTGCTCACGATTTCACCGCTGTAGTTGACCAAGTTTTGAATTTCATCAACTATTATTAGGTCTGCATCAGTCACCAGAGATATTTTCGGACTGCTTGATAAAATCAAAAGTTTGTCGGTGGGTTGGTAGAGTCTTGGATTGTAACGTTTCCCCTTTTCAAAATTTTGCACAATACGAAGATTGGGATACTTTGCAAATAGAATCTGTTTTTGCTGTTTTGACAATCCGTTTTTCGTGGAGCATAGGACGATTCTTGAGAATAGGTTGTTTTCCATGCAGTACTGAATGAATTCAAAAATCAGCGTACTTTTCCCTCCGCCAGCCACTGCTTTTAGCACGATGTATGGATGCTTTAAAAACTGCTCAAAAAGCTTCTCCTTTTGTTCTGTAATGTATTTTCGATACGATAGCACTTGGTGGTATTTGTTCACAAAGAAATCGTACTCCGTTGAGTTTCTTGGGAAAAGTTCAACATCAGATAGGCAGTAAGCGAGGGGAATAGCATATTCCTCTTTCAACTTGTTTAAGTACTTCCGAAAGGTTTCGAACGTTCTTAGAAACTTTCTAAGACTTTTCCCCCGATACCACTTCTTTTCATGTAATAGATAATAGAAGAAGTTCTGGTGCTTAACGTCCAAATGTTTTAGCGAGAATAGAAGTGATATGTTGTAATGTGCAAAGTGTGGTTTTATATCCTCTAGAAAAGCATTCATCTCTTGATGATTGTTATTGACTTTTTTGATATACCTGATTAGGTTTTCTGCGAATACATTGTTTAGCTCTTTAAGCTTGGTCACATCTATATTGGCTCTATACTCTTTTAGCTTTTCTTTTTCCTCTATTTTTTCATTAATCGAATCGATTTTATGCTGAATAATGTAAGCATCATTATTGATAATTATATTATTCCCATTGCTTGAAAGAGCATTTTTGTTGATGGTACATGCAACTCCCTTATCGATATAATCGATTATCTCGTTGTTATAAAACTTAAACCCATGGGGAGCAAGCACATCCACAAGAACTTTAAAATTCTCTTCTAGTAGAATGTTTATCACATCTATGTTCTCGCTTGGTTGATAGGCGTAGTAGTTCTCAACGTAGTAATCGCTAAGAATGTTAATGAAAGCATGGATACCATTACCCCCTTGGCTATAATCGATGTAGTAGCAAATATTAAGGTCAACAAGTATATCATACGCCTTTCTCAACGCATCTTGGATATTGTTGCATCCCATATCAGCACAAAATTGCTCCGCTTGTTCCTCTGTATGTAAGTCTAGGTCTAAGAAAAGCGTGTGTGGAAGCTTGTAGAACTCTTGCGTTTTGAAAGGCCCGCTGGTTGGATTAATTACGATTAGATTTCGCCATAACTTTTCCACGTTCTTCTGAACTAGGTATGGCTTTAAATCTTTTAGTTTTACTAAGATTTTTGATTTGGTGCAGTTAATGTTTGGGTAAACTTGAAAATCTTGAAAATTTCTAAATTGATGGATAACATTTAAATCTTTGTTCAGTTTCATATCATAAGACATCCTTTTTTGAAATCTCAACGCCCCTAAGCTAGTGATGGGAGAAGCGCACTCCCATCACTAAGGATGTCAAGATTTAAGTTATTTTTTGAGAGATTAACCAAACTCTGTTTATCTATATATTAAAAAAGGAGGTTTGAGTTTGATTTATTTTGAGGGTATTTTAAATAAGTTGACAAAAAATTTAGCCATACACCTTATCGGTATAACAAAACATTGAGAGATGGATAAATATTTATGATTCTTTAATGGCAGCTAGAAGTTCTTCTGGTCGGCTCATCATCTCAATAAGCTTAGTATCATTTAAGATTTGATTGATAGGATATAAAATCTTGTTGCAGTAATTTACAGTGTTGTACTTATTTCTTAGCATATGTCTCCATATTTTTGAACGCATAGTTGACTCTTGGTTTTTCGGAGAGCAAACGTATAGCAATGAGTTAAAATCAATGAATTTTTCTTGTTGGTACTGGTAGATGATAACGTTCAATGTTTTAGACATACAAAAATTTAGTTTATAGGTATATATAAAACGAATCGTTTCAGAAATCTGAACTTATGGATGTAGAAGTTTACTCCGATATCTTAGCTTTAAGGATATCCAGCATCAATTGGTTGTTAGCCGTGGATTCGAGTTCGATACTATTGGATATTGATTGATAAGACTTTAGGAAACATTGATTTTTTAGATTGCATAGGGATAATAGTTGGAACAATAAACTCCTAGTATTTAATGGTAACTCATCAAATTTTACTAGTTCGTAGCATGATTCTAATATGAAATCGGTATCGTTTATTTGAATTGCTTGCTCCAATCGTCTAAATGCATACTCGATATCCAAGTTGGTCATGCTCAAAAATTTTTATTTTTATTTTAAGAACCTAAAGAATTCTGTTCAAATAAAAATCCCACCCTATCACTAGGTGAGATTTTTGAAAACTGTGTAAACCAATATTAGAATGAACGGATTGCACGAACTGATAATGAAGTACTCTTATATTGAGCAGATAAAACACCAGTTGAAAAATCTAAAGACATAGCTGGATATATATTATAAGCATCTTTTACACCCTGTGTTGAAGTCCAATATTTACCTGTTGAAAACCCACCAATATTAATTTTGTTATCATACAATTTTTTTAATTCATTATTACTTGGTAAATACCAATCTGAATATCCATCTAAAACTAAGTCATAACACAATTTAGCAGCATAAGTACCAACCCCTTGATTATTTACAATTGCTATAGTGTTAGCATTTCCGTATCCTAACAATTCAACAGTAGTTGTTATATTACTAGCTGTAATTGCCCATGCAATACCAGCACTTTGGTCGCTAGTAGCAGCAATTAGCCCATGAACTTGCCCAGCCACATACCCAGCATCACCCGATTGAAAGATATAAGCAACAATACCCCCACCAAAAGCATCACCAATCGCCAATGATACTGGTAAAGTGTTAAACGCCACATCCTCCCCATACGCAGTCCCCACGCTGTTGGTAGCGTAAGCACGTACGTGGTAGCCTGTGTTGGCCGTTAACCCTGTCATATTACTTGAAAAAGCACCAGTAGCCGTGCTACCAGTGGTATGGCTATCGGTAATGGTAGGGTTAGCACTCGTACCCCAGCAGATACCGCTAGCAGTCACCGTTGCACCCCCACTCGATGTAATATTCCCACCGCTGGTTGCCGTGGTCGTAGTTATGGCCGATACAGCCGTGGTGGTAACCGTTGGTAGGTTGGCTAGCGTTGTAAAGGTAACCTGACTACCGTATGAAGTACCAACGCTATTGGTAGCATAGGCTCTCACGTAGTATGTAGTAGTCGCTGTTAGTCCAGTTATGCTGCTAGTAAAAGAACCTGTTCCAGTCCCACCAACAATCTTTGTGCTAGCCGTAGTTGGGTTTTGAGTGGTCGCATAGCATACCCCCCTTTCGGTTACGGCAGAACCACCATCAGAGGTGACATTACCACCGCTAGTTGCCGTTGTCTGTGTAATACTACTCGTAGCAGCCGTGGTCACCACAGGCGTAGAGTTTGTGGTAAACGTTAAATCCTCACCGTACTTAGCCCCCGATTCATCCACGGTATACGCTCTAACGTGGTACGTAGTGTTGGCCGTTAACCCAGTGATATCGCTGGTAAATATGGCAACGCTTGAACCAGTAATCGGTACTGTGTATGAGGTTATAGTTGGGTTAGCCGTTGTACTATAGCAAACCCCCTTTTCGATTATAACTGGTGTCCCACTGGTCACCGTGATGCTACCACCAGACCGTGCAGTGGTTGCCGTGATTAGCGTTACAGGGGTGGTGGTCACAGTGAAAACTGGTGGTGGTGTATCGGTAGTTTTTGAGCAAGAAGATAAGAGCGATACCGATAGCATCAACGCTATGATGGCATGGATTTGATAAGCTGATTTTTTCATAATCATATGATTTGTCTTGATATCTTGAACAATATCAACGTTTTGGTTCAAAAATTTACAATAAACAGTATGGTGAACATCAAACTAAACCTAAAAGTAGTTCAATTCTCATTACAAAAAACGACACCTATGATGATATGCATTAGTTTTCATTCAAAAAATATGGATTTCTTTGCTATCGCTAGAAATTATAGGATTACCGTTGAAGATAATTTATTTATCGTAAAAAACATGCCAGCATTCTGATAGTACGAACCCATATGGTATCAGTTTAGGCTAAGGGGATTATAAGGGTACTCTTTATCAAAATACTTGTGCCATGGTGGTCGCTCCACGCTATACACCCTAAGTATCTTGCCGTTTTTACTTTCAATTACTATCAAATAGTCACCGAGGTAATTATCGTAACCACCCAATGACTCATGAGTTAACATCACCTTATCTGGTTGTTCCATTGTGCAAAAGTATATCAGACTACGGCTAAAAAAAAACCAGACGTTATCCAAGCATATTTAAATCTAGAGATGAGTGAATGACCCCACCATTTAAGAACAGTATAGTGAGAGCATAAGCATGATTTGAACCATATCAACGCTACGGTAATACATGGTAAAGCCGAGCATTAGTCGGCTAATAAGTCTTGAAGTTTGCTCTTTCGTAATCGCTTATTGGGATTATCCGATGCTTCAACAATGCTCAGCCCACGCTCGTTTTGGCTTATTAGCACTAAGAAACTCTTATAGTTATCAGAAAGCTCTTGATTGTCGATTTGGCTATCTGGCAGATTTAAGGAATAGCTAAAAGTTATAGGAGCATAAGACCTACTTCGAGCCATAAATGTGTATGCAACCTCGTTATTTGTGTAAAAATAGGTCGTTAAGTTTGCCCTTGTCGAGTCAAAGTAAAAGGTTATAATCTTAACTGTAAGCCCTCTCTCTTCGATTATCCGCTCCATCGTCTGCATCGCCAACCTCGGTGATTTCAACTCGTAACGGCACAATGAGGTAGTACCAGTATCATCCAGCTTCAACACTATCTTGTCAGCAATATAGCCGACTGAAATAAAGTATTGAAACCCTTCTTGTCCAAGGCACTCAGCAAATGCACACACTATCGAATCGATTACGCTAAATAATCGAGTTAAATCAACTTTTTGGCAGCCCATATGATAAAGATTTTTAATGTATATATAAAAACCACCAAGGGTAAATCGCTAATATGGCAACCTCAGATATGGGTTATATGGCTTTTTAGCACTAATTGAACACTCATCGAAAAAGGTGCTATTTTTTATTGAATAAAGTATCGTATCGTGATAGATACCCTATTATCATTGCAGTTTAAGCATAACGTCACCACCTATAAAATCGTAAAAACGACAAAAAACATGCTGCCCATCCTCTGCCCATTTGCAAAAAGTGCAACAAACTATCTCACTAATATTATCTGGTAATCTGACTTATTCTATCGGAACTGGAACATAATCCACCACATCCACGCTCATATCGGTGATGACATCTTCGTATTCACGAGAAAATCGCTGTATGCTTCTGGTTTTCTTTTGATAAATAGACCATACATGGTTTTGTCTGAACGTATGACCTCGTGGTGTCTTATAGTGGTTCTGGTTTAACCAATCTGATATCTGCTTGAAATTCCATCCCAGCTCATCATGGTATTTACGTATCAAATCGAATAGCTCCTTCTGGTAATCGGTGTATGGTGGTAACCAAAGATTGGATGATGTAATCTGAAGTGATATGCGTAATGAAAATCCATTATCTACAGTTGGTGCTGATGAAAAGAAATTTACCACTGTTGAGTAGAAATACAAATTACTATATATAGAAAAGGGAGCAT
>Ga0209098_1003598_pt1 | contig 12662 bp, 13 predicted proteins | sample AD_JPNHW1_MetaG_FD_184429 | JGI IMG/M metagenome (GOLD analysis project Ga0209098, IMG submission 184429) | Active sludge microbial communities of municipal wastewater-treating anaerobic digesters from Japan - AD_JPNHW1_MetaG (SPAdes) (version 2) | ecosystem: Engineered > Bioreactor > Anaerobic... | reverse complement strand
TGCGCACAACCGAGCGCACCGGATATTGGCCGAGTACCTGCAGTTGTTCGATGATCGAGCGCAGATCGTTCGGGCCGTGCTCACCGTCGATCAACAGCCAGTCGAAGCCCGCGGTGGCAACGACTTCCGCGGCGTAGGCATTGGCCATGCCGAGGAACAGGCCGATCTGTGTTTCGCCGGCCGCCAGGGCGCGCTTGAATTGGTTGAGGGGCATGTCCATGATGCGTTTCCCGGTTTAGATGAAACGGGCGCTGATGTTGCCGAGCGGGCCGTAATCGACGTGAATGGTGTCGCCCGGTGCCACCTTGACCGGCCGCGTGAAGGAACCGGCCAGGATGATCTGGCCCGGCTCGAGCGCCACGCCGTGCGGCGCGAACTTCTTGGCCAGCCAGGAAATGCCGTTCGCCGGGTGATTCAGCACGCCGGCGGCGACGCCGGTTTCCTCGATGATGCCGTTCTTGTAGAGCAGCGCGGCAACCCAGCGCAGGTCGACGTCGAGCGGCTTGATCGGACGACCGCCGAGGATGATGCCGACGTTGGCGGCATTGTCGGAAATGGTGTCCATGACCTTACGCGGCCGCTTCGTTTCGGGGTCGACGCGGTGGCAGCGGGCATCGATGATCTCGACGGCCGGCACGACATAATCGGTTGCCGACAGCACGTCGAAGATGGTGACGTTCTCGCCTTCCAGACGGTCCTTGAGGATGAAGGCCAGTTCGACTTCGACCATCGGATCAATGAAGCGCGCGCAGGGAATATCGCCGGCGTCCTTGTAGACCATTTCGTCGAGCAGGGTGCCGAAATCCGGCTCGTTGATCTGCGACGACATCTGCATGGCGCGCGAGGTCAGGCCGATCTTGTGGCCGACAATCTTCTGGCCCTCGGCCAGCTTAATCTGCACCCACGCCTTCTGGATGGCGTAGGCGTCGGGGATGGTGATTTCCGGATGATCCAGCGAAATCTGGCGTACCGGTTGGCGGGCCTTTTCGGCCTCGTGCAGGCGGCGGGCGGCGGCCTGGACGATGTCTTGGCTGAGCATGTACTATCTCCTCGGTCAGTTCTTCTTGTAGCGGGGGTGAATGTTGTTTTTCTTCCAGGTGCCGGCTTCGCTGAACTCGGCGATTTCCATGGACAGCGCCAGGCCGTGGCGCTCGAAGCAGGCGGCGAAGTGGTCGCTCAACATCGCGAACAACTCGTCACCGGTCTTCTTCTTGGCCTCGTCGGAACGCCCGGCGCCAATTTTCAGCGTGAGGTGCACGAAGGCATCGCTCGGCTGGGCGCCATCCGCCACGCAGTAATCCTTGAGCCAGATGACGCGGGAGCGGATGCCCCCGGTCGGGAATACCCCACCCTGGTCGATAAGCACCTGGTTGGACTTCTGCAACAAACCCTGCATATCGGCCTCCGCCGTATCGAGGTTGTCGGTGATTTCATAGATCAGATGGGGCATTTCTAGCTCCTCGCTTGTTTCAGGAAACCGGCATTTCCATGCCGACGCCGCGCGCCAGCGGCGGGATACCGGCAACTGGCAGGCTGACGACGACCTGACCAGTACCCGAGCTTTCGAAGTACGGGCAGACGATCTCGGCCTTGCCTTCGTACTGGTCCCAGCCGATGGCGCCGAACAGCATGGCGGTGTCGTGCATCTTGCCTTCGCCGGTGCAGTACTGGGCATACTCGGGCAGCATGCGCAGGAACGGGGCCCAGTCGCCGGCTTCCCAGAGTTGCAGGGCGCGCAGGTCGACCTGCTTGTTGAATTCGCGGCTGATGGTGTTGAAACCGGCCTCGACCAGGCGGTTTTCCCAGATCTGGTGCGACATCGAGCCGCTGGCGACGATGGCCACCTTGCAGTTGCTGCGGGCGACGGCCCTGGCCAGCGCTTCGCCGACGATGCGCGACTCGTCAAGCGAACCGAAGGTGCTCCAGCCGGCGATCGAGATGACCTTGATCTTGCCTTCCGGATTCATGTAGCGCATGGGCAGGATGGTGCCGTATTCGAGGTCGAGCGAGGCGACTTCATGGGCGCGCGTCTTGACGCCCATGGCCGTAGCTTCCTCGGCGATCATGCGGCCCAGTTCCGGGTTGCCCGGGAACTCATAAGGCAGATCCTGGATGAAATGCGGGAACTCGTGGCTGGTGTAGTTGCCCTTGTGCACCGAGTTGTTGTTGATGTGATACCCGGCGTTCACCAGCCAGTGCGTGTCGAACACGATGAAGGTATCCACCCCCAGCTCGACGGCACGCCGCCCCAGCTCGCGCTCGGCATCAATAGCGGCCTGACGGCAGCCGTGGGCCGGGCCCGGCTGTTCCGAAATAAGCATCGAGGGCACATGCGTGCACTTGATGGCCATGACGATTTCACCCATGAATCTGTCTCCCTGTATGTTGAAAATGGCTTCTCTGTGGAGCTTGACCGTGGCTTTTCGCTCTTAGACGGGGAATACGACGTTGATCTGGCCGGTGCCGGACGAACCGAAGTAAGGCGTGACGATTTCCGCCTTGCCCTGGTAGTCCTCGGCGCCGAGCACGCCGAGCAGCATCGCCGTGTCGTGCATCATCCCTTCGCCATGGCACTTCACCGCGTACTCGGGCAGCATGCCGCAGAAGGTCTTCCAGTCGCCGTTCTTCCACATTTCGACAACGTGGTGATCGACGGTTTCCAGGAACGGGTCCCAGACCTTGTGCAGGAACGGGTCGGACACGCCGTTCTGGGCGAAGCGGTGCGACAGCGAACCGGAGGCCAGCACGGCGACATTGCCCTCGAACTTTTCCTCGATGGCCTGGCGCACGGCGCGACCCAGTTTGATCGAGTCGGCCAGGTTGTGCACGGTGCACAGTGCGGAAACCGAGACGACCTTGAACTGCTTGTCCTCGTTCATGTAGCGCATCGGAACCAGCGTGCCGTATTCCAGCGCCAGGCTGGTCGCATCGTGGGCGCGGGTATGCACGCCGGCCGCCGTGGCCGTCTCGGCGATGGCATGGCCGAGGGCCGGATTGCCTTCGTACGAGAACGGCATGTTCTTGATGAAGTGCGGCAGTTCGTTGGAGGTGTAGATGCCCTCCCAGGCCGGCGCGCAGTTGATGTGATAGCCGGAATTGACCAGCCAGTGCGTGTCGAAGACGACGATGGTGTCGACCTTCAGTTCGCGCATGCGGCGGGCAATTTCCTTGTGGCCGTCGATGGCGGCCTGGCGGCAACCTTTGTGCGGGCCGTCCAGTTCCGACAGGTACATCGACGGAACGTGGGTGATTTTGGCGGCGAGAACGAGCTTGCCCATGATTTAGACTCCCCAGCGCGGAATGTGGTGGCTGCCGTACGACACGGCGATGTTCTTGGCTTCGCAGAACACTTCGTAGCTGTAGTGGTTGCCTTCGCGGCCGGTGCCGGACGCCTTGCTGCCGCCGAAGGGCTGACGCAGGTCGCGGACGTTCTGGCTGTTGACGAAGGTCATGCCGGACTCGATGGCCTTGGCCAGGCGGATGGCGCGGCCGGTGTTGTTGGTCCACAAGTACGACGACAGGCCGTAGATGGTGTCGTTGGCGATCTGGATCGCCTCTTCCTCGGTCTTGAAGCGGATGATGCACGGCACCGGCCCGAAGATCTCTTCCTGGGCGATACGCATCTTGTTGTCGACGCCGGCGAACACCGTCGGCTGGACCCAGAAGCCGTTCTTGAATTTGTCATCGACGACCGGCGTACCGCCGCCGAAGACGACCTCGGCACCTTCCTGCTTGCCGAGTTCGATGTAGTAATTGACCTTTTCCTGATGCCCCTTGGAGATCATCGGGCCGATGATGGTGCTCATGTCGGTCGGATCGCCGACCTTGATCTTGGCGGCACGGGCCGCGAAATCGGCGACGAACTTGTCGTAGATGCCGGCCTGGACGATGATCCGCGAGCCGGCGGTGCAGCGCTCGCCGTTGTTCGAGAAGATCATGAAGATGGCAGCATCGAGGGCGCGCTCGTAGTCGGCGTCGTCGAAGATGATGAACGGCGACTTGCCGCCCAGTTCCATCGAGAACTTCTTGAGGCCTGCCGCCTTGACGATGCGGTTGCCGGTGGCGGTTGAACCGGTAAAGGAGATCGAACGCACGTCCGGATGTGCGATCAGCGGCTCGCCGGCGGTATTGCCGAAACCATGCACGACGTTGAAGACACCCGGCGGGATGCCGGCTTCGAGGGCCAGTTCGCCGAGACGGTTGGCGGTCAGCGGCGACAGCTCGGACATCTTCATCACGGCGGTGTTGCCGAAAGCCAGGCACGGCGCGGTCTTCCAGGTGGCGGTCATGAACGGCACGTTCCACGGCGAGATCAGCGCGCAGACGCCGACCGGTTGCCACAGCGTGTAGTTCAGGTGGCCGGTGTCGGAGTCGTAGGTTTCGCCGTGCATGTGCTGGATCAGCTCGGCGAAGTAGTTGAAGTTGTCGGAAGCGCGCGGCACCAGCACCTTCTTGGTCTGGTAGGTGACCTGGCCGGTGTCGGCGGTTTCCATGTCGGCGATCGACTCGACGTTGGCGGCGATCATCTCGCCCAGCTTGCGCACCAGGCGTGCGCGCTCCTTGACCGGCGTCGCTGCCCAGCCCGGAAACGCAGCCTTGGCAGCGGCAACCGCTGCATTGACCTCGGCCTCGCCGCCGCTGGCGACGGTATCGATCACCTCGCCGGTAGCCGGGTTGATAGTTTCGAAGCTTTCCTTGCTGCCGACCTTCTGGCCGTTGATGATGTGCTGGATCATGTGCTGTTCTCGCTTTCTCTTAAGCGTTGGCGAAATAGGTCTGGTCGTCGACGATGGTGTTGACCAGACAGCAGACGTTTTCGACTTCGGTTTCGATGACGTCGCCCGGCTTGACGTCGGCCAGGCCTTCCGGCGTGCCGGTCAGGATGACGTCACCCGGATTCAGGGTCATGAAGGACGACAGGTATTCAATCAGCGTCGGGATATCGAAGATCATGTCGGCCGTCGTGCCTTCCTGCGTCGTCTTGCCGTTGATGCGCGTCGTCAGCTTGAGCGCCATCGGGTTCGGTACATCGGCGGCATCGACCAGCCACGGGCCGAGTGGCGTGCAGGCGTCGCGGTTCTTGACGCGCAGGTTGGGACGGTAATAGTTCTCCAGGTAGTCGCGGATGGCGTAGTCGTTGGCCACGGTGTAGCCGGCGACGATGCCCATGGCGTCTGCCTTCCTGACGTTCTTGCCGGTCTTGCCGATAACGACGGCCAGCTCGCACTCGTAGTGCATGTAGGTGGCGTCGGCCGGACGGCGGGTATTGGCCTTGTGGCCGGTGATGGCGTTCGGCCCCTTGAGGAAGACGAGCGGCACTTCCGGCGCCTTGAAAGCCAGTTCCTTGGCGTGGTCGGCGTAGTTCAGGCCGAGCGCGAAGACGGTGCCGACCTCGACCGGCGGCAGCCACTGGAAGTCGCCCTCGTTGAGCAGGCGGCCATCGGCCAGGCGAACCTTGCCCGCATTTTCAACACCTGCGTCGGTAACTTGATGAACGGCGCCGTTGTAGGCAATGCGTCCGCGCTTCATGCTGCGACTCCTTCGGCAATGGTGAAGTTCAGGCTGCCGAGACCTTCGGCGCTGATACGAATGGTGCTACCGGCCTTGGCCTGCGGCGCCATGTAGCGCACGCCGATGAGCAGGACGTCGCCCTGGCTCAGGGTCATCCACTCGCTGACATCGGCCAGCAGCTTGGCCGGGGCGCGCACCAGGTCGGCCAGCGAACGCTGTTCGACGACCTGGCCGTCGATTTCGGTGGTCAGCACCAGTCCGGCCAGGTCCGACAGCGGCTTGACCGAGGAAAGCGGCAGCGAGCCGTCGAAGCACTTTTCGCGAATGGCCGGGCGGTAGTAGCTGGCATGCGGCAGGCTGAGATCGCCGGCCAGCACGATACCGGCCACCGCATCCAGCGCATTGCCGCTGCTCAGGCGGCCGGCGGCACGCCCCATGACCAGACCGATGGTGGCGGCCACTTCGACGCTGTCCGCGCCGGCCGGCAATTCGACGACCGAACCGCAGGCAACGCGGGTGTTAGCCGGTTTGATATAAAGCACCGGCGCTTTCGGAGCCCCCTTGTAGGGCGCCTCGTCGAGGGAACCGATTTTTTGCAGCGATGCGTGGTCATTGAGAATGACGCCGTACACCGTGCCGCTGACTTTCTGCTTGATCATGTTATGAGACTCCGCTCAGCCGAGGAAATGAACCAGGCCGAGGCACATGGTGGGGAAGAAGACGAGTGCGATGATGCGAATGAAGTCCGACGCCAGGAAGGGCATCACGCCGAGCGCGGTTTCCTTCATCGGCACATCCTTGGCAATCTTGTTGATGACGTACAGGTTCATGCCGACCGGCGGGTGAACCAGGCCGATCTCGACGACCATCAGGGCCAGGATACCGAACCAGATCGACTTGTCCTCGATGCTCATGCCGAAGAAATCCAGGCCCATGACCATCGGATAGAAGATGGGGATGGTGAGCAGGATCATGGCCAGCGAATCCATCACGCAACCTAGCAGGATGTAGATGAGCAGGATCGAGAACAACACCAGCAGGGCCGGCAGGCCGCTGCCCTGCACCCAGGTCGCCAGCTCGGTCGGCATTTGCGACAGGGCCAGGCTGGAGTTGAGCAGGTCGGCGCCGATCAGCACCATGAAGATCATGCCGGTGGCGTGGGCGGTGCCATAAACGCTCTGCAGGAAGTCCTTGGTACGCATACCGCCGGAAACGGCCGCGATGACGCCGCAGGCGGCGGCACCGATCGAGGCGGCCTCGGTCGGGTTGGCCCAGCCGCCGTAGATGCCGACGATGACAACGAGGAAAACACAGAGCACCGGGATGATGTTGATCTGGGCCTTGATCATCTCGGCGAACGGAACCTTCTTGCCGGCCGGCCCCGCCGACGGATCGCGGCGAACGACGAAGGCGATGACCAGGATATAACCCAGCGCCGCGATGATGCCCGGCACGACGGCGGCCACGAACAGCTTGCCGATCGATTCCTGGGTCAGCACGGCGTAGATGACGAGCGGCACCGACGGCGGGATCATGATGCCCAGCGTGCCGGAGGCAGCCAGCGTGGCGGTCGACAACTTGCCGGAGTAGCCATTGGCCTTGAGTTCCGGCAGCGCGACCTGGCCCATGGTGGCGGCGGTGGCCAGCGACGAGCCGCAAATGGCGCCGAAAGCGGCACAAGCGGCGGTCGAGGCCATTGCCAGGCCGCCACGCCAGTGGCCGATCAGGGTGCCGGCGGCACGGAACAGCGCCTTGGACAAGCCGCCATGCGTGGCGAACTGCCCCATCAGGATGAACAGCGGAATCACCGCCAGGTCATAGTTGGAAACCCGGGCATAGACCAGGTTGTTCAGGGTATACAGCAGGCCGGAGGTTTCGCCGGCGTTCATGACCAGGTAGATGCCGGCGCCGGTGATGAACATCGCCATGGTGATGTGCACGCGGATGGCGAGCATGGCCAGCAGGCAGCCAAAGCCGATCAGGCCAATGGTGGTACCACTCATTTGTGGGCTCCCGGGATAGTCTTGGTCGGGTGGAAGTGGGCGTAGGCGCGATAGAAAGCGCACACCGCCATCAGCGCGATGCCGGGCACCAGCAAGGCGGTCGGAATCCACAGCGGCAGCGAAACCAGCGTCGTCACCTCCTGCGATTCATGGGTGGCGATGGCCGACAGCACGGTGCGCCAGGCGAGCAGCACCGAAACGCCACCGAGCAGCAGCTCGGCGATGCCATCGATGGGGCGCTTGAGGGAATCACGCATGTTCTCGGTGAAGAAATCCACCTTGATGTGCTCGCCGAGTAGCGTGCAGTACGGCAGGAATGCCGTCGCCGCCACTGCCGTGCCGGCCTGCATCAGCTCGATATCGCCGGTCACCGAGCCGAAGCCCAGCTTGCGGCCGATGATCGATACCAGCGACATCGCGATCAGGGCGATGAACAGTACCCCGCCTGAAATCGCCATCGCCTTGCCGGCCATGATCAGGTAGTGCTCGACCTTGTCGTGCTCTACCAGCTCATGGGGGATGCCCATTGGATCATGCATGATTCACCTCGTCTGCTCTCTGTGTTTCTTCTCTTACTTGGTCGTACCGGTCAGCTCGCGAGCCGCCGCAATCAGTTTCTTGCCGTCCAGACCCTTTTCGCTCACCTGCTTGGCCCATTCGTCCTCGACGCCGGCCGTCGCCTGCTTCATGGCGGACACCTGGGTGGCGCTCAGCGTGGTGATCTTGTTGCCTTGGGCGGCAATGCGCTTCTTGGTGTCGGCGGCAACCTCGTCGAACATGGCGCCGAACTTGCCGACCATCACTTCGCCGGTGGTCTTGTCCACGATGGCCTTCAGGTCGGCAGGCAGGCCGTCGTACTTCTGCTTGTTCATCAGCACGGTGAGCACGGTGGCAGTCGGGTAGGCGACGCCGTTGTCCGGTTGCAGGTGGAACTTGGTGACTTCCGACAGCTTGGTCGGGTAAACCAGCTCCCAGGCGCCGAGCGAACCGTCAACCACGCCCTTGGCGATGGCTTCGGTGACCTGGGCCGGCGGCATGGCCACCGGCTGGCCACCCAGCGCCGCCAGGGTCTTGGCGCCGACGCGGGTCGAGGTGCGCAGCTTGAGACCGGAGAAACCGATCAGGCCGGAGATTTCCTTCTTGGCGGTGTGCACCGCCTGACCGCCGTCAGTGTGGAAAGCCAGCACCTTGTAGGCCGCGAATTCCTGCTGGGCGTGCTGCTGATAGAACTTCCACAGCGCCTTGGAGCTCGTGGTCGAATCCTTGACCATGAACGGCAGTTCGAAAGCCTCGATAGCCGGGAAGCGGCCGGCCGAGTAACCCGGGCCGGTCCACACCACATCGGCAACGCCGTTCTTGACCTGGTCGACCAGCTGGGCCGGCGTGCCGCCAAGCTGCATGGCCGGGTAGAACTGGCAGGCGATACGGCCGTTCGAGGCCTGTTTCATTTCATCGCACCACGGCTGCAGGACCTTCTGCTGGGTAGGGGCAGCGGAGGGCAGGAAATGGGCAATCTTGAAGGTGACTTCCTGACCAAAGGCCGGCAGGGAGGCGACCAGTGCACTTGCGGCAAGCAGGCTACGGTAGTTCATTCAATATCTCCTCGTTCAGTGTGGGCGCGCCACGTTTATTAACATGTTAGTGATCAAATTAAATCACTAGGATGTTAGTGAGTCAACGGGTCGGAGATATTTTTTTGAAAGTATTTTGCGGGGGCCTTGCCCGCCGCTTCATCCTGCCGGATGACGATAGATACGGAAGCGCCCGCCGCGGAAATCGACCTCGTCTTCAAAGTGAGCGCCAACGGCTTTTGCCACGCCGATCGACGCGGCATTGTCGCGATGAATGAAGCTGATCGGCGGGCAAGCGGGAAAGGCCGTGCGCGCCATTTTCTGCACCGCCCGCGCCGCCTCGGATGCCAGCCCCCGCCCCCATGCTTGCGGATGAATGGCCCACTTGATCTCGCGTTCGGGAAAATCGCAGGGATGCCACAGCCCAACAGTACCCAGCATGGCGCCTGTCGCCTTTTCCTCCAGCGCATAAGGACCATAGCCGCGCAATAACCAATGACCGGCCAGGGTTGCCGTCAGATGCCAGCTCTCCCCTTCAGTCAAGCTTCGGCCCAAGGTGTAGCGGGTCGCCGCAGCATGGCTGTAGTGCGCGTGCATGCTGCGCCAGTCCCCCTCGCAAAACATGCGCAGAATCAGGCGTTCCGTTTCGAGTTGTTCAGGTATCAGGTAAGCGTTCATGGTCGAAAAAAAGTCGGCCGCAGGGCGGCCGGAAAATAGTGCAGAGGAGAGAAAAAAGCAGCGGAGATCAGGACTTCATGATCTTGAGGGTCTGGATCGAGGTGTATTCGGCCAGGCCGTGCGCGCCGAACTCGACCCCGATGCCGGACTGCTTGACGCCGCCGAACGGCGCATCGGGCTGAATGGCGCCATGCTCGTTGACCCAGGCCGTGCCGCACTCCAGGCGCATGGCCAGCGCGGCCGCCCGGGCTGGGTCACCCGACCACACCGAGCCGCCCAGACCGGCCGGGTTGGCGTTGGCGCGGGCAATGACCTCGTCGATATCCGAATATTTGATAACCGGCAGAATGGGGCCGAAGGGCTCCTCGTCGACCAGGCGCAGGCCATCCGTGACATCGGCGACGATGGTCGGCTCGTAAAAGTAGCCCGGACCAGCCTTACGTCTACCGCCGCACAGGAAGCGGGCGCCGTGGGCGCGGGCGTCCTCGGCCAGTTCCTCGACCTTGGCCAGCTGCGCGGCGTTCTGCACCGGGCCGAGTTGGGTCTCCGGGTTCATGCCGTCACCGACCACGGCGTTGCGCGCCAGGCTGGCCAGTTCGCCACATAGCTCGTCGTAGATGCTTTCATGCACATACAGGCGCTTGAGGCAGGCGCAGGTCTGCCCGTTGTTGTGGAAGGTGACGCCGAACAGTTTGGGCGCGATGGCCTTTACGTCGACATCGGGCAGCACGATGCCGGCATCGTTGCCACCCAGTTCCAGGGTCAGGCGCTTCAGATTGCCCGAGGCGTTGGCCATGATGCGCTTGCCGGTCGCCGTCGAGCCGGTGAACACAATCTTGGCGATGCCGGGATGACCGGTCATGGCCGGGCCGACGTCGGAACCGGCAGCACCGGTGACGAAATTAAGCACGCCTGGCGGCAGGATGGCATTGGCCAGCTCGGCGAAACGGGCAGTGGCGACCGGTGTCATCTCGGACGGCTTGAGGACCACCGTATTGCCGGCGCGCAGTGCGGGAATGACGTGCCAGATGGCGATCATCAGGGGCCAGTTCCACGGCGTGATTGAAGCAACCACGCCGAGCGGCTTGCGATGTACCTCGACGCGTGCCTCATCGTTGTCCTGCAACACTTCCACCGGCAATTCCAGGTCGGCCGTGACATGCGTCCAGGCAATCGAACCGCCGACTTCCATGCCCGCCCCGACGCCGTTCAGGCCGCCCTGCGGCTTGCCGGTTTCCAGCGTGACCAGGCGCATCAGCTCCGGCATGTTGGCTTCGAGCGCCGCGCCCAGCGCGTGCATCAACTGCTGGCGCTCGCCATCCGGCTTGCGGCTCCAGGCCGGGAAAGCCGCCTGGGCGGCCTTGACCGCCGCATCGACGTGGCTGGCATTGCCGGCCTGCGCCTGGGCGAAGGCCTCGCCGGTGGCCGGGTTGATCACCGGAAATGTGCTCGCTGCCTGGATGGCCTGGCCATCGATCAGCATGGAAATGGTTTGCATGTCGTCTCCTGTTATTGAGTTTGTTTATTGCCAAGACCATCGGTGATCACGCCATGCCGTGCAAAGCGAACCACGCCTTGTGCGCCGGCCAGCGCAGCGGTCAGCGACTGGCGATCGTCGCGCTGTCGCCAGGTAAAACTCGCTCCGCCGTCACCGCTTTCCAGCAATACGCCATCCAGCGCGACGCCGATGACGCGGCCGTTGGCTTCGATCAAGTCGGTAACCGAACTCTTGCTGCCGCTGACCACAGCTTGCCAAGACTGCCCATCGTCCGTGCTGCGGTAGATCGTGCCGCGCAGGCCAGCGACGAGCAGCGTGCCGTCCTTGAGCGCAACACCGCTCCACAGCGACCCCTTGTAACCGGTGTTCAGGTAGTGCCAGCTTTGGCCGTGGTCGTTGCTACGCAGCACCATGCCGCGCTCGGCGGCGACGTAGAGTGCGCCCTTGGCCGACGCAAAGACCTTGAACAGGTTGCGATCCGCCTTGCCGCCCTCCGGCGGCGCCGGCAGGTCGACCGGCACCCAGCTCTTGCCGCCATCCGTCGTGCGCAGGACCAGCGACCACAGGCCGACGGCGACACCTTCGTTGGCATCGAAGAAATGTACGGAGAACAGTGGGCGGTCTTCCTGGGTATCCAGACGCTGGATACTCCAGTTCTCGCCGCCGTCCGCCGTATGCAGGATCGCACCCCACTGCCCCACCGCCCAGCCGTTCTTATCGTCGGCAAAGCTGACGGCGGTCAGGGTCGAAGAAACCGGAACCTTACCTGCCTGACGGAAGGTCTTGCCCTCGTCGTCAGAAAGCAGGATGGTGCCCAGGTCGCCGACCGCCACCATGCGCTTGCCGGCACGGGCGGCGCCGAGCATGGGGGCCAGCGTGGCGGCCTTGCTGAGCTTGGCGGGTTGCGCCTGCAGGGGAGCCGGGTTGGCCGGAGTTTGGGCTTGTGCCAGATGGCTTGCCAGCAAGCCCAGGATCAGTGCGCTCGTCCGAAGCGTCCTCGAATTCAGTTGCATGATGTGCTCCCCGCTCAGTGATTCAGGATGCCCGGCGCGCGAACCGGAGTCTTGCGCGGGAACAGTTTTTCCAGCCAGACGGCGAAGGCTGGCAGCGCGGTCATCGCCATCACCATATTGACCATGAACATGAAGGCGAGCAGCTTGCCCATGTCGGCCTGGAACTTGAGATCGGAGAACGCCCAGGTGGCGACACCGATGGCCAGCGTGATGGCGGTGAAGATGGTCGCCGTGCCGACTTCGAGGATCGAGTGTTCGAGTGCCTTGACGATGTTCTCGCCCTGCGACAGGTGCAGTTGCAGCCGGTTGTAGATGTAGAAGGCGTAATCGACGCCGATGCCGACGGCAAGCACCATGACCGGCAGCGTGGCGACGGTGAGGCCAATTT
>Ga0209098_1003596_pt1 | contig 12665 bp, 8 predicted proteins | sample AD_JPNHW1_MetaG_FD_184429 | JGI IMG/M metagenome (GOLD analysis project Ga0209098, IMG submission 184429) | Active sludge microbial communities of municipal wastewater-treating anaerobic digesters from Japan - AD_JPNHW1_MetaG (SPAdes) (version 2) | ecosystem: Engineered > Bioreactor > Anaerobic >... | reverse complement strand
TTCGGTAGGTCCCTTCCGCTTCTCGTGGGGCGACTTCCCGGCCCGCCGCTTCCACCCGCTTTCCAAGCTCATCGCCTTGCTGGCCCTGTCCCTGGCCTCGACCCAGGCCCGGGCCCCGTGGCTGCCTGCCCTGGCCGTCGCGGCCGGCCTCGCCCTGGCCGCGGCGGGCGCCTTCAGGCCGGGCCTGGCCCGGGGGCTCCGCGTGCTTGCCCGCGATGCGCGCTTCCTCATCCCCCTAGGCCTCTTCATCGTCGCCTTCCGCGTGGTCGATCCCTGGGGGCCGCGCCTTCTCGAGGCGTCCGAGCTCCTCCCGGCGCTTCTCTATGTCGCTCGGCTCGCGATGGTCTTCGCCTTTGCCGAGGCCTATTTCCGCTCTACGAGCGCGGGGGAGCTCTCGGCCGCCACGACCGGCCTTGCGCGGCGCCTCTTCCGCCGCGACGACCTCGACCCCGGCCTCTACCTCAGCCTCGCGGTGAATTTCATCCCGCGCTGCTTCGACGCCTGGGAACGGGCCCGCGAGGCTGCCCTCGCCCGCGGTTACGGCAGCAGGCACGGACGCCGCCCGCGCTTCCGGGCTTCGCTCGCCCTCCTCGAGTCCTTCATCGCAGGCAGCATCAGGAGCGCCCTCTCCACGGCAGAGGCCCTCGAGACGCGGGGCTATGCGCCGCAGAGGACCCTGCAGGCCCTGCCCTTCAGCTTGGCCGATCTTGCCCTGGCAGCCGTCTCCGCGGCGGCTGGCCTGGCAGCGCTCGCGTCCTGAAGCGGAGGGACGCGCCCTTCGCGCCCCGGCCAGCCGGTCCCGGGGCGGGCTATCTCAGCGCAAGTTCCTCGAGGGTGCCGTCCGGGTATTCGGCAGGCACGGCGAGGAGGGAAGGATCCTCGATATAGCCGCGTACTAGTTCGAGGGCCCTGCCCATGTAGATCCCATCGGCTATCCGGTCGTCGAAGGAGAAGTTCACCCTGAGGATCTTGCGCGTCTCGATCTTCGGGCTGCCATCGGGGGCCGAGACCAGGCGGGCCTCGTCGCGGACCTTGCCCACGGCCATGAAGACAGGGCAGTTGCCGCGTTCGAAGAGGTGGTGGAAGGGCGGATTGAGGCCGAAGGAACCGACGTTGGCGAGGAAGATGCTGCTCCACATGGGGTCGCTTTCCGTCACGGAATAGGGAAGCAGGTTGTGGTTGTCGAGCCAGTTGTAGGCCCAGTTCATGAACTTGAGGAGGAAGCCCGGCGCCTTGGTCACGGCGTCGACGATCTTCTCGTTGTCATGGCCGTCCTCCGAGATGCCCTTCTTGACCTGTTCGCCGATCTTCTTTGCCACGGTCGCCAGCGTCTCGTAGGGGGAGAAGGCCACCTTGATGTTGACCTCCTTGCCCTCGTCGGTGAGTTCCTTCTTGGCCACGAAGCTGAGGAGGATCTGGTTCCTCTGGTAGTAGTGCCTCCCCGCGATGAAGCGGTTCAGCCTCGGCCTCTCGGCTACGGCCCGCGAGGCGGCGCAGAGGACTACCTCGAAGAGGGTCAGCACCGCCCTCTCCTCCTTCACGAAGTGCCGGTTGAAGTCCTTGATATAGGCCAGGGTTTCGGTGACATCGTAGTCTTCCTGGTAATAGATGATCGCCTCGGTCCTGGTGGGCATGAGGTAGGGCATGATCTTCGTAAAGGCGGGCAGGCCCTTTACCGGGCTTCCGTCGCGTCTCCTGAGGATAGGCATAGGGCCTCCAATTCCATCTCTCGGTTTTAGTCGAGGGCCAGTATGGTCGGCCAGGCAGGGGAGGTCAACCGAGGAGCGTAGACGAGGAGGGCCTTGGGCTCTGGAAGCCGCGGAAGGGCTCAGGCCAGGCCCTCCCTGAGGGAGTGGCGGGCATACTCGCGGGGACAGAGCACATAGTCCCAGGCTCCGGCCCTCGTCACCCGCCTGCCGCCAAACCCCGACTTGAAGAGGGTGAGCCCTGCCAAGGGGTGGCTCCTGTCCCCAGGCGGCCCCACGCCGAGGAGATCCATGCGCCGGCAGCCCGCCCTCGCGGCGTCGAGGAGGGCCCGGCCAAGGATGGCGCTCGGGCCTGCGGCTTCCCGCAAGTCCCCGGCCGATGCGGCAAAGAGGTACCATGCCTCGGTTCCGTCCATCGCCACGATGGCGCTCGCGGCGTCCCTTCCCCTGGAGGTCGCGATATAGAGCCTGAGGTCGAGGCCATGCCTGTGGGCCGAACGGAAGAGCTCCCGGTACATGGATTCCGAATAGAGCCTCAGGTCCTGGCGCATGGCCGTCTCCGCGAAGAGGAGGTGAAAGCGGCCCAGGCCTGCCTCGCCTGCCTCCTCCACCCGGGTCCCCCTCCGCTCGGCGAGCCGCAAGGAATAGCGGGTCCTCGAGTCCATGCGGCCCATGATAGCCTCCGGCCCTCCCGCCAGCTCCACGACCATCGTATCGGGGCAGGTGAGTTCCACGGCGGCCTTCCGCAGGTTCCGGTTCCGCGTCGAGGCGTTCATCCTGAGCTCCTGGAGGGGGCGGGCAAGGCTCTGTCCCCTGCCGTCCCTCCAGGCTTCCGTCATGAGGTCCCATCGGATGAAGCGGCAATCCGGAGGCAGGGAGGGACAGACCCGCTCCGAAAGCCCCTCGAGGACAAGGCCGCGTTCGTCTGGATCCTCGAGCCGCACGCCCGGCAGCTCGTGGGGGCCAGCGGCATAGGCCATGCTGCCGCCCGTTCCGAGGGGCCGGGTGAGGAGCTGGAAGCCCAGGCCGGTATCGCGCCGCTTCCAGCCCTGTCCCTCCTTCCAGGACAGCCAGGCCTCATGCCTGAAGAGGGAGGAGGGGACGGAGTCAATCGTCATGATCGACGGCCTCCACCCTGACGCGCATGCGGCCGCCCGGGCTGTCGTAACCGAATTCCTCTCCCTCCCGCCGGCCAAGCAGGGCGGCGCCGAGGGGGGAGAGGACGGAGACCGTGCCGCGGGAGATGTCGGCCTCTGCGGGGAAGGCCAGCCTGTAGGTCCAGGAATGGCCGCTGACGAGGTCGCGGATCCTCACGAGGGAACGCATGGTGACGCAGCTCCAGGCTATCTCGCCCTCGCCGAAGACGAGGGCGCCATGGAGGTGCTCGTCCAGGGCCGCCGCCTTCTCGGTCTGTCCCTTCCTGCGGAGCGCGAGCGTGAGCGCCGAGAGCCTTTCGAAGTCGCTTTTTTCCAGGGCGACCTTGTACATGAGCTTCCTCCTTCCCGGAATCCTGTTCCGATGTTCCGAAACTAGACCGGAAAGGGAGGAGGGACAATTCCCAGATACCTTGTATGAAACTTGTATGGATATCTACAAGATAGTCATTCCTGCCTCGGGCTTTCCTGTAACGAGGCTTCGGTTCCGAGGAGGCTTGCGAGATTGACGCTCCTGTCCCCCACACGGAGCTTGCGCCTTATGTTGTGCCGATGCCTTTCGACCGTAGCTTCGGCTATGCCAAGGAGCTCGGCTATCTCCTTGCTCGTCCTTCCGTTCCTGACCTGTACGGCAATCTCCCTCTCCCTCGGGCTGAGCGAGGGACAGAGCTCGGGGCCGGGCCCAAGGGCGGCCAGGTTGCGGCCGAGCTCCTCGACGAGGAGGTCCTGGTAGGCCGACCTGCGTTCGGGGGACAGACCCTGGTCTCTCGACCTCTCCGCCAGGGGAAGGATCTCCACCGCCAGCTTCTCCCTGAAGGCAAGGGCCATGCGGCGCTTCTCGTCCTCGATCATCGAGAGGATCTCCCTCAAGGCTATGTTCTTGGCCGAGAGGTCCTCCGAGGCCGAACGGAGCCTCGCTATCAGGCTCGAGGTCCTGAGCACCGAGGCGGCAATGACCAGTATCGAGTCGAGAAGGGTCCTCTCCTGCGGCAGGAAGGCCAGGGAAGGATCGGTGTAGCTTACCCGCACGCTTCCCCGCCAGCCGAGGGACTCCTCTTCGGGCAGGTCGGCTTCCATGGTGGCGCAGCCGGTCGCTCCCGGAGGAAGCGCCCCGCCCCGCCTCGCGGAGACAGTCGCGCCGGAGTCGGCGTTACGGAACTCGACGCTGCAGCTTGCCTTCGCCTCGTGTTGCATGGCGGCGCAAAGGGCGCGGGCTATCCCCTCCGCAGCGGCCTCGGGCTCCGGGGCATTGGCTGCGAGGAGGCAGATCGAGTAGATGCAGGCGAGTTCCTTTTCCCGCTCGCGGAGGAGGTCCTGGTGAGTCATGGGGCAATGATAGCCGATGGGTGGAGCGATGACAGCCCAGGGCTGCGAAAGCCAGAGGCTATTTCCGTCGCGGTGTCCGATGGGGTACAATCGAGCGCGATGAAAGCCATATACCGCTGTTTCGTTTCCGTGTTCGTCCTCTCGATGTTTTCCTCCATCCCTGCCCTGTCGGAGGACATCTACGGTGTTCCAGAATCGGTCGCCTTGGTCCTTCCTTACCTGCCCAGGGACACTGGATGGAAAGATCGCGGCCTCGACCTTGATTCCCTGACGCGGACGCCCTCGATCCATGTCTACGTCGCGGGCGATTTGGTGCCGGATAGCTTTTGCCGCCGCGACTTCCGTGCCAAGGGCCAATCGGCCCTCGATGAAAGCCTCAAGGCAAAGGGCCTCCTCTTTTTCCAGTCCGGCGAGGGGAGTCCCGCGCCGATTCTCGCCATCGCGGCCCCCGATCGCGCGACTCTCTCGAAGGCCCTCGCCTCTGACCAGGAGCTCGCCAAGGCCTTGGCATGGATAATCAACTATCGCGCCGACAACGAGGGGCTCTACGCGGGAGCTTCCCCGGGTTCTCCGCAGTCGAGGCCAGAAGGGTTTTCCCGGGCCCGGACTGCCATCCTTGCCCAGGTTGACCTTTATGGAGGCTATTACGGCCCCCGGGGCGGCGCCCAGATGCCGATCGAGTACGCAGGCGGCCAGGAGCTAACGCTCGACACCTCGATCGATGGTGGCGTCCAGGAAGTAATACAGAAGAAGGGCGTCGCGATCCCCGTCTACCTCTACTCGAGCAGCGGCCGCGGCGCCCCCCCTTACCAAGGTAGGTACGACGACGGCGGAAGGGTCGTGAACCTCGAGAGCCAAGGAGCTTCGGTCGCCCTCACCTCCTCGATATACGATGGCGGCAAGGTCTACCTCGGCGGAACCATTGACAGGAAGGGCTACCCCGAGGCCGCCTACTGGGTCGATGGCGCTCTCCGCCTCGTCTTCAAGGACGGCAGGAAGTCGGCCGTGGCTGCCATCGGTATCCTCGAGGGCAAGCTCTCGCTCGCGGGCTGGGCCGTCTTCAATGGCAGAGCCGCTCCCTTCCTCATGAAGGGGAATGACGTTTCCATTCTCGATGCGTCGGCCAACGATATTTACGCCTGGGGCGCGGCCATAGAGGGCGGCAGATGGCTGGTCGCAGGCGTGGAGGAAGGGAAGGAGAGCGATACGCTCTGGCTGTATGGCTCCGACGGGAAAAGCAGGATCGCGAGCCGCCCCGATTTCGTGCTGTCGCGCCTCCGTCTGGACGGAGCCTCCTGTCTTCTCTGCGGAACGACGAACTCCGATCAGGGAAGCTACCGGGTTCCCTTCGCCTACGCCGGCGGCAAGCTTACGCTCTTCGAGTCGACGATGGCGGACGTCGAGTATTTCCGGGTCACGGACATCGCTCGGCTCCCAGATGGAGTAGTCGTGGCAGGGAACGTCAAGTACAAGGGGGAGATGGGCTTCGGGAACCACACCCTCTGGACGATGGAGGACTCCGCCATCCTCCGCCTTGAGAAGTCCGGTTTCCTCTGGCGGATCCTGCCAAGGACGCGCTGAAACCCGGCCCGGAGGCTTCGAGGCAGACAGCGATACCTGGAGGTTCAATGTACTTTACCGAGCTCGTGGCGGCCTACGACCAGGCGCGGCGCGAGAGGAACATCTTCCACGACCTCATGCGCTACCGGGTCCACGAGGTCCTCCTCGTGGGCAGCCTCTACGACTCCTTCGTCGTGGAATCGGACGGGGTCCTCACCGAACAGATCTACGGCGAGTACTTCAAGCTCAACCTCAACACGGTGCCGCGCGTTACCTGCGCCTACGACGCCGAGTCTGCCCTCGACCTCTTCTACGGCGGGACCTTCGACCTCGTCATCCTCATGGCCGGCCTCGACTTCGACGCGCCCATCAAGCTCGCGCGCTCGATGAAGGGCATCTGGCCCGCCACGCCCGTCCTCCTCCTCGTCACCAACAACTCGGGCCTCCAGGCCCTCGGGCCCTCGCGCCCCGAGCTCGCCGTCTTCGACCGGGTCTTCGTCTGGAATGGCTACTCCAAGCTCTTCGTGGGCATGATCAAGTACGTGGAGGACCTCCACAACGTGGACGCCGACACGAGGTCGGGCCTCGTGCGCGTCATCCTCCTCATCGAGGACTCGGTGCGCTACTACTCGCGCTACCTGCCCCTCCTCTACAAGGTCGTCCTCAAGCAGACCCAGGGTCTCATCGAGGAGGAGGACGCGGTCGAGACCTACAAGCTCCTCCGCATCACGGCGCGGCCCAAGGTCCTCCTCGCCTCGAGCTACGAGGAGGCCGCGGAGCTCTTCGAGCGCTACGAGCCCTACATCCTCGCCGTCATCGCCGACCTGCGCTTCCCCAAGGGCGGCAAGCTCGAGAGCGAGGCCGGCTTCGACTTCCTCCGCATGGCCAAGTCGCGCATCGCGGACCTTCCCGTGATGATCCAGTCGAGCGAGGAGGGCGTCAGGGCGAGGGCCTACGCCTTCGGGGCGGCCTTCGCCGACAAGGAGTCGGAGTCCCTCGAGCACGAGCTCGCCCTCTTCCTCCAGGAGAACCTCGGCTTCGGCTCCTTCAAGTTCCGCGACGCCGAGGGCTACGTAATCGCCGAGGCGCGCAACATGGGCGAGTTCCTCGACTGCCTCGACCGCATCCCGCCCGAGAGCCTCCTCATGCACGCGGGCCGCAACCACTTCTCGGCCTGGCTCCTCGCCCGCGGCGAGATCCAGTTCGCAAGGCTCCTCAGGAGCTATCGCGTGGACGACTTCGCCTCGGTGCAGGAGCTCCGGGACTTCCTCGAGCGGGTCCTCCTCGTGGCTCGCCGCGACAAGTCCCGAGGCATGGTGCCCGGCTTCGACGAGTCCCTCTGCCATGACGAGAACTGCATGATGCGGCTCGGCGACGGCTCGGTGGGAGGGAAGGGGAGGGGCCTCGTCTTCATCCGGAGCCTCCTCGAGAACCTCGACTTCAACCAGTACCTCTCCGGCATCACGGTGAAGATCCCCCTCACCGCCTTCATCGGCATCGACGAGTTCGAGCGCTTCCTCGAACAGAACAACCTCTGGTCCTTCGCCTACTACCAGGCCCCGCCCGAGTCCGTGCGCGCCCGTTTCCTCGAGGCTCCCCTGCCGGAGGCCCTCATGGACCGCCTGAAGCGTTTCCTCCTCGTCTCGGAACGTCCCCTCGCCGTGCGTTCCTCCGGCCTCTTCGAGGATATGCTCATGGTGCCCTTCTCCGGCATCTACGATACCTACCTCATACCCAACGCCCACCCCGACCTCGAACTGCGCCTCGCGCAGCTCTGCGACGCCATAAGGCTCATCTACGCTAGCCTCTTCTCCGACAAGGCGAGGGCCTATTTCGACGCGGCCAACTACAAGATCGAGGAAGAGCGGATGGCCGTCGTCATCCAGGAGATCGTGGGCTCGCGCCACGGCCGCTGGTTCTATCCCCACGTCTCCGGCACCGCCCAGTCCTTCAACTACTATCCCGTGTCCTACGTGAAGCCCGAGGACGGGCTCTGCGTCGCGGCCCTGGGACTCGGCTCCTACGTCGTCGACGGGGGGGCCGCCCACCAGTTCTGTCCCAAGTGGCCCAAGCTCGACGTCGTGGCCCCCGAGCGCGCCCGCGAGGCCTCCCAGCGGGTCTTCCGCGCCGTCGACATGGAGGGACTCGAGCCCGACCTCCGCCAGGGCGAGAACGCGGGCCTCGCATCGCTCGACATCTCCGCGGCCGAGTCAGATCCGGCCTTCCATTTCCTCGCCTCGACCTTCGACGTGGAGAACGACCGCATGGTGCCGGGCTCGGGCGCGAGGGGGCCGCGCTTCATCGACCTCGCCAACATCCTCAAGAACGACGCCATCCCCTTCGCCAAGGCGATAGACATGGTGCTGGACCTCGGCGCGCGCTCCATGGGCACGCCCGTGGAGATCGAGTACGCCCTCAACCTCGACGAGCCCTCGGGCCAGGCTGCCCTCTACCTCCTCCAGCTCAAGCCCCTCATCAGGAGGGAAAGCCGGGTGGAGGTCGACCTCGAGGGAACCCCGCCGGAGGAATGCCTCATCGTCTCCGAGAGGAGCATGGGCAACGGCAGGGACGACACGATATGCGATGTCGTCTGGGTCGATCCGGCGCGTTTCGACGCCTCGAGGACGAGGGACATGGCCGAGGAGATCGAGTCCCTCGACCGGGAGATCGCGAAGGAGGGCCGGCGCTACGTCCTCATCGGGCCCGGGCGCTGGGGCACCCGAGACCCCTGGCTCGGCGTGCCCGTCGTCTTCTCCCAGATCGCCCACGCCCGCATCATCGTCGAGGCCGACCTCGCGGGCTTCCGCGTCGAGTCCTCCCTTGGCTCGCACTTCTTCCACAACGTGACGAGCATGAACATCGGCTACCTCACGGTCCCCGCGAGGGGAGGGCCTTCGCGGGTGGACTGGGATTGGCTTTCGTCCATGGAGCCGAGGCGGCGGACCTCGCACTGCGTCTGGACCAGCCTGCCCGGGCCCCTCGAGATCCTCATGGACGGCCGCACGAGCCGCGCCATTGTCAGGAAGGCCGTGGCCGGGCCTGCCGGATCCGGGCTCCGGGATTCCGGGGAGGCGGCGGAGTTTTCCGGCGAGTGAGGCTTCGCCGCGAGCGCCGGTTTCCGTTCGCCTTCGCATCCGTTAGCGGGTCCTCCCGCGCCGGCACAAAAAGGGCCGCCCCCATCGGGGGCGGCCCATGTTTCCAGGAAGCTGTTTCGGCTTACTTGGTCGGGGCCTTGGCGCTGAGGTCGCCCGTCACCTTGAGGATCTTGCCGTCGAAGGTGAACTGGAGGACGCCGCTCCAGATGTAGACGTTGGAGGTGGCGACGTCGGAGCCGATCTTGCCGGTCTTGGAGGTCGAGGTCCCGATCTGCTTGCCGTCGACGATCGAGGCATCCCAGACCTTCTTCCAGTCGACCTTGGCCACGGTGCCGTCAGCCGAGAAATCCGTGGAGATGGACTTGTTGTCGGTCGTGCCGATGACGCGGGTCTTCACGGCCGTCGTGGGCAGGGCGAGCTGGCCCTTGGCGTCGGTCGAGAACTCGTAGGCGGTGCCGCGATGGATGAAGCGGACGGTGATGACGCCGCTCGCGTCCTTGGTCACCTGGAGGTTGTCGCCCGTCCTCGTGCCGTCGTCGGCGACGGGATAGAGGAAGAAGCTGCGGAGTCCGCCGGGAAGGAGCTTGCCGCCGAAGATGTCGAAGCGATAGACGTTGAAGAGGCTCGTCGACTCGAGCTTGGAGGCTCCGGATACCGCGTCGGGACCGGGAACGAACTGGTCCTTGGCAACCTTCACGGGGGCTCCGGTGAAGGTCAGGTAGTTGTTCGCGTAGTCCTTGGCGGTCACGTTGACCTGCAGGTCGATGGAGAGGTCCGCGGCGAAAAGACCAAAGGCGGAAACGAAGAGGGAAAGGGCCACGAGCAAGGCTATCTTGCGCTTCATGGTGTACCTCCAAAAGTGAAATGCGGGCCTGAACAGGGCGCCGGGAGCGACAAGCGCTACCGTAGCCGAGTATAGCGATTTCCTAATGAATTGCCAGTACCGATCGACAAAAATACGCCATTCCGTTACCCAAAAGCCCGAATTGACTCCCTCCCTCCTTTTTGACACAATGTTCCATCCCGCGCCGCTTCGCAAAGAAGCGGCGAAATGAAGCTTCGGAGCACCGAATGGACGCCAGATCCCTCGTAAAGAGCCTTCACCCCCTCGAAGTGAAGCTGCTTCTCCGCTATGCAGACTCAGGCTCGAATCCCGAGCTCGACGCCTCCCTCCTCCAGGCCGAGCTCGGCTACAAGGAAGGCCAGGCCAACCAGGCCTTTTCCTGGCTCGCGGCCAAGGGCCTCGCGGCCGAATCCTCCCGCAGCGCGACCACGGTCTTCGAGCTTACCCCCCTCGGAAGGGAGATGGCCGAGAAGGGGACTGCCGAGGAGCGCATCCTCCGCCAGGTGAAGGAGAAGGGGCCTGCCCGCCTTCCCGAGCTCTGCGCCGCCCTCGGCCTCGAGCAGAAGGACGTGGGATCCGCCTTCGGCCTCCTTTCCAAGGAAGGCCTCATGGCCATGGACGCCGAGAAGCGCGCCTCGCTCGCCTCGGGCGGCGCGGCCGGGGCTTCGCCCCGCATGGGGGCGATACGCGGCCTCCTCGAGAGGGCGGTGGCCTCGGGCGGCCTCCTCTCCGAGCCCGAGCTCTCCCCCGCCGAAGCCTCGGCCATGTCGGGCATAGCCCGCAAGCGCGGCGCTGGCGACGCGGCCTTCCGCGCCGCCGAGCGGGAGGTCGTGCGCTACCGCCTCTCCGCCGATGCCCCCGCGGTCGCCGCCGAGCTCCGCGCCGAAGGCGTGACCGGCGACGAGATCGGCGCCGTCACCTCCGACCTCCTCGAGAAGGGCGGCTGGAAGACGGCCACCTTCAGGCCCTACAACATCAACTCGCCCACCTCGCGCCTCATACCCGGCAGGCGCAACCCCTATGTCGAGTTCCTCGACTCGGTCAAGGACAAGCTCGCCTCGCTCGGCTTCGAGGAATTCGACGGCAGCCTCGTCGAAACCGAGTTCTGGAACGGCGATGCCCTCTTCATGCCTCAGTTCCACTCGGCCCGCGACATCCACGACGTCTACTACGTCGCCGAGCCCACCAAGGCGAAGTTCATCGAGGAGCCCTACCTCTCCGCCGTCGCGGCCACCCACGAGAACGGCGGCGAGACCGAGAGCCGCGGCTGGAACTACGGCTTCGACCGCGAGTTCACGAAGCGCCTCCTACTCCGCAGCCAGGGCACCGTCCTCTCCGCCCGCCAGCTGCCCAAGGCCAAGGTCCCGGGCAAGTACTTCGGCATAGCCCGCTGCTTCCGCTACGACAAGGTCGACGCGACCCACCTCTCGGACTTCTACCAGACCGAGGGCATCGTCCTCGGCGAGGACGTCAACCTCCGCACCCTCCTCGGCTTCCTCGAGATGTTCGCCGTCGAGGTCGCGGGAGCCACCGAGGTCAAGTACGTTCCCGGCTACTTCCCCTTCACCGAGCCCTCCGTCGAGGTCCACATCAAGCATCCCGTCCTCGGCTGGTTCGAGCTCGGTGGCTCGGGCATCTTCAGGCCCGAGGTCACGGAGCCCCTCGGCGTCCACGTGCCCGTCCTCGCCTGGGGTATCGGCATCGACCGCATGGCCCTCATGGCCCTCGGCCTCAACGACCTCCGGGAGCTCTTCAGCCCCGACATCGAGAATGTCCGCCTGCGCAGGGCCAAGCTCAACTAAAGGAAGCACATCATGCCCAAGATAGAAGTGAACGAGAACCTCTTCTTCTCCCTCCTCGGCAAGCGCGCGGACGCCGAAGGCCTCGAGGCCATCTTCCCGGCGGCCAAGGCCGAGCTCGACGAGTGGAAGCCCGGCGAGGGCGACGCGGAGACGAGGACCATCAAGGTCGAGCTCAACGACACGAACCGCCCCGACCTCTGGTCGACCGCCGGCCTCGCGCGCCAGCTACGCCTCCACTCGGGCTCTCCCCGCCCCGCCTATGCCTTCTTCTCCCGCCCCGGCGACGAGAAGGCGGCCGCGCGGAAGGTCATAGTCGACGAGAGCGTGAAGGGCGTGCGCCCCTGGCTCGCGGGCTTCACCGTCAAGGGCAAGGCCGTGACCGACCCCGTCCTCCGCGACCTCATCCAGACCCAGGAGAAGCTCGCCTGGAACTTCGGCCGCAAGCGCCGCACCGTCTCCATGGGCATCTACCGCAGCGCCTCCATCTCCTGGCCCGTCACCTACAAGGGCGTCGCGCCCGACTCGGTCCGCTTCGTCCCCCTCCAGGGCGAGCGTCCCATGACCCTCACGGAGATCCTCAAGGAGCACCCCAAGGGCAAGGAGTACGCCTTCATCAACGAGAAGGAGGCCATCCATCCCCTCCTCGTCGACTCGAAGAACGCCATCCTCTCCTATCCGCCCATCATCAACTCGGCCGACCTCGGCGCCGTCCAGGTCGGTGACTCCGAGCTCTTCGTCGAGATCACGGGCACCGACCTCGTGTCCGTCCTCCTCTCGGCCTCCATCGTTGCCTGCGACCTCGCGGACATGGGGCATACCGTGGAGCCCGTCGCCGTCGAATACGGCTACGAGACCCCCTTCGGCAGGCGCATCGTCTGCCCCTACTATTTCCAGAAGCCCGTCAGCATCGAGTCGGGCCGCGTGGCGAAGCTCCTCGGCAGGCCCTTCTCGGTCGAGGACGTGGCGGAGGCCGTGTCCCGCATGGGCTCCACCGTCCAGACCCACGGCCAGTACGTCACCGCCCTCCCGCCCGAATACCGCAACGACTTCCTCCATCCCGTCGACATCGTCGAGGACGTGATGATCGGCTGCGGCATGGACTCCTTCAAGCCCGAGAGGCCGCGCGACTTCACCATCGGCCGCCTCTCTCCCATCGAGCTCTTCTCGCGCACGGCCAA
>Ga0209098_1003595_pt1 | contig 12666 bp, 7 predicted proteins | sample AD_JPNHW1_MetaG_FD_184429 | JGI IMG/M metagenome (GOLD analysis project Ga0209098, IMG submission 184429) | Active sludge microbial communities of municipal wastewater-treating anaerobic digesters from Japan - AD_JPNHW1_MetaG (SPAdes) (version 2) | ecosystem: Engineered > Bioreactor > Anaerobic >... | reverse complement strand
AAAGATCCAGTACAATGCAACACTTAAAGTTTGGTGTTTTGATGAGTGCATTATGTTGTTTTATTTTAGCATTGGCCAATCCACAAATTGGAAGTAGTTTACAAAAAGGAAAAAAGAAGGGGGTTGATGTGATGATCTGTATGGATATTTCCAACAGTATGTTGTGTCAGGATTTACAACCCAATCGTTTAGAGGCTTCAAAAATGGCCATTTCCAAATATATTGATCAACAAGAAGGAAATCGAATCGGGTTGGTAATCTTTGCAGGTAAATCGTTTGTACAACTTCCCATTACCAATGATTATGCGGCGGCAAAGATGTTTGTCAATTTTGTAAAACCAGAGATGATCAATACACAAGGGACCGACATTGCATCCGCTATTGATTTGGCTGCAGTGTCCATGATTCCGGAAGACAAAGAAGGAAAACCGGATGTGAGTAAGATTTCCAAATTAAATTCAAAAGTGATTGTTGTTGTTTCTGATGGAGAAGACCATTTTCAGGATGCTATGGATATTGCTAAAAAAGTAAAAGATATGGGAATCATCATCCACACTATTGGAATTGGCTCAACACAAGGGGTTCCTATCCCTACCAGTGATCGAATTGGAACAACAACTTACAAAAAAGATATGGAAGGAAATACAGTTATTTCCAGGTTAAATGAAGATATACTCAAAAATATTGCACAAGCCGGAGGTGGTTCTTATGTTCATGCCTCTAATACCAGTATGGGGTTTGAAGCCATTGCTGACAAAATCAATGCTATGGAAAAAAGTGATCTTAAAGAAATCGAATTTTCAAAATATGATAGTAAATTCCAAATCCCTTTGCTAATAGGAATTATCCTTTTGGTAATTGAAGCGCTTCTGTTTTCAGTAAAACCAAAATGGAAAAAAATGATTTCCCAATTTCAACAATTGTTTGTCATGAAAAAAAGTGTGATATTGTTATTTTTACTTTTCAGTGTTCCATTCCTACAAGCACAAACATTAGATGAGATCAGCGCTTTGAGAAAGGGGAATAAAGAGTATGCCGAAGCAGAAAAAATCAGAGAAGAGGCCATGAATTTAACCCAAAAAGGGGGACAAGTCAATGAACGTATTGCTCAGGACAAATTCAAGAAAGCTTCTCAGTTGTATCAAAAAGCGGAAATTAGTTTCAGAAAAGCGATGGCTGTTACTAAAAACCATATCAATGCCCAATATAATCTGGCCAATACATTGTATCGACAAGAAAAATACACAGAGGCGGCAGAAATTTACAAAGCTATTTCTGAAAATCAGAAAGCAGATAAAAAAATGAGGTCAAAAGCGTATCATAATTATGGAAATTCTTTATTGAAACAAGAAAAATACAAAGAGAGTATTGATGCTTACAAAAAATCTTTAAAGATCAATCCAAAAGACAAAGAAACAAAGTACAATTTGGAATACGCTAAAAAGAAAATGCAGCAACAACAACAACAGCAACAACAAAATAAGGATCAACAAAATAAACAACAGCAACAACAACAGCAACAACAAAATAAAGATCAACAAAACAAAAAGGATCAGCAGCAACAACAACAGCAGCAACAACAAGACAATAAAAACAAAGATCAGAAACAAAAGAGTGCTGAAGAGAAAGAGCGCGCGAAAGAGGATAAGCGACAATTAGATGCGCTCCAACAAAACGAAAAAAATACACAACAAAAAGTCCAAAGACAGCAGGAAAAGGGTCGAAACTTAAAGCAGGCTAAGGATTGGTAGTATCAATAATTAAGAATTTTAAACAGAATATATGCAAAATTTTATCTTCATCTTTTTCGCTGTGTACACAGCCATACTTTTTTTAGTTACCTGGTTAACATCAAGGAAAGCAACTAACGAAACCTATTTCACCGGTAACAGAAAATCTCCTTGGTTTGTAGTAGCATACGGAATGATTGGAGCCTCATTATCTGGTGTAACTTTTATGTCAGTTCCTGGAGATGTAGCCAATACGCAGTTCACATACTTTAGTGTTGTGATTGGCTATGTTCTAGGGTATTTAGCCATTGCGTATATTCTGCTTCCTTTATATTATCGACTCAATTTGGTGTCCATTTATCAATATTTAGGGAAGCGTTTTGATGTCGTTGCTCAAAAAACAGGTGGTATTTTGTTTATTGTATCCCGTTTGACCGGTTCTGCATTGAGGATGTACCTAGTAATTTTTGTGATGCAGATTTTCATTTTTGACAGTTGGGGTATTCCTTTATGGGGGACTGCCCTTTTCATGATATTCATCATTTTTCTATACACTTTTAAAGCCGGTATCAAAACGGTTGTATGGGCAGATATGTTACAAACTACATTTATGCTAGTGGCTCTAGTAGTATCCATTTATCTGATTTTTCATGATATGAACATTGGTGCTAGTGATGTTTGGGTTTTGATAAAAGAAAAAGGATATACTAAAATTTTTAATACTGACTGGAGAGCTGGGAATTTCTATTGGAAACAGATTTTGGGGGGTATGTTTATCACCATTACCATGACCGGTTTGGATCAGGATATGATGCAGAAAAATTTAACCTGTAAAAATTTGAAAGAAGCGCAAAAAAACATGCTCAGTTTCTCCGGAACATTGGTATTTGTTAATGCCCTATTTTTAATTCTTGGTGGATTGCTATTAGTTTATGCAAATCAACAAGGGATAGATCTAACTCAAATCATTGCCAATAAACAAACCGATAAAATCTTCCCGATGATCGCTTTGAATCATTTGGGATTGGCTGCCGCAGCGTTTTTCGTTATTGGCTTAATATCTGCAGGATATTCTAGTGCTGATGGCACTTTTGCCGCGATTACTACCAGTTTTTGTTATGATATCATTGATATGAACCGATGGACCACTTCTGAAAAACAAAGAACCAGAATCAGAAGATGGACACACGTTGGAATGTCCATTGTATTTCTCATGATTATACTGGTTTTTTCCAGGTTTCATAATGATTCTTTAATCAGAATCATATTTATGGTAGCCGGATATACGTACGGACCTATATTAGGGTTATTTGCTTTTGGAATATTCTCCAAAAGATCAATTAGAAACAAATGGATCATTCCAATTGTATCGATCATCACCCCAATTATTGTATTTTTTATCTCCAAATTTTCCACCTATTTATTTCATGGATACAAATTTGGATTTGAATTAATTATTCTTAATGGAGCTTTAATGCTGCTTTTCTTATTTTTATGTAGTAACAAAAAGAATAATCCTGATACTAATAACGTTATCTTAACAAATTAACTTAGACAAAATGATGTTAGTCGATAAATTAAAAAACCATAAAATATTTTTATGTTCCATTTCACCTAGAAGGAGTGAGCTGCTGAGGGGTATGGATATAGAATTTGAAGTCCTTCCAACCCACATGAAAGAGGATCATCCTGAAGGGATGTCACCACTTGAAGTAGCGGAATTTCTTTCAAAACATAAGCTTTCACCTATTCAGTACGATGATTATCCTTCCAATTCAATCTTTATTGCTTGTGATACTATTGTGGTATTAAATGAACAAATAATTGAAAAGCCTAAGAGTGAAGGGGAAGCATTACAAATGCTTCAGTTGTTATCCGGACATGAACATATTGTAATCAGTGGGTTAACCGTTGCGAATAAACACAAAAGTTTTACCTCCAGTCGTACTTCAACCGTAAAGTTTAAAACTTTTACAGACGAAGAACTTCAATATTATGTATCCAAGTATAAACCATTAGATAAAGCCGGAGCTTACGGAATTCAAGAATGGATAGGATATATCGGAATTGAATACATCCAGGGATCTTTTTATAATGTCATGGGACTTCCTACGAAGCTCCTATGGGAAATGTTAGAAAAAATAACCCAAGACTAATACTTCAAAATTTTAAAGGTTCGATTATCTGATAATTTTACCACATACATTCCATTAGCATAAGATGCTAATGATATGATATTATTTGTTTTAATGAGTTCCTCTGAAAAGATCAGAGCTCCTTTTACATCAAATATTCGGATGGAACTTGAAGATTCATCCCCTTCTAAGTTCACTATTAATGATTGATTTTCATAAACATAAAACACTTTATCATTTGAAGTATGGTCTGAAACTCCAATATTAATTCCTTCAATTTTAATTATTTTAATATCATCAAAATAGAAACCGTCAAAATTCAATGCCCCATCTGAGATCAATTCAAATTTTACTTTGATCGTTTCACCGAGGAAATTGGTCAAAGGAACCACCTCATGAACCCATTCATTCTGGAAGCCATGGTACACCGGATTCCCTTGATCCTGATAAGTACTCCCAACTGAAGTGTGATGTGAGGCCAAAGGATACCATGAAATTCCGTTATCAGAAGAAACTGAAATTTGTACATAATCATAATTCGTTTCCAAAGCCCATTTTGCATAAAATTCGATGTGAGCGTATATTGAATTGGACAAATCTACTGATGATGTGGTAACAATACTACTTTGATTTGACTCCATATAATCACCATTTGGGCTATCAGTAAATGAAGTTGGAGGGGAATAGCTGTCTAAAGTAGTGACATCCCAACCGTTAGTAGTCCATTGGATTGTAGAATTACATGAATCTTGAAACAAAACAGTTAAAACACCATAATATTTTACTACCGTATCTCTATAAGTAAAATCTCCTTGGTCAATCAATACTTCGAAAACTACAGAATCCCCTTGAAGAATTCCGTTTTGTAAAGTAAGAGGTATCGAATCCAATCTACTTTCTAATCTTTGGAAATTTGAAAGGGTTAGTAAACTTCCGACAAAAGTAATATTTGAAGAAATAGGATTAATGGAGACATCAAAAGTAGATTGATCCACATTTCCTAATGAAGTGATTTTAAATTTAAAATTTAATTGAGTAGAGCTGATAGTCGGAGGATTTAGATCTTCCAGTTTAGGGTATGGTAATGCCAATCTTAAAAGCGTTAGATTCATAGGTAAATAATTGGCACAAATTGGTAGTATCTGGTTTGCTGATGGCCAGAAACCATCTAAGGGATCACCTGCTTCAGGAGAGAATTCAATAATTTTGTTTTTAGTTGTTTGTTCTCCATAGAACCAGTCACTACTTCCACCATTGGCATTATAATTCAAAACTTCATAACATGTTCCATAAATAAAATGATTAACGGCTGTCAGTTCTTTTGCATAGGTCCTAAAGAGTATAGAATCAGGAGTAACTTGTGGAATATGTCCCCAGGGATAGATCAACATGTTTCCATAACAATGGTTATTGATTGCCAGTGAAAATTGATGAGACTCGCATAAAAGTTTGATCTGTTGAGTTTCCACTTCGCTGAAAGGTGCGGAACCTCTATATGTTTCATCATTTCCATTGACAGAAGAGCCTATATCATCATACCCCCATTGAAAGCCATAATTACGGTTTAGATCAACACCCCAGGTATAGTTTCCATTATTTCTTCGATTTTTTCGCCACATACCTCCCCCAATGGGATAAGCATTTGTATTAAATTGATAGCCGTCAGGATTAACGCAAGGAACAAAATAAAGATCCAAATGATCTACTAAAAATTTGACTTCAGGATTTGTATTATAGTTTTCTAGCAAATACCACATTAAATAAACCAATTGTTGCATACCGGCAGGTTCACGGGCATGAGTGAGAGCTGTAAGAAGTATTTGAGGCTTTTGAATAGAAGGGTGTTCAGGAGATTCCATTTTAACGTAGTAGATTTTATTCCCGTTAACGGTGGTTGAATTAGAGATTGAAATAGTATCTGAAATCAGTTGAGGGTATAATTGAGCCATTAAATGAATATCGGAATAAATTTCAGGCAATGATAAAAAACCACCAATTGAGCCTAGATGAAATTGGGTTGGAAGAGTTTTCGAATTCCGGATCATATTATTAATAGAATCTATGGAAATATATAGATTCCTTTTTTGATAATATTCAGCCATGTTCGATATTATAACCTCATAAGGGATATCTAAGGTGTTCAACTTCAGTATTTCAGAATTGGAGAGTTCAACAGTAAAAGATTGGTTTTTAAGAATCGCGATATTTTCCATGTTAATCCCATTTTCGAGCAATTGAACAGCTTGGGAAGGATTTTGAATGGTGATTTTGACTTTAGAATAGACCTCTTGTATTTGGGCTATGAGTAGGAATTGGAGAAATATAAACGAGAAAAGAAGGAACGTTTTTTTCATGGTAGTGGATATTTTGGATTGAAAGGCAAATATATGAAATTTCGGGATAAAAATGTATGATGCATTGAAACACATAAGTGTTTCGAACAAGTGTGGATAAAAAAAATTACAACAATCGCGTTTTTAAAATGATACAAAAAGAGTACATTTTAAATTTGACTGTATCCACACTTTCTCGGAACACATATGTTTATGCAAATGGGGAAATATTTGCACAAAAAAAAATGTTTAAATATTCACTTTTTCCCTTCCCTTCAAATTAATTTTTTTCTTATATTTGCAAACTAATTGGACAAATTAGATTAACTTTTTTTTGAGAAATAATTCTTTATTTAAAAAAATATATGAAAAACCTATTTGTTCTAATTTTATTATTTTCTTTTTCTTTTAGTTTTGCTCAAAGCATTTCCTGGGCTCCTAATTCAGAAGTTGAAGAATCTTTATATAGCTCATTTTATGGAATTTCGGGAGATTATATTGGGGAAATAAATAATTCCCATTTCTACATTTATAGCCATCTTAAAAGTCTATTAATCCCCAGTGACGATATCGTTTTTAGCATTTTAAAAGTTCAAAACAACCAAGTTGTTCAATCAACAGAGTTTTTTAAGAAAAAATATAATGTATTGAAATTTATGATTTTTGAAGATGAAATAGCCGTTATTTATGTAAATGATTCTTTGGACAACATACATCATATTTGTATAGACACTTATAATCCTAATACACTTCAATTTGTTAAAAAAACTCAAATCTATAGTTTTAAACCCATCTTTGGAAAAGGAAATCAAAAACATTTGGTTATCTCTGAAGATAAGTCAAAAATTGCTATTTTAACGTTTGCTATTAATCCTGATATTGATTCTTATAGCTTATTTATAAAAGTTTTTGATAATCAGTTTAATGAATTATATGAAACATACCATTCTGATGAATTTGAAAACTATATTAGACTTGGCGATTTTTGTGTTACAAATAATGGAACTGTATTTTTAAATCTTAATAGGTTCACAGAAGATCCTGTGAAAAAAAAATGTAAAACCATGTTCTTGTACATGATTACTGATAATACTATTAAAAAAATTCCATTTGACTTTGAAGAAAATATTGAACTGCAGGATGTGAAATTTTTACCAAATCAATCCAATCCAAATACATCATGTTTCATCCTGACAGAATTTAAAAAAATTAATATTTTTTCTCTTGACTTCAAAACGGAGACTATAGATGATCCCATTTCCCATTCAACTCCAAATGGGTATTGGAAAGTAGATCAAATAAGCAAATTGGCTAATGGAAATCTTGTTTTTGCATTAAATAATCGTGTTATTAATTATTATGTAAATCAAAATGGAAGTGCTTATTTTTATATGAATAAGAATATTCATATTCTTTGTCTGGAACCATCAAATTATTATATCGTTTATGAAAAAAGTATTAAAAGAGCCTTTTACCAATTAGAAGGATTTCTGAATCCTATTGGAAATATTTACATTTCACCGTTTTATCTTGTAAACCAAAATAATTTTACTCTTATTTATAATACTGACAAAGATTTACCTAACGATGAAGATAATATTGAAAGAATTAAAGTTAAAGCGACACCAAATCCAATCACTAAAATATCTGTTATTGATGAAGATGGAAAAATCATGGATCATTTGTTGTTTAATTCCAAAGATGAAAAGGGTACATTTATTCCAAATTTTTCTTATGTTGGGTCTGATTTTAAAATCAATATTTGCAAAGCAAAAAAGAAAAAAATCACTTTTGGTACCGTTAATCAACAAAACTGAAAACATTCCAATACATGCAACACAATTTTCACAAAAAAAATTCATATAAACAAAAAAAATTATTTATGAAAAAAAATCTACTTATTATTTTGTGCTTTTTTGCAGCATTTCAAATCCATGCTCAAAATGTGCAATGGGGTCCGGTACTTAAAGTAAAGGAAGGATTCTTTTATTCAAACCAAACCGTAAATGGAACATATTTGGGTCAGTTAAACGGGGCAGATTATTACACTTATTACACTAAACGCCCAAAAGGTTTTGTAATCGAAGATACTCGTTTTGCTTTTTTGGAAGTAAAAGGTAGTACTATTACAAAATTTACCCCATACTCGGATAGTAAATACGAATATCTTGATGTAAATATGGTTAATGAACAAATCTGCGTTTTTTATGAAACCGGTGAAAAAAAAGCTAAGAGAAACATTAAAGTAGATTATTATACTCCTTCTACCCTTAAAAAAAGTAAAACGATTAATCTTGTTTCTTTTGATCCTATTGACAAAGATGATCCATATATCAATGTTTTCCATTCAGAAAACAATAAATTTATCGGTCTTTTCGCAAATGGAAAAAATCCGGAAACTGGTAAAGGAACCATCATATTGAAATGTTTTAATGATAATTTGGAAGAGGTTTGGACAAGTTATTACGACTTCAATGGTAATGGTTATCCCGAAATTGGAGATATGATGATTTCCAATTCAGGTAATATTACTATCCATTTTATGAAATATGAAAGTGATAAGAAAAAAAGACTTGAATCATTTTATTTTGTAAAAGTTTCTAACGAATTAATTTCTGAATTAGAATATTCTGTTACCGGAAAACCTGAAGTTATTGATTATAAAATCGGTGAATATAAAGAAAACCAAAACCTTTTTGTTTATACAGAAGAAGAGTCGGTAAATATTATTAAACTTGACTTTACTAATCAAAATGCCACCAATATTGTTTCTCAAAAACCTTATGAAGGAAATTGGAAAATTGATAAAATCATTGATTTAGGCAACGGAAGATATACTGCAGCGGTTCAAAATAGGGATATGGTACCAATCCCTAGTAGAAATTCAAATGGAACAGTTACTACAACTTTTTACTACTGGAATAGAAGTTTTCTATTTTTAGGAATTAATAGCGAAAATGATGAATTAATTTATAATAAATATTTAGGAAGAAAGTATGCACACATGCAGGAGCTTCCTTCTTATGAATTAGAAATTACAATTCCAGCTACATACATTGTTAAAGAGGGTGATATTTTTGTTGTATATAATACGGACAAAAATACAGAAGATAAAACTTCCAATAAAAAAGAAAAACCCGCAATAATTCCAGGATTTACTATGGCAACATTTAAACCAATCACCAAAATGGCCACTATTTCTGAAAGTGGAGATATCAAAGTTAAAACTTTATGCAGCTCTAAAACAGATAAAGGAACATTCCTTACTACTTTTTGTCACTTAGATAGTGATGGCAAATTAGTTGTACTAAAAGCCAAATCAAAAAAGGTAGCTGCAGGTAAAGCTAAATTATAAATTCAAAGGGTTCCTTCGGGAACCCTTTTTTATGATGCTAAAAATCCAAAAGAGATTTTAGTTCCAAACAAAAAATCTTTGTAAAACTTTCGCTCTGAAGTCAATAAAATATTTGTTCTTTGAGTGTTGAATATCCGGAATAACTCGTCTGTAAAACCTAAATAAGTGCCCCACGAGATTCTGATTCGATTTCCTATTATGTAATCGTATCCAAATTCAAATTTTAGACCAATTATATCATCAGATAATTTTCCAAAATTTTTAGTGTTAATATTGATTCCATAAGTATCTAATTGGATTTTTATAAACGAACCATAAGGGGCATGACTATATTTAAAAATATATTTTTTTAAATATATCGAAGCTCCTGTACCATTCATAAACAAATTTGTGGGTAAACTATCCTGGTACATGTATTCGATACTGGATGTTGGATTAAATCCATATTTAAAAAAATTTAAACAACCACCAACAGATATTTTGTGACCAATGACATATTCCATCCCCGGACTAAATATGGTTCTGGGAATGAAAACATTCCATGTATTCAATGCATATTCTTTATTTCGACTCATATAAAGATCTGCCTGAATCAAGATCCTTTTGCCCATAAAACCTTTTGTCTGTGATACTACAGGCAGTACTGACAATGTGATTAAAAAGGATAATATGACTATTTTAAATTTCATGGATTGCTAATCTTAACAAATTGATCAAATAAAAATTGTTTTAATATTGTTTTTCCATTAAAATCGGAAAAAGTTTGATCTATATTATAATTAATCGTATTGGTTTGAGTATCGAAAAAAACAAATTGAACCCTCATTCTGGCTCTATTGGCAAATACATGGGCTGTTGTAAATGGTAAAGAGGAAGGGTTCAAAAGAATCAAAGGAAGATAATAAAAACGCGTAATAAAACGATCGGGGACTGACCTATATTGAATATGAACAAAATAAATGGGTCTATTTATAATTTGTTGCTGATTATCCAAAATTGGAAAATAAACAAAGTTTGTATCTGAATATTTTAAAACACTATTTTTTAGTAGTCGTAGTTGGCCATATTGATTATATAATTCTGTATTAAATAAGCTTCTGTGTTCACTTTTCATTATAAAAACATTACAATAGGTCTTACGAGCTATTGACTCCATTATTTCTGACAATTCATCATCCAGATTCTTAATAGTTTCGTTTTCTCTGTTAACTTTTTGATATGTTGGATCAAAAATAGTCAGATTATTCGATGGAAATGTATATTTTTGATGCTCATTAAATCCATTAATACTATTGATTAATGACCAATAATAGCTATTATCCGGATACTTTTTAGATAAATCGGTGGCTAAATAAAGAACATAAGATTTCAACTCAGTAAGGGAAATATGAGTATAAAAATATTGAATCTCTTTTTTGAAACTTGAATTTAATTGATCATCAGACCAGTTAAAATCAGGATCCTTTTCTCTCATTTTTAAAATACCATAATTTGAAGCTAACCATACAGTTACATAAAATGGATTATCTGACTTTTGATACATTAGCATAGAAGACAAATGGATTGAATTCAGATAATCATGATCGATCACTTTTAATCTAAGCAATTCATCAACTGCTATTCTTTTATAAGCTAAAAATTCGGTATCTGTTTGATTTTCATAATCATTTTGTTGTTTATAAGAATTAAATTTTTCTATTCTTTGTTGAATAAAATCATTTAATTCCGGAGAATCTTCTGAATCAATTTCAGAGTTATCAATAAAATTGGTATTTGAAAAAGGATACGATTGTTGAAGTAAAAAATCTTTAAAATGAAATGAGTTCAGTTGAAAAGTTCTATCCGATTCAAAACACATAAAAACATTTTGAATATCTTGTGTTTTGTATCCATGAGGCAGAAAGAAATGGGTATAACCAAACTGATCAGCTTCTAATTCATCTTCTTCAGAACGAAAATGCTCTTTATTGAATAGATCTTCATGCTGGATTTTTTCTTTTTTTGAAAAGCGATCAGATGTATACGCATGATTTTTATATAAATGAGCAAGTTCATGAGATAATATAAACGCCAACTCAGATTCATTTTGAATTCGAGCTAATAATCCGATATTAATTATTAAGATAGAATCAGCAGTTGTATAAATATTGGGTTCTACACTCCTATACAAATAGATTTTTACTTTTTGTTTTAGAATGGGTTCATCTAACAATAGATTCATTATAACTCGATCTAAATAATGGTTTAAATCGGTTCCATAAATAAGTAACGTATTTGTAAACAGTGCTTTTTGCTTAAAATCTGATCTATTTTCTTTTAGTTTATAATACGCAAATTGACATGGCATTACACCTTCTGACTGGATCCCAAAATTTCCTTTTTGAGCAAACGAGAAGCCAGTTGTAAAAACAAGAAAAATTAAAAAGAAGAAAACAGATCTATTTACATTCATTTATTTCTAAAAAAGTAAAATTCCAATTCCGATTTTATTATGAAAAAAATAGGTTTTAGCAACGCGATCTTCAATATCACTGCTATAGTCTGAATCAAAATAATCGTATTCAAAAAAATCTGTAACACTACCTTTATTCGTAAGTCCCAAAGATGCATTCCATGACAATCTAATTCTGTTCGTAAGCATATAGTCAACACCAAATCCAGCTCTTATCCCAAAAATATTACCGGTATAAGATGTACTATTAAATGTTTCTGTATAATATTTTAAATAATCGAATTCAAATAATGCATGAACACCAAAAGGAGCCTGATAATAATCATCTTTTCTATTAAAATATAGTTTATAGTATAAACCAGCTCCATATAATTTTAAAGGGTAAGTATGTGATTCATAGAAATAGTTTGACTCTACGTATTGAGTCTTTAAATAATTAAATGCTATCCCGGCAAGCCCTTTGTTATTGATAATAAATTCAATATTTGGAGAAAATGTAAAATCAGCAGAAAAAACATCAGTTGATCCGAAATAGGTAGGAGAAGAAAAAACCGGTGAGATCTTAACATCCATATTCAAAAGAACTCTTTTACCTAAATAACCCATATTTTGAGAAAATAGCCCACTATTTAGGGTTAATAAAAAAATGATGGCTAATAAG
>Ga0209098_1003591_pt1 | contig 12687 bp, 15 predicted proteins | sample AD_JPNHW1_MetaG_FD_184429 | JGI IMG/M metagenome (GOLD analysis project Ga0209098, IMG submission 184429) | Active sludge microbial communities of municipal wastewater-treating anaerobic digesters from Japan - AD_JPNHW1_MetaG (SPAdes) (version 2) | ecosystem: Engineered > Bioreactor > Anaerobic... | reverse complement strand
TTATTTTTTATCCCAGTTGTCTAAATAGACTACTACCCCTTTGGACAAGAAATGCCGGGGCGGGTTTATAGCCCAACGAGCTACCGCTACGGGTTTAATGGCAAAGAAAACGACAACGAAGTTGCCGGTACCGGAAACTGGCAAAACTATGGCATGAGGGAATATGATGCAAGGATTTGCCGGTTTATTTCTGTTGATCCATTGACAGCAAAATACCCTTGGTATACACCTTATCAATTTGCGGGGAATAAACCGATAATTGCAGTTGATTTAGATGGATTGGAGGAACGAATTGTTATTAGAACAAATACAAAAGAAGGGACCACCTTGGTGCAATCGTTGAACTGGGCAGACGTTTTTCCTGACCAGAAAAATGGCCCATTAGGAAATGGAACACTAACCTGGATAAGAAATGAATATAAGGAACAACAAACACGTGAAATAAGCCGGGTTGGTGAATTTATGTATACGTACATTAATGAGACACTAAATTCCGTTTGTGGCAGATCATTCACGATTGATTTTAAAAAAGAATCAATTTTTGAAAAAGAAAAAAATTTCGAAGGCGCTTATTTAGAAGGAAGCAGCCATGCTATTCCGTCAAGCAAATATGAAAATACCGAACAAGATTGGGCTGTAGCACTTGGTGTTGTTGGAACAATTATTAGCGGTGGTGTTTTAGCAGAAGCGGGTGTTTCTACTTCAGCAATTGCAGGCCTATTTATTAATCTGGAACAAGCCACTACAAATAAAGATGGTAATACAATGCCTGAAAATTTTCTTGAGAAGAACTTAGGAAAAGATGTGAAAACAACCTATAAAATTGGGAAGCTTATTTATTCTGCTGGATCCAGAACTGCAAGTATTATTGAAGCTGGAAAAAAAGGATTTTCATTTTTCAGAACATTAGAATTGTTTCATAGTTCTGGAACAATTCCAAAGGAAGTTATTGATAACGGTAAAGATATAAAAAAGAAAAAATGATATTAAAAACAAAAATGAAATTTACATATTACCTGACTAACTGGTTTCTATTAAGTGCGGTATATCTTTTTGTATTTGCGGCATTATTTAACCTAATTAATTTGTTTTTATTAATTTTAATTTATTTGTTGTTATGTTATTTCTTATTTGCATGTACTTGTAAAAAGGCAGTTTTTACGGATGAAAAAGTTACTTTTTATTATCCATTAAAATTATTAAAAAAAAATAGGGTTGTTGAAATTAATAATAACATTATCGAAAAGGTTGTTTACAGATTCCCTTCAGGTAAAACAGACACCAATGAGATTTGGTTAAAAGTAGCAAATAAGAGAATAAAATATTATATCACATTTTCTGAAGTAAAAGATGCTAAATTTATATGGCTATTTTTTAAAAGACTTGGTAAAGAAATGAAAATTTCTTCCGGTATAGAATCCGATTATGATTGGTTTAAACTTGAATAAACAATCCTCTGTATGTGCTTGTTTAGGTAAGAATCCTTTAATGAAACATTAAAAATCATGTTGAAATATTCCTGTAATGCACAAAATTGTTAAACCTGATAATTATTTTTCATCCCAATCGTCTACAATAGACTACTACCCCTTTGGGCAGGAAATGCCGGGGCGGGTTTATAGCCCAACAAGCTACCGCTACGGGTTTAACGGCAAAGAAAACGACAACGAAGTTGCCGGAACCGGGAACTGGCAAAACTATGGATTTAGAGAATATGATGCAAGGGTGTGCAGGTTTATTTCCGTGGATCCGTTGACGAAAGATTATCCTGAATTGACACCGTTTCAGTTTGCGAGTAACACACCAATAAGAGCAATTGATCTTGATGGACTTGAAGCATTTGTTCTGACAAGTGGAACAGGTAGAAATAATGAAGGTGGTTATGGACATTCTTTGTTGGTTGTAGCACAATATAAAAAAATAGGTGTTTATTCTGATGGTAGTAATAAAATGCAAAGAACTGGATTTATGGTTTATTCAAATCCTGGAAGTTATATTGGTCATGCTGACATAGTTGGGAAAGGCAATAATAGTATAGGGCAATTATTTCAAACCAATGAAGAGGCTAATAAATTTTTAAATGATAATAAAGTATTCGATGGCGTTTTTTCAATTACTAAGAACTCTTTTTACAAAGTAGAATTTCGTGAGAAAGATATTTCTCTTGAAAAAGCTCTTGATAAATCAGTAAAAGAAATTGCGGATGAGGATCACCCTTTTGGAACTGTGGCGGGATATAATTGCACTGAATTTGTTTCAGATGCTATTATACGAGCCTATGGTGATAAAGTATCAAAGTTCCTTGGCAAAACTGATGTCACTGAATATATGGGAAAAGATTTTTCGTATTTTAACCCAAATCAATTAGCAACCGATTTAAAAGCTAATAAATCTTTTACAATTTTTAATTCAAAATTCAATCCAAATAATTTATCAATAAAAAATTTCAAAAGAGTGTTTAAAGAAGAATTATCCAAGAAAATTAATAATGCCCAATAATATGCAATCAAAAAGAATCATATTGTATCTAAGTTGTTTCCTAACTACCATTAGTTTCACCGTGCATAGCCAAATTGTAAGACATTATTCTTTTTGCAATGTTTATACTCAAACAGGCATGGTCGAGGGAATTTGTGAGTTAGGTAAAGAATATTTATTAAATAATTGTGTAATATTCTATAAGAACATATGTGTAATTGATACATTTTCAAAAGTGCAAGATATTATTCCATTGGATGATAAAATAATTGCAATAAAAAAAGTAAGATATTTAGATGAAAATTTTATTGAGATAAAAAGACAAAAAGATAAGAAAATAATTTACGATTCAATATTTATTGACTCAAACAACATGATTTTCTATTTAGGCGAAATAATTTTTTGTATAAAGAATCAATACCAGTATTTTAAACACACCAAGGGAACAGATGTTTTGTTATATTTTGAAAATAAAAAAGAATATGAATTAAAAAAATATTTTTCATTTTATAGGTATTCATCGCTTCAAAATGGTGCATATTTATTTTCTAGGGATTCAATCCCGTTAGATCTAATACAAAAAATAGAATTTGTTGATGCTAGCAATTACGAAAAATTAATTTGTAATGAATTTTCTGATTATTTCTATTCTCAAAATGATTTAAATGCAAAGACAGAAATTGTTTGGATAAATAGGAGCAAAAAAAAGAAATCGATTAAATAAATTTTATTATAATAATTGCTTATTTGTGGTTATGTCTTTTTGCACCATTAGGTTTACATCTAGATAATGAAAAACACAAATTCATGCAGAAAAATTAATATAATGCACCATTTTGTAAATCCAGATAATAATTTTTCATCCCAACCGTCTACAATAGACTACTACCCCTTTGGGCAGGAAATGCCGGGGAGGGTTAATAGCCCAACACTCTACCGCTACGGGTTTAACGGCAAAGAAAACGACAACGAAGTTGCCGGCACCGGAAACTGGCAAAACTACGGGATGAGGGAGTACGATGCAAGGGTTTGCAGATTTATTTCGGTGGACCCGTTGACTAAGAAATATCCTGAGTTGACGCCTTTTCAGTTTGCGAGTAATACACCAATAATGGGGACTGATTTGGATGGTAAAGAAATCAATATTGATAAAAGAAATAATGCTACGCAAGAGGATTTAAAAACGATAGTAAAAATTATTTTTGATGAAAAAGTTGAAGCAATAATTAGTGATAATAAACTCTTTTTTAAACAAAATAGTAATGGGCTATCGAAAAGACAAAATAGTGTGCTGAGCGAATTAAAAAAAATGTCTTCTGAATCACGTAAGAGTATAACAATTAATCTTGAGCAAACATCATCAGAAGACAACAAAGATGTTTCACATTTTGGAGACAATAACTATACAAATACAATGTATACGAATGATTTAAAGGAGGCTTCGGAAAAAAATTCAAATGCTGGTTTGATCATGACTTTTCATTTTTTCAAGGAGCAATTATATAAACAACACCCAGATGTTAAAAGCTCAGATTATAAAGAAATTGTGGGAACTGAAGCAAATTGCCCTGATTGTATTTATGAATATTCTCATAAAAGTGCAATAAAATCGAGTGAAAAAGATCTTGGTATTGGATTTAAGGATAATACATCAAGTAAAGATCGTAATAATGCAGAATTGGAGTTTTATAATAGTAATGGCGAAACTGAATTCATAATGAAAATAAATTATAATAAAAAAAATGGGTATACAATCTCATTTGATAAACAAATTAAATCCGAATGAAAAATAATTGGTTAAAAGCTATTTATTTTATAATAATTATATGTTCTGGGAGCATAATTACAGCAATTACAGGATGTATAACCCCTTCGAAAAATTGTAATAATGATATTAGGTATACAGACACAACTCCTGTTTTTGGACTCGCAAATTATAGAATAAGTCATTTCTACAAGAGTTTGGTATTTGATTCTTTAATTATTATAAATCATCCAGAATGTAAAGTCGAAAGGTTTGTAATTAATTTATTTTCGTTAGAAATGGATTCTATTACTTACATTAAAACAGATGAACTTAATAATGAAGGGAGTGCGTTTTTATCAGAAAATAAAAAGAAACTGGAATTACTAAAAAGATACGATAAAATCACATTTACAAAAATTGAATATATTTGTGGGGGTAATAAAAGAGTTTATTCAGGTAACTATACTGTTTTAGTGCCTTCAAATCCGGACGGGACTCACTAAAATTCAAAACAATTAGCAAAGATTCAACATCAATCTAGGCAGGAGTGCGTATATGGGTAAGAATCAGAATAATGAAAAATACAACGGTCAGAAATTTCATTTTATGATCCTATTTGTTAAAACGGATTATCATTTTTCTTCCCAACCGTCTACAATAGACTACTACCCCTTTGGGCAGGAGATGCCGGGGCGGGTTTATAGCCCAACGAGCTACCGCTACGGGTTTAATGGCAAAGAAAATGACAACGAAGTTGCCGGTACCGGAAACTGGCAAAACTATGGCATGAGGGAATATGATGCAAGGGTTTGCCGGTTTATTTCAGTTGATCCTTTGACAAAAAAATATCCGGAGTTGACGCCGTTTCAGTTTGCGAGTAATACACCAATAATGGGGATTGATTTGGATGGAACAGAATTGTTACCTATAAATTCTGCTTGGTATCATATGAAATATTTGAAGAATACTCCATTAATAACTACAGAAGGTCCAAAACCTTACTATCAAACTGTATTAACGCCCAATGTTCCATCAAATATTGTTATTAATGACATGCCAGGCGTTTATGGAAAAGATTATCCCAGACCAGAAAATGGTACAATAAGCGCTACAACAAATGAAGGAATGCCAAGTGGTGATGATAGAAGCAGGGCCCCATTTTTGATGAAACCCAAAGGCGCAAATCCATTTTATGCTGAACATTTATCCAATAACAACAATTCTTCTAAACTTGCCAAAGGTATGACAGCTGTTCAGGGAATTATGGAAATAGCTAATATTGTAGGCGGTTGGAATAAACTTATTACAAAAGATTTGCCTAAAATTGAAATGTCAGCAAAAGAAGGTGGTCAGCGAAATCCTTACTATAATGCGACTAAAATTGTTGATAATTATATGAAAACATATAAAAATGAAAGTCGAATTGACAACCAATTCAAAACTCCTCAGGCGAGAACGGATTTTATAAATTATATTTTAGATGGTGCATTACCAGAAAATGGAAGCAAGGAATATAATGATGGTATTGTTAAATATGGTAAGGGGATATTAATTGAACAAATGCTTCCTGTTAGAGAAAATAAAAACATAATTAAATGAAAAATTATACCACAAAAATGCTTATAAAGTATTTAATCATAGGTTTTGTTGCTCTATTTTTTAATTCCTGTGCAGAAAAGGATGATAAAGATTTTATTATTGATTACCTTAAAATTGCAAAAAAAGGGGATTTAAATTGTTTAAAAAAGTATTTATCATATGAGTCTCAACCAAAAGAAATGCTTGATGCAAACATCGAATATTTAATTGAAGAAATGAAAGATGCAAAGATTCCTGAAAAAGATAAAATTGAAAATATTATTGATAACGGAAATTATCAAACCTATAGTTTTATATTATACCCTAAGCATACAGAATGTATGATAGGCCTCCTGAAAATAAATAAAACTATAAAAATTGTATATTTGGGCATCATAAAAAAACCAGTTTTGCATAAGGTTCTGCCATAGGGTAGGGTCTATAATCTCACTTAAAATATTCCCTATGAATACGTTTAAGTAAAAATCCTGAGAATGAGAAACACAATCCCGTTGAAATATTCATTTTATGCCCCAAATTGTTAAACCAGGTAATTATTTTTTATCCCAATCGTCTACAATAGACTACTACCCCTTTGGACAAGAGATGCCGGGGAGGGTTAATTATGCCAGCAGCTATAGGATGGGCTTCAATGGGCAATGGAAAGATAGTGAATTTTCCGGTACCGATGGTGGGCATTATGAGTTTAAATTCAGGGAATATGATAGCCGGATTGGAAGATTCTGGCAAGTTGATCCACTTTTTAAGGATTATCCTTGGAATAGCACGTATGCATTTGCTGAGAATGATGTGATAAGGGCTATTGATCTGGAAGGTAAGGAAAAACTCGTTAAAACTCAGGGCGCACCTGGGAATAATGATCCTCTGCATTTTGAGCATGCAAAAGATGGCACATCATTTAATTTTTGCCCTTTAATAATACCTGTAGCATCATTTCAAATAGAAGAAGCTGTATTAAAGGCAGCCCCATCAAATTATGAAAGATGGGTAAATGCCCAAAATGACCCCGTTTCTGAATATGTGAAACGCGATGTCGTTTTACAGGCATCAGCCGCAACACTTTTGACTGGTGGTTTAATTAGTACTGGCGCTTCTTCTATTGGCACTTTATCAAATCTTTCTTTAAAAGCGTATACTTGTTTAAATACGACCAATCTGTCTGTACAGGCTTATTATTATTTAAATACAACAACTACTGGAGCAGCCGTACAATTCGGATTAGGTGCATTATATGCTGGACTAAAAGAAGCTAAAAAGACATCACCAGATATGCCGGATTGTGATTTTTTACCAGTTCTTAATTACGGTGATAAGCTTACAACTTTTGGAATTACCGCTTTTAAGTTGTGGAATGGACCACAAAACACTTCTAATAGCATTTCTACACCAGTTACATCATCTACCTCATCTATAAATACTACTGGAAGTACTCGTGGTCCTGCTACAAATAATATGACTTCACCGGTTAATGAAAATTCAAATAATTCAGGAACAAATATTAATGGCTATGATTTTAGTGGCAGTTCAGGCACGGCCACACCCCCAATGACTATATCTTATAAAGTTAAAAAATTTTAATTTTCGATTTGACATTTATGTATAAAAAGTATTTTAAAATAATAATAGAAATAATTGTAATATTTATTATTTCGTTGTTGATAAATGTGTTTTTAGTTAAATTCGGAGGAGAAATGGGTTATCGTTTTATTTCTAATACAGATAACAAACCATTAATGTGGATAGAGTTATATGAAGCAAGGCACTCAATATTACAATATACATTTCTTTTTACAATTATTGGAATAGTTGGCTACTATGCCGTGATAAAAAAAAATCCAAAAAAATAAAAGTTCATTTATGCCAAGTCTATGACTAAAAAAGTGTGCAAAATAGAAATTATGTGAACTAAAATAATTGGCGTTGGTCATTTAGTTATACAACACTGCAATATTTTAGATTTAATGGATTTGAACTCAGCAATAGCGGAATTTATAAGAATATTACATTTGTTTTATGCACTCCAATCCCAAAATAGAATATCATGCGCCAAAGCATACCTCTACAATAGACTACTATCCCTTTGGGCAGGAAATGCCGGGGAGGGTTTATAGCCAAACGAGCTACCGTTACGGATTTAATGGCAAAGAAAACGATAACGAAGTTGCCGGAACCGGAAACTGGCAAAACTATGGCATGAGGGAGTATGATGCAAGGGTGGCGAGGTTTATTTCTTGTGATCGCTATAAGTCAAAGTTTGCCTTTAACAGTCCATATAATTTTGTAATTACAAATCCTATTGTTGCACTTGACAACGGCGGAGATTCAACGATATATTATACTGAAAGCGGTAGGCTATTGTTTATCGCTCACGATAATCTGGATAATGCTCTTGTTGTGATAGATGATGATGATATAATTAATTTTGCCACACTTGGAATGAACGCAATGAAGTATGATCAAGAACATACAGATAATATAAACATACAATTACGAATGAAGGGGAAAGAGTATGTTATAGCTGATTTTATTAATTATGGCAAGCTCCAAAAGGAACAAAAAGTTTTTGATGGTTATGGAAAACTTATTAATAAATACGAAAAATCTAGTTATTTATATGATAATAATGGAAGAATCATAATTGGAAAAAAGTATGCAATTGGTGGAGCTAACATTGTTACTGATGAAGATAGGGAAAAAGCTGAATTAATATGGGAGGGAAGTGTTTCAAAAATACACGATCATCCGAATGCGGGGGAAAATCCCCTTTTGATTCTGGGTCCATATAAAGATAGTAAAAACCATCCAACAAAAGATGTTTATATGGATGCGTTGGTTGAATATAATTCACAATGTCACACACTGTACTTCTATAATAATAAAACAAAATTTTCAATAAAAATCAGACCAAATACTTTTAAAAAGGAATTCAATGCTACAAAAAAAATTAGACAAAACTTGCCGTCTTTTTAATGTGTTTTTACTTATTACTTTATTTGTCTTACCATCCTGTGATAATAAAAACGATTATCCCTCAATAATTATAAAAAACAATTTACAGGATGAATATGATTTTGGTAAGTGGGTAATTTATTGTAGCAATTTCAAACAAAATAAGATAATATGTTCTGATAGGGAAATAAGGGGTGAAACAATCATTAGAAGTAGTCCCGTTTTTTATGATTTGTGTCTTGATGACTTAACAAAATTCAACGATACAACTATTTATAAATTTTCTTTTTATATCTATGACTCAATAAAATGTGATGAGATTCGTCCTTATCATTATTTTAACACTATAGTATTCATTGGCAATCCCACAAATAAAATTTACAGATTTAGTACATTTTATGAAGGTTCATTTTGTTTAAATGTAAAAAAAATAATAAATTATTATAATAATGATACGTTGAAGGATGCACTTAACATCTTATATCCATATTCAAAAGAGGAGCGTGAATTTGTTCATTTTATTGATAGTAATCGAAGTGTTAATGGATTTAATAAATGGTTATTAAATTACTATGATGAAAAAAAGCAAAATAAATTTAATAAGCTTGTTGTTTGGTAGTTATTTCAAAAAAACACTTATACGATCTACAATAGACTACTACCCCTTTGGGCAGGAGATGCCCGGGCGGGTTTATAGCCCAACAAGCTACCGCTACGGGTTTAACGGCAAAGAAAACGACAACGAAGTTGCCGGAACCGGAAACTGGCAAAACTATGGCATGAGGGAGTATGATGCAAGGGTGTGCAGGTTTATTTCGGTGGATCCATTGACGGCAAAATTTCCATGGTATACACCGTATCAATTTGCGGGGAATAAACCGATAATAGCAGTTGATTTAGATGGATTGGAGGAACGAATTGTTATTAGAACAAATACAAAAGAAGGAACAACCTTGGTACATTCAATGAATTGGAACGATGTTTTTCCTGACCAGAAAAAAGGCCCATTAGGAAATGGAACACTAACCTGGATAAGAAATGAGTATAAGGAACAACAAACACGAGAAATAAGCCGGGTTGGCGAATTTATGTATACGTACATTAATGAGACACTGAATTCCGTTTGTGGTAGATCATTCACCATTGATTTTAAAAAGGAATCAATTTTAGAGAAAGAAAAAAATTTCGAAGAAACTTATTTAGAAGGAAGTAGTCATGCTATTCCATCAAGCAAATATGAAAATACCGAACAAGATTGGGCTGTAGCACTTGGTGTTGTTGGAACAGTTATTAGCGGCGGTGTCTTGGCAGAAGCGGGTGTTTCAGTTTCAGCAATTGCAGGGCTACTTATTAATATGGAACAAGCCACTACAAATAAAGATGGTAATACAATGCCAGAAAATTTTATCGAGAAGAACTTAGGAACAGATGCGAAAACAACCTATAAAATTGGGAAGCTCACTTTTTCTGCGGGTTCCAGAACGGCAAATATTATTGAATCCGGGAAAAAGGGGTTTAACTTCTTTCAAACTTTAGATATTTTTCATAGCTCAGGAAGCATTCCAAAGGATGCTATTGATGTCGGTAAAGATATAAAAAAGAAAAAATGAAATTAAAAACGAAAATGAAATTTACATATTACCTGACTTACTGGTTTCTACTAAGTATGGTATATTTTTTTGTTTTTGCTGCATTATTTGGCTTGATTAATTTGTTGTTATTGATTTTTATTTATTTGTTGTTATGTTATTTCTTATTTGCATGTACTTGTAAAAAGGCAGTTTTTACTGATGAAGAAGTTACATTTTATTATCCGTTGAAATTGTTTAAAAGAAAACGAGTCGTTGATATAAAATATAACGATGTAGAAAAAGTCACATATAGACCACATGCCGGGAGAACAGAAACGAATGAGATTTGGTTAAAAGTAGCAAATAAGAGAATAAAATATTATATCACATTTTCAGAAGTAAAAGATGCTAAATTTATATGGCTATTTTTTAAAAGACTTGGTAAAGAAATGAAAATTTCTTCCGGTATAGAATCCGATTATGATTGGTATAAACTTGAATAAACAAACCTCTATATGTGCTCGTTTAGGTAAGAACATATAATTAAACATTAAATATCATGTTGAAATATTCCTATAATGCACCAATTTGTTAAAACTAATTATTATTTTTCTTCCCAACCGTCTACAATAGACTACTACCCCTTTGGGCAGGAAATGCCGGGAAGGGTTAATTATGCCAGCAGTTATAGGATGGGCTTCAACGGGCAATGGAAAGATGGTGAATTTTCTGGTACTGACGGTGGGCACTATGAGTTTAAATTTAGGGAGTATGATTGCCGGATTGGAAGGTTCTGGCAAGTTGATCCACTTTTTAAGGACTATCCCTGGAATAGCACGTATGCATTTGCTGAGAATGATGTGATAAGGGCTATTGATTTGGAGGGTAAAGAAAAGTATGTTAAGACACAAGGAACTCCAGGAAATAATGATCCCAATAATTTTAAGTTATCTCAAGATGGTACTTCATTTATATTTCGTCCATTAGTTAAACCTGTCAAGTCGTTTGAAAGCGAAAAGGCTGTTTTAAAAATTGCTCCAACAAGTTATGAAAGATGGGTTAATGCCCAGTGTGACCCAACATCCGAATACGTGAAACGAGATGTGGTTTTGCAAACAGCTGCAGGATCACTTCTTACTGGAGGTATAATTAATGCCACAATACCTGTTATTGGAACACTGCCAAAAGCTTCTTTTAGGGCATTTTCTTATTTAAATACAACGTATAAAGGTTTTGGAATTCAGGCTATTGCAGGGACAGGATATGCTGTTCTAAAAGAACAATCAAAACTCTCCCCAGATATGCCAGACGTCGATTTTATGCCAATGTTTGATCTTTCAGATAAGATAACAACTTTTATAATTGGAGGCATAAAACATGCAAATGATCCAAAATTTCCTGCTTGGACACAGAAGAAAGATGAGCCACAAACATCCAACGCTCAAATACCTACAGAAAATGAAAAGGCTTCAAATCTGAATACAACGCAGTATAATTGGAGCAAGACTTCAGAAAAGACAGCAACCCCAAGCGTATCAATTGACTATACAATTAAAAAATATTAATTATCAAATTATGGACTCTCCAATAAAAAAGACAGTTAAAATATTTATTATAGCAATATGCATTTTCATTATTGCATTTTTTATGATATTAATTAGTATTAAAATAAGCGGTGGGTTTGGAGAAAGATTTATTAGCACACAACAACATTCTATTAGTTGGAAAGAAACTTTTAAAAAATTACCTACAATATTAGAATATACATTTGGGGTGTGGATCGCAGGCCTAATAATATTATTTTATATAATGTATTACTATCCGAAGAAACATTAAAGTTCCAGTATTCGCGGGTTCTCAGCGAGAACCAAAAAACACAATTATATGTTATAAAAAAATATTAGTTTTGTTATATGGCTATAAATATTAAACATTAGGTATAAATATAGCAAGCGTTATAACAATTACCCTTCCAGAATGAACAAACATGCCCCGTATGTGCATCTGCAAAAAAAAGTGATGCCAATAATAGTGCAGGAAATTCAAAATCAGACTTTACAAATAGTAGTGATCAAAAAGATTAAACAATGAACGCCACGTATAAAAATATTCATGCCTTAAGCACAACATTAATTTCATTATTATTAATCCTTGAAATTTCAAATTTTGTTATTAACAAAACCTGCCTATGTTTCTTTTTAGGAAATTATGGGAAAAATGTGTAGATTCCGGACGATACTGACCCCCCATTCCGGAGCAAGCTGACCCCCCATTCCGGGATACTGACCCCCCTGGGAAAAAGAGTACTTTAGTCGGTTGGTTAACTGCCATTCCGGCAATATT
>Ga0209098_1003586_pt1 | contig 12700 bp, 7 predicted proteins | sample AD_JPNHW1_MetaG_FD_184429 | JGI IMG/M metagenome (GOLD analysis project Ga0209098, IMG submission 184429) | Active sludge microbial communities of municipal wastewater-treating anaerobic digesters from Japan - AD_JPNHW1_MetaG (SPAdes) (version 2) | ecosystem: Engineered > Bioreactor > Anaerobic >... | reverse complement strand
TCGATCAGTTTCGCGGCGCTTTCCACGTCGTCCGCCTCGCCCGCGATTTCGACGTCCGCGTGGTCTTCGAGCAAGGTCCGCAGGTTCAGCCGGTCGATTTCGCTGTCTTCGATGATCGCCGCGCGCACGTCAGGCCTCGCTTTCCTCGTCGTTCCACTCCACCCGGAAGCAGGCGCCGCCGGCCGGGCCGTTGGCGGCGGCCACCCGGCCGCCGAGCAACTGGGCGTTCAGCCGCACCACGTAGAGCCCCAGGCCCACGCCGTGGTCGAGATCGGACACCGCCGGCATGCCCTCCGCGAACGCCTCGAACGACGCCGCCTGCTCCGCCAGCAGTCCCGGGCCTTCGTCCGCCACTTCCAGCGCGAAAAAGCCGGGCCGCCGCTCGAAGCGCACGTCCACGCCCTTGCCGGGCGGCGTGAACTTGACGGCGTTGTGCCCCAGGTTGATCAGGATCTGCGCCAGCCGCACCGGATCGGTGCGCCACTCCCGGCCGGCCAGCTCCGCGTCGCGCCACCGCAGTTCCACGCGGCGCGTCTCGGCGATCGGCTGGAGGATGTCCCGCACCGCCTGCGCCCATTCGTCCAGCCGGGTCGGACGCACGTGGAGCCGCGGCTGGCCGCCTTCCGCCGCCGACAGGTCCAGCAGATTCGTCAGCATCAGGTTCAGGTAGCGCCCGCCGGAGCGGATCTGCTCCAGCAGGCGGGTGAAATCTTCCGGCAGGCGGCGTTTTTCGGCCTGCTTGTACATGGCCTGCGAAAGCCCCACCAGCGCGCTCAGCGGCGTGCGGATTTCGTGGCTCATGTTCGCCAGGAACAGCCCCTTGGCCCGGTTCGCCCGCTCCGCGGCTTCCCGGGCCTTGTCCAGTTCGGCCGTGCGCGCGCGCAACGCGTCCTCGCTGCGCCGCAGTTCCGTCACGTCCGCGAAGGTGCCGCGCAGCCGTTTCGGCTCGCCGGCCGCCCGTTCGCCGCGCACCATCGCATGGCGGCTTTCGCCATGCGGCCGCCGCAATTCCACCGGCACTTCGAAGGCCACGCCGGTGGCCGTCGTGCGCTCCAGCGCCGCGCGCAAGCGCAACGCGGACTCGGGGGCCAACTGCTCTTGCAGCTCCGCGAACGAAGGCGTGTGCTCCGCCGGTTCCTGGCCGAAGATCCGAAATATTTCCGCCGACCACTCGCCGGCGTCGGCGACCGGGTCCCACGTCCAGCTGCCCACGTGCGCGAGCCGCTGGGCTTCGGCCAGATCGACTTGGCGCGCCCGCACCGCCGCCTCCGCCCGCTTGCGCGCCGTGAGGTCCACGAACGTCGTCAGCAGCAGGTCGTCCACGGCGGCGACGCTGACGAGGACATCCCGCGCCGTCCCGTTCCGGCAGACGATCCGCTCCTCGCGTTCGGCCACGCCGCTCCGCTCCGAACCGGCCGCGCACGCTTTCCACCAGTCCCGCATCCGCGCGCGGCAAGCCGCATCCGGATAGGCGCGTTCGAACCAGGCGTCCAGCGATCGGACGTCCTCCAGCCGGTATCCGAACAGCTGCGTGAAGCGGTCGTTGACGAACACCTCTCCCGCCTCGGAATGCGGCGCGTACACGCGCACGGCCGTCGGCATCTTGTCCAGAATGCGCCGCAATTGGCGTTCGGCCGCCCGACGGACTTCCGCCTCGCGCGCATCGCGCCCGGCCTGCGCCTGCGCGGCTTCCTTGTCGAACCGCAGTTGCCGCACGCGGTCGGCCATCGCCGCCTGGAACAGCGCGAACGCCAGCAGCAAGCCGAACATCGGCAGGACGTTGGGCGCGGCCAGCACCGGCAGCAGCTTCCATTGCTGGGCGATTTCGACCAGCACCAGCGCCCAGAACGCGCTCCATGCCAGCAGATAGAATCGCGCCGTCCGGTTGCCCCGGCGCCACGCCGCGATCGCCACCGCCACCGTCAGCGCGCCCACGGCGAGATCCAGCAGTTGCACGGCCACGAGCCGCGGCCGAAAGGCCCCAAACGCCAGCCAAACCAACAGCCCCGCGCAGGCCAGGAACAGCCAGCGAATGCCGCGGTCCACCCGCGGCATGGACGCCGGCAAATCGAAGAACCAACGCATGTAGGCCAGCAGCGCCGCGATGCCCAAGCCATTGAACACCAGCGTGCCGTTGGTCGTGCCGAAGCGCCAGCCCGGCCACCCCAGATGCCGCCAATAGCCCGTCAGTCCCAGAAAATAGAACGCCATGCCCCCGATGCTGGCCGCGTAGGTCAGGTAGCCCCGATCCCGCGCAAACAAGGCGAACAGAACGCCCATCGCGCACAGCATCGCGAAGGCGCCGAAACAAAACAGCCAGAAAAACCCGTTGCGGTCCGTCTTCTCGACGAAGGCGGCGGGCGCATAGAGCGTCAGCGGCACCCGGCACGACATCGGCGTGCGCAGCCGCAGGTAGATTTCCGCGGCTTCGCCCGCCTGCAAATCGAATTGCACGGCCGGATACAGGCCATGGATCGAACCCGACGAGCGCGGCAGCCGGTTGCCGTCCGCCACGTGCTCGACCGGCCGCCCCGCGCGCACCACGTGCCAATCGATTTCCTCGAACCGCACGTGCGCGAGCTCGACGAACCATGGCGAATCCGTCGCCAGCGTCGAACGCAGGTCGAAGCGCAGCCAGATGGCGTCGTCCGTGAAGCCGAAATGGAGCGCCGGCTCCGCGTTCGGCACGAAACACCCCGCGGCGTCCGCCACCTGCGCCTGCGCGAACGTCGCGCGCCCCGAAACGTCGCGCCAAACCGCCGCGTGCGGCGCCAGCGGCACGATCCGCGTCGCGGCGGACAAAACCACCGGTTCCTGCGTCCAGGCCGGTCCCGCCGCCCCCAGTCCCACAGCCAGAATCGCGATCTGGACGAGCTTGTTCACCCTCGGCATGTTGCCCGCCCAGCCGCTTCCGCGCAAGCGCTTTCCCTGATCGCGCCATTCCGCATCGCCGCGTTTGACAGCCGCCCGGATGCCGCTATACTTCTCCATGGAGAGCCGCAAGTTGCGATCGGGGTCGCCTGCCCGTTCGTCGATCGGCCGGCGCACGCAGGCGATGCCGGCTGAACGCCCAACCGGAGGAGGAGCGACATGAATGCGAAACTTGAACTGACGACCGACGAGGCGCAGGAACTGGACCTGCTGCTCAAGCGCGCGCTGCGCATGTGCGAAGTCGATCTGCACCATTCCCGGGTGTTTTCCTACAAGGACATCGTCAAGGCCCGGATGGCGCTGCTGAACCAGATCCTGCTCAAGCTCGATGCGTGCAGCGGCCAGGCCGCCGGCTGACCGCCGCACGACCGAAAAAGAACGCCCGCCGCGCGGACGGCGCGGCGGGCGGCAACGGCGTTGGCCAGAACCTCAGGTGTCCTGCGGAATCCGCATGCCGTAGAACGAGCGGTAGATGAACACCAGGGCGGTCGCGAACAGGATCGCCGCGATGCCGAACTTCAGGTGGGTGTTGGTCATCGCCACGGCGATTTCCACCGCCAGCAATCCGAACAGCGTCGTGAACTTGATCACGGGGTTCATCGCCACCGACGAGGTGTCCTTGAAGGGGTCGCCCACGGTGTCGCCCACCACGCTGGCTTCATGCAGCTCGGTGCCCTTCTGCCGCAGATCCACTTCGACGATCTTCTTGGCGTTGTCCCAGGCGCCGCCGGCGTTGGCCATGAAGATGGCCTGGTAGAGGCCGAAGAACGCGATGCTGACGAGGTAGCCGATGAAGAAGATCGGATCGAAGAACGGCAGGGCCAGCGCCAGGCAGAAGATGGCGATGAAGATGTTCGTCATGCCCTTCTGGGCGTACTGCGTGCAGATCTTGACGACTTCCTTGCTGTCCTTGATGGAGGCCGTCTTGGCATCCAGCTTGATGTGCTCCTTGATGTACACGACCGCGCGGTACGCGCCCGTGACCACCGCCTGCGTCGAGGCGCCGGTGAACCAGTAGATCACCGCGCCGCCCATCAGGAGGCCCAGAATGATCTTGGGCTCCACCAGGCTCAGCATGGACATGATGTTGCCGTGCGCGATCGTCTTGTCGAGCATCAGGATGATGCCGAAGATCATCGTCGTGGCGCCGACGACGGCCGTGCCGATCAGCACCGGCTTGGCCGTGGCCTTGAACGTGTTGCCCGCCCCGTCGTTCTTCTCCAGGATGTGCTTGGCGTTCTCGAAATCGGCGTCGAAGCCGAACTGCTGCTTGATCTCGGCCTTGATGTTCGGGCGGGACTCGATCTGGCTCAGCTCGTACACCGACTGGGCGTTGTCCGAAACCGGACCGAAGCTGTCCACCGCGATCGTCACCGGGCCCATGCCCAGAAAGCCGAAGGCCACGAGGCCGAACGCGAAGATCGGCGCCGCGAACGGATACAAGGTCATCAGATTCTGCATGTCGGGATGCCTGGAGATCGCATAGCTGATCGCCATCAGGATCATGATCAGCAACCCCTCCCAGAACGCCGAGCAATTCCCCGCCACGAACCCGGAGAGGATGTTCAGCGAGGCCCCGCCCTGCTTGGCCGAGGTGACGACTTCCTGCACGTGGCGGGAGTTGGTGCTGGTGAACGCCTTGGTGAATTCCGGGATCAGCGCGCCGGCGGCGGTGCCGCAGGAGATGATCACGGAGAGCACCCACCACAGCGCGCCGTGTTGCGCGGGCGGCAACAGGAAATAGCTGGCGAGGAAGGTGACGCCGATCGAGAGCAGGGAGGTGATCCACACCAGGCCGGTCAGCGGCTTTTCGGCGTCGAACTCCTTGCTGTCCTTGAACTTGGATTCGGAGAGCTTCTCGTTGACGAAATAGGCCACCAGCGAGGTCAGGATCATCAGGATGCGCATGACGAAGATCCAGACGATCAACGTGCCGCACATCGGATTGCCCGGGAGCGCCAGCGCGAGCAGGGCGATCAGCGCGACGCCGGTCACGCCATAGGTCTCGAAGCCGTCCGCCGTCGGGCCGACGCTGTCGCCGGCGTTGTCGCCGGTGCAGTCCGCGATGACGCCGGGGTTCTTGGGATCATCCTCCGGCAGGTTGAAGACGATCTTCATCAGGTCGGAGCCGATGTCGGCGATCTTCGTGAAGATGCCGCCGCAGATGCGCAGGGCGCTGGCGCCCAGCGACTCGCCGATCGCGAAGCCGATGAAACACGCGCCGGCGATTTCCGCCGGCAGGAACGACAGGATGCAGATCATGAAGAACAGTTCCACGCTGACCAGCAGAAGGCCAACGCTCATCCCGGACTTCATCGGAATGGCCAGCGGCAGCCACGGATTGCCGCGCAGGGCGGCGAAGGCGGAGCGGGAATTGGCCTTCGTGTTGATGCGGATGCCGAACCAGGCCACGCCGTAGGAGCCGAGGATGCCGAGGATCGAGGCCAGCAGAATGATGGCGACGTCCGCGACGGATTTTCCCTGGAGTCCGCGGAAGTAGTAGAAGATGCATGCGCCGATCAGGATCCACAGGACGGCCAGGAACTTGCCCTGCTGGAAGAGGTAGGTCTTGCAGGTCTCCCAGATCGTCTGCGAGACGTTCTCCATCGACTCGTGGACCGGCATCGCCGCGGTCTGCTTGTATTGGATCAGCCCGAAGACCAGTCCGATCATGCTCACCACCAGACCCGCATACATCAGATGCAGGCCGCTCACGGGCCCGAACTGGACCAGACTCAGGTCCGGCAGGTTGATGTCCGCTTCGCTGGCCTGCGCCGGCACCGCGCCCAGCAGCCAACAACCGACCAATACCCCGAGCATACCCCACCACCGCGATTTCGTCCTGTTCATGTGCCTGTCCTTTTGCATTATCGAGGGCTTCCGCCGTGCGGCCCTGCGCCGCCAACCCGGAAACCGCGCCCCGGTCCGCCCATTCGCGAACCACAGCGTTTCGATAAAATTGGGGGGGATTATGCCGAATCCCGCCCGAGATACAACAAGAATCGGTAAATCGTTTTATTCGTCGGATTCCGCCCGGTTTCGACCCGGCACGCGCGGCGCGCCACCGCCGCCGGCGTTTTTCGCTGTTTTTGCCTCCGTCCACCCGCCTTGCGTTCTTCTGTGGCGCCCCGGTCCTCGCCTTGCTAGGATGATCCCCCATGAACGACCCCAAAGGCGAAGCGCTGGTCAAGGCCGCCAATGCCGCGGATCCGGACTTGGTCCAAGATCTGGTGGAACATGGCGCCCCCATCGACGCCCGCAATCCAACCGGCTGGACGCCCCTCATGGCCGTCGCCAACAAGGGCCATCTCGAACTCGTCCAGTACCTCGTCGGCAAAGGCGCCGACGTCGACGCCAAAAACCAGAACGGCTGGACGCCTCTCATGTGGGCCGCGCTCAAGGGCTTCGCCGACATCGTTCGCTTCCTCGCCGAACGCGGCGCCGACGTCGATGCCCGCGGCGCCGACGGCAATCCGCCCCTCCATCTCGCCGCTTCCGGCGGCCACCTCGAAATCGTCCGCGACCTCCTCGAGCGCGGCGTCGCCGTGGACGTCCTGAACAAGAACGGCCAGTTGCCGCTCATGGCCGCCGCCCGCATGGGGCACCTTGCCATCGTCCAGTGTCTCGTCGAACGCGGCGCCGACGTCGAAGCCGGCGGCACGGAGAACAATCCGCCGCTCGTCTTGGCGGCCATCGGCGGCCAACTCGACGTCGTCCGCTACCTCGTGGAAAAAGGCGCCCGCATCGATGCCAAGGGCCGCACCGGCCGCACCGCGCTCATGGCCGCCGCCCAGCGCGGCGACTTGGAAACCGTCCGCTTCCTCCTCGACCGCGGCGCCGACGTCAACGTCCGCAACGACTACGGCAAAACCGCCGCGCGCCTCGCCGCCGCCGACCACCGCAACGAGGTCGTCGCCCTCCTCCAGCAACGCGGCGGGACGATGTAATAAGCTCCTGTTTTTAGACAGGATTCACAGGATTTTGCAGAATTTACAGCCCCCCCACGATGCCAAGCTCATCGAAAACCGCCTGATCGACCACATCCAACGGCAACCCTCATAGCGCTCGGCGATAGCCTCACGCCCTACGACCCCGCCTCCGTCTCCTGTCCGCCGAAAATGCGTTCCTGAATCTCTTCCGTGGAATAACTCGCCCGCGCCGTGAAATGCAGCACCGGAAGGTTCGCCTGCGCCAAAATATCGTCCACCTTCCGGTCCCGCTCGGCGCGATCGATTCGTTCGTGGCTCTTGTCGTCCAATTCCACGACCAGCCGGAACTCCAGGATGTCCGGATCGCACACCACGAAATCCACGTGTTTGCTCTTGATGACCCCGAAAGCCGCATACCAGGCGCGGTTATCGCCGGTCTTTACCGGCTGCACGATGTCGGCCAGCCGCACCTTCGAAAACACCCGATAATGGCTTCCCAATGCCACCTCCAACGCCCGAAAGAACTGCAACTCACCCGGCGACATCAACGCCTTCTTGCTTTCAAATCGACGCCTCGGGCCACGCCCCTTCTCCAAGGCCTTCAAATACCGACCAAGCCCCGCCAGCAACAGCAACAACGCTACCCACGGCAGCAGCGCGGTGATCGAGTCCATATCGCCTCCATTTCTGAAAACATCATCCTGATTGCTGATTCACGCCGGAAATCCAATTCGACTATCGCGCCAATTTCTCGCGATGCTTTTCCAGAAATGCCGGATCCGGCCGGAAGCGTCTCGGCATGGCGATGGGCCGACCCTCGAACGCCTTGAATTGCGATTGGAAAGCCTGGTTGCCGTAGAACTCGGCCAGTACGGGGCTGAAAATCAGGCGGCAGTCTTCGTCGAAGGAGATCAGATGCCGGTCGAACGCGGCATCGTACGTCGCGGATAGGCAAAGGCCGTTGGCCGGATTGAGCCGGTTGGCTTCGTCCTCCGCCCAACCGACGATGTGGCTGGCCCGCAAAACCTCGGGCACGTTCAGACCCGACACGCAGCACTGCGTCCGGTATTCCTCCAGAATCAATTCTCGGAAAAACTCCTGCCCCACCCGCATCTTCGCCGCGTGGATGACGTCCTTTCCCTCCCGACTCGCAAAGTCGATCCCGCGCTCCACCAACAACCGGTCGTTCTTGCCGATTTCCTGCGCGTTCAGCCGACGCGACAGGTCCGCCGGATCGCTCCCCTTTCGCGCGAGTTCCCACAGCTTCTGCTTGTAGGGCGCCAGGATCAGAAATTCCCGATAGCTTTTCAGCGCGGCGGAGTAGAACCGATTGCGCCAATAGCTGGACGGCTCCTCCCCGCCGAACATCCCGGCATCTTCCAGCCGTTGCTGTTCCAGCACCACCTCGTATAGTTCCTCGATCCGTGCGGGCGACTCCACCGCGAAAAGGTCCGCGCAGTCCCGATGCGTTTGCGTCTTGGCCAAGATCGGCCCCAGCAATTCCAGCGCCCGGATATACGAGCTGGCTTTGTTGCTGCCCTCCGCCCCCGCGTCGCGCATATAGCGCACGTATCCATCTCGCATGCTCATAACGTGCCGCGATTCTACCCCGCCCATGTTCGGTTTGTAAACACCCACGCTTTATCCTTTCCGCTGCTTGCCGCATACATGCATCCTTTCGATGATGAGCCGATAAAAATAAGTCCACGGACGACGAGTCATGTCGGTCTGCAATTCGCGTCCTTCGTAGTTGCCCCCATCCGGTCAGATCGTTCTGCGATCTTTGTGTTCTTTGTGGCTAAACCCGATTTGGGCCCCGCCGGATTGCCTTCCGGCGCACAGCGTGCGACCGTGAGGCGCATTGCGCGGAGGTGCTCCGGCGCGCACGGGAGGCGCAGAAAACCATTGGAATCGGCACGGCGAATTTTTCGCGCCCGATCAGTTGAAATTTCGAGGTTCGGCGGTAAGGTGAAAGTGGAGTTCGGCGGAAGCGTTGAGATGGCCAGCCGCCCGAGGTAGATCGCGGGAAAGGCGCGAAGATGGGCTGGTCTCCGCTGAACTCCCAATTTTTTTCAGCCCGTCTTGTCCGCCGATTTCGGCTGCGCGCTCCCCGCGCGCACGCCGAACGCCGCCCACCCTTCCACCCAACGAACCGCCCCCCATGGGGCCCGCCGAAATCGGAAGCAAACGGCGGCTACTTGCGGACTTGGATTCCGAAAAAGTGGTTGCCGATGGCCAGATCCGGAATGGTCAGGCTCATGGTGCCGGGCGTCGAACAGGTGAGGTTGGTGCAGCCGTCCATGGGCTGGAACGAGGCCGCGGAAAGGTTCGTGACATAAAGAACCGCATAGGTGCGGCCGGTCGTGCCAGGCCAGGAGAGTTGCGGGTCGTCGCCAACGGTTTGCACCTCCGCCGCGAAGATCGAATTCGAATTGTTCAACAGGGTGCCGGCGACGTATTCCGAGTAGTCGGCGGCGCCGTCGCCATCGGTGTCCGCCAGCGCCGGGTCGCCGTTCAGGCCACATTCTTCCTGCGCGGCGAGGCCATCGCCGTCCGCGTCGCTCCAGGCGTCCTGCGCGTTTTTCGAATCGAGGCCGTGGGCCTGCTCCCAGGCGTCGTCCACGCCGTCGTTGTCGGTGTCGGGCGTGGACACCGCCACGAGGCTGTAGGCGCGGGTCTGCTCGTTGAAGGTGAAGCGGCAGGCGCCGGCGAGGACGTCGGCGACCGCAATGTTTTCGCCCCCGTATTCGCCGATGCCGGTCTGGGGCAGGTTGGTCTGGGTGCCGTCGTCGTCGCCCCAGTTGGCCGTCCAACTGCCGTTCGCGGCGAACTTGTACTCGACGGCGGATTGATTGGTGAAGACGGCATCCCAGCGCCAGACGTAATCATCGACGAGGCACATGTTGGTCAGGGTCGGCGCCCAACCGTTGAACGTGCCGACCACGGCCATGGAGGCGTAGGACGAACGCGGCGCATTGTAGACGTTGGGATTCGTGCCGTTCTGGTATTCCTGGAGGTTGGTATAAATGTCGTGGTCCGGATTGCCGATGGCATCGTTCACGGCGGGATTCAGGCCGTAGGCGTTTTCCCACGCGTCCGGCAGGCCGTCGGCATCGGTGTCGGGTTCGGGCGCGGGCTCGATGCGCCAGGCGCCGGTCAGTTCGTGGAAGGTGAAGCGGATGCGCCCGTCCACGCCGCTGCCGGCCTGGATGTTGGCGGCGTCCAACTCGCCGACGCCGGCCATGTTGGCGTTGGTCGCCAGCGGGTTGGCCTCGCCCCAGTTGATGCCCCAGCCGCCGTTCGCGGTGAACTTGTAGGCGACGCCGGAGGCGTTGGTCATGACGACGACGCCCTGCCAAACGTAGTCGGCCACGAGCGCGAGATTGGCGGCCGCCGGATTCCAGCCGTTGAACGTGCCGGCGACGGCAACCGACGAATAGAGCGACGCGGGCGTGTCCGCCACCTGCGGATCGAATCCGGCATGGAATTCCGCAAGATTGTTGAAGTCATCGCCGTCGGGATTGCCGGTGCCATCCGCGATGCCGACGGTCAGACCGTGCTGGGTTTCCCATTCGTCCGGCAGGCTGTCCGCGTCGGAGTCGGCGCCTTGGTCGTTGATGGACAGGGTTGGATCGCCGTAGAGGGAGAACGTGTAGCGGTTGTTCCACCAGCCGACGATCTCGTTCTTCACTTCGGCCAGCGCCTGGCCGAAGGTCGTGCCGTCGGCGACCACCTTGCGGTTGAAGTCGTAGCCCATCGAGGCATTCATGCCCTTGGCCTCGGACGGCGACCACTGGCAGGAGTAGAACCACGAGACCTGTCCCGCCGCGACCGAGGCAATGCCGCCGTCGCGCAGCATGGCGTAGCTGAGGTTGTAGCTGTCGGCCGGATCGCCGCAGGAGCAGCTGGACATGAAGACCGCGGCCGGGCGGGAGTCGTCGATCAACGGGCACTGGTCGGAATTGAAGACGTCGCCGCCGGTGTAGACCGCCGCGCCGCGCGACCAGCCGTGCGCCCACCAGAGCACCGTGCCGAAATCGTTGGTCATCCAGTGCCGGGCGGTGGCGTTGGCCAGCAGTTCCTCGTCGGAGGCGAGCACGGAGTTGTAGTTCGTGTCCACGGAGCCCTGCTCGTAGAGCGTGTAGGCGGCGTAGCCCTGCGGGGCGAGAATGTCGTTTTCCACGTGGTACCCGAGCCAGCCGCCGTCGGTGTCGAGGTCGCTGAAGCTCTGAGGCAGCAGGCCGGCCCGGCGCCAGTGGACGTCCGTTTCCAGCTCGTAGCGAATGATCTTGCGGACGATGCCGCGCAGAATGCCGCGCCAGTTGGCGTCGCTGGCGTAGACCGGAATGCGGCCAACGTAGACTTCGGGCACGAGATCCACGCCGCCGGCGAGCTCCACGTCGTTGGTTTCGTTGCCGTAAATGCCGTTGCCGTCGACGTCCCAGTTGCCCGTCAGGTCGGAATAGAAGCCATCCACCGGATAGACGTAGGCCTGGTAGCCGAGTTCCTTCATCGGCAGTTCGTTGGCCGCTGGATCCGGATTGCCGATCAGCAGGACATACTTGATGCCCATGGAAACGTAGTTGTTCTGAAGCCATTTCCGCATCCGGTCGGCCTTGCCGTTCGGCGCCTGGCCGACGACTTCGTTCCAACCGTTGGAGGCCGACTGGCCATCGACCGTGGTCTCCGTGACCGTGTGCACGATGTAGCCCAGCGCGCGCTTGTGCGAAACGAGGCCGTAGAGATTGGTCGAATCGGAATAAATGGCATCCGTGGTCATGACGACCAGGACCTCGCCCGTGGAACCGCTGGATTTGCGGGCGACGGCGGAACCGGGATACCACGCGCGGGCGGTCTCCGCGTTGGAGACGAGTTTCAGCGCATCGGCATCCAGCACGGTGTCGGACGCGAGGCGATCCGCGCGCGGCGACTTCGCGCGGTTGAACGAAACCGTGAACGTCACGCGCGAAACCTCGCGAAGGACACCCTGCACGGGATTGTAGAGCGCCGGGTTGAGCGTCACGCGCGCGAGCTTCCAGCGGCGCATCTGCGAAACGCCGTCCAAGGTCGCGGCGGCGCCAGGCGCGAAGGCGTCGGCGCCGTAGACGTCCAGGTCTTTTCCGTCCACGACGTTCTGCGCCCCGCCGTAGAACGGCGCGGCATCGAGGGACGTCCGCCACGGCGCGGCGGGACGAACCGGATGAGCCAAGACCACGTCGCGGGATTCCATCGCGTCAACGGCGACCGACACGGAAGCGAGATCGGCATCCGGCGGCAGGGCGTAGGTGGCGACCTGCTGCGGCAAGCGCGGCTGGCCGGGATTGGCGGAAAGCGCGGTACCCGCGCCGCCCGCCACGTCCATGAAACCATTCGCTTCGGAAATGGCGAGCGGAGACAAATCCACGGAAATCTGGAAGCTGTCCGCCCGCGCCATGGAGGCCAGGACAAGAAAAACTCCGCCGCAGAATCTTGTAAGCAGGTGTCGGGTGCGCATCGTTTACCGCCGGAGTTGATTGGAAATCGGTAAAACAATTAACCCGCTTGCGCGGTCGAGGTCAAACAACAGTTGCAATTTCATGGGCATCAGCAGGATGTATTTGAAGAATATCAAGGTTTGGCCAAGTTGTCTTTGCGAATCGCCGGTGCCGTGCCCCGCCGCGCGTTTGGCCGCCGCGATGTCGCGGCAAAACCGCGCGAAAATCGCCGCCGCCGATTCCGGTGCTCCGGTGCCCGGCAACTCTTTCTTCTCTGTCGTTCGGCGTTTCCATGTTGCCGCCCGACGCCCGGCATCCTATCGTGGCCGGCATGTGCGGACGCTATGCCTCGCCGGACAAGGAAGC
>Ga0209098_1003585_pt1 | contig 12701 bp, 10 predicted proteins | sample AD_JPNHW1_MetaG_FD_184429 | JGI IMG/M metagenome (GOLD analysis project Ga0209098, IMG submission 184429) | Active sludge microbial communities of municipal wastewater-treating anaerobic digesters from Japan - AD_JPNHW1_MetaG (SPAdes) (version 2) | ecosystem: Engineered > Bioreactor > Anaerobic... | reverse complement strand
AATCCAATGGAGAACAGGCTATATCTATTTTTAAGGAATAGATTTTCATTCACTTAATACTTATTATTCTAAATTACAGTAAAATATGTATTTAGTTTTGTCCTAGTTTACGATTTATCGGTGAATAATTGATTTTTTAAAAATAGATTTATTAAATTGCTAGAAATTATAAACAACTTACTTAAAATGGCATTAAAAGTTAAATCAGAAAAAGTAAGAGCTAATGGAAAAATTCTAGTTTTCCTATTCTTCTTCTTAATGTTACTAATTCTTTTTGCTATCTTTTTTATTGGAATGCTCTTAATCGGTGGATATCCTGTTAACCATGAGTATGTAGTTTATTATATTGATTTTATTCCACTTACCATTGTATTGCCTTTCGTAATTGCCTTAACGTCAGTATTATCATACAGAACTTCATTAATGCACGTATCGCCTGCAAGTAATTTAAATATTGAGAAACTTAAAGAATTTTTTATTACTAAAAATGGGTTTAGAGTTGTTGAGGAACGTGAAGGGTTCGTAAAATTTGAAAAGGCCAAATTCTTTCCACGTATTCTATGGCTTAATATTGATAAACCAACTATTGAGGTTAAAGAGAATGAAGTTTTGATCAAAGTTGAAAAACATACCGAATCTGTGTTAACTCCTCTTTTAGTATACGGTAAGCAATACGATTTAAGCCCTGAAAACTAAATTATACTTAACCCAAACCAACTAACCCTGAACAAGTTCAGGGTTTATTTTTTTAATCATTAAATAATCAGAAATGCCCCCTACCGTACCTTCTTCTCAGTAAAGAGAAATGTTTTGAGAACATTCAACGAATGTCTGAGAAAGATAAAAAGAACAATGTAAAACTTCGATCCCTCTTCAAAACACATCAAAGTGCTGAAATTGGAAGATATTACTTGTATTGAGGCAATGAGGAAAAGGGTTGGAATTGTTTAGGGTAAATGAAACTTTAGATACTTACAAAGCTGATTAATATTCTTGAACTCAACAACTGAAGAACCATTGCTTATCTCCCAGCAAAGACAATTGTCTTTACTATAACACTTTACCTGATCATTATTAGATGTTTCATTTGAAACAACCTCATAACCAATTCTTTCAAGCGCTCGTTTTGTCCAAATATAATGGTTATCGCAATCTGCTGATAAGCCTATTGTCCAGTTTGAAGCTGTTTTATGGAGGAAGGTTCCAGTAGAAAAATCAAGGTATACTTCAGTATTTTCAAAAAGTCGATTTAATGTATTACTCAACGCCAAGTCCTCAGGTGCACCACATGTTAGACCATCATCAAGCATCAACCAAATTGTATCAACCTCGCGTATGGCAGTATGTAGATCATGTGTAGAGAAAACTACTGTTTTCCCTTTCAGAGATAAATCTTTTAAAAGCTTTACAATTTCATACTTTGAAGGAAGGTCAATGAAAGCAGTTGGTTCATCCATTAGGATTATATCACTATCCTGTGCTAAAGCAAATGCAATCATTGCTCTTTGACGCTCACCATCGCTTAACGAATCTAACTCCCTATGCGAAAGATTAACAAGATTTACCGATTCAATTGCATGATGAATTATATTCTTATCTTCATTTGAAATAGTGCCAAACCACCCTTTATACGGATATCGTGCAATAGCTACAAACTCCGAAACGCTCATATTTGCAGCATGAATTGGTTCTGCTGGAATAAAACTAAGTATCTTAGAGAATTCGCTTCTTTCAATACCTCTATAGGGTTGACCTTTTATTAAAACATCGCCAGATATAGTGGGCTGAAGCCTAGCAACACTGCGTAAAAATGTACTCTTTCCTACCCCATTTCGCCCAATAATTGCAATAAAGTCGCCACTAAAAGCAGATGCACTGATTAAAGGGTAAAAGAGCTCTGATTCAGCAGAAGTATCAAAGCCTATTCTTAGATTAGTAATATCGATTATTGGTTTCTGAATCATACTATACTCCACTAAATCGTTTATTCCTAATCACAACATATATTACAACTGGAATTCCCATTAATGCTGCAATCGAGTTAATGGGTAAAGTATAATTCGCTCCAGGAAGTTGAGATATAATATCACAAATTAAAAGGACTACAGCACCTGCTATTACTGAGGCTGGAATTAGTATCGTATGGTTTGATGTTTTAAATAGCATTTTAACCACGTGAGGGACAGCAATACCAATAAAACCAATGGGTCCACAAAATGCAGTGGTTGCTCCAGCAAGTAAACTGGTTGATAGAAACACTAAGAACCTAACTAATCCAACATTTAAACCAAGATTACGAGCATAATTCTCTCCTAAAAATATCACATTAAGCGGGCGTGCCAGTATAATTGCCATGGACAGACCCAAGAATGTCAACAGAGAAAAAAACCATATTTGAATACCCGTTACACTGCCCAAGCTTCCCATCGTCCAAATAACAAATGAACGTAAAACTGATTCGTTGCTAAAGTATTGCAAAATGCTTACCACTGCCGAAGCGGCAGAGCCAAACATCATACCCATAATAAGTATAGTCAAAATATCCTTTATGCGAACCGATACTGCCAGAATTAAAAGGAGAACAAGCATTGATCCAATTAGTGCTGCTGTTGCAATACTCAGCTGCGAAACCCAAATGGGTATTGAAAAAGCGGATAAACCTAAAACCACCAATGCAACACCTAAGCTGGCACCTGAGCTAATCCCCAGAACATAGGGACCAGCTAATGGATTTCGAAAAATTGTTTGCATCTGCAACCCGCTTACAGCTAGTGCAGAACCTGCAAGAACAGCAGCTATTGTCTTAGGTAATCTAAAGTTCACCAAAATTTGCCTTGCAACTGGGTCTTTTATATCATTACCTAATATGAAGTCAATAAAATGGATGAATGGAATCTTCACAGAACCGAGCAAAAGATCCAAAATGGCAAATAGAATGAATAATCCAAACAATCCAATAAAAAGGGTTACAATCCTATTTTTCCCAATATTCTTTGATCCTTTAGGAGTCATTCTATTTTTCTATAGTAGTAAAACTTATGCTCGGGTAGCAATTCTGGGTGAAAGATATAAATTAAATCCTTTAGAATAAGATTTGGGTGTACAACTCCCGATTCCCAAAAGTCGTTTCCTCCTGTACTTGTTGATCTTAAGTTATTATTATAAACCTGACCATTTTTTACAGGAATTAAGGATAACAACCTTTCATCGGATTGTTTTATATCTTCTAGAGTAGAAGCTGCACCGGGGTTCAACCAAATATCGGCATTCATACCAGTTTCAATTGCTTTCTCGTAGCTAATTGTATAACTTTTTGAACCATCAAGAAATTTAAATAAGTAGTCACCACCAGCATCTTCAATCATCTTTACAAAGTAGTTTGAACCACCAGGAAAATACCATGAGTCTTTGTAGGGAAGATTTAGAAACACTCTAGGTTTAGTTTTAACTGTTTGTGCTAGTTTAACTGCATTATAATATTCATACTTTATACTATTGAAAACTGAATCGGATCTATCTTTAGCTTTTAATATAACGCCAAATGCCTTAATCCATTCTGCCTTACCCAGTGGATTATTTTCTAAGTAATCGCCTATAAAAATTAGTTTAATACCAAGCTCCTTCAGTTTAAAAAGATACCCAACAGATTCAGCTCCAACTCCATAGCAGATTACAGCATCAGGTTTAAGACTAACAATCAGTTCGTAGTTTAAATTTTGATCGTACCCAACATCCAAAACCTCCCCTTTTTCTATCCTTGAAATTAAACTTTTACTATTTACAAAAGAGATTCCTGAAACTCCAATTATGGTTGAAGTTTCCTTAAGCTCATCAATATATGCTATATGAGTAGTAGAAAGGCAAATCAACCGTTTTATGGGTGCATAAAAAACTTCAGTATTATCCTTTGATTTAAAATGAAAATGCTTTGGACTATCAACAAAAAAATAGTTGTAATCAATATTTTTTGCACCCTGCCATGGATTATACACGGTTAGTTTAGTACAACTATCATTATATTGAATAGCAAATCCTTTAGCGTATTCATTAGTTAAAGCCTTTTGAGAAGCAATTTCATTCCTATTACCATAACAGCCAAAGAATGTGAATATCAACACAATATAACAAATTCTAATTATCACTTTTTTCCCACGAAAGTAGTCATTAGGCGAATATTATAAAACGTAATTTCACATTAAATATAAAATCAATAAAAAATTTAAGAATGCTTTTAAATAGAATTGAAACCTAACCAAAACAATTTTTATTATTTTTACTGTAATTGATTGAAGGAATGCTTTACCAAAATAATTCGAATAGTTCACTGATTGATTACACTCTTTTTGAGAGTCTTCCAGGGTATGGTTTAATTGTAAATTATAATGGCGATTCGCTAGCAATCACCAATGACCTTGTTGATTTCCTTAAGATTGACAAGACCAAAAGTATTCCAAGTTTTTTAGACCTTTTCGAACAGTTTAAAAATTTTAATGGTTTTGATGAGTTAAAGTATAAAAACCATATTGAAATATTGCATCCGATCTCGCCAAATAGAAATATTTGCCTACAGTTTACTTTTAAAGAAATTGAAATAAGGGGCAATAAACACATTACTATTTGGATAAAAGATAAAACCAAAGCAAGAAAACACGATAGAGTTAAAAAAATTCTTGCCAATCTTGCCAAATCAGAAGTTCAAACAAAGGATTTTCGGCTATATTATAAGTCTGTACAAGAGGAGCTTAATAAGGTTTTAGATGCAAATAATTTTTTTGTAATACAGTTTGATAGGTACCAGCAAAACCTTGTTCTTGCGTATATAGCAGATGAAATGGATAGTTTCTCAAGGTTTCCTTTTGGAAAAACGCTTAGCGAGTACATAATTAACCAAAAAAAACCTGTTTTACTTAAACAGCAAGATATTCTAGAGCTTAAAAGCAAAGGTCTAATCGAAATAGTAGGAACGCTTGCTAAATGCTGGATGGCAGTGCCCCTTTTTAGCAATAATGAAGTATACGGATTAATTGGACTCCAAAGCTATACCTCTGAAAATGCTTATTCAATAGATGATCTCGAGATACTTGAATTTGTTTCAATACAAATCTCAGCAGGCATTAAGCATAAAGAGATTGAAAAAAATTTACAGATGGCAAAGGAAAGAGCCGAGGAATCGGATAAACTCAAGTCGTCATTCCTTGCCAATATGAGTCACGAAATTAGAACCCCAATGAATGCCATTATTGGGTTTTCGGAGCTTATCACCAGAAAAACTATTCCTCAAGAAAAAAAGGATATTTACGCACAATATATCACAAGTAGTGGTAAAGCATTGTTAAATCTAATTGATGAGATTATTGACATTGCAAAAATAGAAGCCGGTCAACTAAAGATAAACAAAACTACAACTTACGTCAATGTAATGTTGAACGAGATTATTGATTACATCAATAACGAAAAGAAAAAGAATAAGAAAGATCATATTCTTATAACAAAAAACGAGGCAATTCACGATATAAACTTCTGCTTCCTGTGTGATCCACTTAGGCTAAAACAGATAATCACAAATCTATTGAATAATGCTCTTAAATTTACGTTTGAGGGGCTAATCGAGGTAGGTTATATAATGCCAAATAACGTTACCATCGTTTTTTATGTTAGTGATACTGGGATTGGATTAAGCGACGATAAACTTCCATTAATTTTTGAAAGGTTTAGGCAAGCCGACGATACAATTACACGTCAATTTGGAGGTACAGGGCTTGGCCTTGCAATTTCTAAAAAGCTTGTTGAAATGATGGGTGGACGAATTTGGGTAGAATCTGAAAAGGGAAAGGGCTCAACATTCTTCTTTTCACTTCCTCTTATCATTCCAGATGTTGGTAGAAAGATTATTGAATCAAAAGCGGAATCGAATTTTACGGATTCATTCGAAGGGAAAACCATACTAATAGCTGAAGATGAGGACAATAACTTTATTTTCCTTGAAGAGGTTCTTAATCCTACAAAGGCAAAAATTATACGAGCAAAAAATGGAATTCAAGCTGTTAACATAATAAAAACCCAGAATGACATTTCGGTTATCCTTATGGATATTAAGATGCCCGAAATGGACGGCTATCAAGCAACTAGCATTATTAAAGAAATCAAACCATCAATCCCTGTAATTGCCCAAACGGCCTATGCAATGGCCGAAGATATAATAAAAGGGAAAAATGTTGGTTGCGATGAATACCTTTCAAAACCTATTAAACCTGAAGTACTAATAAATACATTAAAACGATTTATTTAGCGAGCTAAACTATTAAATCACAATCAGTTTAACGGTTATTTCTATAATTTTATATCTACAATTTATTGAAAAAGCCCATAAATATTGTACCCGCCATTTTTTTCCACCTATTTTGATTCGAGTCATTATAGTTAATAACAAAAATTATACATTTGTTATCGACTAATACAACTAATTAACCGAATGATACATTTAAGCAAGTCTTTACGACTACTTATGTTTATTTTTTTGCTATTTCAATTGACTAATGGTTTTACTCAGGAAATTCAAAAAGATAGTAGTTCTCTTGTAGTTAAAAAAGAAAAACCTACCGATTTAAACCACCTTCTTCTTTATATTACCGCAGCTCTTTCTGTTGGTTTAATAGCATACGCTGTTAGAGAATACAAACTAAAGAAACGTATTAATGTAGATTTCTCAGCCCAAAAAAATGAGATCGAAGTACAAAAACAAATTGTTGATAAACGAAATAAGGATATCACCGATAGTTTAAATTATGCTCGTAGAATTCAGCAGGCAATCCTAAAAACCTCATTACATCTTGAAGAGTTCTTTTCAGAATCGTTTATCCTTTTTGTTCCTAAGGATATTGTTAGCGGTGATTTTTATTGGGTAAAAAGCAAAAATAATAAAATACTATTTGCTATAGCTGATTGTACTGGTCATGGCGTTCCCGGTGCATTCATGAGCATAATAGGCACATACGGTTTAAATAATCTTATTAACGAATCGGAACTAACAAACCCGGGTGAGATTCTTAACGAGATGAATATTCTCTTTAAAAACTCAATCGATCAGTCCGAGGGTTCAGAAATTTTTGATGGTATGGATATTGGTTTATGCTCATATGATCCGTTAACAAAAGAAATTAACTACTCAGGTGCGAACCTACCATTACACATTTTAAGAGAGAGTTCAAAACCGCAACCCACATCGCATATTGTCCATAGCGATAGTAAATACACACTATATCAGGTTAAACCTAACAAACAGCCAATTGGCTACATATTTGAAAATACAAACTACATTACTCATGGAATTAAGCTGATGGAAAATGATATTCTTTACCTATTCACTGACGGTTTTGCTGATCAGTTTGGAGGCTTGTATAAAAAGAAATTTCGTTACCAAGAACTTCGTAAGCTAATTTGTGATATTGCAGCAAAACCTCTCTCAGAGCAACGTACAATTCTTTTAGAGACTTTTAAAACTTGGAAAAACGATAATATCCAAGTGGATGATATGAGTTTTATGGGGATTAAAATTAGCTAGCCTTTTTATTGATAACTATTAGGAAATCAATCATCAAAAGAAACAAAAGGAAAAACTCCACATCCTGTATACCTGCTAAATTTAAAAGAATAGTAAGAATAATAGCAATTAGAATTGCAAAACGATATCGATCGTGTTGCGACTTTTCCTTCCCTTTTAACTTTCTATAGTAACTAACTCGATATATAATATATGGAGCAAATGCTAGATAGAAAAGAACTATTCCAACGGAATACTTCAAAAGCCTTACCAAACCAGCAAATACAATAAGAAATGTGGTGAAAACAATAACTTTACGTTCGGAAATTTGTCCTGCCATGCTTTATAAAAAAACCAAAATTAGTCTAATTTTTTATCCAACCTCTAAATAAGATTATACTTTGAGCTAATAAATATCAACTATAATGTATTTTGCATAATACAAAAATAAATGTAGGTTTGTAGGAATAATGATATAACATATTGGTTACTAATTAATAAAACAAATGAAGCATATTCTAAGAATTTGGTTACTCCTTTCTATTTCAACAATGGCTTCGTGCCAAACCAAACAACACCTTAAAGTAGATATTAGTAAAGATGATATTTATAAATATATCGACTTTTTAGCCTCGGATAGTTTAAAAGGTAGACTACCCGGCACACCATATGATAAGGTCTCCGCAAAATATATAAAAGACTTATTTGATAGTTTTGGTTTAAAACAGTTAGGTGATAAAGGATATCAATTCATGGACATTATTTTGGAGCAGAAACCAGGGCCCAATAATAAACTTACCGTTAATAGTACTGAACAAAAGTATGAATCAAATTTTACTACGTTACCCTTCTCTACGACCAGTTCACTTGATGCTCAAGTTGTTTTCGTTGGATATGGCTTTAAACTTAATAACGATAAAGTTCTTTGGAACGACTATCAAGCAGTAAATGTAAAAGATAAATGGGTTTTAATTCTTAGAGGTGACCCTGAACCCGATAGCCTGAATAGTGTATTTATTAATCAATCTTCGGATAGAAATAAAACCCTTATTGCAAAGGATCAAGGGGCTAAAGGGGTAATTCTTGTTTCAGGTAATAATTATGATTCTAAGGATAAACTAACAGGAATGACCGAAAGAAGTTATGATGTTGGATTACCAGTTATTCAAGTAAGAAGGGATATTGCAAACTTGATTCTTAGAGGTCAAACAACTGTTGAAGAAATTGAAAAGAAACTTAATAAGGATAGACACCCCTACTCTATTGAGTTATCAACACAAGTTAATGCATCAACAGAGGTTATTAACGAAACAAAAACCACTCAAAATGTTGTTGCAATGCTCGAAGGATCGGATAAAAAACTAAAAAAAGAGTACATTGTTATTGGTGCTCATTTTGATCATCTTGGGATGGGCGGAAAAAACTCATCAAGTCGACGCCCTGATACAACTGCCGTTCACAACGGAGCCGATGATAATGCATCTGGGGTTGCTGCTGTGCTTGAACTTGCTCAGAAATTATCTGCAAAACACAAGAAAATTAAAAGAAGTATTGTATTTGTTGCTTTTGCTGCAGAAGAAATGGGACTAATTGGCTCTCAGAAGTTTGTTGATTCAAAAATAATTCCAATGGATTCAGTTGTAGCCATGATTAACATTGATATGATTGGGCGTATGAATAAAAACGAACTTCAAATAAGTGGTACAAAAACATCAACTGAAACAGAATATATACTCAATAAATTAAATGCCGATAGTACTCTTAAACTATCATTCTCTCCCGAAGGTTATGGTCCATCAGACTATGCTAGTTTCTATAACAAGAACGTCCCCGTTTTTGCTTTTACTACTGGGGTACACCTAGATTACCATACCCCTTTTGATGATGTTAATAAAATCAATTTCAAAGGTGAAGAATTGGCAACCAAATACATCTACTCGTTAGTAACCGAACTATCTAACCGTCCAAAAAGACTTATATTCACAGAATCAGGCCCCAAATCAAAACCAATGAGAAGTGGACGAGGTTTAAAAGTTCGCTTAGGAATTATTCCTGATGTTAGCGGAGCTAGTAACAATGGGTTAAAAGCAATTGGGGTAACCGAGAACAACCCTGCTTATCGCGCAGGTATGAAAAGTGGTGATATTATTACTGCAATTAATGGCAAACCAGTAAAGAATATTCAAGATTACATGTTTAGGTTATCAGAGCTTAAACCGGGTATGACAGTTTCAGTTGAAATAAAACGTGGTGAACAAAAAATGGTATTGGTGGTTCAACTATAAAAAATATTAAAATTATGAAGTCAACATTTTGGTATTGGTTTATAGCCGTATTTATTACACTTGGTGCAATGGTTTACCAACGAGTAACTGGTCCTACTCATTCTAAACTTGTAAAATACGAAGTAAATGGGGAAAAAATTAAAACTTTTTTTCCTCGCAGCGGTAATAGTGGAACTGATTGTAAAATTGAAATAGCAGCAATACCTGATAATTACGAAGCCATTTTATACTATAGACATTTCCCAACAAAGGAGGAATGGGTTGAACAATCATTCCAATCAGATGGCGCGGGGAAAATATTTTCAATGCTACCCAGTTTACCAGCGGCTGGAAAATATGAGTATTATATTGAATTAAAAAACAATGAAAACAATAATATTATTGAGATATCGAAGGATGAACCTGTTGCAATTCGATTCAAAAACTCAGTTCCAGCGTGGGCATTAATTCCTCATATTATACTTATTTTCATAGCCATGCTTTTCTCAAATGTTGCAGGAACTATGGCCATTTTTAAATACGAAAGGTTTGCATTCTACGGCGCATTAACGCTTATCTTTTTACTTGTTGCTGGATTTATTTTCGGTCCACTTGTTCAGTACTACGCGTTTGGTCAAGCATGGACTGGTTTTCCATTTGGCTATGATTTAACAGATAATAAAACGTTAATCGCGTTTATCGGCTGGGCAATTGCAGTTTATTTCAATAGAAATGAAAAACGACCTTATTTAAGCATTGCTGCAGCATTATTGATGATAATTGTATACAGCATACCTCATAGTTTAAGAGGTTCAGAATTAAACTATGAAACGGGTAAAGTGGTTACAGGATTTATTCCCTTAGTAAGAAGTTTCCTCCCCTTTTAAATATTAAAAGAGGCGAACCAATTGGTTCGCCTCTTTCATTATATCTTGTAAATATATCCTAGTTTTTAGTTGTATCTGCCGATTCATGAGCACATTTATGTTCGCACTTGTGCTCACAGGTAGTGCTATCCTTCTTTTCACAACCAGTGGTATCTTTCTTCTCGCAGCACTCTTTCTTTTCACCTTCTTTACAGCACTCTTTGGCCTTTTTTGAACAACATGAGGCAAATGCTAAAGCGCTTAGGAGTATAACTCCAAAAAAAATAATTCTCGATTTTTTCATAGTTTAGATTGGTTTTGTTTTCGCTCTGCAAATTAAAGTAGATATTAATTTACATCCAAATATGTTCATTATTTTTTCAAATCGGATACTACCATCTAAACTTATATCTAAATCCAGCAGAAATCCACCTACTAGGCTGCTTAATGTTTCCAATATCCACATATTTAGAATTAAAAAGATTAGTTGCTTCAACAAAAATGGAATACTTTGATGCAGTCCAACTTAACTTCAAATCAATTAACCAGAATGGTTTATAGGTTTTAACCACATTACTAACATTAATATAATCTCCTGCTCTTTGCTGCCATATAAAATTCCATGATGCAGATAGTTTACTGACAATATTGTGATTTACACCAAACTTCAAATTATGTTTTATATAATCCAAAGCATAGTAAGAATCAAAATCCCCACTCTGCTTACTATTCCAATACCTTGAATAGCTAACAAAAAGATTATTAATAAAAATAATTTTATCTCTTAAATTAGATGTAAGAGATACTTCTATCCCATCCGTAGAGAGTGACGTATAATTCTGTGTATGCCACTTGGTTTCTGCTGGAAGCTTAATCCAATCAATAATGTTTTTCCCATCACGATGAAAGTACCCAATATTCCCCGAAAGTATAACATAATCAAGTTTAAAGCCACCTTCATATGTAATTGCCGACTCAGGCTTAAGGTTAGGGTTGCCATAGTTGGTTGAACCGTTGTAGTACAAATCGTTAAATGTAGGGTTTCGGAATGAACGATTTGCTGAAGTATAAACCTTTAAGTTACTAATTATTTGGTAAGATGCGTCAATTCCATAGCTCCAATTCCCATTATATTCATTACAGTACGAATAGTTGAACCCACCTGAGATACTAAAACGATTAAAGTAAAAAGCCTGATCAGCAAATACGTTGTATATAAGACGATTATCCCCCATCGTATAATACGAACTATCAGTTCCTTCAATTTTTATTGGTTTAGAAAGGGTATCTCCAAGCCTGTTACTTATGATATCTTCGTCCCTTAACTCAATCCCAACTTGCGTGCGTCCAATTTGGGTAATAAGTTGATAGCTGATTTTTTCACCAAACACAGTTGTTAAATGGTAGTTGTGTCCTGCATACCATGAAGCAGGGTTTGACCGGAAAAGTTCAAACTTGTCCCAATTTTCACGTAAATAGCTGTTTATTGTAATCTTATTTTTGTTCCACTTTCTCTCATACTCAATAGATGAAATAAGTGTTTTTGTACGCTCAAACTGATTGGGGTACTTAGGTGTATAAAAACTATTTGCCCCAAACTCCTTGGCTTGGTATCCTGAAAATAAACTGAAATCTCCAATTTTTGAGGATAAGTTGGAATGAAGAAATAAATTCAAGTTTTTAAAATCAGTATTCTCAATGTACCCATCGCATCGATTATACGATGCAGAAAGAAAAGTTGCACTACTTTTAATCTTCAGAGTAGTACTAATGTTACCACCAGTAAGTCCATATTCACCCTCTTTAGATGAAATCTGAATACTATTTTCTGGTTGTGGTTTAGTAATTATGTTAATTGCTCCGCAAAATGCGCCTGGTCCGTATAGTCTAGCTCCTGGACCCTGAAGAATTTCAATTCGTTGAATTGAACTTAAATCGATAGGAATGTTAAGGTTGTGATGCCCTGTTTGGGGGTCGGTGATGTTTACACCGTTTAAAAGAACTAAAACTTGATCGAAAGAACCTCCTCTA
>Ga0209098_1003583_pt1 | contig 12703 bp, 11 predicted proteins | sample AD_JPNHW1_MetaG_FD_184429 | JGI IMG/M metagenome (GOLD analysis project Ga0209098, IMG submission 184429) | Active sludge microbial communities of municipal wastewater-treating anaerobic digesters from Japan - AD_JPNHW1_MetaG (SPAdes) (version 2) | ecosystem: Engineered > Bioreactor > Anaerobic... | reverse complement strand
ATTTCGTCAAGAAAGATTGTTCCTGAATCTGCCATTTCAAAGCGTCCTTTCCGATTATACATAGCGCCGGTAAATGCGCCTTTCTCGTGACCAAACAACTCACTTTCGAGCAAACTTTCGGACAATGCACCGCAATGTACGCTCACAAACGGGTAAAACTTACGGGGCGAATTGGCATGAATAGCACGGGCAACAAGTTCCTTACCAGTTCCGCTCTCTCCGGTAATGATGACTGATGAATTAGTTTGTGCAACACTTTCAACCTGACGAAGCACGTCTTTCATCGCCATGCTTTTCCCAACAATATCCTCAACATCTTCGAGCGAAATAACCTTCTGCTTCAGGGTTTCATTTTCCTCAGCCAGCGAAATTTGCCTGGTTGCGTTCCTAATCAAATGAGTTAAATCATCTGGATCGAACGGTTTAGTTACATAATCGTATGCTCCGTCTTTCAGAGCTTTAACAGCAGTATCAACCGTTGCAAAAGCAGTCATCACGATAACAATCGAATCACTCTTAATTTCTTTAATTCGGCGCAGCATTTCCAACCCGTCCATTCCGGGCATTTTGATATCGGCAAGAATTATATCAAAATTGTCAGACTCAAGCATTGACAGCCCTTTCCGGGCATTTTCAGCACATTCAACACGAAATCCGTCTTCAATAAACCAATTATACAGCGAATCTCGTACCGACTCTTCGTCATCAACAATCAAAATTGAAATTTTCTTTGCCATACTGCGCTCTCCTTAACTTTTAATAAGGGGTAAATTTATTGAAAATGTTGTACCACAATTGGGCTCTGAATCAACGTGAATACGCCCTTTGTGGTTCTGAATAATTCCGTGAACAATGGCCAGTCCCAGCCCAATTCCCCGAACATCTTGTTTGGTCGAAAAGAACGGTTCAAAAATGTGTGAAATATCCTCTTCTGAAATGCCTACTCCATTGTCAGCTATCTCAAAAATAACTGATTCTGCATCCGGATTTTTTGTCCTGATCGTTATCCGGCCATTTTCAGAAATTGCCTCCGAAGCATTTACCAGCATTGCAATGCAGGCTTGCTTAATCTGGTTTGGATTGCAATAAATTAAATCAGCCGTTGCTGCAAATTCCGACGTAAATTCAATGTTTGCAATCTTGATCGGATGCGTCATTAACTCATAAGTTTCCGCCAGGATCTCGTGCAAATGCCGTGGCTCAAAATCGTTCTGATCTTTCCTGGAAAAATCGAGCAATCCTTTCACAATGTCTCCGCAGCGTTTTGTTTCCGACTCAATCAGCTTCAGGTTTTTAATCATCGATTCACGCTTCGAAGTAAACAACTCCGGATTGTTAGCCTGTTTGAGCAATAACTTAGTGTAAATCAATATTCCAGATAGTGGATTATTGATCTCGTGAGCGACCGATGACGACAATTTTCCTAACGAAGCAAGCCGCTCAACGTGCATCAGTTCATTTTGCGCCGCACCCAGCTCTTCAGTCTTTTTCTGAACTTTGTATTCGAGTTGCTGCGACCAGTTTTCCAATTCTTCGGCTGCATTGTGAAGATTGTCAAGCATATCGTTAAAAGCGTTCGAAACCATGCGCATATCATCAAGTTGATTGGGCTTTATTTCGAGCCTGGTATTCCGGTCGCCATTGGCCACAGCTACACTCACCTTTACCAGCTCATTCAGCGGATCTTTTATCTTTTTCCTCGTGAAAATCAACAACAGAGATGCCAGCAATAATGTGGAGAAAATAGCCAGCAAGAAAAATTCAGCAGAAGACTTTTGAATAGCCTCATCCTGAGCTTTCAACGGTATTTTGATAATCAGCGAACCAAGCACAGTATCGGTTTCCTGGTGCGCATGGCATGAGCTTGTATAGCACGAACGCTCATTCATTATCGGCGACCGAATTAACAAATGCCGGCTTCCGTTGTCGCTCTTATTCATCAAACAGTCGGTATTCTCGTCAATTATACGGTACGATTTCTCTGTTGCCGGAAACATCGATCTCATATTTGTATGGCAATTCAGGCAATTGGGATCGGTGTGCTTTTTCCCCGGATCAGAAGGGAATGAAGAATAAACAAGGTTGTCGTCACTGTCGTACATATTAACCTCATCAATTCCAGGCAATGTATTGATTATATCGAGCGTATTCTGAAGTGCACCTTTGTCATTCTGAAGCATGGAATGATACATCGCTCCTTCAACAATTGATCCGATATTATTTCCACTTTGCCGAATTACTGTATTTAGATACTGCTCGTTAACCGACCTGAATATAATATTGAATGAAACAAAAAGAAACACTGAAAGTAACGCGATGATGAATACAACCCTGCCATAAATTGAGGAGCTGAACTTTACATAGTGGCTTATAATTGGGCTTCCGGCTATGTTCTCCCTGGAAACTTTTTTGAACCAGTTCATTTGTTTAAGGTAATAATCTGAAAAAGTTAGTTTACGCTAATTTACCTAATTTTTCGACATGGTTTTGGCCACGCTGAATTGTTTATTTACTTTATCGCAAAAAGAAAAAGCGATGCCAAACACACCGCTTTTTGATCAGATATCATTGTAGGTTTTTTTTTCTATTTCGTTTCCTCTTGCAGTGGAAAACACATTTTGGTTCTGCACGGTTTCTTTTTGCTCAGGAAGTCTTGCTGAAAGTCCTGCCATACTTCTTTTGGAAGTTCAGCCAGTGGGTTTTCGCGCAACTCGCCACCATCCTGTAATGCAACCAACGATGGATCGGGCGATATTTTTGCAACTGATTCTGCCAGAAAATCTTTAAATCGCGATAATTCCTGACGCCCCCACTGGGTTGCTTCTTCTGCCAAAAAATAAGAATGTGTATCCGTAACCCAACTGTATGGTTTCACTTTGCAAATCCATCCGTGCATATACGGATCTGTTGTCAGTAGCTCCGGATTTTTTTCCAGATCACCATTTGAGCAAATAATTTCTCCTGAAATTGGCGAATATATCCGAAGTATTTTGTCGTTTTGAATCAATTCGGCTACAAGATCGCCTTTTTTAATTTTGTCGCCGTCTGCAACAAAATTGCTTATTTTAACCTCACCGGTTAAGCGCGCCAGCAAATCGTCGATTCCTACCTTCGCAAACCCTGTTCTATCAAGGTGTGTCCAGGTATGATATCGGCTAAAAAACACTCCTTGAGGAATTTCAATTGATTCGGCTGACAAATTTCTATTCGTTTTTAACGACATAGCTCTGTTTCTTGATCTTTTATTCAGAATAAAAGTAAACGGAACAAGCAAGATCAGAAAGGCAATAATCACGAGATACTCAATTCCTTTAGTCTCGAAAATGTTATTGTATGAAAATGCGTCCATAATAATATTAGTTTCAATCTCGGTTTATCAGTTTCAATGATTCTGGGCCCATGACGGCGACTCACGAAGAACAGGCATTCGGTTAATCACCCATCTGAAGATCCATATTTCTGTAAAAATCACAGCAAATGTAACAACAAATTCCATCCATGATGGAACATAGTGAGTTGACATATCGCAATTAAATCCAATAATTGTCACATTTAATCGGTTTACAATTATGCCAACGATAGTAATTACAGAGGCAATCTTAATTATACCGGTATTGTTTGACTTGTAGCCATACAAAAAAAGTAGCATGGGTGCCAATACAAAGCCAAGCATTTCAACCAGATACCAATAGCCCATTGGAGTATCAATTAGTGTCCAGTTTTCATCGTGGATAAATACCAACACTTTTAAAAAGAAGTATGCAAACATGGTTCCCGCGCAAATTTTGGCAAGGCTCCTGATAATTCGTTCGTGCTTTTGATGTGATTTATCATCAAGCTGATCAGAAAAAACCCGCTGACTAATTGTGCCTTCGAAAATAACCATCGACAATCCGGCGAAAATACTCGACACAAAAAACAATATCGGGATAAACTCAGAGTACCAAAGTGGGTGGATTTTCCCTTTAGCCATAAGGTACAAAGCGCCTAAACCAGACTGGTGAAGTGTAGAAAGCGTGATTCCAAAAATAACTGCAGCAATGGTCATGCCCGACAAAATTTTATGAATTCGCCTGGCGCCAAGCCACTCGGCAATAGCAGGCGAAAACTCGATCAACTGAGCAATCATATATAACAAAAAGTGCCATGCAACCAAAAAGAGCACCGAACTAACACCAAAACTGTTTCCGATAATAGGGTTAACTACGTGCCATGGTCGCCCCAGGTCGAGTAACAAGGCGCCGGCGTAAAATACGTACGCCAAAAATCCATTCAGTACAGTGACTCTTACAATTGATTGATATTGCCTGGAATTCAGTATATAAAATAAAAACGTTAAAACATACGCCCCTCCGGCAAAAGCCACTCCGGTAACAACATCAAAACCAATCCAAAGTCCCCACGGGGTCTCCTGGCTAAGATTAGTTACTGCGCCAATTCCGTAAATGAAACGAATAACGATCAGGATTAGTCCAAGCGCCATCACCGGCAACGAGATGATATTGAACGGAGTTAGCCATTTCCCCTTGGGTTTTAGCTCTGCGAAGAAAAACCGCCAACCGGATTTTTCATTTTGCTCCATCGATATCTGAATATTATTGCTCATCATTTGGTTCCTGATTTTGTAGGTTATTCTTAGTAGCCTGATAAACTCCCAGCAGAAGGGTTGGCAAGAGTACAAAAACAGATGGAACACTGTAGAGAAATCCTTTGGTTAATGCCGGATAGGACGATTGCTGAACCGTGGTATTCATACCAAGTTCAGAGAACGGCACCGGCGACAAATACAACCAGCCGGTTCCTCCCGCCTCGTGCTCACCATAAATATGATCAACATATTTCTCCTGATTTTCGATAATTCGCTTCTGGGCTTCCTTTATCAATGCCCTGCGGGTTCCAAACATCAACGCGTCATTAGGACAGTTAGCAACGCAAGTTGGTTTTTCGCCTTTTAGCTGCTTTTCGTAACACATATCACACTTCTGAATTTTGGGATTGGCACTGTGATATTCAAATTTTGGTCCATCGAAAGGACACGACACCATGCAATATCGGCATCCCATACATTTTGCACCGTCCCAGGTAACAGGACCCGTTTTATTTTTATGCATCGCCTCGGTCAGGCAAGCTGCACAGCAAGCCGGCTCGCTGCAATGCATGCACTGTCGTTTTATATAAACTTCACCTTTTGAGGTCTTAAATGTATTAACCACGGTATTGCATTTTTCGGTAGTGCTTCTGATAGGTTCAACATCAGACTGAGGCTCAGGCAATCCGTGTGCGGCGGCACATTCAAATTCGCAGGTACGACAACCAGCACACCTTGCCGAATCGTACAAGATTCCGAAAAACTCGACCGGATTTTCACTTTTCCCGAGCGCGAAGCTATTTTTTCCAAATGAAATGGCCAGCCCGGTTGCGCCCATTACTCCCAGAAAATTTCTTCTATTCAGATTCATGGTTAAAGATTTTCAGAATTGCTACTTTGCTGAGTCGATAAATTTAGTCTGAAAGTCGTCCCACACATCCGGACCAAACTCGGCCAAAGGATGATCGACGAATGTTCCGCCATCCTGGAGAACAGAATAAGCGTAGTCGGGAGAAACAAGTTTAAGCACCGAATCGATAAAATCTTTGAGCCGCTGAAACTCGTTGTTCAGGTTCGCCTTAACCTTATCAGCCATTTGCAGATATTGCTGTTCTAATTCCCAGTTTACCGGCTCAATAGCATAAATCCATCCGTCAGAATATGGATTAGAATTCACCAACGAAGGCGAATCTTTCAGCTTTTCATTAACCTCCAGAATTGTTCCGGTTACCGGCGAATAAACGTGAAGAACTTTGCCTTTTCGGACAATGGAACAGAGTTGATCTCCTTTTCTTATTTTAACGCCACGCTCCTTCATTTCAACCTTTGTAATCTTGCCCGTGACGTGTTGCAGAAAATCGTCGATTCCAACCTTAACAACACCGTTTTTCTTCATGAACGCCCAGGAGTGCGACTTCTCAAAATACAATCCTTTGGGCACGTCAACCGTCTCAACGGTAAACGCGTTAGGAGTTTCTGATGATAATCCGTCCTCTTGCTTGCTCCTTTTTGCAAATGCTCGAAATACAAATTCAACGAGCGCACCACCCAAAACAATTACTATTAATACCAGAAGAATAACTGACATTGCCGAATTTGTTCTTTCGGTGGGTAAGCTAGTCAACATCTCAGGTTCATCGAGTTTTGATAGTTCAGCAAGCTGCTCATTATAATTCAGGCAAGTAAGATTATTGTTTGCAACCACTTTCTGCCCGTCAGTTAATACCCACTTAAAAAAAGCGATTTCCGATTCATTTTGCGGCTTTACCGAAGAAATAAGATAAACAGCAGAGGTCAATTCTCGCGGATACTTTCCGATCCAGACACCCCGTGTGAACGATTGCAGATTTTCACTAATATTCTCCATATAGTCAATCTTCCCGTTGCCGTTTCTATCTATTGGAAGAATACTAACTCCTGAGATTATATTGCCACTTTCTGCATCAGAGATGTCAGCCAGACTGCAGAAACCTATCGAACAAGGATCGGAAAGAATTTTCTGAACCAACAGTTTGGCGTCCATTAAACCGACAGTTATTTCCGAAAATTGCTTTTCATGTGTCCAATTCAACAATACTTCATCAATACTTTTGTCATTTGAAACATATACATGGATAGGATCACCTTGTATTCCACGAACAAGATCATTCCATTTTCGCGGGCTTCGAATTGCAGACTGTAAGTTTCTTTCGTTTACTCCTTTTTGCTTCAATTCATTTAGATAGGGAAATTTATCGCCGACGATTGCAACAACTACCGTCCGGCCAACGGGTTCACTCCAGGCCGCAAGCTCATTCCGATTACGCAATTGATTATCATTCACTATCATCATCGCCCCTTCCGGAGTCGCAGAATTAATTCCTTCCTCATAAATCATCAATTTATGATTCGGATTAACCTTTCCGTACCCATCCACAAGGCTTTCGGCCAGCTGCATCAGGTCTTTTGAGGTAAAAATAGAAACACTGCCGTTGGTTTTCCCTTGCGCTGCAACCTTCTCGCCGATCGCATAAGAAGTAGTCAGCAAAACCGTGAGAAATAAACTGATTAATTGGACCCTGGTTTTCATGTCGATTCTTTTTAGGTAACAGAATCGTTTTTCCAAAACCAATGCCATTTGTGCATCAAATACATAAATTACTACAAAACAACAACTTACAAAAACAAGGCGTTCTATTTCTTTAGCGGCTTCTGTATAATATTTCAACACATCACCTTAAATTAACTAATAACAAATTGTATATTAGTCAGTTATCAAATTTGTTTAAAATAGATGCATTTGATGAATTTTTCCACAAATAAAATAATCAAAGCGAATGGTGTCCAGTGCAAAATGCTGAAAATAAGCTGAAGAACATATAAAAAACAAAAGCCTGCCGAAATTTCGGCAGGCTTTATAGTAGTCTTCATTCAATCATGCTTTTTTTGCAACCATCTTGTCAAAAATTGCTTTCTGCTCTTTCATTGCCACTACCTTGTCGGCAGGATCAGTTCTGGCTTCAAGCAAAATCCAACCGTTGTAACGTATTTCGTTAAATAAATCGAACAATTGTTGGTAAGGATATTCGCCAACATTTAATTCGCGAACATGAACTGTATCGCCAAACCATTTCTTTACCGAACCAAAATTAGACTCAAGCCCGGGAGGAAGCAAGTCCTGCTCGTTACAATTCCAACACATTTTTACATTTTTCTCGGTCACTTGCTCAAAAATAGCTCGCATATTGGGTATTTCCTGACTAACATTTCCATGAACCTCAACTCTGATCGATTGATTAAAGTCGGCGGCAAATTTTCCTATATTATTCAGTGAAGATGCTATTTGTGCAATTGTCTTTTCCCTCGGCACTTCTGTTGGGATTCCATTCGGTTTTACTTTAATTCCTGTGGCGCCTATATCCTTGCAAAGTTTAATGTATTCCTTTGTTTGATCGATATTCCACTGTAATTTTGCAGGATCGGGGCTATGGTACTCAAAGTTCGATCCGTATCCAACACAAATCACACCGCTGTCAGCAAAGCGTTTTTTCACTTCTGCCCTTTGTAAAGCCGATAGACTTGTCTCCACACCATGAGCATGCTCAGTACGCAATTCAACTGCCCCAAATCCAGCTTTTTCGCAATTTGCAATCAACGTTGGCAAATCCCAGTTCTTTGCCCACTGATAAGTTACCAACCCCAATTTCATCCCGGATTTTCGCACGCCGGCAAAAGCCTCATCAAAGCTGAAAAGAGAAAAGCCGACGCCTACGACCAAACTACGTTTAAAGAAATCTCGTCGATTAATTTCATTTTTCATTAAAAGTTCAAATTAGGTTATTAGCAGATTGTTAGTTCACCTTTCGGGTGTCCGATAAAAATAAACAAAAACCAGCAACTAACTTGAATTTGATTTTAGGAATCTACTAGACTTTTCTGACGACCTTTGAAATAACCTGGTTTCCGTCAGTAAATTTAAGGATATAAACGCCGGTTTTAAATTCTGATAAATCTACGTTTATCAATTGACCTCCGGCTGGAAGATAAAATGAGTCCCATATTTTAACCTCAACACCCATAATATTGAATAGACTAACCCGAATATTAGAAGTTGAAGGTGTGCTAATCTCGATATTGACAATATCTTTTGCGGGATTTGGATAGACCTTTGAAATAGTGAACATTTGATTCTCGGACAACAAAATACCATTATCCTTTGATTCCGTCATGGCTTTGGGTTGAGCAAAACTGCCCATTGCCGCCATGAATATTAGGACTATAGTAAAGATTGCTTTCATACAAAATTGTTCTTTCGCAAATATAGACAAAAATCAGACCATAAAGTTGCACGTTAAAACAAAAAAAAGAAGCTGATCTTTCTAGATCAGCTTCTTTTTGCTTTATGTCGACCGGAAAAATTATTCAGCAACAGAAATTGCGTCAACCGGACAAACTTCGGCACATGAACCACAATCGGTACAAAGATCTGCATCAATTTTATAGATATCGCCTTCAGAAATAGCTTCTACCGGACATTCGTCGATGCAAGTACCACATGCAATACATTCTTCAGAAATTTTATAAGCCATAACTCAATTTTTTAGGTTTTATATTGGGCAAAAGTACAAAGTTTGGTCAGATTTCAAAAAGAAAAACAAAAGTAATTTGCCACATTTATCAATTATTGTCATTAAATGAGATACATCAACCGAGCGGTTATTCTTTATCAGAATCGGTTGAATTATAATACTTGCAAACACTTGTTAAACCGCATTTATTGCACTTGGGCGAACGCGCTATACAGGTATACCGCCCATGTAAAATTAACCAGTGATGCGCCAGCGGAAGCAATTCCTCAGGGAAGTATTCAACCAATTGCCGCTCGGTTTCCAACGGATTTTTAGCGTTTATTGTGAGGCCAATACGAGCCGAAACCCGGAAGACATGTGTATCAACCGCCATTGCCGGCTTGTTAAAAACCACAGAAGCAATAACATTGGCAGTTTTACGACCAACGCCGGGCATTTTTTGCAACTCGTCGATATCGTCGGGGACAACGCCGCCAAAATCGTTGACCAACATGCGGGCCATACCCACCAAATGCTTCGATTTGTTATTGGGATACGAGCACGAGCGAATGTATTCGAATACTTCATCGGCCTCGGCTTCGGCCATCTTTTCAGGAGTTGGGAAACGGCGAAGTAAATCGGGAGTAATTTGGTTTACCCGTTTGTCGGTACATTGTGCCGAAAGAATAACAGCTACAAGTAATTCATACGGACTGCCATATTCCAGCTCGGTTTCGGCAATGGGCATTTCCTTCTGGAAATATTGAATAACCTTTTCAAACAGCTCATTTCGTTCCATGTCTTTATCAATTTCGAAGTTTTCAAACTTAGTAAAAACGAAAATATAATTTTCTTATGCAACTACATTTCTAAGGTTTGCTCCATTCCGCCTGAAAAAAGGGAAAAGCCTTGATTCAGGTAATCTCGCAGACGGCTGTTACGTCCGTTCTTAACCCCCGGGCTCCGTTTCACTTCACCCGGGGCTATTGATATGCTATCCCTTCAGGATAGAAAATCCTCAAATCCTCAAATCTTCCGTTCTTGCCCTCTATTCTTTAAATATTACTTTTGCAGAAAAAATTTATGACTCCGTATCTTCAGGTTGAAAGTTTGTCGAAGCGCTTTGGCGAACAGCTTCTCTTCGAAAACATTTCATTCACCATATTCGAGCAGCAAAAAGTAGCTCTCATTGCGCGCAACGGCACAGGAAAGACCACGCTCATGGAAATTCTGGCCGGAAACGACATTCCCGAATCGGGATTGATTACCAAAACGAGCGGTGTTCGGATTGGCTATTTGAGACAAATACCGGAATTGGACGAAAACCAAACCGTATTTGAAGCCGTGTTTCAATCGGGAGACGAAAAAGTGGCTGTGATCAGGAACTTTGAAGATGCCCTGCTGCACAACCGAAAGGATGACATTACCAAATACTCCGAACTGATGGAGCGCCATCAGGCATGGGATTACGAGGTGAAGGTGAAGCAAATTTTAACGCAACTTAAGATTACCAATTACGACCAGCGCATTGCAGAATTGTCGGGCGGGCAGCGGAAACGGGTGGCAATGGCCAACGTGCTGATTAACGAACCCGATTTGCTGATGCTCGACGAGCCAACCAACCACCTCGATCTGGAAATGATTGAATGGCTCGAAAACTACCTGGAGAAAACAAAGATCACCCTGTTTATGGTAACGCACGACCGCTATTTCCTCGACCGCGTGTGCAACGAGATTCTGGAAATGGAAGGAAATACCATTTACAGGCACAAAGGCAACTACTCGTATTTTTTGGAGAAACGGAACGAGCGCATTGAAATGCAGCAGGCCGGAATTGACAAGGCCAAAAACCTGCTCCGTACCGAACTGGAGTGGGCACGACGGATGCCTCAGGCGCGCGGACACAAATCGAAGTACCGCATGGAGCGCGTTGACGACCTGATTGCCAAGGCCGGTCAGAACCTCAACGAGCGAAACATTGAACTAAGCATGAACTCGTCGAGGTTGGGCAACAAAATTCTCGATATTTATTCTATTGATAAAGGTTACGACGATCTGAAGCTGATCACCAACTTTTCATACAAATTTCAGAAGGGCGAAAAGGTGGGTATTGTCGGAAAAAACGGCACAGGCAAATCGACATTCCTGAATGTAATTACCGGCAGTTTGGCGCCCGACAAAGGAACCATTGAATTGGGCTCGACAGTTAAGTTTGGCTACTACCGCCAAAACGGAATTGAGTTTAACCCGAGCGATAAGGTGATTGATGTGGTGAACAAGATTGCCGAAGTGATCAATTTCGAGGACGGACGCAAGCTCACTGCCTCGCAAATGTTGACTACCTTCCTGTTTCCGCCCGATACACAGTATTCGTTTGTTGAAAAGCTTTCAGGAGGCGAAAAACGGCGCTTGTATTTGTGCACGATTTTGATGCAAAACCCGAATTTCCTGATACTCGACGAGCCTACCAACGACCTCGACATTATGACGCTTGCCGTTTTGGAAGATTACCTGCGCGTTTTTCAGGGTTGCGTGATCATTGTTTCGCACGACCGCTATTTTATGGATAAAATTGTGGATCACCTGTTTGTGTTCGACGGCGATGGCGCGATCAAAGACTTTCCGGGGAGCTACACCATTTGGCGCAACAAGCAACTGGAAGAGGAAGAAAAGAAACGGAACGAAAACAAGCCCGAGGTGAAAGTTGTTCAGAAACCAGTGAAGGAGAAAGAACGTAAACTGACTTTCAACGAGAAGAAAGAACTGGAGCAGCTCGAAAAAGATATAGCAGCGCTCGAAACAGAGAAAAAGCAATTGGACGAGGAACTGAACTCTGGCTCGTTAAACAACACTCAACTGATCGAAAAATCGAACCGGTTTGGGCAAATCACCGAACTGCTCGAAGAAAAAGAAATGCGCTGGCTGGAACTGAGCGAACTGGCCTAAAAAAGTAAGTCATTAGTGGTCATTTGCTGCGCGTCATTTGTTGTAAATGTAAACGCAGTTTCAACTATGAATGACTAATTAATGACTATTAATGACAAATACATCGGTTATGAAAACATACGGATTAATTGGTTACAAGCTGGGACACTCGTTTTCGAAGGGCTTCTTTACCGAAAAGTTCGAAAACGAAAAGCTGAACGATTGCGAATACATCAACTTCGAACTGGATAGCATCGAAGCGTTTCCGGCCATCTTTAATCAGGGCAAAACGATTTGCGGACTGAACTGCACCATTCCGTACAAGCAGGAAATTATGCACTACCTCGACGAAATTGACGAGGAAGCGGCTGCTATTGGCGCGGTAAACACGGTGAAGATTATTCGCACCGACGGACAGCAAAAGCTGAAAGGCTTTAACACCGATTTGTACGGATTTGAGCACTCAATTCGCCCTTTGCTGAAGGAAAAGCACCGCAAAGCGCTGATTCTGGGAACCGGAGGCGCCTCGAAAGCCGTGAAATACCTGTTCGACAAGATGGGCATCAGCTACATTTCGGCCACCACCAAGGAACAACTTGCCAAAAACGAACTTAGCTACGGCCAGCTCACCAAAGCCATTATG
>Ga0209098_1003580_pt1 | contig 12713 bp, 13 predicted proteins | sample AD_JPNHW1_MetaG_FD_184429 | JGI IMG/M metagenome (GOLD analysis project Ga0209098, IMG submission 184429) | Active sludge microbial communities of municipal wastewater-treating anaerobic digesters from Japan - AD_JPNHW1_MetaG (SPAdes) (version 2) | ecosystem: Engineered > Bioreactor > Anaerobic... | reverse complement strand
CGATTGTTCTGCAGAAGCCGGCAGAATCTGCGGGGGCTTTTTATATTAATCGAAGAACCTGTCTTCGAAATTTACCAGGTAAAGCACTTTGGTGGCGCGGGTTACGGCAGTGTAAAGCCATCGCAGGTATTCATCATTGAGCATATCATTGGTCAGGTAACCTTTCTCAATAAAGACAGCCTCCCATTGCCCGCCCTGTGTTTTGTGACAGGTAAGTGCATTGGCATGTTTAACCTGCAACGCATTGAAATATTGATTCTTCCTTACTTCAGCAAGCCGCTTCAGCCTCGATGAAATATCCATATAATCTTCCATGACCGAATCGTACAACCGGCGGTTTTCCAGTTCTGATAACGAAGGTGTTTCGGTACGCAGGGTGTCGAGCATTAAAATCACATCATAGGCAGGATCATCAGGGTAGTCAACCATTCGCATGGTGACGTGTGCAAACCTGAAACCATACAATTCCTCGATCTTTCCGATGCGCTGCAGTTCAATAATATCGCCGTTGGCAATAAAACCCGCATGTGTTTCTTCCGGAAGCCAGAAATAGTTGTTCCTTACAACCATCAGGTGATCACCTGCCGCAATGTCGCTTTCATGCGATAGAATCCTTTGCCTGATCCCTTCATTGAAGAGATTGGCGCGTTTGTTCGAACGGGTTATTACCACTGTGTTTTCAACACCCAGCCTGGAGTAACATTCATTCAGCGCGTCAAGCATGTCGCTGCCGTTTACGCTGATGACATCGCGAAACGCATTGCTGCGGCCAAAAAGAGGACTGAAAGCTGAGAAATTGCCGATTTTCATCCTGATGCCGGTGGCTACCGAAAGTATTCCTGATTCGAAGGATTGGCGCACAACTTCGGTGAGCGTGTACCGGGTAACCGTCAGTCCGTATGAAGACCTGAGGAATTCAGCATCGAGTGCCGGGCTGTAATTAATGCCCACAGGGGGTAACTGGGCATTATCACCCAGGAAGAGCATCTTGCTCCCGCTGCCCGAATATACATGTTCCATCAGGTCTTCGAGCAGGTTACGGCTGCTGGCAAAACCGCTGTCGCCGGGCCTGTTGTTGTCAGGGATCATGGAGGCTTCATCCACAATGAAAAAAGCCTTGTGCAGTGTATTGGGAGTCAGGCGTAGCGATAGCCTTCCTTCTTTGTCCATGCCGGCTCGGTATAGTTTCTTGTGTATGGTATGGGCCGGGCGTTCAGCGTAGCCGGAAAATACTTTAGCGGCCCTGCCGGTAGGGGCAAGCAACACAGGGAAATAACCTGCCGATGGCAGGACTCTTACAAGGGCGCTGATTATGGTGGTTTTGCCGGTTCCGGCGTAACCTTCGAGCAGGAATAGCGGGAATTGGCCTTTCTCAGTAAGTACAAATCCGGCCAGCATATTGATAAGCCTTTCCTGTCCCGGTGTGGGGTTGTAAGGAAACTGGCGTAAAATGCCCTCTGTGAGTGCCTGCTGGTTCATGGCCTGGTTTGTTAAAAAATGAGGCAGCGCATATCAGAACGGGTAACCTATCCCAAAGTTCCACACGGCTTTTTTCAGCCTGAAATCATCGGCATTGAACCACTGGTCGTCGAGCGAAGGATTTTTTGTCCTGAGGCCCCAGTCGAGGCGGAAAATGAAGAAAGAGAAGTCGAACCTGAGACCGAAACCAGTATCCAGCGCCAATTGATCGAAGAATGATTTTAGCCTGAATTCACCGCCGCTGAAATCAGGATTTTCTTTTCTGAGCCAGATGTTCCCGGCATCGGCAAACAAACTGCCATGAATAAAATTGTAAACCGGGAAACGGTATTCAAAACTACCCTGGATCATAATATCACCTGTACGGTCGTAACGTATTGATTGTGAAGAATATGTTCCGGGGCCCAGCGAGCGGAATTTCCACCCGCGCATATCGTTGGCACCGCCAAGCCAGAATCCTTTTTCAAAAGGCAGTGCTTCACTATTGCCATAAGGAATTCCTGTCCCGGCGGCAAGCCTTACTGCAACGGTATTTTTGCCGGCGATTTCCCAGAAATGGCGAAGGTCGACATCCAACCTGAAATATTGCGCATACCTTACACCGAAATGCTCATAATAGCTGTTTTCGGTTTTTTGTGACCCTGAAATATTATCGACCGCATGCAGCAGATTGCCGGCAGTTTCGGTTGTCAGCCTGATAAAATAGAGCCTTTTCTGCTTTGAGAGCATTTGGTTGCTGTGGGTAATGCTGAACCTTATCATGCCGAGCAGGTGATCGGAATACTGGCTCACGAAATAGGGGTCGGACAATGAATTGAGATATGCCTGGAAAGTGGAATCGGTTTCGATGCCAACATAATTGAGTTCAAGCGGGGTGAAGGTATAACGTGTTTTTTCCGATTTGCTCCATTGGTAAGACAGGAAAAGCGTAGATATTTTCCTTGTATAGTCAGGGCGGTTTTCAAAATTATACCCGCCGCTAATTGATGTACGGGCCAGCGAATACACTGAATTGTCGAAAATATGAAAAGGTGCGAGGAGCCTTGGAATATCGAGCCCTGTTTCGATACCAGCCTGGAAAGTATTGAAGAACAGGAATTTGCTAGCTTTTTCTCCTTCAGGCAGGTTTCCCTGTACTTCAGCTGCTCCTGTGAGTTTTATCCGAAAGGTTTCCGATCCCCTGAAAATGTTCCTGTTCATCAGGAGCGTATTCACACCCATACCCAATGTTCCGCCGGAGTTTGTACCTTCAGTACCTATGTTCATAATAAAAGCCGGGTTGCGTGATAGCCTGATATTGCAATCGAGCCACTGGCAGCCTGGTTTCAGGCTGCTGTCGGCAGCAATTGGAATATAACTCACTGTTGCCGAACGAATTGCCGATAAGTTGACAAGTCGTTTGTAGGTAAGGTTTCCTGCATCAAGAGTAAATGGTTGCTTTTCCGATACAACCACAGCATCAGCAATGGTAGAGAAACGAATCCTGGCAGGGCCGGTTTGTATGAAGTAAAGTTTCGGGGAGATTGAGTCTCTTTTGTGACGCGGATAGAAATATGGGATGGTGTCAGGCTTGGCTGCCGATGTGATCAGTGCATCGATGTCGGTATTTATAAAGATTTTGCGGTAGTAAAACTTTGAATGACTGAGTCGCAGCAGCGAGTCGCCAGGCGTTGACATACCTGTTGACTGCCCCGTAATATCGAGTTTCAGGTCTACCTGGTGTTCACCTAAAGTGGTATCGGCAGTGTAGGTTATGTCAGTCTTAGAAAATGAGAAATAACCTTGGTTTTTCAAAATTGAAGCGAATCGGTCTCTCTCATCATCAAGAACATAAGTATCGAAAATCATTCCTGGCTTTATCAGCGACTCACCGGCTGTTTTGTAGTAAATACTTTCAATAGCCGTATCAGGAATGTGTGCATTAAATGAGGAAACGAGGTAAGGGCGGCCTGTTTGTATCCTGTAAATCACCTCCGCATGACTGCCTTTGTAAATGGCTTTATGACTCACGGTGGCTGATGGAAAACCTTTATTGGCAGTGTATTGCCTGATGAGCGCCGATGACCGGAGTGTCAGGTTGCTGTCGAATAATACCGGTTCGGTCCCGAAAGCCTGTTTAAGGTATTTCCTGAAACGGGTTTGCTTTCCCTGGTTTGCCTGACGGTATACCCAAACTCCGGGGTGAAAATAAGTGAACATATTTTTGACCGCCTTCTGCTGGATGAACCCTTCCACTTCTTCCGTCGGAATGTATGTGTTATCAAGCTTTATAACATTCCTGGTGAGCAAATAGCCGCCTCTTTTCTGAACTTTCAGGGTGGAGTTGCACGATGCCAGTGCCAGTAAGGCAAAACACAAAATGATAAATGAAAGCTTGGTAATATGGCATCTCATACAACAAAAGTATGAAAATGCGGCTAACTGTATTCGCTGTGGATGTGATACAGCTCAGAATCTGGTTCAGGGTTAATACATAAATGAGTAGTCACCGGATGGTTTTTCGGACCAGAGAGCTATTTTTACCCTGCACAATCTTTATTTCAGCTGGTTAAACCAGTTGATCGTGCTTATACCCCAGGGTACCAGGCCAGTTCCATGGGTGAGACCTTCCATGGGCAGGAGTGTGACTTTCGATGGACTGACGCCCATGCTGATGAACCGGTTATAGATGATGTCCGATTGATTTGGCGGAACATTTTGGTCGGCAGTGCCGTGATAAAAGCGGATGACGGCATCGCAATTCCATGCACTGGCCGAGTTTGCCGTAAGCAATGACCGGAGAGTGACAAAATCAGCACTTGTTGAAAAACTGTTTATCATTTCATCGGTCACCAGTTTGGCGATGGTATCATTGAGCTGAGCATTAACCTCATCGTTGCTGTGGGTTCCGTCGAATAATCCGGGAATACGGCTGGCATATGGCTCTTTAAAGAACTGTGTTAAGGGCCCGGGCATATCGCCGGCATCAATCCTGGAATAGATAAAGTAGGGGAGGTACAGCGGCCCTGGAAATGTTTGAAGTGCAAGCACGTGATCCGACATGGCCATGAGGTCGTATGCCCCGGCCCCGCATGAGGCAGCCGCTACGTTAATCTCCGTTGAATAGCTTTGCTCGCATTTTTGCAGGGTTGTAAGGGTAGCCCAGCCTCCCTGTGAATAGCCCATCAGGAAATATTTGCCCGAGCTTTTTGCTTTCACCTGCCCATCGTTAAGCAACTCTTTTGCTGCAAGTATCATGTCAACAACCGAACCTGTAGTCGACTCCTTGTCATAGTATGGATGAATCATTGACTGCGATTCGCCGAAGCCCAGGTAATCGGCAATCACTACAATATAACCGTTGCCGGCCATCGCTTCCATAAGCGAGTACATCAGCTCGTTTGGATTGACGGAAGGGGCATTGTAGTGTGAAGTATTGGTACCGTTCTGGAAACTGATAACCGGAAATTCACCTTCCGAAGATGGAATGCAAACCAGGCCGGAAGCTGTAACCTCTGCATTATGGAAAGTGGTCTTATAGGTAATCCTGTATATATCAACACCATAGGCAGTTGACGAAATGATGGGATTGATCTCAGGGAATTCAGTGCTTTGAGTGCCCAGGATTGCTTTGATAAATCCTGAACTATAGGAATCGATTATCTCGGAACTTTCCAGGTATTTGTTTTCGACAGGTGTGTTATCGCCGTCTTTTTTACATCCGGCTAATGAGAATATAACCAGGAAGATGAAGCAAATGCTTGCTAAACTTGCCAGCCGGTGTGTTAAGGTTGAAAGGGATATGTTTTTCATGATAAAGATCTTGTATGTATTCAACATAAAGTTAATACAAATGGTTCAGTAAGAGAAATAAATGATTATTCGTTAAGAATAAAACCGAAAGTATATTTAAAACGAACGTCCAATTTTAATGATGGTGATATTGTACCGGCATTGTTATGACAATAATATATGTCCAGGATATACTAAGATTAAAAGAGTAAAGTTTAAATTCCTAATGTAAAATCATATTGCTAAAAGCGATAAAGAGCAGAATATAATGAAAGGTTTCAGAAATTTCTGAAGCCTTTATGAAGTGGGAGCACTAACTGTCCCGATTCATCGGGATGGATTCGAACCAAGGACCCTCCCGATTGTATCGGGATGCACTGAACCAGCAGGTTACGCTTGACTCGATCGATTATCAATCAGGTCTTTGATTTTCGATTTACTTTTCCAGGATTTAATCTGCTTTTCCCGAGATAATGCTGATGATTTATCAGCAAACTCTTCAGAATACACAACAATCCAGTCTTTGGCTTTGGCGGTGAAACCATTGTGATCAGATAAATGACGATGTAATCGTTCTTCAATAGGCTGTGTCGTTGAGCCGATGTAATATCTGTCTGATGACGAAGAATAAAGAATATAAACCAAAGCCATTTGTTAAAAATAAATAGGGCTACAAGTAATTTGTAACCCTATGATTTTTCGTGGGAGCACTACCTGTCCCGATTCATCGTGATGGATTCGAACCAAGGACCCTCCCGATTGTATCGGGATGCACTGAACCAGAAGCTTACGCTTGACTCGATCGATTATCAATCAGGTCTTTGATTTTCGATTTAATTTTCCAGGATTTAATCTGCTTTTCCCGAGATAATGCTGATGATTTATCAGCAAACTCTTCAGAATACACAACAATCCAGTCTTTGGCTTTGGTGGTGAAACCATTATGATTAGTTAAATGACGACGTAATCGTTCTTCAATAGGCTGTGTCGTTGAGCCGATGTAATATCTGTCTGATGACGAAGAATAAAGAATATAAATCAAAGCCATTTGTTAATAATGATAAAGGTTTCAGAAATTTCTGAAACCTTTATGAAGTGGGAGCACATGGATTCGAACCAAGGACCCTCTGCTTGTAAGGCAGATGCTCTGAACCAGCTGAGCTATGCTCCCAAAGTATTAAAGAACAAAAGAGTTTCACTCAATGGACCCTCCCGATGTAATCGGGATGCTCTGAACCTCCCGATTATTATCGGGATGAGCTATGCTCCCGTTTTGAGGCTGCAAAAGTAGGACTTTTTCTGAATTTACCAAATGCTCTGACAATTATTTTTTCCAAGGCACTACTGAACGTGTGATTCTGTTCATATTAAACATCTGCTCTTCCAGTTGAAGTCAATCTTAATGGTAGTTGTTAAAATTGACCTAAGGATGTTGATATAATTGATAACTAGTATCATTGGTGTGTACAAAATGTTTTAATTTTGTAGGATTATTTATAAACTAATTTACGAAATTAAAATGAAAAAGCTGATCTTCCTTTGTTCCGTCATCGCAATCATTTCTGCATGCTCAAGTTCTGATAACAAAACGCAGCAGGCAGATAAAATGAATTCCCAGGATCAGATTGAAATAACTAATGACCTGGAAAATGCATTTAGTATTATACCCTCCTGGTATAATGAAAACCATGTTATTGAGATGACTGCTCCTCCGGCTCATTCCGGGACCTTTGCCTGTATTACCAATGATACGTTGCAATATAGTTATTACTTCAAGGAAGTACTGAAGAATATCAATAAAGGCTTACCTGTAAAAGTGAGTGTAAGTGGGTGGGTATATACAACCGCGCTCAATCCAACTTTCTCAATTGTATGTAATATTGATGAGAGTGGAAAATCTGTTAACTGGAAGGCGGTTCCTCTTAAGGATGACTTAAATGAAGCAGGAAAATGGGTAGAATTCAATGCCAATTTCTTCTATGACAATGTTCAGTTAAAGCCTGAAGATGAGATTGGTATCCTTGCCTGGAATCAGGATAAGAAGACTGTATATATTGACGACCTGAAAATTGTTTTCCAATACTAACTCATCAGATAATATGGAATATTACACTGGTATTCAGAGCCTGGATATTTTCAAAGTGATATTACTGAGCAATACTCTGTACAATTCGCGATCTGACATTTTTAGCCGGTAGCATTGGAAGAATAAGTGAATTTTATCTTCAGAATGCAAGTCTGAGCTCGGTATAAATTACTTTTTCTGAATGAAATTCGATTCAGGTAAATTCTGAGTCTGAAGAATTCTCTTAGCAGATTAATTTGTCAGATGAAAAGTTAACTTTTTGCGTTTTGACCAGGTTTTTAAAATGCTTCATACAATAACCGGTCAGACTTTGTAAGTGTAAACCTGGTAAATGCCAGATTAAGAATACTATAGACTGAAAGGCCTAATTAAAATACAGAATGGACAACAGGTTGATTAATAAAATATTGGGACTATTTCGGGACATGAATATTGTACCAAGGTTCAAAAAGTTTTATACGACTACCAGCAATAAGTATAGAGTTATCATAAGTAGCCTAACAGAGATTAAATGGATTTCAAACATTGGATTTTTATTGGTTTTTATATGGCTATGCTGGTTCTTCAATTATCACATTACTTTTTTTAAACCCCCTCAATCGGTTCATACCTGGCGACAGACCAATAGCCTGTCGATTACGCAGATGTATTACCAATATAAGTGTCATTTTTTTGAACCAGAAATTCATAATCAATTTGCTGATCGGGGTAAAAGTGGTAAAACAATTGCTGAGTTTCCGATTCTATACTATTTAATGGCTAAAATCTGGCAGTTGATAGGTAAGTCTGAATGGTCATTTCGTGTATTACATCTGGTAATTATTTTTATCGGTCTGTTTTCTCTCTTCCGGCTTCTTATTCCAATTACAGGAAATGCGATCAGAGCAGGGTTTATTAGTAGTTTGATTTTCACATCACCCATGTTTATTTTCTTCGGGCCGAACTTTCTGCCAGATGCACCCGCACTTGCTTTTACATTTCTTGCATGGTACTTCCTGTACAGGTTTATTAAGTATGGGCGTAAGTATTATTACCTTTGGATATCAGCTGCACTTTTCTTCCTTGCTATGTCATTGAAAGTGATAACAGCTACAAGCTTTATTGCTATTGGCTCATGGGCACTTTTTGAGAAAATACTTACCAGGGAAGATAACAGGATATTCCGGTTTAAATTCAAGCATTACCTGCCTTTTGTTATCAGCTTTTTATTAGTGGTTGCATGGTTTAAGTATACCTTGTACTACAATAAATTACATATGGCCGAATATTCAGTAAGTGATGTTTGGCCAATCTGGAAAATAACAAGTGAGAAATTTCATCTGGTGTTAGATGCTCTTGAGAAAATCTATTTTAAGGAGTTACTGTTTCCTAATCTTCAATTTGCAACAGTACTGATATGGATGTTTTTACTGGTTGTAATAAAGAAATTAGCACCCTTTTTCAGATACTTGATTATTATTATGCCTTTAGGTATGGCTTCAGTCCTTGCGCTTTGGTTTGAAGTGCTTCAGGGCCATGATTATTATATGATATCTCAGTTCCAGGTCTTGGTTATTGTTTGGGCAGCCTTCTTCAGCTATCTGAAAGGCAAACGGTTATGGAACAATCCAATAATATACATTGCCCTGATATACATAGTATCAATTCTGGCTGACAATGGAAGAATACATCATAATGACAGATACAGAGGATGGTGGAATGAGGGTTATAAAAAGTATCTCGAAGCTTATACTGAAGTCGGCCCCTATTTTGATAAATGGGGTATAGGAGATGATGACCTGGTTATTTCAATTCCCGATAATTCTATTGCGACCACACTCTATTATATGAACAGGAGAGGGTACACTAGTTTTGGGAATGACTTTTCGAAATCGTTAGAATTCAGGAAAAGAATCTTTCAGGGTGCTAAGTGGTTAATTATTAAGGATAAAAAAATTCTGGATGACCCTGTTGTTCAGGAATTTGCTACTGATTCGGTGGGCCAATATCGAAATATCATTGTCTACCGCTTAAATAGAAATATGAATAAGCAGTGAGAAGAATTATTCAATTGAAAAAAGAAAGAAATGAGTTCCAGCATTGATTGAGTACTGGAATTTGAATATTTAAATTACATTTGTGGCTTGTTGGGAGTTTAGCTCAGTCGGTTCAGAGCGCATGCTTCACACGCATGAGGTCGGCAGTTCGAACCTGCCAATTCCCACTAATTGAATATCAATCACTTATGAGAGTTTTCGTAAGTGATTTTTTTTGCCCGGTTGACTTTTGGTTGACTTTTATGGCAAAACATATCCATTTCTGCATTAAAAAAACCGGCTTTTTTATGGCCGGTTTTCACTACTCAAACATCGAAAATTATTCTTTTCCTTGTATTAAAATACTGCAAGGAGGAAACCTAATAGGTGGTAAAAATGGGTATCGCTGTTGCATGTGTGCATTGTCATTTAAACTATCAAAAATATCTGTATCAATCTTCATTGGTTATGAGTTGAAAGGCTTTATCCTGAATCTCGTTCAAATCGCTGCCATTCTGTTTTGCTGCTGCAATTACGTTGACGTATGCCCTCGCTGCTTCAATTCCATCGGTTGCAATTTCTTTGCTTTGTTCAACAGCTATCTTTAACAGGTCAAATATTGCATTTAGATCGGACGGGCTTCCACAAGATTCCTCATTGATAACAGTCAGGAAACTATCTAATGAGATTAATTCATCTTTGGTCAATTGGAGGTTGTAGGTTTTTTGCATGGCCATAAGTTTTAAATTATCCGTCAAAATAATTACAAAAATTCTCAAAAATCAACGTTTTTTATTAAAAATGTTGTATCTTAGTTGCTGATTAACAGTGTTTTATATTGCTATTGGGCATATAAACCGCCTTTCACTTTTCCGCCTTTGAAGTTGTTTTGAATGAAATCCGGTTGCCTTTTCCAGTTCTGTGATCGTTCGGCATTATCCTGAATCCATTTGGAGAATCCCGGAGGTACGGTTTTTACTTCGTTCTGGCTGTGAAAGTCTGAAAGGTCGCCCCCCAAGTCTGTTTCTGCCATGTCGTTTAACTCCTGTTTGGTGCAAAGGACTGACAACGCATGACAACGACACAAAACATGCCAGCCGGTAAACACAAACCATTTAGGGTATCTGCCTTTCAAGTGATCGCATACGTCAACGAAAGGCACGCCGTTTAATGTATGGTTATTCGACAACTGAATATCAAAACCAACGACAACGGGGTTACCTTGCGCCTGCAATGAATATGCTTTCCGGTATGCTATGTTCGTTTCGTTCGCATACATTCGCCTGCAATTTTTCTCAGGTGAACGATAAACGCCCCTCCCAGGGTGAAAAACCGCTTTATCATTCGTGAACGGGAGTTCATCAGTATAACGCCGGTATTTATTTTGCATCACAGCCGGGTTCAGTAGAAATACCTTCAGGTCGTTAATCATTTGCATTGCTGACTGGCCTTCAATTATCCCGATCTGAACAGTTTTTTCGAGTAGTGGTTTTAGTGGTTCTGTGAGGTTCCAAACTCTCTCTGAAAGTTTCAGGCCGTTGTTAACACGGTTAACAAAATCCTGCATTGCCTCCGCCCTGTGACTAAAAACAGCCCGTTCATATAGTTTGCTGCCTAATTCCGGGCTGATCTTCGGCAATATCTCTGCTTTATGCAAAGCCTCTCCCAACCTCCAGGAATTAACGGTTCCGGTTCGCATGATAACCGATATTTCAAATGCAGTTTGCCGCAATATCTTATCAGCCTGTTTGCTGATAATAGGGTATTTTCTGAATGTGAATTGCTTTTCTGTTCTGTCTATTACAGCCCGAACAGCCGGGAGCATGAAAAATGCCCTTGCTGCTTTCTGAAAAACCGCCCGTATCGCTTCAAAACCTTTGGCCTGGTTCCCGATCTGGTCACGTTCAATCTGTTGCATACATCAGGGGATTGTTTTGCTCAAGTTTTAGAAAAATGTCAACTAACTGATTTTTTTCGTTTTCAGTTAGTGCGCTGGTGTCAATCGTTCGCCCGGAGAACAGTTCAGGGAAATCGTTTGTATATAAATAACCTTTAGCAAATGCCCTGAAAAGTCGCTTTTGCACCTCCGGGCTAAGAATTATTTTCTGGTTCATCATGTTTCAAAATTTTATCAATCCTTTCAATTTCGGCTGAAATTTCTTCTTTTGTCATTCCAACCATTGAAACGTCATCAGCGAATATTTCAGGAAATTCGCCGGTTTCTATTTCGCCTTTGGCTGTTGCCCGAAATAACCGCCTCTGTAATTCCGGGCTAAGTAAAATTTTCCTATTCATGTTTACAGGTTTACGCTGTGGAGGTGTTCCCGGTCGAATGAAATTTCATTTCCATCGCACATGAACAAATGATAAAAATTTCCAAATAATTCTGCCAAATTCCACGCCCCCGGCAAATTGGCCTCAAGTGCCTGCATCGCTTGCAAGGAATCACAAACTTGTTGAGCCTGTTTCAAATATTCCCGTTTGCCTTCGCTGTCAACGTAACTTGTAAACTGTACCGCTTCTGCCGTTTTCCGGTTCGCATCGGTAACGGTTAAAAGTCCTTTTTCGAGGCTGAAATACTGCCAATCCAGGGAGGTGTGATTGAAAAAACCACGCTTTAAAGAATCTGCCATTTGCAGTACCGTTATCACTTCCGGCCTGGTGAAAAACTGTTGAATTGTGTTTTCTCTGATAAGCTGGTGCTGATCTGTGAGAGTAAAAACTAATTCAGAGTGTAGTTTTTCCTTTAGTGGTTTTGCACCTCCGCCAAAATGTATTTTTTTGAGCAAATCCAAATCAGCCGCTACAATCTTTGTCAATCCTAAGCTGTTGTAAATGCTTATCAGTTCGTTGAATCTTTGGCAAACTTTTGCAGCATCCCGAAACGCTGTGTTTGCTCCGCTTTCGTCAAAATATAGAACCTCCGCCGGTTCCGGGGTTGTTTTCGGTGTTTTCATCACTTTGTTGTTTTAGGTTTTTCGTTTTTAGCCCAGGCTTTAATTTCTTCTGCTTGTGTTTCTTTGCCTTTGGCCTGTTCGTTTTTATAGTGGTCTGCTATTGCAGCTTTCAGGGCTGCCAATTCAGAATCGGTTAATTGTCCTTTAGGTTCCATTTCTTATTGATTTTTTAAGGTTGCGTAAAAAAGTTGATTTTCCGGTGTGACCTCTGGTATAAACACTACTTCAAACTGAAAACAGGCCACGCCGTTTATTTTTGTGGGTGTGTAGTGAGGCTTCCGGGCTGCCGGGTGCAAGTCATCATCCTGAATCAAACCGCTGTCAGAAGTCACGATTTGCCATATTTCGGGCTGATTGCCTGCAAACGGTTCACGCATTTGGTTTACTTGCTGCCTGGTGAATCGT
>Ga0209098_1003579_pt1 | contig 12714 bp, 14 predicted proteins | sample AD_JPNHW1_MetaG_FD_184429 | JGI IMG/M metagenome (GOLD analysis project Ga0209098, IMG submission 184429) | Active sludge microbial communities of municipal wastewater-treating anaerobic digesters from Japan - AD_JPNHW1_MetaG (SPAdes) (version 2) | ecosystem: Engineered > Bioreactor > Anaerobic... | reverse complement strand
CGTGGTCGGGCAGTGGCAGAAGAGTTTCTCTTTTGTGTCCAGCTGCTGGTGGATCTCGATACCCGCGAGGAGCCCGGCTTTCTTATAATCCATGGGCGCTCCTCCTCATGCACTCGCCTTTGAGATCAGTCGCCATCAGCGCCGCCGCTTTTACAGGGTCGCGTTCATTTGCGAGAACCCACATCTGCTTGACGAGCGCCACTTCAGGAAGCGTGTCACCGGCTTCGATGACCCCGGCAGCCAGCAGGTCACGACCCGTATCGTAAACCCGGTCGCAGACCCGGCCGTTCATGCACTGCGACGTCATGACGACCTGCGTCCCGTCCGCGATTAACTTTTTTACCTGCGGGATGAGCAGCGTGCTCACGTGCCCGAGGCCGGTCCCGGCGAGAACAAGCCCTTTGTATCCCTCGTGTGCTTTCAGGAGTTCGGGGGACATGCCGGGATAGAACTGGATGAGACCGCAGTGCGGTTCGAGCTTGTCATGCAGGGCGAGTTTGCGTGTGCCCCGGCGGATTGCTTCATCGGTGAGGGTCACGGCCCGGGTGGAATAGTCGACAGTCCCAACCGGGGGAATCCCGATACTCTTAAACGCGTCCCGCCGGGAGGTGTGCATCTTTCGTACCCGGGTGCCCCGGTGGATGGCACAGGTGTCATCGTTTGTTGTCGCGTGCATGACAATGGCAACTTCACCGAGATCGCTCTTTGCCGCGCTCGCTGCACAGACACCGTTCATCGCGTTGTCGCTCGAAGGACGGTCGGCCGAACGCTGCGACCCGACAAAGATAATCGGCACCGGAGTGTCGATCATGAAACTGAGGGCGGCCGCGCTGTAGGCCATCGTATCGGTGCCGTGCGTGACCATGACCCCGGCGACACCGTGTTTGATCTCGTCATACACGGCTTTTGCGAGTTCCTGCCAGATCGCCGGCGTCATGTTCTCGGAGAGGATCGTGTAGAGTACTTTTGTGCGGTACCGACCGATCTCGGCGAGCGCCGGGATCGCGGTGAGGATATCGTCCGCATCGAACTGGCTCGTGACCGCCCCGGTCCGGTAATCGATCCGGCTCGCGATCGTGCCGCCGGTCGAGATGATGGCAAGCTCGGGGAGTTTCGGGTCCTGCCGGACCGGCACCCCGTGAGGCGCAGAGGCAGGAGCCGGGGAGACAAGCGTGCAGCATGCCTTCCCGACCCCGATATTGTACCCGCTTGAAAGTTTTATGACCGCCATGCCGTCGCGGTCGGTAATATAGGTCCCAAAAAGAGCCTTCCCGCCATAGGTGCAGGTGACGAGGTCCCCTGCAGAAAAAGAATCGTTTATGCTACCATCCTCCGTGCATCGGAAATCAGGTCTTCCTTTGCCTTTGATATCTTCGCAAGCCGCGAATCGATGAGTGAAGAATCCGTGTCCAACTGCTTTTTGCGGTCCGCGATCGCGATCTTCGTCGCAAACGGTGCCGGGCCACCGGTCGCCTTCCGGAGACCGACCGAGTTTGCCACGTCGAGCGCTTTCTCGATCTGGTCCTGCGTGAGTCCTTTACCCGCAAGCGAGATCCCAAGCTCGAGTTCTTTTGCCGATTCCTCAAGGGTTTCAAGAGTGAGACTGCCCTTTGAGACCGACCGGCCCACGATGTTGTGGGCGGTGCGGAACGGCAGGCCGTAGTCCCGCACGAGCGTATCGGCCAGTTCTGTTGCGGTTGAGAATCCCTTGCCGGCCTCCCCTTTCATCCGTTCAGTATCAAAGGTCGCGCTCGACAGCATGTCAATGAGGAGCCGGAGGCTTTCTTTTGCGTCCCGCATCCCGCGCCAGATGTTGGGCGTGAGTTCCTGGAGGTCACGGTTGTAACTCATGGGGAGGCCCTTTACCGTCATGAGTGCTCCCGTGTAGGCCCCGAAGACCGAGCCGGTCTTTGCCCGCATGATCTCGGCGGTGTCCGGGTTCTTCTTCTGCGGCATGATGGACGATGTCGAGCAGAAGGCATCATCGAGCGAGACAAACTTCACAAACGAGGTACTCCAGATGACCAGTTCCTCGCAGAGCCGGCTCACGTTTGCCATGAGAATGGAAAGGTCAGCGAGGGTTTCAAGCGCAAAGTCCCGGGTGGCAACCGCGTCCATGGTGTTTTCGACAAGGCCGTCAAACCCGAGCAGTTTTGACGTGTACTCCCGGTCGATGGGGTAACCGGTGGATGCAAACGCGGCAGCGCCGAGCGGACAGAGGTTGACCCGGACATACGCGTCGCGCAGCCGGTCGAAGTCCCGCGAGAACTGCTGCTCGTAGGCAAGAAGGTGATGGGCGAGGGTGGTGGGCTGGGCGTGCTGCATATGGGTAAAACCGGGCATGAACGATTCCCGGTGCGTCTCGGCAAGGGCGATGAGCACTTCGCGGACTTTTAAGAGCGCTGCCATCTGCTTGAGCAGGTCTTCCCGGAGTTTGAACCGGATACAGGTCGCAACCTCATCATTACGTGACCGCCCCATGTGCATACGGCCGCCGACATCAGGACCGACGGCTTCGATCATGAGCGATTCAATACCCGCATGGACATCCTCGAACCGGTCGTCAAAGACCTCTTCGGGCACTCCCTCGCTGTTGAGTTCCAGGAGTGCCGGCAGGAGCTGCTTTGCAATATCGGTGCCGATGATCTTCTGCCGTTCAAGCATCAGCACGTGGGCGATATCCACCAGCACATCGGCATCGGCTATGCAGCGGTCGGATCTCATCGAAGAGAGGAACCGCATCATCTCCCCCGTCCTTTCGCCAGAAAGGCGTCCCAGCCTCACTACGTCGGTTCGCATCTGTTGACCTCAGGATTACCCTTTTTCTTACCACTCATATTTGTACGCGGATCGATTAAATCCACGCCTTTCGTGCCGCAAGCTCTATCGCACGCTGGACGGATTCGCGCGGAATAATCGTCGCAACGGGAACATGGACCAGCTGTTCGATAATACTGGAAACAATCGGGGCACAGACAATCGCAATCGCTCCTTCCCGTTCGGCACGAACTGCAGCAACGATCGCATCTTCCATCGTATGGACGGGATACTCCCGGACCCGCATGTGGTGGCCGTCCACATCGGCAAGGCGTTCCTCAACGGTCTCAAGAACCGGCCGGGCGGCAATGAGGCCGATGAAATTCTCGTCGCCCACATGGTAGAACTCACGCAGGGCCTTTACGATCTCCCGCAGTGTCGAGAGGTTGGGGGAGCGTTTCCCGTGCAGGATCTTGTAGAGTGAACTCTGGGCAATCCCGCAATGTTCTGCAAGGTCACGTACGCTGATACGCAAGTCGTTCTTTAAGAGGTCGTTTAAGGTCACTACAAACTCTTCATCCGATATAAGCGCCGCGCGCATGAGCCGGTCAATGGGGTCCACATGTGCCATATCAAAAATACAATTGGGTTAACCAGGGAAAAATATTTCCTGTATTGTCCAAAAAAAGTGTACACTCCGGCCCGGAATATGAAATTTTGTGGACATTATGAATAAAAAAATTCCCCAATTGTAGTAATATCGAACGAAAAATAAGCCAAAAAGGAAAAAATATTACCCGAATCGTACACTTTTTATGTACAGACCGAACAATGCTGTGCGTATGAGAACTCTCAAAAGTACGGCAATTGTATTCATCGCACTTGCCCTTGTACTTATTGTATTTACTGCCGGCTGCACGCAGTCGTCAGGGACATCCGCCACCACTTCAAAATCAACGGTGGTAAAAGAGATCCGTATCGGTTACCAGCCAAGCACTCACCAGATGGCAGAGATCACAGCCATGAACAAGGGATGGTGGGAGCAGGATCTCGCTCCCTATGGGGTAGAGAACGTCACGAGTACGGTCTTTCCCACCGGCGCTCCCGAGATGCAGGCGATGCTTGCCGGGCAGCTGGATGTTGCATATGTCGGGGCAGCCCCGGTCCTCTCCGCTATCAGCACCGGCCTTGACGCAAAGATCGTTGCCGGCGCAAATACGCAGGGCTCCGATCTTGTTATTCGGAACGATATCAACTACACCGGGCCACAGAGCCTCAAGGGGTTAAAGATTGCGACGTTCCAGGTCGGGACGATCCAGGACACACTCCTGCGTAACTGGCTTACAAAGAACAATCTTACACCGGATAAAGACGTCACCCTCCTCGGCATGGGACCTGGTGACGCAGTAACAGCAATGGTCGCCGGAAAAGTTGACGGTGCCTTCCTTCCCGCCCCGTCCCCGACAGTAATTGTGTCGCAGGGTAAGGGCAAGGTAGTCATCCAGTCCGGAGAGATGTACCCGAACCACACCTGCTGTGTCATTGTCGTAAGCGGCAAGCTGATCCGGGAGCACCCCGAGATTGTCGAGCAGATTATCAGAACTCACGAAAAGGCCGTGGCATACAACGAGAATAATACTGCTGAAGCAGCCGCGATCTTCGCGAACGCTACTGGCACCAAACTCTCTGATGTCACGGATTCTCTTGCAGAATGGGACGGGAAATGGACGACCGACCCGAACGTAATCGAAGACTCGGTCATTGAATATGCAAATATCCAGTATAAACTCGGGTACATCACGACACCGCTCTCAAAAGACCAGCTCTTCGATACAACATTCTACAACAAAATCCACACCAGGACCGCATAACATTACCAACTATTTTTTCTTTTAAAACGCTGTACTGATAGGACAACCGTACAGATCCGAAAAAGGCACTCCGTTCTTCCGGGAGAACCTGTGCTAAAACACCAAAAACGATACCCATGAACAACCACACGCAGAAACAGAAGAACCGGGGGCTTGGCGTTCTTGCGATTATTCTCTGCCTGATTATCTGGCAGGTTGTCGCGGTCTATATCGTAAAGTACACATTTATCCTTCCCGCCCCGACAGACGTTTTTTCCGCATTCGTGGAACTGGCCCGGAGCGGCACCCTCATCCTGGATTTCCAGGAAAGTATGATCCACTTTGCAATGGGGATCGGCGCGGCAATTCTTGTCGGGATCCCGATTGGGATTATCATGGGCTGGAGCAGGAAATGCGATGCGTTCCTCAACCCGATTGTCGAGATCATCCGCCCGATCCCCCCGCTCGCCTGGATCCCGTTTGCCATCATCTGGTTTGGCCTTACCCTGTACTCAGCGGCTTTTGTAATTTTTATCGGTGCGGTGTTTCCCATTATCATCAACACCTACAGCGGCTTTAGGAACGTCCCGAGAATATTTGTGGAAGCAGGTAAGATGCTCGGCTGTACAAAGAACTCAAGCCTGATCCGGCACATTGCATTCCCCGCCGCACTTCCATCCGTCGCATCCGGTATCCGGATTGCAACCGGTGTCGCGTGGATGTGTCTTGTGGCGGCAGAACTTTTCGGCGTCTCCAATTACGGTCTCGGGAAAAACCTCTGGCAGTACTATAATCTCCACCGTATGGACTGCGTGGTCGTCTACATGCTCATCCTCGGCCTTATCGGCCTTGCCGTAGACATACTCCTCAGGTATTACATCGACCACCATTTCCTGAAATGGCAGACAAACGAGGTGGCATAAACAATGGGAAACCTTGAGATCCGCGACCTTTGCCAGTCATTTGCCCGCGATGATAAAACACGTTTACAGGTACTCGAGCACCTGAACCTCGATGTCACCGACAAGGAGTTTGTCTGCATCCTCGGGGCCTCCGGGTGCGGGAAGACCACGCTTCTGCGCCTCATCGCAGGCCTTGATGAAGCGGAATCCGGGTCCATTCTCCTGGATGGCGAGGAAATTAAGGGCCCGAACCCGAAAGTGGGCTTTGTCTTCCAGGAGTACTCGTTATTTCCCTGGCGCAGCGTGATCGATAATATTGCATTCGGCCTTGAAATGAAAGGTATCCCGGCCGGGGAACGGTATAAGGTTGCAGAAGAATATCTCGAACTGGTCAACCTTACACCGTTCAGGAACAGTTACCCTTCAGAGTTGTCTGGCGGTATGCGGCAGCGGGTTGCGGTCGCACGGGCGCTTGCGCTTGATCCTGTTTTGCTCCTGATGGACGAGCCGTTCGGGGCCCTTGACGCCCAGACCCGGAACATGCTCCAGAAAGAACTGCTGGAGATCTGGGAGAAAACAAAAAAAACGATTATCTTTATCACCCACAGTGTGGACGAGGCGGTTTACCTGTCAGACCGGATCGTTGTGCTGACACCCCGCCCGGGACGGATATGCAAAATCGCGCCAATTAACCTGCCACGCCCGAGAAACAGGACCAGCGTGGAGTTCGCCGAGGTCAGGAGAGAGATCCTTGACCTTATAAGCATGAATTGCTCAGTCCAGTAAGGTTTAATACGCCACATCTCTATTTTATTAAAGCAGTTTGTGAAGTGTGCCGGCACGATAGCTCATGTCAAATACGCGTTTTCGTGCCCGCTTTTACGATTCATACTCTAGGAGTAAGACGCGATGGTAAGAAAACCGGCAAAGATGTACAGGAACGTCGCAAAGAAAGCCTATACCCGACGTGAGTATATGGGCGGGGTTCCTGGCAACAAGATCGTACAGTTCGATTTGGGAAACCTTTCACAGGAATTCCCGACAGAAGTTGACCTGATCGTTGAAGAAGCCTGCCAGATCCGGCACAGCGCCCTTGAGGCGTCCCGTATTTCGGTCAACAGGAAACTGCTCAAGGATGTCGGAAGGACCAACTTCCACTTCAAGGTTCGTGTCTACCCGCACCATGTACTCCGGGAGAACAAGCAGGCAACCGGCGCTGGTGCAGACCGTGTCTCGGAAGGGATGCGTCTTGCATTCGGCAAGGCCGTCGGGACTGCAGCACGGGTCGAAGAGGGCCAGATCGTCTTCACGGTTTACTCCACTCCCCAATATCTTGACAAGGTCAAGGCAGCGTTGAGGAACGGTTCCCACAAGCTCCCGACTCCGTCACATCTCAAGGTCCACACGATCAAGGTGAGCGGCAGGATCATTGCAGCTCCGAAGATTGCAGGGGAAAGAGTCGTTGTTGCGCCGACCGTCGAAGCAGAGACCGAAGCAGCAGCGGCTGAACCGGCAAAGGGTGCTGAAGCAGCCGGCAAGGGTGCTGAACACAAAGGCGCTGAGCATAAGGGCGGAAAAGGACCCGCAAAGGCCGCTGAAACCGCAAAGGCAGAGCCGGCCGCAGCAAAGGGTGCAGAGCCGGCAAAGGGCGGCGCTCACAAGGGCGGCAAGAAGTAATAATTTTTTTGTAATTTTTTCATCTTTTTTTAGATCGTTTTCCCGCGACCGGATGGTTCTGAACCGTTACGAGCGATCCGGGTCAGATATGCATATCCCGGTCGATCTGTATTCACCTGTCCCTCTCCTTTTATTACTCCTGCCTCCCAGTATAATTGAATGCAGACCCCGGAACATTCCCCCCTTTTTGCAGCGCTTGCCTCCGCCACGCTGACGGCCTACCGGAATGCCGTCATCCGCCTCCCGCCGGATGTGCTGAAGACCATACGGCAGGCAGCTGCTGCTGAAAAAAATGAGGTCGCCCAAGGGGAGTTTGCGAATATTCTCGCCAATATCGAAACAGCAGAACGGCTCGGGGTACCGATGTGCCAGGACACGGGGGTTCCGGTCATCTACCTCACCCTTCCTCCGGGCGTCCCGCTCACGCAGGCACTGTACAACGCGGTTGCCGAAGGCGTCCGCAGGGCAACAGGGGAGATCCCGCTCCGGCCAAACGTTGTCGATCCGCTCACCCGTCACAACACCGGGGACAATACCGGTACCGGGATGCCGGCCGTCCATGTCCGGCCCGGTGACCGGTTTACGGTTACAGTCCTCCCCAAAGGTGCCGGGGCTGAAAACGTCTCCCGGCTCGTGATGCTCCTTCCGTCACAGGTAAACAAAATTGAGGAAGTTGTTGTCGAGACCATGCTGAAAGCCGAAGGACGGCCCTGCCCGCCGGTGGTACTCGGCGTCGGGATTGGTGGGACATCCGATGGTGCCATGGCTCTTGCAAAGGAGGCACTGCTTCAGCCCATCGACCGGATGACTGACTTTGAGCACCAGCTCTGCGACGCGGTAAACAAGCTCGGTATCGGGCCGATGGGACTTGGCGGGAGCACGACTGCACTTGCGGTCAAGGTAAAGACTGCCGCCTGCCATACCGCATCGCTGCCGGTTGCCGTAAATGTGCAGTGCTGGGCGAACCGGCATGCAATCGTGGAGGTGGAATGGTGACCGGCACACTTTTGCAACTCCACACGCCGCTCGGCGATGAAATTCTCAAACTAAAAGCCGGCGACCGGGTTGAACTCTCGGGCCTTGTTTACACTGCACGCGACGAAGCGCACCTCCGGATGCAGAAAGAGGGAATCCCCTTTGACCCCAAAGGAGCGGTCATCTACCACTGCGGGCCGGTGGTGAAAGATGACAGGATCGTGGCCGCGGGGCCGACCACCTCCGCCCGGATGAACGATCTCTCCGGCTTCCTTTTCGACCACGGCATCCGGGCGCTGATCGGAAAAGGGGGTATGGCGAGTACCGTACGGGAACAGCTCCGGGGACGCGGGGTCTATTTCGCATTCACCGGAGGGTGTGCGGCCCTCGCTGCCTCCCACATGACATTAAAAGGGGTACATTTCCCGGATCTTGGCATGGCAGAAGCAGTCTGGGTTATCGAACTCGACCGGCTGCCGCTTGTGGTCGGGATCGATTCGCAGGGAAACGATATCTTCGATGCGGTACGGGAAAACGCGAAAAAATCTTTCAGACAGAAAATGACACGGGAACGAGCATAAAGAATAGGTTTTTTTCGACTCAACGGCTACATACATAGGACACGTCACATGAAACTCGCCATAGACGAGACCCGGTGCAAAGGCTGCAATCTTTGTACAAAGGTCTGTCCTTATAAGATTTTTAAAGAGGGAAAACACCCCAACCGGAAGGGAATTGTAGTACCCGAACTCGACCGCCCGGAGCGCTGCACCAACTGCCGGCTCCGCAAACTCTATGGCCGGCAGCTCTGCGGCGTATGCCAGCTCACCTGCCCCGATCAGGCGATCCACTGGATTGAGGAAGAGCCGTACGAACCCCACAAGGTGGCGATTGAATATTGACGTCAAGACTTGAATTCTGGCAGGGAAATATTGCTTCAGCAGAAGGAGCGCTTGCGGCGGGCTGCCGGTTCTTTGGCGGGTACCCGATCACCCCTTCGACCGAGATCGCCGAGCACATGGCGGCAAAACTCCCGAAACGCGGCGGGGTCTTTATCCAGATGGAGGACGAACTGGCGAGCATGGCCGCCATTATCGGTGCTTCGTGGACCGGGGCCCGGGCGATGACGGCAACAAGCGGCCCGGGTTTTTCCCTGATGATGGAAAACATCGGGTACGCGGCGATGACCGAAACCCCCTGCGTGATCGTAAACGTCCAGCGGGGCGGCCCTTCAACCGGACAGCCGACCATGGCGGCACAGGGCGACATGATGCAGTGCCGGTTCGGGTCACATGGCGATTATGCAGTAATCGCACTCTGCCCGGCGAGCGTGCAGGAAATGTATGACCTCACCGCAAAGGCGTTCAATCTTGCCGACCGGTACCGGGTGCCGGTATTTTTAATGGCTGATGAGGTGATCGGGCACATGCGGGAACGCATCATCGTGCCGGATGCCGTTCCGTACACCGGCCGGCCGGCCTTTGTCCCCGGCACTCAGCCCTTCAAAGCAGGGGACAACCTCGTCCCCGGGTTCCCCGAATTCGGGCATGGTTACGGGACGCACGTCTCGGGCCTTACGCATGATGAACGGGGCTACCCGTTCACAACAAACCCCGGGCTGCACGCGGCACTGGTGCAAAGGCTCGTGGACAAGATCGAGCTGGCAACAAAGGAACTCGCGGATTTCGACGTGGTAAATCCTGAGGCAGAGCAGGTCTTTATCGCGTACGGCGCACCCGTCCGCACCGTCCAGCAGGTGATCCATGATCACCCGGACAAAAATATCGGGTTTTTACGGATCCGTACCGTCTGGCCATTCCCGTCACACGCCCTCGCGCTCTTCAAAAAAGCCCGACGGTTCATTGTGCCCGAAATGAATCTGGGCCAGATTGTCCGGGAAGTCGAACGGCACGCGAAGGTCCCGGTGACATCGGTCCCAAAGATAGGCGGGGAACTGCATACGCCGGCGGAACTGTTTAGTGTATGGGAGCGAGGAGCATGAGCTTCGAAGACTGGTTACGACAGGACCGGCTCCCCCACATTTTCTGCGCCGGCTGCGGGAACGGCACGATCATCAACTGCACGCTTGCTGCCGTTGATACCATGGGATGGACAAAGGAGAACACCGTCTTTGTGTCCGGTATCGGCTGTTCGTCACGGGCACCGGGGTATGTCGTCACCGATTCCCTGCATACAACCCACGGGCGGGCGCTTGCCTTTGCGACCGGAGTCAAAATGGCAAATCCGAAACTTCATGTGGTCGTCTTTACCGGTGATGGCGATCTTGCGGCAATCGGCGGCAACCACTTTATCCATGCCTGCCGCCGTAATATCGATCTCACCGTGGTCTGCATGAACAACCAGATCTACGGGATGACCGGTGGACAGGGAAGCCCGACAACACCCCGGGGATGCCTCTCGACCACAACGCCGTATGGCTGCACCGAGCCTGCATTCGATCTCTCGGAACTCGCGATTGCTGCGGGCGCAAACTATGTGTCCCGCTGGACTTCGTACCATGTCAAGGAACTTGAAAAAGCAATAAAAACCGGCCTTGAGACCCCGGGGTTCTCGTTTATCGAGGCACTCACCCAGTGCCCGACAAACTTCGGGCGCCGCAACAAGTTCCGGCAGGTCGCCGACCAGGTCGATTACATAAAAGCGCACTCGCTCCTGAAAGCAAAGCGGGACCGGCTGCTTGAACAGGGAGAGCCGATCCCGGCAGACATGTACGTTGTCGGAGAACTCATGCGGCGCAACCGGCCCGCGATGGGCCTGCCTCCAAAGGAGGCACAGCCATGAGACGCGAAGTACGGTTCTCCGGGTTTGGCGGGCAGGGGATCATCCTTTCAGCGGTCATCCTCGGGCGGGCCGCTGTGATGTACGACCACAAGTTTGCGGTGCAGACGCAGGTCTACGGACCCGAAGCCCGGGGCGGGGCATCCATGAGTGCGGTGATCATCGATGACGAGGAGATCCTGTACCCCAAGGTAGCCGTCCCCGACATATTTGTCATCATGTCGCAGGAAGGGTTTGAGAAATACGGCGCCAAAGCCACCAAAGACGCCGTCATGCTTCTCGATTCCTCGCTTGTCCACTCGCGGCCCGGCTGCACATTTTACGAGATCCCGGCAACAGCCGAAGCGAAAACAACGCTTGGCCGGGACATTGTGGCAAATATCGTGATGCTCGGGGCACTTGTCGGTTATACGCACGTAGTAAGTGTTGAAGCGTTGAAAAAAGCGATCCTCGATTCCGTGCCAAAAGGGACAGAAGCGCTCAACACGAAAGCGATGGAACTCGGGATTGCACGTGCAGGAGGAGAGAAACAGCCATGAAATTACTGGAGTACGAAGCAAAACAACTCTTTGCCGACGAAGGAATCAAGGTACCACAAGGTCTTGTCGTGAGCAATCCCGATGAGATCCGGATGGACATGATCCCCGGAAAAGTCGTCGTCAAGGCACAGGTAGATGTCGGCGGCAGGGGAAAAGCCGGCGGCGTTTTAATGGCCGACCGCGACACGGTCACTGACACAGCCCGCCAGCTTCTTAATACAAAAATCAAGGGCCTGCCGGTCCCCCGGGTGCTCATCGAGGAACGTCTCGATATCCAGCACGAGTACTTTGTCAGTATCACGATGGACAGGGCAAAGAAACAGCCCGTGATCCTCTTTGCAGAGACCGGGGGAATGGACATCGAGGAGACCGCTCGCAAAAATCCGGACGCCGTCCGTTCGGTCACATTCAACCCCCTCCTCCCGGATGTTCCGGCGTTTCTTTTGCGGGAACTCTGTGGCGCTGCACCGTCAGAGATCCAGAAGACCGTCAACCGACTGTACCATGTTTTCTGCCACAAGGACGCGCTCCTTGCCGAAATAAACCCGCTCGTTACGACACCTGCCGGTGTCTATGCGGCCGATGCAAAACTGATCATCGATGACAACAGCCTCGCCCGGCAGGGCATTACCGTCAACCGGGACCTGACCGAGCGGGAGCGGGAGGCCGAGAAGCACGGCTTTTCGTTTGTGGAACTTGGCGGTACTATCGGTGTCATCGGAAACGGTGCCGGCCTGACCATGTCAACACTCGACCTCATCGAGTACTACGGCGGCAAGGCCGCAGATTTCCTTGACGTGGGCGGCGGGGCGGACAGCGAACGGGTAATGCATGCAGTGCGCCTCGTTGCAAGCGTCCCCACGGTAAAAGTCATCGTGGTCAACCTGCTCGGCGGGATTACCCGGTGCGATGAAGTGGCACGGGGAATTATTTCCGCCGGAGTCGGAGTACCGGTGATCGTAAGGATTGCCGGAACGAACGCAGATGAAGGGCGAAAACTCCTGCAGGAGAAAGGGTACGAGATGCTCGACACCATGGACCTTGTTGTGAAAAAAGCCGTGGAGGTGACCAGATGATCTACGGGGATAAGAAGACCGGCATTATCGTAACAGGCGCGACGGGCCACCAGGGAGAGTACCATATCGGTCTCATGAACGAGTACGCCCGGCAGGTCGGCGGGCGGGGTGTTGTAGCGGGAGTCACGCCAAAGAAAGG
>Ga0209098_1003575_pt1 | contig 12724 bp, 8 predicted proteins | sample AD_JPNHW1_MetaG_FD_184429 | JGI IMG/M metagenome (GOLD analysis project Ga0209098, IMG submission 184429) | Active sludge microbial communities of municipal wastewater-treating anaerobic digesters from Japan - AD_JPNHW1_MetaG (SPAdes) (version 2) | ecosystem: Engineered > Bioreactor > Anaerobic >... | reverse complement strand
CTTCACGGCCCTGTCCTTCGCGACCCTCGCCTTCCAGATAGCTACCGTCAGGCAGGGGGCCGAGGCGAACCGGCGGAGCCAGATCATGGGCGAGGCCCAGCTCGTCAAGCTCTACATCGAGACGAGCATGCCGGGCGACTGGCGGCAAAAGGACGGCTACCTCTACCGCGGCGAAGCCCGCGTGGCCTATGGCCCGGAGATGCGGCAGGCGCTCTCGCCCTACCTCTCGCCGGGGACCGAGCTGCTCTTCCTCCTGGGCCTGCCGGACAAGGAGGTCCTTTTCCGGAGCGGCCAGGGCGACCTCGTCCGCGAGATCATCGAGACGGCGGAAGGCGAACGCGCCTCGCAGAGGGCCCAGGCCAGGGAGAGGTTCCGCACGGACCGCCCCTTCGCCACGGACCTGGGCGCCGGCATCGTGGTGCGGGACCCGGGCAACGGGATCGTCGGATGGATCCTCGTCGCGGAGGACAGCCAGCGCGACAGCAAGTCCCAGACCTATATCCTGTGGACCTTCATCGTGCTGGGCAGCTTCATCTTCCTCCTCGTCGGCGGGTTCAGCGTCATCCTCCTCAGGCTCACGAAGCCCATCGACCGGATAACCGAGGAGAGCGAGGCGACCCGGGCGAGGAACCTCGAGCTCGCGAAACTCTCGGAGACCGATCCCCTCACGGGGCTCCGCAACCGCAGGGGCATGGAGGCCGCGCTCGCGGCCATGGACCGCGACGGCAAGTGGCCATCGCACGTGGCGATCCTCGACGTGGACCACTTCAAGCTCGTCAACGACAGCCGGGGGCATGACGAGGGCGATCGCATCCTCCGCGGCATAGCCTGCCTCCTCGCCTCGAGCGTGCGGAACGTCGACCTCTGCGGGCGCTGGGGCGGCGAGGAGTTCATCGTCGCCTTCCACGACCTCGGCGACGACCACGCCGCCGCCTCCGCGGAGCGCATCCGCGCTGCGGTGGCCTCCCACTCCTTCGGCACCGAGAACTCGCCCCTCGGCGTCACCGTCACCCTCGGCATCGCGGCTGTCGCCGGGGCCGGCTTCGGGGAAGCCCTGGGCCGCGCAGACAGGGCGATGTACCGGGGCAAGCGGGAGGGGAGGAACAGGGTGGTGGTGGGGTGAAATCACAGGTAATGTCCAAATCGTCTTGACCAATTGGGGAGGTCTTCTACAAAAGCATTAGTTTCTATATACCAGGCATGTACGCGAAAGGTTGTTTTTTGATATTGGAAGGCGAATCATGGAGAGCTATGTCGTTTTCGAGTATTTATATCGAGATGCTTCGAACTACAAATCATATGGAGAAATACTTTTACAAGGAAAATACAATGAAGATGAAATCACATTCCTAACATCACATTTCGAAAGCGGTATATTCTTTATACCCGAGGCTATAGATATCCCAGAGCTTAGGTCGCAGCTGTATAAATACGGTGGACCTAATAGCGATGATCATGACTATCATGAGTTTTCGAGTATTCGAGTAGCCGATACAAACGACATCGCTCAGCTAAAACCTCATGGAGCCCTAAGCGATTTCATAGCCATTGTTATAAAGGCATGTAGAAAATGGCAAAGTAAGTAAATAAGATAGCGATTCGGACCTAGATAACAGGAATGCCAATTGACTTAAGGTAAGCAAATGTCGGATCATAATACTCGCTAGCGCGTGTTGGGTCGTTAGGATCGCCTGAAGGAACCACAATCACCATCCCTTGGCGAGCACGCGTAAGTAATACGCGATAGGCATTCTTTTGATACTTTTTTCGTTCTGTTTTCTTAATATTATTCCATTTACAGCCAATGAAAGAATAGTTCGTCCATCCATTTTCCGTATAGCGAAAATCGGCATCCCAAACAACGCAAGACCAATCGAGCTCTAGACCTTGTATTTGGAATTCTGTTGCAACGTCCTCTAAATAATAACTCGAACGAATATCTTCTTTCCCATCAAGGAACCAATGTACGGGATCGACAGGGGTTCTAATATCGATGGCATGCGGTTTAAGACGCTGAGCTTGAGAAGACACAACTATTCCATATCTTTCGGTCCCTCTTGCCTTTTCTCGTAACCATTTTTTGGCACTATCAAGGTTTCGAGTCAGAACAAATGGAAAGTCCGAAGAAATATCTTTAAATGTCTTGGAGGCCCTGGCTATATCAAGATCAAGAATCTCTTTAACCAGCCTAGAAACACTTTCCGAACGATATGAACGCATTGAGACTGAAAGATGTAATGAGGGATTATAATTATACCTAACAGGCGATTCTTCCGCATATTGGGCTATCGTACTTGCAACATTATATTCAGCATCATGAAGATTAGGAGAAAGAAAGACCTCCCAATGAGGAAACGAACGGTTAATGGAGTTTATCCATTCAGCAATTCCGGCCTCACCGGTGTTTAATTCCTGTCCCCCTCCAACTAAACAAACGATTGTTGCCCAATCAGAATGACGGTCCATGCACGAAATAAGATACTCGGGTTCTGATTGCGTAAAACCGAGTAGATTTTTCTTCGTTTTCATAAAGTTAATTGTTTGCTCGGCATTCCACGCCCTTTGAGCCTCATCAAATAGGGCGATATGCTCATAGGGGGCTTTTTCGTCCTTTATATATTCGTCGCGAAAGTGATGAACATTTTGGATAAACAATGACACCCTAGATCGAGCTGCCTTTTTATCAATTGGTGTTTTTTCCTTCTTCATCCTTGCAACTTCATCTCGAGCTAACGCTTCCCTTAGCACGGATACAAGAGGACCATTACCAGAAAGGAAAACACTATTATATCCGTCCCGGCCAGCATATTTGGTTGCAGTATTTAGCCCGACAAGGGTCTTTCCTGCGCCTGGAACGCCGGTTACAAAGCAGATCGCCTTTTTCGATTTTTCATGACACTTATTAATTATTTCAAATACCGCATCCGATGTACTTGCTAGGTTCTGTGCGCCAGCGTCATTGCGAGTAATATCTAGAACAGTATGCTTGCCATATAATGCCATTGCGGCTTCAATTATCGTAGGAGTTGGTCGATAGCGACCGTCTTCCCACTGATTCGGATTAATTCTGGGCGCTTTGCACTCAGTAAGTGCCATGCTAATCATATTGGAAAGATCTGAAATGCAAACACGAAGAGGTCGAACGACTCTATCGATAGAAGAAGAAAGTTCTATCCATCCAATTGATTTTGTTGCGAGAGTAGGAACAAGCATCGGAACGATATATTGGCTATGGCTTGTTTCATGAAAATACTGCAAATCCAGCGCGTAATCAAAAACCTGATCAAGCGCTTCGCTGCGGTAATGTGTTTCGCCTACCTTAAATTCAAGGACAAATATCGCTGCATCAATAATTAATACAACATCTATACGTTTCCCCATTCTCGGGATGGAATACTCGAAAGCAATATAACCATCAAAAGCACTAAGAGCTTTTTGTAATAGCTCTATTTCTTCGATCCAAGCTCTCCTTTGGGTATCTTCAATAGAGAAGCCGCAATTCTGTACTATTTCTCCGAGGACGGAGGCGACAGGCGTCAAGCAAAATACCTTGATGGATCCAGAATAATATGCCCTTGTCATAGTATTCCTTTCGTTTTGGAAATAACCGAAAACAATTATATAATGAATAAAAAAGCAGCGCCAGTAATTGCTACCAAGCCAAAGCGAATAATTCTGTCTCGATTGCTGACGCTATCGTATCATTGTTTTATTGATACTCCCCACGACAACAGTATCATTCGGATAACAAAGTGCGCTCTCACCTCAGCGAGCATTTGTCTGCCATGAATCACCTCTTCGCCTCAACAAGGTCCTTCACCGCCTCCGTCTCGAGCCCCTCCTTCACAAAGACCGCGCAGTGGTCCATGGCCCGCGTGAGGCCGACGTAGAGGAGGTTGCGGTTCATGCGGTCCTCGGCGGCGGGCTCCCAGCTGCCGTCGACGATGTGGAGCTTGGGGATCCAGAGGAAGACGACGGGGAAGTCGAGGCCCTTGGCGGAGTGGAGGGTGCAGAGGCGGACCTTGCCGCGCTCGTCGAAATCGAAGCCGTCGTGGTGGACCTGGGAGCTCGCATAACCTGCGGCGTCGAGGCGCTCCGCGAGGGCGTCGAGGTCGTGGTTCGTCGGGGCGAGGATGGCGAGGTTTTCGGGTTCGTAGCCGAGGGTGCCGACGTAGAGGCCGACATGGGCCGCCACGAGGTCGAGGAGCTCCTCTATGTCGCGGCCCTCGAAGAGCTCGGGCTCGGGGCCTTCGCGGAAGGCCTCGGGCTGGCTCTCGGCGTCGATGGGGGAGCCCTTCGCGGCGCCCAGGGCGCGGTAGCGCTCCGCGTAGTCGTGGAGCTGGACGGTGTTGCGGAAATTGGTGTGGAGGGCTCGGGTGTGGCCGACGATGTCGATGCCCGCGCGCTCGAAGGACGTGAAGGGCTGGTAGATCGACTGGTCGCCGTCGCCCGCGAGGATGAGGCTCCTGCGCGAGGAGGCCTTGATGGCGGCGAGCATCGCGGCGGAGAGGTCCTGGGTCTCGTCGACGAAGACGTGGTCGACGTCCTGGAAGGAGGTGCCCGCGCGCGAGGCGAGGACGAGGTCGCGGGCAGCGAGGTTCTGGCTGTAGCGGCGCTTTCCGCGCCGATCCGCCTCGAGGGCCTCGACGGCGAGCCAGACGACCTCGCGCTGGCGGGCCTGGAGGGGCTTCCGCATGCCGCGCCGCGGGAAGGACTCGTCGACGTACTCCTCCTCGGTGAGGAGGTTGGCCCAGATGAAGTTGTCTGCCTCGGCCGCGAACTCCCTCGGGGCCATGAAGCCGGGGCAGAAGGGCGCGGCGTCCTCGTCCTGGAGCCTGAGCTCTACGGTGGCGCCGGGGACGAGGCGGTGGTCGACCGTGGCGCCCGGCGCGAGGCGGTGGAAGCGCTCGGTGAGGAAGGAGAGGGCCGTCTGGATGCGGTCGCCCGCGTCGAGGTCGAGGAGGCGGGCGAGGTAGCGGTCGTACTTCGTGAGGGCCCGCGTGTAGGTGAGGAGGGCGATGGAGCCCGAGAGCTCCTCGAGGCCGAGCTCGGCCTGGTCGCCCTGGCCCTTGGCCTTGCGGATGGCCTCGAGGAGGACGAGGGTCTTGCCGGTGCCGGCGGCGCCCTTCACGAGGAAGTCCGTGTCGAGGCGGATCTGGCGGAGGACGGCCTTCTGCTCGGGCGTGAGGCGGATGATGGTCCTCTCGTAGTCGGAGCGGGTGCGCGTGTAGGTCGTCGCCTGGAGGAGGGCCTCGCGGTAAGCCCGCGCCTCGCCCTCCTTCGCGGCCCTCTCCTCGGCCTCGCGGAGGCTCGCGGCGAGGCTGTCGCGTTCGGACGTAAGCCTCCGGACCTCGTCCTTGAACTTGTTCCGCTCGTCGCGGAGGCCGTCGACCTTGCCGTCCTTGGCCGCGGCGAGGCGCGTGAGCTCCTCGATGCGGCGCTCCCGGACGAGGAGCTCCCCGCGGTAGTGCCGGGCCTCGCGCTCGGCCCTGTCTAGCTCGGCGATGCGCTCGTGGAGGCCCGAGCCCGACGCGCCGATGGCGCCGAGGGCCCGGCGGATGGCCTCGAGCTCCTCGCGGAGGGCGCCTGCCGGCCTGCGCTCGTCCCAGGCGAGGAGGTAGCGCTCGAGCCTCGCGAGCTCCTGGGGGCAGTCGATGCCTGAGACCTGGCAGAAGCGCCTCAAGTGCTGGGTGGCCTCGCGGGCGCGGGTGACGTCCATGGCGGCGAAGTTGTGCCGCACGGCGTTCGTGGGCTCATGGGCGTTCCTGAGGAGGCCGAGGACGGCGAGCGAGGGGTGGGGCCCGCCGAGCTTCCTCCGGCAATACTCGTTGTAGCGGTCGATGAGGGCGGAGAACCAGTCGGGATCCCCGGGCCCGAGCGTTATCCGCTCCCGTATCACGCCCTCGACGAAGGAGTGGACGGCGAGGACGAAGACGCCGGGATCGGTGGCCTGGAGGGAGGCGAGGCGGTCGAGCCGCTCGGCGTGGGCTGTCTCGTAGCGAAGGGAAGGGCCGGAAGCAAGAGGCATGTCGATGGACCTCGGTATCAGGGTATGCCGCCATTCTAGCCTTGCGGGACGCGGCGCGGAATACCCAAAACATGGGATAGACCGAGGCGAGCCTCCGTAGTATGTTTTGCCAGCCTGTCGCCCTGGGCGGGGGCAGGCGCGAGGCGCGGGGGCCCCAGGGTCATCCGGCAAAAGGGGGCAAGATGGACAAGAGGAAGAAGCTCTGGCTCAGGGTCAGGTGGTTCGTGCTGGCCGCGGCGGCGGTGGCCTTCGTGTTCTTCGTGCTCGAGAAAAGCTGGGACATCACGCAGAGCAGGTGGGACCTCACGAGGAAGGCCGGCCTCTACCGCTTCATAGAGAAGCAGGTTCCGCGGGGCACGGCCAAGGCCTTTCGGGCGGACTTCCCCGCAGGAGCCCTCGCGTGGCTCGAGGGCCGCGGCATCGACGGCTCGGCCCTCGCCAAGGGCGACCTCGTCGTTTTCGGGGCCTGGGGCGACTTCATGGCCGCCGGGACGGACGACCGACTCGTCCTCGGCGCCCTGCGGCGGGCCTTCCCTTCCGAGCTCCGCACCCTCGATTCGGTGTCGCATGACTTCAACGCGCAGGAGCCCTGGTCCTCGCTCTTCGCGAGCGGCGACGGCATCCTCGTCTTCCTCGACCTCGAGTCGGCCGGTCCCGCCGACTCGGTGCACGCCCTCGTCCACCTCCTCTCGTACCGGAACACCCCCCGCGTGATCCTCGACCGGGTCGACGCCACGCGGGCGGTCTCCTACAGCGACGAGGCCCAGCGCGAGTACGAGTTCCTCGTCGAGGCGGCGGCCCGCTTCTATGGCGACCTCAGGGCCGCGGCCGGCGCGAGCGGCGCAGGTGGCGCAGGCGGCGCAGGCGGCGCAGGCGCGGACCTCGCGCGGTATGCGGCCTATGTCGCCGCGACCTACGAAGGCGCCATCCCTCCTTCCGAGGACGATCTCCCCTACGCCGAGGCCGCCCTCTTCTCCCTCGGGCTCGCGAAGGAGCGAGGCCTCTCCGGAGCCTCCGCAGCCTTCGCTTCCTTCGTGAACGGGAAGTACGGCGAGCTCGATGGTCCCGCCTCGCCCCTCGGCGCGAGCCTTACTGGCCTGCTCTCGCGCTATGTCGGGGTTTCCGAGGTGCCGAGGATAGGTCACGCGGTCATGTCGGCGCCCGGCAGCATCGGCGCGCCGAGCGGCGGCGGCGGGAACTAGGCAGGCAGGCGGCGGGACCGCGAGCCTCGGGGCCCCGGGGCAGCCGGCCGCTGGATCCGGGCCAGGCCGCCGTGGCGCCGGGCCGCGCGCCGCCGCCCGGCGCCACCCCATTGACAAGGGGGCGACGCCGGCCTGATAGTTAGCCCGCTAATGGTTAGGAGGCTAACTATCAAGGTCCCGGCGCCGGAAGGCGACTTCCACAGGCTCTTCGCCAAGGTCTTCAGGCTCCACGGCAAGACGGTCTTTGGCCGGCTCGCGCCACAGGGGATCACGCCGGGCCAGCCCCGCCTCCTCCACTACCTCCTCTCGCACGACGGCTCGAGCCAGCGGGACATCTCCGCGGACAACGACCTCGAGCCCGCGACGGTGTCCAACATCCTCTCGGTGATGGAGAAGGCCGGCCTCGTGCGCCGCGGGAACGACCCGGACGACCGCCGCGTCGCGCGGATCTACCTCACGGCCAAAGGCAGGAAGGCCCACGAAAGGGCCGAGGCGGCCTTCCGCGAGGTCGAGAGTTCCTGCTTTGCCGGCTTCAGCGCGGCGGAAAAGGCAGACTTCATGGGCTACCTCGAGCGGATCTACGAGAGGCTCAAGGCCGAAGGCGGGTCTGCCGGATGATCAGGCTCGTCCTCCGCTACCTCAAGGGCCCGGCGCGCGCCTTCGCCATAGCCGCCCCCTTCATGATGCTCATCGAGGTCTTCATGGACCTCCAGCAGCCCACCTTCATGGCCCGGATCATCGACGTGGGCGTGGCCAACCGGGACCTCCGCTATGTCCTCTCCACGGGCCTCGCGATGGTCCTCATGGCGGCCGCGGGCTTCGCCGGAGGCGCCCTCTGCTCCCTCTTCGCCGCCCGGGCCGCGGTCTCCGCGGGCGGCGGGATCCGCGAGGGCCTCTTCCGCAAGGTCCAGTCCCTCTCCTGCGCCGATGTCGACGGCTTCAGGACCTCCTCCCTCGTGACGCGTTGCACGAACGACGTCATGCAGGTCCAGGGCATGGTGATGATGCTCCTCCGAGGCATGGTGCGCACTCCCCTCCTCCTCGTGGGCAGCGTGGTCATGGCCTTCCTCCTCAGCCCTTCCCTGTCGACGGTGTTCTGGCTCGCCCTGCCCTTTGTCCTCGGCTGCATGGCCCTCGTCATGTGGAAGTCCGCCTCCCTCTTCTCGGGGGCCCAGGCGGGCCTCGACAGGGTGAACACGATCATGCGCGAGAACCTCCTCGGCATCCGCGTGGTCAAGGCCTTCTCCCTCGAGTCCCTCCAGGAGGGCCGCTTCGGGGCCTCCAACCGGGAGCTCACGGAGGCGAACATCAGGGCCCAGGACGCCACCTTCCTCCTCATGCCGGCCGTCATGCTGGCGATGAACGCCTGCATCGTGGCGGTGCTCTGGTTCGGCGGCGGCATGGTGAAGGCGGGCGGCCTCGAGATCGGCAAGATCATGGCCTTCATCAACTACCTCGTCCAGATCACCAACTCGACGATCATGGCAGCCAACCTCGTCATCAACCTCTCGAGGGCCATGGCCTCCTCGGCCCGCATCAACGAGGTCCTCGACCGGGATCCCTCGCTGCCCGCGCCCGCGAAGGCCCGGGTCCCTTCCGGCTTCGACATCGAATTCCGAGACGTGACCTTCGCCTATTCCGGCTCCCGGGAGTCCGCGTTGCGCGACATCAGTTTCCGCCTCGGGGAGGGCGGGAGCCTCGGGATCATCGGGGCCACGGGCTCGGGGAAGACGAGCCTCGCCTCCCTCCTCCCCCGCCTCTACGACGCGGGCTCGGGCCAGGTCCTCGTGGGCGGCGTGGACGTCCGCGACTGGGACCTCGCGGCCCTGCGCCGGAGGGTGGCCCTCGTGACGCAGGAGAGCCTCCTCTTCTCGGGCACGGTCGAGTCGAACCTGCGCTACGGCAGGGAGGACGCTAGCCCAGGAGAACTCGAGGGCGCCCTTGCGGACGCCCAGGCCAGGGACTTCGTGGACGCCCTGCCCGGAGGCAGGGAGGCGCCGGTGGAACAGCGGGGGCGGAACTTCTCGGGCGGCCAGAGACAGCGGCTCTCGATAGCCCGGGCCCTCGTCCATGACGCGAGGATCCTCGTCCTCGACGACTCCACGAGCGCCGTGGACCTCGGGACCGAGGCGAGGCTCCGGGCCGCCCTCGCGGAGCGCGAGCGCGGCAGGACCGTGGTGGTCATCGCGCAACGCGTCTCCGCCCTCATGGGCTGCGACCGGATCCTCGTCCTCGACTTCGGGCGCATGAGCGCCCTGGGCAGCCACGGCGAGCTCCTGCGCTCGAGCGCGATCTACCGGAGCATCGTGGCCTCCCAGCTCGGGGAGGAGGCGGTGGCCCATGCCTGAAGCCCCGCGCCCGAGCTTCGGGGGAAGGCCCCTGGGCGACCCCCACGCGCACTATTTCAGGGAGAAGGCCAGGCTCTCCAACCCCCGGGGCACGACGAGACGCATCGCCTCCTACCTCGGCCACCGGAAGCCCGCCCTCGCCCTCGTCTTCCTCTGCGCCTTCGCCGCCACCATGGTCTCCATCCTCGGCACCCGCCTCAACGGCTACACCCTGGACCGCTTCATCAGGACCGGGGACCTTGCCGGCCTCCTCGCGATCTGCCTCGTCCTCCTCGGGATGTATGCACTCGGGGCCCTCGCCACCTACGCCCAGAACCGGTTCATGGTCAGGGTCGCGCAACGCAGCTCCGCCGACCTGAGGCGGGACCTCTTCGCCTCCCTGCAGCGGCTGCCGCTCGCGTACTTCGACACGCACAGTTCGGGCGACCTCATGAGCCGCCTCACGAACGACGTTGACAATATCAACCTGATGCTGGCCCAGGGCGTCGTGCAGCTCTTCGCGGGAGCGGTCACCATCGTGGGCATGCTCGCCGCCATGCTTCTCCTCTCGCCCCTCCTCACCCTCATCGGGGTGGCCCTCGTGCCCCTCATGGTGCTCGGGCCGCGCTTCCTCGCGCGGAAGACCCAGCCCTCCTTCGCGGCCCAGCAGCGCGAGCTCGGCAACCTCAACGGCTTCATCGAGGAGGCCATCTCGGGCCAGAAGACCCTGGCCCTCTTTGGCCAGGAGCGCAAGGCCGCAGAGGACTTCGCGGAGATCAACGCCCGCTACGTGAGGAGCTCGGGCCGCGCCCAGGGCCTCTCGGGCATCATGGGACCGATCAACAACTCGGTCAACAACCTCACCTACATGGTGATCAGCGTCTGCGGCGCCCTCCTCGTGATCAGGGGCGGCGGCATGACGGTCGGCGTCGTCTTCTCCTTCCTCCTCTACATGCGGGGCTTCACGCGCCCCATCAACGACATCCTCACCCTCTGGAGCTCGGTCCAGTCGGCCCTCGCGGGGGCCGAGCGCGTCTTCGAGGTGATGGACACGCAGCCCGAGGCCGACGCCCCGGAGGCTCGCGAGCTCAGGTGGACGGCCGGGGACATCGCCATCGAGGACGTGGTCTTCGCCTACGAGCCGGGCAAGCCGGTGCTGAAGGGCATGAGCATCCACGCCGAGCCCGGCATGACCGTCGCCATCGTCGGGCCCACGGGAGCGGGCAAGACGACGATCATGAACCTCCTCCCCAGGTTCTACGACTTCGAGTCGGGTTCCATCCGCATCGACGGCGAGGACATACGCGGCCTCACCGCGAGGAGCCTCAGGGCCCGCATCTCGATCGTCCTCCAGGACCCCTTCCTCTTCTCGGCCTCGGTCCGGGAGAACATCCGCTACGGCCGCCTTTCCGCGGGCGACGCGGAGATCGAGGAGGCGGCGAGGAAGGCGAGGGCCCACGAGTTCATCATGCAGCTGCCCGAGGGCTACGAGACCGTGCTCGCCGACAACGGCGGCAACCTCTCGCAGGGCCAGCGCCAGCTCCTCTCCATCGCGCGGGCCATCGTCGCGGACTCGTCGGTCCTCGTCCTGGACGAGGCCACCTCCTCGGTGGACACACGCACCGAGGTCCTCATCCAGGCCGCCCTCCTCGAGCTCATGAAGGGCAAGACCTGCTTCGTGATCGCGCATCGCCTCTCGACGATCAGGAAGGCGGACCGGATCGTGGTCGTCGACTCAGGGCTGGTCGTGGAGAGCGGGACCCACGAGTCGCTCATGGCGGGCGGCGGCTTCTACGCGGGACTCTACAACAGCCAGTTCACGAGCGGCATGCCGCTCTAGCGGGGTAGCGCCGGCCCGATGCCGGCCCCGCCCCGGCCGCGGGCCCAGTTCGCGGGCGACCGGAGCATCAGAAACCAACAGCGGAGGGAATATGGCATCAAAGAAGGTCCTCGAGGGCAAGGTCGCGGTGGTCACGGGGGCGTCGCGGGGCCTGGGCCTCGCCATCGCCAAGGCCCTCGCGGAATCGGGAGCCGCGGTCTGCATCGGCTCGAGGAGCGCGGAGGCGACGGCAAGGGCGGTGGCCAGCCTCGTGGCGGGCGGAGCCAGGGCCGTGGGAAGGGCCTGCGACGTCTCGGACCCTGAGGCGGTCGAGGCCCTTGCTGACCTGGCCGAGTCCAGCCTGGGGCCCATCGACTTCTGGGTCAACAACGCGGGCCTCTCGGCCCCCTATGGCCCCACCGCCCACCTGCCGATCGGGGCGCTGCGCGCCGTCGTCGATACGAACATCGCGGGAACGATGAACGGTTCCGTCGTGGCCCTGCGGCGCTTCCTCCCCCGGGCCGGGGGCAAGCTCGTGAACCTCCTCGGCCGCGGCGACGACGGGGCCATCCCCCTCCAGAACCTCTACAGCTCGAGCAAGGTGTGGGTCCGCAACTTCACGCGGGCCCTCGCGAAGGAGTACGCGGGGAGCGGCGTCGGCATCTTCGCCTTCAACCCCGGCCTCGTGCTGACGGACATGCTTTCGAGGATCGAGGCCGTCCGCGGCCATGAGGGGAAGCTCCGTCCCCTCGCCGTCGTGAAGGCCCTCTGGGGCAGCCCCGCGGAGGTCCCGGCAGCGAGGGTCGTCGCCCTCCTCTCCCCGCGCACTGACGGCAGGACCGGACTTGTGGACAGGGTCCTCTCGCCCGGCTTCATGCTCCGCGGCGCCCTGTCCGCGCTGTGGCGGATGGCCAGGGGTCGTGGGCTGGGCGAGGAAGAGCTCGAAATAACCGTCGTGGAGCCTCCCGAGGGGCTCTAGGGACCTCGGGGATGCGAGGACTGTCCCCGCAGAGCTAAGGTAGGGGGGGCAGGGCTCGAGGGATAGACGCCTGCGGCTGGCTTTCCTCCGGATCCGGCTGGCTTCGCGACCACTGAACCGCCCCCCCTACTTCCCCGCCGGTCTTCTCCCGCCTTTGGAAGAAGGAGGGCCCGGGGGGAAGGAACCTTTCGCAATCTTGAAAGGTTCCGTCCCCCCGGACAAATAAAAAGGCTCTGGATTGCTCCAGAGCCTTTTGCTAGGCCTCATCAGCATTTAAGCTGATTCATGTAGAACTTGTTGCCTTACGGAAGCCTATAGCAGGGGCAGGACTCGAACCTGCGACCTCCGGGTTATGAGCCCGACGAGCTG
>Ga0209098_1003568_pt1 | contig 12755 bp, 13 predicted proteins | sample AD_JPNHW1_MetaG_FD_184429 | JGI IMG/M metagenome (GOLD analysis project Ga0209098, IMG submission 184429) | Active sludge microbial communities of municipal wastewater-treating anaerobic digesters from Japan - AD_JPNHW1_MetaG (SPAdes) (version 2) | ecosystem: Engineered > Bioreactor > Anaerobic... | reverse complement strand
CATGGGCGCGAACATGAGCCAGGCCATCAAGGCCTTCCGCGAGGCCGAGAGCTACAACGGTCCGTCCATCATCATCGCCTACAGCCACTGCGCGATGCACGGCATCGACATGATGAAGGGCATGAACGAGCAGAAGACCTCCGTGGAAGCGGGCATCTGGCCGCTCTACCGCTACGACCCCAGGCTCAAGGCCGAGGGCAAGAACCCCTTCCAGCTCGACTCCAAGGAGCCCGACACCTCCAAGATCGAGCAGTTCATGTACTCTGAGGTGCGGTTCAAGACCCTCCGCGACTCCAACCCGGCGCGCGCCGCCGACCTCCTCGCCCGCGAGAAGGCCCTCGTCGAGCGCAGGTGGAAGGAGTACCGCTACATCGCGGACAGGCCGTTCTAGCGTTCCGCGGCTCGTGTGGCGAAAAAGGCATTCGCGCCTTTTCGCCGCTCGATGAAGAAAATCGAGAGAGGGCGTCCTTCGGGGCGCCCTCTTTTTATCGGCCGTCCGGGAATGTCCGTCCGGGGCTGCATGGACATGGGGCTTCTGGTATCATCGCCTTTACGGAGGTCGACATGAAGGTCATCGCGGTGAACGGCAGCCCCCAGGCCCAGGGCAACACGGGCCGGGCCCTCGAGCTCCTCGGCGGGGTCCTCGGGGGACAGGGCATCGGGCTCGAGGTCATCCAGGTGGGGGACAGGGCTGTCCGCGGCTGCATCGGCTGCGGCGAGTGTGGCAAGCGGAAGGACGGGACCTGCGTCTTCGGCGATGACATCGTCAACGAAGCCATGGCGAAGCTGCGCGGCGCCGATGGCATCGTCCTCGCCTCGCCCGTCCACTACTCGGGCGTGGCGGGAACGATGAAGGCCTTCCTCGACCGGGCCTTCTACGTCGCGGGCTCGAGCGGAGGGCTCTTCCGGCACAAGGTCGGCGCCGCCCTCGTGGCGGTGCGACGCTCCGGCGGTTCCTCGGCCCTCGACTGCCTCTACCACTACCTCACCTACTCCGAGATGCTCGTCGCCACCTCCAACTACTGGAACATCGTCCATGGCGCCCGCCCCGGCGAGATCGACCAGGATGCCGAGGGCTTGCAGATCGTCGAGGTCCTCGGCGCCAACTTGGCCTGGCTCCTCAGGATGCGCGAGGCGGCCGCGGCCGCGGGCCTCCCCGAGCCGCCGCGACAGAAGAAGGTGATGACGAACTTCGTAAGGTGAGGACGACGACGCGGCCTTGGCGGCCTCGCTGCCGACCATGGTCCGCAGCGCCGTGGAGTAAGAGAACCACGGCCTCTTCGTCCTCCCGGGCGAACTTGGCTGGGGAATGAGCGCCAGCGCCAAGAGGGACCGGGCCCTCACCTTCGGTTACAACCGCGGAGATCAGCGTCGGAAACTCCAAGGTCCCCGGAAAGACCTTACGTCGACGGAAAGTCTGCATTATAATCCTCATCAGGGTCCGTTATCGGTCCTCATGGAGGTCCTTATGGCGATCCTCTCGGCCGCCAACATCCTTCCCCTTGCCGCCTTCAAGGCGAGGGCTTCGGAAGTTCTCAATACCATGAAGAGCGATGGCAGGCCCGTCGTCATCACCCAGAACGGCGCAGCCGCGGCCGTCCTCGTCCCGCCCGAGGAGTACGACCGTCTCGTGGAGAAGGCGGAGTTCCTCCGCGCCGTCGAAAGCGGCCTGGCGGATGCGAATGCGGGGCGGCTGAGAGAGCACGCCGACCTCGCTGCCGAGCTTGCAGCGCGTTACAAGACTCCATGACCACGATCAGATGGACCTCGCAGGCATCGAGCGATCTCGTGGAAATCGGCGACTACATCGCGCGACGCGATCCGGGGGCGGCGGCCCGTTTCGTCGGCGAACTCATGGACAGCGTCCTCGTCCTGATGGAACATCCCCGGGCCGGCCGCCTCGTGCCCGAGATCGGGGACGAAGCCGTCCGTGAGCTCATCCACGGTAATTACCGGATCGTCTACCGCTTGGCCGGCGATGAGGTCCAGGTCCTCACCGTCTTCGAAGGACACATGCTCCTGAGAAAGGGCCAGATTGAATAGCTTGAGCGCAGCAGGCGCTGAGTCAAGACCGGCCCGCTCCTCGTCGAGAAGGGCATGCCGCGGAACGCATCCGGTACTACAACCTCTTCGGCGTCAAGGTCGGCAAGAAGCCGGCCTTGATGTGCTACGAGCATGCTAAGTCATCATGGACCTCGCATTTGACGAGGGCCCGCGCGGGCACTAGCCTTTTACCTTGTCCGTCGCCTTAATCCGCGACGGCCTGGAAGGGAGGTGTCATGGACCTCGGACTTGCGGGAAAGCGCGCGCTTATCACGGGAGCCTCGAGCGGCCTCGGCTTCGCGACCGCGGAGCTCCTCGCGGCCGAGGGAGCGCGGGTCGTCATCAACGCCAGGGACGAAATAAGGCTCAAGGCGGCTGCCGCGCGCATCGGCGCCACAGGCCTTGCAGGAGACCTCGGTCAGGCCGACGCCGCGGGACGCCTCGTGGCCGAAGCGGTGGCCAAGCTCGGAGGCATAGACCTCCTCCTCTGCAACGCGGGCGGGCCGCCTCCCGGTCCCTTCGAATCCTTCGACGATGCGGCCTGGGGCAAGGCGGTCGACCTCGCCTTCATGAGCGCTGTGCGCCTCATCCGCGCGGCCCTGCCCCACCTGCGCAGGTCGGATGCGGCGAGCGTCCTCACCGTCACCTCGATCTCGGTCAAGCAGCCCATACCCAACCTCGTGCTGTCGAACGCGGTCAGGGCGGCTACGGTGGGCCTCACCAAGTCCCTTGCCCTGGAGCTCGGGAGCGAGGGCATCCGCTTCAACTCCATCCTGCCCGGCTGGACGGCCACGGACCGCGCCACGAAGCTCCTCACCGCCTCCGCGGCGGCCAAGGGCACGACCTACGAAGCCGAGGCGGCCGAGAAAGCGAGGGACTGTCCCCTCGGGCGACTCGCGCGACCTGAGGAGTTCGCCCGGGTGGCCGTCTTCCTCCTCTCGCCCGCCGCCTCCTTCGTGACTGGATCGATGGTGGCCGTCGACGGCGGATCCTACAAAGGCACCTTCTAGCCACGCCGGCCGGCCCTGCGGTCAGATCGACATGCTGAAGACCACGCCGAGGAGTCCGACGAAATAGGCCCCGCTCGTGAGCCGGGCAAGGGCCTTGCTTTTCGGATAGCCGAATTTCCGCAGGACGAGGAAACAGTCCGAGACCAGGAAGAGGACGAGGCCGCCGCCGAAACAGAGGACTTTCGCAGCCGGGACCGAGGCCCTGCCCGCGTTGACCGCGAGGGCGAGGCCGAGGCTGGCGTGGAGGGTCACGGTCGCGAAGTAGAGGAGCATGGGCAGCCTTGTCGCCGCAATGTCCGTCCTGTGCCGTCCCGACACGACGAATACGCTCCCCCACAACACGACGGCGAGGGGCAGGAACCACCAGACCGCGCCGAAGGGGATGCCGGCGTCGTCCAGGAAGGCGAGACCGTAGACGAGGAAGCAGAGGTTCGAGCAGAGGAAGAAGTCGCCGCCCCGGTTGAGGTCCCAGAGGAGGAAGACGTCGCCTAGCCAGGCGAGGAAGACCGCCACGAGCAGCACGAGGTGGTAGCTCCTGAAGGCGTAGTGCAGGACGAAGGCCGCCACCGCGTAGGACAGGAAGAGGGTCGAGAGAAGGATCTTGTTGACGGCCCGCGCACGGAAGTTCTCCGAAGTCTCGGTGAAGAAGTACGAGCAGAGCGATGTTGCGTACACGGCGATGAAGGCGGTTTTTGCGATTTCCACGTTGTTGCTCCAGGCCCCGCCGCCCTTCCGGGGCGAATTCCGCTCCTCGGGATTCGCGCAACGCGAATCCATGACAGGCCGCACCGACGCGGACAAGGGGGATCCTGCAGCGATTTTAGCCATGGGAAGGACAGTTTCAACGGGTTTTCGCGACAGGGCCGCCGGGGGCGATCGTCGCGTCGGCGATGGTTTTGCGTATTCGAGGCGCTTCGGGTATAGTGGAGGGGCGGCGGAGGTAAAAACATGGAGACCATCCTTCTCGTCGAAGACGACGCCATCATCGCCCTGGCCGAGAAAAACACCCTCGAAAGCTTCGGCTACGGAGTCGCCCTCGCCAGGTCGGGCGAGGCGGCCATCGAGGCGGTCCTCCGTTCCGGCATGCCCGTCGACCTCATCCTCATGGACATCGACCTGGGACGAGGGATCGACGGCACCGAGGCCGCCCGAAGAATACTTGCAGATCGCAATATTCCAATCGTCTTCCTCACCGCGCATGCCGAACGCGAACAGGTCCTCAAGGTGCGGGGACTCACGCGCTACGGTTACGTAATCAAGAACTCGGGAGACTTCGTACTCCAGTCCTCCATCGAGATGGCCTTCGAGCTCTTCCGGGCCCACGAGGACCTGCGGAACCAGGAGGCGAGGCTCTCGACCCTCCTCAACACGATACCCGATCTCGTCTGGCTCAAGGATACCGAGGGCGTCTATCTCGCCTGCAATCCCGCCTTCGAGAGCTTCTTCGGCGCGAGCGAGAAGGAGATCGTGGGCCGGACCGACGCCCATTTCATCAACGCGGAGCTGGCCGAATTCTTCAGGCGCAAGGATCTTGAAGCCGTGGCCAAGGGAGGACCGAATGCCAACGAGGAATGGATCACCTTTGCCTCGGACGGGCATCGCGCCTATCTCGAGACCATCAAGACGCCGATGCTCGACGGTTCCGGCAGGCTCCTTGGCGTCCTCGGCATAGGGCGGGACATCACCGAACGCTCGCGGATGGAGGAGGCGCTCAAGGAGAGCGAGCGGACGGTCAGGCGCAAGCTCGAGGCCCTCATCGAACCCGAGGCCGACCTCGGGGAGCTCGGCCTGGCGGACATCGTCGACCTCGAGGTCCTCCAGGCCATGCTCGACGACTTCGTGAGGCTCACGGGCATGGCGGTCGCCGTGCTCGACATGAGGGGCAAGGTGCTGGTGGCCGCAGGCTGGCATGATGTCTGCACGAAATTCCACCGGGCCAATCCGGAAAGCGCGGCCTGCTGCACGGAAAGCGACCTCTATCTCTCCGCGCATGTCAGGGAAGGCGAGTACCTCGAATACCGCTGCAAGAACGGCCTCTGGGACATCGGCACGCCGCTCTACATCGGTCATAACCATGTAGGGAACATCTACGCGGGCCAGTACTTTTACGAGGACGACGCGATCGACGAAACCTTTTTCGAGGCTCAGGCCGGCCGTTACGGCTACGATCGCGATGCTTACCTCGCCGCGGTCAGGGCCGTGCCGCGCGTGAGGCGCGATTCGGTCAGGATGCTCATGGCCTTCCTCGTGCGCCTCACGGAATTCGTGTCCCGCCTCAGCTTCAGCAACCTTTCGCTGGCGCGGGCCGTGACGGAGCGCAAGCGGGCGGAAGGCCTCCTTTCAAGGGCCGTCGACGAGAAGGAGGCCCTCTTCAAGGAGCTCCAGCACCGCGTGAAGAACAGCCTCGACCTCGTTTCGAGCCTCCTCTCGCTCAACATGGCCGACCTCGAAGGAGGTCCCCGCAGGGTCTTCATGGAGGCGGTGGACAGGATCCGGTCGGTCGGGATCATCTATGACAAGTTGAGCGAATCATCGGGCATCAGCAAGGTCAGGCTGGCAAGCTACCTCTCCGACCTGGTCGACCTCCTCCGGGCGACCTATGTGGCGGAGAGCGGATGCATCGCCTTCACGACGGATATAGGAGACCTCGAATGCGGGCTCAAGCGGGCGGTGTCGCTCGGCCTCGTCCTCAATGAGCTCCTCACGAACGCGATCAAGTACGCCTACCGGCCAGGCTCGGGCTCGAGGATAACGGTATCCTTTGCCAAGGCGGCCGCCGCTCCGGCTGACGGCGCAGGCAACGCGGATGGAATGCGCAGTACGGGGAGCGAGAGCGGCCAGGTCGGTGACGACATGATCGAGCTCAGGATCTGCGACAACGGACCGGGCCTGCCTGCCGGCTTCGATCCTGCAGCGTCGAAGAGCCTTGGACTCCGGATCACAAGCCTCCTCGTGGACGAACTCGGGGGAGAGCTCAGGCTGGAGAAGCCGGGAGACGGCCGGGGCTTGGCTGCCATTGTTCGCCTTGGTCGGAGCCTTTGGGCGGAATAGCTGCAACCGGCAAGGATGCCGGCGCGTCTATCGGTATTTTATCCTCTTGCCCGCTTGGCAATCCGGAGAGATAATTCCTCAGGCCTCCCCGGCTGCGCGCCGCTCTGACCGCCCCGCGCTACGTCTCGACATCATCGGCTGGTGACCATGTTCACGAAGAAACGAAACGACGGTACCTACATCGTCGACCTTCCCCATTTCACGAGGATGCTTCCCTACGTGATGCCTTCGCGCACCGAGTCGGCCATCTACTTCGAGCAGGACTTCGACATCACCAAGACCCTCGAGTACGTCCGCGCCGCCAACGCGGGCTGCGAACCCGGCCAGAAGAAGCTCACCATGTTCCAGGTCTTCCTCTGCGCAACGGTCAGGACCATGGCTCTCCGGCCCAAGCTCAACCGCTTCATCGCGGGCTTGCGCTACTACCAGCGGAACAGGATCGTCTTCAACTTCGTGGCAAAGAAGGAGCTCACGGACGGCGGGCAGGAGGTCAACGTGACCATGTCCTTCTCGCCCTTCGAGACCCTTTCGACCCTGCCTCCCAAAGTACAGGACTACGTCATGCGGGTAAAGAAAGGCGAGGCCACGGACACCGACGACCTCAACGCCCTCCTCGCGCGCCTCCCGCGCTGGGTGAACCGCATCGTTTTCTGGACGCTCATGAAGCTCGATTACCATAACGCCCTGCCCTTCTCCTTCACGAAGGGCCTGCCCTTCTTTTCGAGCGTCTTCTTCACGAACGTGGGCTCGGTGGGCATCGATGCGCCCTTCCACCACAACTTCGAATTCGGCACCTGCGGACTCTTTGTCGCCATCGGCAAGATCCGCAGGGAGCACGTCACCATGGCCGATGGCAAAGTCGAGGAACGCGAACGGGTCAAGGTCACCTTCACGTACGACGACCGCATCGCCGACGGCATCTACTGCGGCCACGCCATAGATCTCGTCCGCTCCTTCGTGGAGGACCCCGTTCTCCTCGAGACGCCGCCCGAGCTCAGCCCCGCCCAGCTTGCGGAGCTCGCCCTCATGGAGGGCTTCTGACATGTACGAGACAAGACCCTGGCTAGCCCACAACGGCGCAGTCCCCGCGAACCTCGAGTATCCGGATTCCTCGATCTTCGGCCTCCTCGAGTCCGACCTGAGAAAGCATCCGCATCTCCCGGCCCTCGTCTTCATGGGGAAGACTACAACGAAGGCCCGCCTCCTCGAGCGCATAACGCTCATGAGCCGCGCCTTCGCGGCCCGGGGCATGAAGGCCGGCGACCGCGTCATCATCTGCCTGCCCAACATGCCGCAGGCCGTGGTCGCCTTCTACGCCCTCTCGCGCCTTGGCGCGATACCCGCCCCCATCCATCCCCTCTCGACCACGCCGGAGATCGAGACCTACGCACGCATCACGGGGGCGCGCTGGGCCATCACCCTCGACGGCTTCTTCCCGCGCTTCGCCCCGGTCATGGCGGGAAAGGCCATTGAAAAGGCCATCATCTGCTCCATCGGCGGAGAGGCGGGCTTCCCGGCCTCGGTGGGCTACGCCCTCGGCCCCGGCCGCAAGATAGCTCCCGTTCCTTACGACGAGGGGATACTCTCCTGGTCGGCCCTCGAGCGGGAGGACCGCGCGTTGCCCGAACTCGCGTTGCCCGATCCCCTCCGCGGCGGCGACGGGGCCCTCGTCCTCTTCTCGGGCGGCAGCACGGGAGAGCCCAAGGGGATCCTCCTCTCCAACCTCAACTGCAACGCCCTGGCCCTCCAGACCAAGGCGGCAGGCGGCCCCATCGAGCCCGGCGACATCATGCTGTCCATCCTGCCCATGTTCCACGGCTTCGGCCTCGCCGTCGGCATCCACGCCGTACTCGTCTCGGGCGGCACCTGCGTCCTCGTGCCGCGCTTCAAGGCCAAGGCCCTCGCGCCGATGGTCCGCAAATACCGGCCCTCCTTCATGGCGGGCGTGCCCACCCTCTACGACGCCCTCGCGGCCGACGGACAATTCCGCCGCACGCCACTGGCCTCCTTCAAGGGACTCTTCTGCGGGGGCGACTCCCTCCCGCCCGAGATCAAGTACCGCTTCGAGGAGGTACTGAGGCGCAACGGCGGCAAGGCAGTACTCCGCGAGGGCTACGGCATGACGGAATCCGTCACCGCCAACATGCTCATGCCCGCTGCCGAATACCGAGAGCGCTCCATCGGCGTGCCCTACCCCGACATGCTGGCCAAGGTGGTACGGATGGGCACTACCGAGGAGTGCGGTCCCATGGAAGAGGGCGAGATCTGCGTCGCAGGCCCCACCGTCATGCTGGGTTACCTCGGCGACGGGGCCGCGACGGCGGAGGTCCTCAGGGTCCACCCCGACGGCCGCACCTGGCTCCACTCGGGCGACATCGGCTGCATGGACGCAGACGGCTTCTTCTATTTCAGGCAACGCGCCAAGCGCGTCATCAAGACCTCGGGCATAGCCGTCTATCCCTCGCAGGTCGAGGACGTCCTCAACAAGCATCCCGCGGTCAGGCTCTCCTGCGTCATCGGCGTGCCGCACCCGACGCAGGTCGAGGTGCCCAAGGGTTTCGTCACCCTCAACGAAGGCTATGCGGCCACGGGCGAGCTCGAGAAGGAGCTCATCGACCATTGCCGCAAGGCCCTCCTCTCCTACTCCTGCCCGCGGAAGATCGAGTTCATCCCCGAGATGCCGATGACCCGGGTGGGCAAGGTGGCCTTCCGCGTCCTCCAGGAGAAAGAAGAAGCTCAGGCGGGAAGGCAGGACGAATCGATGCGTTAGGCGGCACAGCTCGAGGCCCGCGGAAGCCTGCGGCGGCCTACGGCCCCCCCGTACCGGGCGCCTCGGACGGCGCGCCGGCGGCCGCCGGCAGGCAAGGTGGCTTGCGGCCGCGGCGCGGAGGCCGTCCCGTCGCGGCGGCCACGGGGCAGGCAGCGCCCGGCCCCGCTAGCCGCCCCGCGCCCGGCCGGTCTAGAATGGCCCTCCCCGGCGATCCTGCCCGGTGAAGGCCCGCGCCCGAAGGCGCACACGGAGAAGGAGGCCCCATGACGGTTCTCTGGACATTCGAAAACCAGGAGAAGCTCAAGCGCTTCGCAGAGGTCCTCGCATCGAACGATATCGCCTACGAGATCGGCAGCGAGAAGCTCCCCAACAGCCTCGTGACCCTCTCCGTGGACGAGGCGGACTACGCTGACGCGAAACGCCTCCTCATGAAGCACCGCAAGCGCCGGACGAGCGCGGACTTCCACTAGGGGCAGGACATGGAGATCCGCAGCTGGAGGAAGGAGGACCTGCCCGGGATCGCGGCCCTCCTCGGGAAGGAGTTCGCATGACCTTCATGGGCGGGACCTACGTGGTCCGCTTCGCCGCTGCCGGGGAGCGCGACGGTTTCGTGTCGAGGTTCGGCGCCTGTCCGCTCTGGCCCTGCGTAGCACCCCTGCGTGACTCAAACGATGTCCTCATCCTGGCGCGGGAGGTACAGGAGCAGGAGCATGGCTCCTTCGAGGAGGGGAACAATACCCTCGAGCGGAACCCGGAGCTCCTCGGCGCTACGGAGGTCCGCTTCCGCCGCGACGACGGCCTCCTCCGCCTCATCGCGGACATCGAGCCGCGCTATGGCGCCTGCGATCACAATCCCTGCGGCTCCGACTGCGCGGGCTGCCCGACCTTCGGAAAGCCCTGCCGCGGCTGCGTGGCCAACTCGCAATACTTTCCGGCCATCTGCGACGGGAGCTGAGCCGCAGCTTCCGATGCAGGCGGCCGGCCCGTGCGCCGCGATGTGCGGCGCCGGCCCACGCGCCGCGATGTGCGGCGCACGGCGCACGGCGCGCGGCTACCGGACGCCGCCGCGGCCTCGGCTCAGGCCGCGCACAAAAACGACCGCGGCTGCGGTAGCCGCGCCGCAGCAGCCGCGCCCGGGCCCCTTCGCCGTTCACGGCAGCCGCGCCCGGGACCGGTCGCCGCTCGCGGCAGGCGGCCCGCCGCGGCCGGCCCGCGCGCCGCGATGTGCGGCGCACGGCGCATGGCTACCGGACGCCGCCGCGGCCTCGGCTCAGGCCGCGCACCAAAACGGCCGCGGCTGCGGCAGCCGACGCCCGGCGCCGCTGCCTCTTCAGGCCGCGACCGCTAGCCTCTTCGTCCCGGCGAGGCTCTCCTTGAGTCCCGCGGCGAGGAGTCGGGTGCAGGCCAGGATGAGGAGCCAGCCCGCGAAAGGCGCGATGACGAGCCAGGGCGCGGTGTACATGGAATCGAGGTAGTTCCCGAGGAGACCGAGCCATTCGGACCTGGCCGAGGTCTCGATGATGGGACTGAAACTGCGGACCGTGCCTCCTATGAAGAGCTTCACGATACCGAGCTTGCCGACCATCGCGGCGACCGACAGGGCCTGGACGGGAATGGCCTCGATGAAGTCGGCTGCGATGAAGGGCAGGACGTGGTAGCGCAGGATCCACCTGCGGCTCGCTCCGGCTGCCCGCACGGCCTCGACGAAGGGCTGCTCGAGGATGAGGGCTGTCCTCGAGGCGAAGGACGCGGTCACGGGCGCAATCTCCACGAAGATGAGGACGGCCGCCTGGAAGGCGAAGAGCCCGAAGGAAGGCAGGGTCGAGTTGATCGTCACCGGGTAGAGGATGAAGGCGGCGATGAGGAAGGAGGGTATGGCCGAGAGCGGCGAGAAGCCGGCCCGCTTGGCCTTCCGCCCCGATCCTCCTGAGCTGCCCATGACGAGGCCCGCCCCGAGGCCTATGACGCAGCGGAAGGCTCCGGTCACGAAGACGATGGCCAGGGTCCAGGGAAGGCCGTGCAGCATCTCGCTTGCGAGGTCGCGACCCCAGCCGTCGCTTCCCAGGACGAAATTGGCGCCGGGTGCCTCCGGCGCCATGACGACGACCTTCTTGCCGTCCACCATGTTCTCGGTGACGGACTTCGTGTAGCCCTGCTCGTGCGGCGCGATGCGTCCGGAAAAGAACGAGAGCCCGAACAGCGCGAGAAAGATGGCGAGGCCTGCGGCAAGACGCTTATTCATGGGTGAGGACCTTCCGCGCGATGAAAAGCGCGAGCCTGAGGACGAGGTAGGTTGCGGCGCAGCAGAGGACGAGGCTGATGAGCGCCAGCACCGAAGGGTTGTACTGGAAGATGCTGCCGGGCAGCCAGACCCGCTCGCCGGCGAAGGCGGAATCGAAGAGGAACTTCGCAAGGCCGGGGATGAGGAAGGTCCTCTCGGTGATGAAGAGGCTGCCCTGCATGAAGGCGATGATGAGGGGCAGCTCCGCATCCAGGCGGGGCAGGACCACGGCGCCGAGGTGCCGCCAGGCTATGCTCCGCTCGGGCACGCCGCGCCCCCTCGCGGCGATGATGAAGGCCTCGCCCTCCGCGCTGCGCGAGGCCTGGCTCGCGGCGCGATAGGAGAAGAAGAAGGGGAAGATGGCCATGCAGAAGACCGGCAGGATGGCTAGCCGGTCCCCCGCGGCCGCGACGTGGAGGTGGAGGCCGCAGGCCTTGATCGCCCAGCCCACCGCCCCCTGGAGAAAAAGGATGATGAGGAAGTCCGGCGTGCCGAGGAGGAAATTCGAGAAACGGTCGAAGAGGCCCTTCTTCCCCCGCCGCAACGCAATGCCCGCGAAGGCCCCGAGACCGAGGCCCAGGGCGCCGGGCACGGCCGTGTAGAGGAAGGAGCAGCGCGCATATCGCAGGCCGATCTTCCGGAAGTCCCAGCGCGTGCTCCCGAATTTGAGGAAGAAGGAGGAGCCATCGCCGAGGCCGGCCACGAACTTCGCCGCCGACGTCACCATGACCGCGGGCTTGAACTCCATGGCCCGCTCCTCGCTGTTGAGCATGAGGGGGAAGCCCGCCACGAGGAAGATGACGAGGAGACAGCCTGCGCTGCTCGCCACGATCCTCGCCAGCTTCCTTCCCGTACCGGACAGAAAAGCGGTGGCTCCCGTCCCCGGTCTTGTATGCTGCATTCCTGACTCCGTACTCCGCGAGGCGGTGCAAGGTTATACGACGCGATCAGGAATATTTCCCGACCCTTCCCGAGTATATACCAGTCCACGCGAATGCGGAAGGAAAAACACCCTTCCGGGCGAGGGACGCCTCGCGGGAAAAGGCTGCCTTCCCCGCATTGCCGGCCCAACCGGCATGACCCTGGCGCCCCGCGACGCGGAAGGCGCTTCCACAGGCCGCAATGTTCTTACTATCTATGAGCATCTCGTACGGCTCCTGGCGGCCTCAGGCGGCTGCGCCGCATCCGCCGCCCGCGCCGCGGCGGCCACGCGAGAAACTTTCTTTGCCAATTGTGAAAAACGCGTTTATGATTTCCTCTTGTCACGCACGCACAGCGGGACAAAAAGGAGAGAGCATGGATACCCCCGACTATGTCAGGCACGAACGCCTCAAGGAGTGGGTCGTCGAGATCGCGGAGCTCTGCAAGCCCGACCGCATCCACTGGTGCGACGGCTCCGAGGAGGAAAACCGCGCCATCTGCGACGAGCTCGTGAAGTCAGGCACCTTCATCCCCCTCAACCCGGAGAAGCGCCCGAACAGCTTCCTCTGCCGCTCCGACCCCGGCGACGTCGCCCGCGTCGAGGACCGCACCTTCATCTGCAGCCGCCGCAAGGTGGAAGCGGGTCCCACGAACAACTGGAAGGACCCCAAGGAGATGC
>Ga0209098_1003563_pt1 | contig 12762 bp, 8 predicted proteins | sample AD_JPNHW1_MetaG_FD_184429 | JGI IMG/M metagenome (GOLD analysis project Ga0209098, IMG submission 184429) | Active sludge microbial communities of municipal wastewater-treating anaerobic digesters from Japan - AD_JPNHW1_MetaG (SPAdes) (version 2) | ecosystem: Engineered > Bioreactor > Anaerobic >... | reverse complement strand
GGAGCTCCTCGCCTATCTTGCGGGCAACGCGGACTTCCTGTGCAGGGAGCTGGCCTCGCGCTTCCCCTCGCTTTCCATGCAGGCGCCGGAAGGCACCTTCCTCGCCTGGGTCGATGCCCGGGGCCTCGGCCTCAAGGGCGACCTCCACGAGGTCCTGGCCCGCAAGGCCGGCATCTGGCTCGATGACGGTAGCAAGTTCGGGAAGGGCGGCGAGGGCTGGCTGAGGCTCAACTTCGGCTGTCCCCGCGCCAGCCTCGAGCTCGCCCTGGACCGCCTCGAAAAGGCGATGCCCTCGATAGTGGCGCGCTGACTGAGGCGCGCGCAGGCCCGGGGCCGCGCCCGGCCGGCCGCGCGGCCGCCGGGAGCCGCGGGGAGCTCAGTCCCCGAGGCCCTCTACCGGTACGGTGCGCGACTCAAGGATGAAGCCGCCCGACGCGGGCTGGGCGCTCGCCTGGCCGGCTCCCGCATCGGCTTCCACGCCGGCGGCGGCGCCGGAAGCGCCGCCGGGCCCCGTCGCCGAGCTCCCGCCCGGGGCGGTCTCGAGGCTGAAGGCCAGGGGCTGGAGGGCGACGAGGGGAAGGGCTGCGCTCGTGACCCGGCCGCGCCTGAGCAGGAAGGCCGCCTGGGTCTTGAGGGCATCGAGTGGCCGGAGGCGCTCCACCAGGTTGCGACGGGGATGGAAGTCCACGATGAGGCTGCCCGAGGAGTCGGCGAGGCCGGCGAGGCGGTAGAAATGGCGCCGGCCTGCCATCGTCGAGGGACCGAGGAGGTCGAGCCGGTCGACCACGAGGGCCGCCGCGTCGCCCTCGAACTCGAGGTGCTGGGCCACGGGCAGGCCATCCCTCCCGTGGACCATGAACTCGGCGAGCCAGTTGCCGTCCGATACGGAAAGCGGAAGGAGGCGGGCGAGCTCGACCGGGCCGGCGAAGGGCACGTAGCCGCGCGTCGAATCCCAGACGAAGCCGCACAACGCGAGCAATGCCGCGAGGAAGGCGGCACCGCCGGAACGGGGGAAACGGCCCACGACCAGGCCGCAGGCCGCGAGGGCGAGCGACCAGGCGAGGACGGGCCAGGCAAAGGCTTCCGCCTTGTCGGGGAAGACGAGGAAGGCGGCTCCCGCGAGGATGGCGAGCGAGGCCCAGACGACGATGGCGGCCGGGAAGCCCCGGGCGGCCTTCCTGCGGGCGGCTGCGGCCTCGAGGAGGCCCTTCCCCTCGCCCTGCCTGCGCGCGCGGATGCGGGCGCGGACATGGCCCCGCAGCCTCTTCACGAGGCGCGCGAGGACCATGCCGGCGACGAGGCCGAGGAAGAAGGCGGCGAGCCCCCCCCAGAACCAGGGGCTCGAGACGAGGCCCCGGAAAACGAGGGAGGCCGCCTGGCTAGAAGCCATAGATCCTCGAATACTTGTCGTTGAGGTAATTCACGAAATGCTTCGCGTCGAGGGCCGAGCCCGTGGCCCGCTCGATGAGCTCGCCGGGGATCCAGGTGGAAGCGGGCTTGTGGATCTTCTCGCGCAGCCACTCGCGGATGGGAGAGACATCGCCGCGGCGGAGGCTCGTGTCCACGTCGGGAAGGGTCTCCCGCATGCGGTCCCAGAGCTGGGCGGCGTAGAGGTTGCCGAGGGCATAGCTCGGGAAGTAGCCGTAGAGGCCGCAGGACCAGTGCACGTCCTGCAGGCAGCCCTCGGCGTCGTTCTTCGGGACCACGCCGAGGAGGTCCTTCATCTTCGCATTCCAGGCCGCGGGCAGGTCCTTCACGGCGAGGCGGCCGGAGATGAGGTCGCTCTCGAGCTCGAAACGCAGGATGACATGGAGGCTGTAGGTGACCTCGTCGGCCTCGGTCCTGATGAGGGAGGGCTCGACCTTGTTGATCGCCCTGACGAAGGAGTCGAGGGGGACGCCCTCGAGGACGGTCCCGGACAGGGATGAAAGGCGCGCGTAGTTGGGCTCCCAGAAGGCCGCGGAGCGGCCCACGATGTTCTCCCAGAGCCGCGACTGCGACTCGTGGACGGCCATGGAGGCCGCCTCGGAGAGTTTCGTGCGCCTGAAGGCCGCCGAGGGCTCGAGGCCGAGTTCGTACAACGCGTGACCGGACTCGTGGATGGTGCTGAACATGCTCGAGGCGAGGTTGCCCTTGAGGTACCGCGTGGTGATGCGCACGTCGTCCGATCCGAGGGTGTTCGTGAAGGGGTGGGCCGTCGTGTCGAGGCGGCCGCGCTCCTTGTCGAAGCCGACCACGTCCATGAGCCACTGGCTCACCTCGGCCTGCCTCGCTTCGGGGCAGTCGCGGTAGAGGAAGGAATCGTCCACCTGGGGCCGCGAGCGGATCTTCCCGAGGAGGGCGACGAGCTCCCCACGGAGGGACTTGAAGACCTCCGCGATGCCCGCTTCCGTGGAACCGGGCTCGTAGAGATCGAGGAGGACATCATAGGCCGGCTTGTCGGGAGCGAGGCAGGCCGCCTTGCGGCGCTGGAGGTCGAGGAGCTTCTCGAGGAAGGGGGCGAAGGCCTCGAAGTCGTCGTTGGTCCTCGCGTCCACCCATGAGGACTGGCCGAGGGCCGTGGTGCGGGCGAGCTCGGTGACGAGGTCGGCGGGGAGCTTCGTGGCCTGGTCGTAGGCCCTGCGGAGGGCGCGGAGATAGGCCCTCTCCTCGGGGCTGAGGCCGCTGTCGCCGAGGGGGTTTTCCGGCGTGGAGCCGAGGGCCGAGAGCAGGCTGCCGATCTCGGGATTCACGAGCTTTTCGTGGGCCAGCCCCTCGAGGAGGGCGAGCTGCTCGGCCCTCTCCTCCACGGCCTTGGGAGGCATATAGGTTTCCTGGTCCCAGCTCAACGTCGATTCGATATGGCTCACGAGGACGTGTTCGCGGTCGATCTCGACAAGCCGGGAAATTTCCTTGCGCATGAAGACTCCTTTTCTCTGCTGGCCTGGCCGGCCCGGTCGCCACGATGTCCGGGCGCACGGAGCGGCCTTGAGGCCTCGGGCCCGCCTGCGATCCGTCATGACCAGGCCGGCGGGCCGGGCCCATCCTAGCATCATGGGAGGAGACCCGCAAGGCGAGGCGCCGCGGTACGCAAGGGCCCTCGTCTTGCCCGCCCTCCTTCGGGGCGCTATAGTCGAGGTCCACATGTACCTCCGCGAGCTAAACCAGTCCGTGACCGTACTCCGCGGCGCGGGGCCCCAGGTGGAGTCGAGGCTGGCCCGCCTCGGCATCTACTCGGTGGCCGACCTCCTCCTCCACTATCCCCGCGACTACGATGACCGCTCGGTCTTCGTTTCCCTCGCGGATTCCGTCAAGGCAGGCCGCGCCCATGCGGTGGTCGAGGTCCTCTCGCACGAATGGTTCGGCTACGGCCGCATGAGGACCCTCAAGATCCTCGTCAGGGACGAGGGACAGGGATCGGCCATCGCGGCCCTCCTTTGCTTCAACCGGCCCTTCCTGGAGCAGGTCCTCCCGGTCGGCGCCCGCGCCGTCGTCACCGGCAGGTTCCAGTTCCGCCGCGGAGAGCTCCAGTCCTCCTCCTTCGAGGCCGAGGTGCTGGCGGGCGGGGCCGCCTCGCCCCAGGGCCTCATCCCGCTCTACGCGGCCACCGAAGGCCTCCAGCAAGGCTCCCTCCGCAAGCTCATGCGGCAGGCCATGCGCGACTTCGGCTCCCATGTCGAGGACGAGGTACCGGCCGCGATCATCTCGCGGAGGGGCATGGCCCACAAGCGCGGGGCCCTTGCCGAGCTCCACGAGCCGACCTCGGCCGCGGCCCTGGCGCAGGCGCGAGAGAGCCTCATCTACGAGGAGCTCTTCTACTTCCAGGTGGCGGTGGCGAGGCGCGCTTTCTCGCGGAAGCGCGACACCATAACGCGCCACCCCTCCAAGGGGCTCCTGCGCGGCCGGCTCCTCGAGCGCCTTCCCTTCAGCCTCACGCCCGACCAGGAGAAGGCCGCCGCCGAGATAGTGGCCGACATGGCCAGGCCCCACCCCATGGGCCGCCTCCTCCAGGGAGACGTGGGCTCGGGCAAGACCCTTGTCGCCTTCCTGGCCTGCCTCGAGGCCATCGAGTCGGGCGGCCAGGCGGCCATGATGGCGCCGACCGAGCTTCTCGCGCGCCAGCACGCGCAGACGGCGGCCCGCCTCCTCGAGCCACTCGGCGTGCGGCTCGCCTTCCTCTCGGGCAACGTCGAGGACGCGGCCCGCCCTCCCCTCCTCGCTGCCCTCAAGGCCGGCGAGGTGGACCTCGTCCTTGGCACCCATGCCCTCTTCTCGGACGAGGTCGAGTACCGCGACCTCCGCCTCGCGGTCGTGGACGAGCAGCACCGCTTCGGCGTGCTGCAGCGCCTGGCCTTGGGCCGCAAGGGCCACCTCCCCGACCTCCTCATGATGACCGCCACGCCCATCCCCCGCACCCTCGCGCTCACGGTCTTCGGCGACCTCTCGGTCTCGACCATCAGGACCATGCCCCCGGGTCGCAAGCCCATAGAGACCCACCTTGCCCGGGCGGGCAACGAGGCCAAGGTCTACGACTACGTCAGGCGCCTCCTCGAGGCGGGCAGGCAGGCCTATTTCGTCTATCCCCTCATCTCGGGCGGGACGGCGGCCTCGGCGCGCGCAGAGCTCAAGAACGCCGAGGAGATGTACGAGCGCCTGGCGCGGGAGGTCTATCCGGGCCACAAGGTGGGCCTCATCCATTCGAGGCTGAAGGAAGACGAGAAGCGGGAGACGATGGAGGCCTTCTCGGAGGGCAGGATCGGCATCCTCGTGGCCACGAGCGTCGTGGAGGTGGGCGTCGACGTGCCCAACGCGGCCGCCATGGTCGTGGAGCACGCCGAGCGCTTCGGCCTCGCCGCCCTCCACCAGCTCCGGGGCCGCGTTGGCCGCGGACAGGAGCAATCCTATTGCTTCCTCGTCTATGCCGAGCCCCTCACCGAGGACGGCAAGGCCAGGCTCAAGGCGATGCTGGGCACGACCGACGGCTTCGAGCTTGCGGAGGAAGACCTGCGCATACGGGGCCCGGGGGAGCTCGCGGGCACGGCCCAGTCGGGGGCGCTGCGCCTCGCGATAGCCGATCCCGCGAGGGACGTGGCCATTCTCGAGGAGGCGCGGCGGGACGCCTTCGCCATCGTGGAGGCCGATCCCGGCTTCCTCGAGGCGGACAACGCGGTGATCCGCGAGGTCCTCGTCCGGGCCAGCCCCTTCGGCGAGGCCCCGGCCGGAAGGGGTTGAAGCCGCAGGTCGGGGCCGACCGGGACGACCGCGCCTGACGGCGGCCTGCGGAGACGGCCGGCGGGCCTCCGGACATGCAAAACCGTCCGGCCGCGTCGAAGGCTGGCGGCCGAACGGTTCGCGGCAAGGACTGCCGGCGCTGGGGCTACTTCCTGCGGGCCGTCTTGGCCTTTCCGCCCTTCTTCGCGGCGGCCCTGGGCGCAGGTTTCCGGGCCTTGACGGCCGCCTTCCTGGGAGCGGCTGCCTTCCTGGCCGGCGCCTTCCGGGTTGCGGCGGGCATCGCCTTGGCGCGGCGCTTGGCGGCGTCGAAGCTCTCCTCCACCGCATCGGCACCGCGGCTCAGCACCGACTCGGCGCAGAGGAGGTAGTCCACCACCTTGGACCGCGAGGCGCGCGGACCGAGAAGGTCCTCGACCTTGCGGCACTTCCGGCGCATGTACTGGATCGACGGGATGCTCGAGCCGAAATGCTCGGCAAGCTGCCAGTCCTTGCGCAGGTAGCGGCCTTCCTTGTCCTTCCCGTTGAGGGAGAGGAACTCCTCGACGCGCTCACGCGACCAGGGGATGCTGCGGCCCCCGGAGTAGTTGTGCGCTTCGAGTCTACGCCTCGTGCGTTCCACGGAGCCTTCCATCTTCTTCTTGCGCCAGTAGGGATGGCGGTTCCGCGCATAGAGGATGTCCTCGCGGGCATAACCCGTCCGTTCCATCCACTGCTTGGCCAGCCGGGCCTTTGCCGCGGGATTGAGCCGCGACCTGAGAGAGGCCTCGATGTACTCGTCCGGTGTCCGGGAATCGAGTATCGCGTTTTCTGCCTTGGTCATGCCTCTATGGTAATGGATACTCCGCGTCAATGCAAATTCCATGTAAAAAAGTTTTTACATTCCGGCAGGCGGACCTGTCCGGCCACCGTCATGGCGCATAACGCGACCGATGGAGCTTCCGGGAGCGCCCAACCCGCCTCCCGGGCCGGCGACGGGTCGGCGGTGAACCGGAGCAGGCCCGCGTCAGGGGCCGGAAAAGGCGTCCCGGAACGCGGAGCCTCCCGCACCTTGCGCGCGCCAGCCGGAAAGGCCCGCTCCCGCCATGGGGCGCGGGCCCTGGCAGGCGGCTCAGGCCTTGAGCCTCTCCTCGAGGTCGGCGAGCTCCCGCTCGAGCTCGGGCGGAAGGTCGGGAGCGAAGCCCTTGTAGTGCTGCCTGATCGACTCGACCTCGGCGAGCCACTCGTCCTTCTTCACCGCGAGGAGGGCCTCGAGGCTACCCGAGGGAAGCGAAAGGCCCGAGAGGTCGAGGTCGGAGGGCCGAGGCACGAAGCCGATGGGCGTCTCGGCGGCGCCCGCCCTGCCCTCGCAGCGCTCGAAGACCCACTTGAGGACGCGGGAGTTGTCGCCGTAGCCGGGCCAGAGGTAGCGGCCATCGCTTCCCTTGCGGAACCAGTTTACATAGAAGACCCTGGGGAGGTCGGCGCCCTTGCGGTCGCCGAAGCCGATCCAGTGCGCGAAGTAGCGCCCCATGTTGTAGCCGCAGAAGGGCAGCATGGCGAAGGGGTCGCGGCGGAGCTTGCCGGTCTGGCCGGCAGCGGCGGCAGTCGTCTCGCTCGAGACGATGGAGCCCATGAAGACGCCATGCTTCCAGGACTTCGCCTCATGCACGAGGGGGAGTACGGTCGCACGCCGGCCGCCGAAGAGGATGGCCGATATCGGCACTCCCTCGGCGCTCTCCCAGGCGGGGTCGATGACGGGGCACTGGCGGGCGGGAGCCGTGAAGCGCGCGTTCGGATGGGCCGCGGGCTCGCCGCGGGCGGGATCGTAGACGCGGCCGCGCCAGTCCTTCGTCCCGGCGGGCGGCGCCGAGGAGAGGCCCTCCCACCAGACGTCGCCCTCGGGCGTAAGGGCGCAGTTCGTGAAGACCGAGTTGGCGGAGCAGGCCGCGAGGGCGTTGGGGTTGGAGACCGCGCTCGTGCCGGGGGCCACGCCGAAGAAGCCCGCCTCGGGGTTCATGGCGTAGAGACGGCCGTCCTTGCCCATGCGCATCCAGGCTATGTCGTCGCCCAGGCACTCGACCTTCCAGCCGGGGAGGGTCGGCACGAGCATGGCGAGGTTGGTCTTGCCGCATGCCGAGGGGAAGGCCGCGGCGACATAGCGCTTGCGGCCCTCGGGACTGGTGATGCCAAGGATGAGCATGTGCTCAGCGAGCCAGCCCTCGTCGCGGGCGATGACGCTCGCTATCCTGAGCGCGAAGCACTTCTTGCCGAGGAGGGCGTTGCCGCCGTAGCCCGAGCCGTAGGACCAGATCGTCCGCTCTTCGGGGAAGTGGACGATGTACTTGCGGTCGGGATCGCAGGGCCAGGCTACGTCCCTGGCTCCGGGGGCGAGGGGGCTGCCCACGGAATGGAGGCAGCGCACGAACTCGCCGTTGCTGCCGAGGGTCTTGAGGACGGGAGCGCCCACCCTCGCCATGATGGCCATGTTGGCCGCGACGTAGGCGGAATCCGTGATCTCCACGCCGATCTTCGAGTTGTCGCCACCCACCGCGCCCATCGAGTAGGGAATGACATACATGGTACGGCCGCGCATCGAGCCCTTGAAGAGGCCGGTCAGGGTCTTCTTCATTTCGGCGGGATCGGCCCAGTTGTTGGTCGGGCCCGAGTCCTCGCGCCGTTTCGAGCAGATGAAGGTCCTGTCCTCGACGCGGGCCACGTCGCCCGGGTCGGAGAGCGCATAATACGAGCCCGGCTTCAGGGCCGGATTGAGCCGGGTGAAGGTGCCCGAGCGCAGGAGTTCGTCGCAGATGCCCTCGTATTCCTTGTGCGAGCCATCGCAGACATGGATCGAGGCCGGCGAGCAGAGCCCTGCGACCTCGTCGATCCAGGCTCCGAGCCGCGGATGCACGATGTCCTTTCCTGTCATGAGATCTCCTTTTTGTCCCGTCGGGCGCGACGCGCCCTTCGGTACTTCCACCTTTACATGCCGATTTCGGCATTGGCAAGGAAATAGACCTCATGTAGGGCTTGGGGACGATTGCTTTTTGCTCATTAGTTGGAAGGCCGTTTTATTTATCAAAACGCAAGCGAATTTTATCTCTATTTTCTCCAACCTTGATGGAGATTAATTTTCCAATGGAAAGTAATTTGCATGCCGCCCTAGACCCTAAGCCAGGCGGAAGCGATGAAGGTTTTCTTCTTCTTGTCGCCGAGGAGACGGAAGCCCTCCGGCTTCCGTTTCGAAAGGCGCGTGAGCTCGGTGGGCGGACAGTGGACGATGAGGGCTCCACCCTTCTTGAGTAGTCGCGAGGCCTCGGTCCAAAGCGGCCCCATCCAGTCGTACTCGGGCACGATGTCGGGGTTCCAGGCGATGAGGTCGAAGCTGGCCGCAGGGAGCTCGTCGAGGACGAGGGAGCTCAGGGCGAGGTAGGCCGGGCCGGCTCCGGGCTGCACTGCGAGGTTGGCGCCGGTAGCGGCGAGAGAGAGGAGGTCCCGGGAGGCAGCGACGATGCGCTCGGGAGAGAGGCGCTTGGCCGCCCAGATGGCGAGATGCCCGAGGCCGGGCCCGACGATGAGGACATCGCGGACGAGGCTGCCGGGAAGGGCCCGCAGAGCCAGCTCGGCAGCCGCCACGTTCCCGTAGCCTACCGTGTCGAACTCGGGCAGGCCCCAGATGCCTGCCGCCTGGTACTCGAGGCCTGCCAGCTTGAAACGGCCGCGGGACCTCAGGTAGAGGCCGAGGTCGAGACCCGAGAAATCGAAGGCACGGGCCTGCATCTCCTCGGGCCAGGGATGGACCATTGCGGCAGCGGCCTCGGGCGACTCCGCCCGGGACGCGGCCGACGGGGCCGGGGCCTGGCTCGAGGCCGCAGGGCTGACCGCCAAAACCGCGCCTTCGCAGAGGGCGCAGACAAAGACGTGGTGGTTCGCCCCCCTCTCCTCCCCCGCGATCGAGAAGCCCGCTTTGGCAATCCAGCCGCGGGCCGCGTCCATGAGGGGATTGACGATGACCACGGCGAGCCGGCCGCCGGGCGAAAGGAGGGAAGGAGCTCCGAGGAAGAAGGCCTCCAGCACAGGGCCGCCCGCCTTGGCCGGAATGTTCGTGAGGATGTAGTCGTAGCTGCCCGAGGGATGGCCTTCAGGGAGGAGGCCAGGCGCCCGAACGGAGAGGAGTCCGGGGTAGACCTCGAGATTCTTCACCTTGTTCCGTTTCCTGTTGCGTTCGGTGAAAGCGCAGGCGAGGAGGTCCCTGTCCCTCGCCTCGACCTGGCAGTCCGGGAGAGCCGCGGCCATGGCCAGGCCGATGACGCCGACGCCCGAGCCTGCATCGAGGATGCGCCTCGCCCCGAGGAGGACCTCGTCCCGGCCGACAGCCTTGAGGAGGAGGCGGGTTCCTGCGTCCACATCAAAGGAAGAGAAGAGGGCATGGGAGAGGTCGAGGTTGAGTTCGGCACCGCGGAACTTGAAGGGGACGGTCTTGTTGACGAGGGCAGCGAGGTCGGTCATGGCCATATTGTAGCTGAAGGCGGAGGGCTGCAGAAGGGAGTGGAAGACGAAAAAAGGCCGCCCCATGTCAGGACGGCCTTTGATGCTTCGCGATGATCCGGATCGTTTCGGGCCGGGTCTCCCCTGCGGTCAGGCCTGTGCCGTCTCGGCCGTGGACGAGGAAGTCTCCTTCTCGGCCGCAATGGCGCTGATCTCCTCGGCATTGAAGATCCTGTCGATGTCCAGGATGATGATGAAGAGATCGTCCCTCTTGCCCACTCCCTTGATGTACTCCGCGGCAAGGCGGGTCCCGAAGCGCGGGGCCGGCTCCACTGCCTTGTCGTCGATCTCGACGACCTCATGGACCGCATCGGCGAGGGCTCCGACGACGACCGTGCCGTCAAGGCTGTCCACCTCCATCACGATGATGCTGGTATCCTTGGTGATGGGCGTTTCAGGAAGGCCGAACTTCAGCCTGAGGTCGATGACCGGCACTCCCGCTCCCCGGAGGTTGATGATGCCCTTCATGAATTCCGCAGTGCGGGGCAGCTTGGTTATTTTGGTATGCTCCAGGACTTCCCGAACCTTGGCCACTCCTATGGCGTACTGCTCGTTGTCGAGGGTGAAGGTGAGGTACTGGTTCGCGTTAGAAGCTTCCATGAAAAGCCCTCCTATCAGATGAGTCTAGAACCTTGGGGGAAATTCGTCAAATGGTCGGGGCACGGCCGGCGTCCCCGTCCCCGTCCCCGGCGGCGCTGTCGCCCATCGCGAGTCGCGCGTTCCGCCTGAAGGCGGCCGGTTTCATCCAGCCGAGGCCGAGGGCCGTACCCGATAGCTTCGCGCGTATCTCCGCATCGGAAGCCCGGGCGAGCCACTCCGCGGGCAGGCCGGGACCGAGAAGGCCGCGCCCCGTCCTCGCGAAGGGATCGGTGTGGAAGTGGGGGCAGGCCTCGAGGCAGGTGTCGCAGCCGTAAAGCCTCTGTCCCCAGCGGGCCGCGATGGCCGGCGGCAGCTCGCCCTCGATGGCGCTCCAGTGCTGGAGGCAGAGCTCCCTCGAGAAGCCGGGCCCCTCGGCCTTCATGGACAAGGCGCCCGTAGGACAGGCCTCGATGCAGGCCCTGCAGCTTCCGCAGGCCGAGCCGAAGGCCGGAAGGGACTCAGGCTGGAACGCCGCCAATTCGTGCTCTGGAATGGCAAAGGGCAGGAGGAGGACTCCGAGCACTGCACCAGGCCCTACGGGCCGGGTGGCACCAGGCCCTACCGGCCGGGCGGCGCTGTCAGGGGTGGCTTCGGCACCGCTGCGGCCGGCCGTCCCGGGCCCGCCGGGGCGGCGGACGATGAGAAGGCAGTTGCGACCCTGGACGCCGAGGCCTGCCCTGAGGGCCATGGGCCGCTCGGGGAGGCGGGAATTGGCGAGGCAGCGCCACTCCGACGGTCCTCCGGCCTCGATGCCAGCCTCGGTGAGATCGGCCCGGACGAGGGCGGCGAGGCCAGAAAGCCGGGCGATGAGCTCCTTGTACCAGTCTGCCCTGGCAAAGCGGGCGATACGCGCTATCGGAAGGCTTCCAGCAGCTTCGCGCCCGGCAGCCCTTTCCCCGGCCCGGGCATGCGCCCAGGCCTCGGCCCAGGCTGGCATATCCGCGGGGCCCTCGGAATACGCGAGGGCTGCGACGAGGGCGCTCCGTGCCGGGACGAGGCCGTACCTCGCCCTGATATCCTCCGGAAGCGAAGCCGTTGCGGAGCGAAGCCCCTCCTCGCCCAGGAAGGCCCAGTCGCTGGGTCTGGAACACGAGGGATCGGCAAGATGTTGCAGTAAAAAGGAAAAGGCGGCATGAGCCGCCTTCCCGTCGTCGAGCCGGACCATGGAGGAGGAGGCCTCAGAAGGAGGCCAGCTGGGCTCCTTCCTTGCGTGCCCGCTCGATCTTCTGCATCTTGTGGTAGTACTCGACCTGCTTCTCGATCTCCGTGACATCGAGGACCACGATCTTGTTGTCCGTGACGCGGAACTTGGAATTCTCGAGGAGCTTGTGGATGACGAGGTTGCCCTCTCCCGCGGAGAGGCCGACGAGGCCGATGAGCTCCTTGGGGCCAATGTCGAAACCGTAGGTAGCGCCGGCCTTGAGGGGGATGCGGTTCTTCTCGAGCTGCATGAAGAGGGTGTCGTACATGCGCCCGAGAGGGTCGGAGATAAGGGTATTGGCGAGCTGCTTGCCGATGAACCAGATACGCTCGGAGAGGAGGGTCGTCAGCCTCGTGACGATCTGGGGCTGGGTCTTGACCATGCGCTCGAAGTTGGCCTTGTTGACCGCGAGGAGGTAGGCGTCCTCGAAGGCCACGGCGCTCGCGGATCGGGGCTTGTTCTCGAGTATGGCCATCTCGCCGAAGATATCTCCCGGCTTGAGGACGGCAAGGAGGACCTCGCTGTTCTCGACGATCTTCGTGATCTTCACCGAGCCCTTCTGGATGATGTAGAGCTCGGAACCCGGCATGCCCTCGGAGAAGATCATCGTGTCCTTGGGATAGAAACGGTTGAACTCTTCCTTGGAGCCGTCGAGGTAGACGGCCTTGGCGTAGGGCTTGATCTTGCCGAGGCGGTCGCTGGCCACGGGGACATGCTGGCCGTTCGGGCAGAACTTCAGGTACTGGTAGTAGGCGTAGTAGGCCTGGTTGTACTGGCTCTGGCGGGCGTAGTACTCGGCGACCCTGAAGAGATGCGAGGGATCGGCCTCCGCCGTGTTCTTGAGGGTTATGCGGGTGAGGGCCTCGTCGAGGTAGCGCATCCTCTTGGAGAAGGCCATGATGATCTTCATGGCGACGGGAGTGTTCTTCTCGATGAGGAGGCCGAACTGCTCGCGCTGGACGGAGATGAGGGTACAGTCCGTCACGGCCTGGGCGGTCTCGATGTGGGAATGACTCGACATCGTCGCTACGACGCCGAAGAAATCGCCGGGCCCGAGAACGTTGCCGCCCTCTTCCTCGACGACCTCCACTTCCTTCGAAATCCGCACCTTGCCGGAGCGGATAATGTAGAAGCGGTCGGCGTTCTGCTTACCCTCGACGATGATGTACGAGTCTTTCTTGAAGTTG
>Ga0209098_1003562_pt1 | contig 12762 bp, 10 predicted proteins | sample AD_JPNHW1_MetaG_FD_184429 | JGI IMG/M metagenome (GOLD analysis project Ga0209098, IMG submission 184429) | Active sludge microbial communities of municipal wastewater-treating anaerobic digesters from Japan - AD_JPNHW1_MetaG (SPAdes) (version 2) | ecosystem: Engineered > Bioreactor > Anaerobic... | reverse complement strand
CCTAGATCAGCTGGGTGACATCATGGCAACAAAATCTGAGGAAAAACCACTTAATAACTCCACCCTTGCGACGGCGCCGGCAAAGGATGTGAAACGGCAGGGCAGTATCCAGGTCGTGATATTTGCACTTGGCGAGGAGCAGTTTGCCATCGATCTTTTCGATGTCAAGGAAGTTGTGGAATATACCACCATAACGAAGCTCCCCAACGTGCCTGCATACATCCGGGGTATCATCGATCTCCGGGGCGAGATTACTACTATTGTCGATCTCAAACACCGGCTCAACATTATCACGGGCAATGCCGTTACGATGGAAACATCCCGGATCATTGTGCTTGACGATAAAATCACGCGTTCGAAGATCGGGATCCTTGTCGATGATGTTACGTCAGTATCCACATTTGAGGAAGGGCTGGTGGATTATACTTCGGCATCTGTGAGTAAAGAGGATACGGCAATTATCGGCATCATCAAGAAAAAAGTGAAAGTCAAAGACAAGGAAGCAAACGAATTAATCATCTGGATCGATGTCAGGAAACTGCTCAACGATATTGACACTGCCCTGTAAGGCGACCCTTCTCATCTTTTTGTTTAATTTTAGATGAGGATCCTCGTGCAGGAATCCCTGCCCCGTTTAACCGACCCCCATGACCGAAATCTCTGTATTATATGTTGATGACGAACCGGCACTCCTCGAACTGGCACCTATTTACCTTAAACGTTCCGGGTTGTTATCGATCACAACTCTCGATTCTGCGAAAAAAGCGCTTGAAGAACTAAAGGTGCATTCGTTTGATGCGATTGTCTCCGATTACCAGATGCCGGTGATGGATGGTATCGAATTCTTAAAAGAAATCCGAAAACAATCCGATGATATCCCGTTTATCCTTTTTACCGGGAAAGGGCGGGAAGAAGTAGTCGTTGAAGCGTTCAACAGCGGGGCGGATGCATATCTCCAGAAAGGAGGAAACCCGGTTGCGCAGTTCTTCGAACTTGAACAGAAGATCAGGATTAACGTCAATCATCGCCGTTCACGGCAGGCACTATGCGAATCGGAGAAAAAATACCGGCAGCTGGTCGAGAATGCCCAGGAAGGCATATTAATTATCCAGGATGAAAAAATCACGTTCTGCAACCCGAAATTTTGCGAAATCATTACAAATGGTGGTTATGTCTGCAAAGATTTTTTTTCCAAGCCTTATTTCACCTTTATTCATCCTGATGATCAGCCTGTCCTTCGCGACAGGTATATGCGGAGGATCACAAACGGCGAGAAATTTCCCCGGTACTCATTTCGGGTGGTCAGCAAGACCTGTGCCATTTTCTGGTGGGAAGTTGACGCGATAAAAATTGACTGGAATGGCCGGCCTGCCACCCTGAATTTTTTACGGGATATTACCTTTGAATACCATCTTCGGGAACTGGTAAAAGAAAGTGAAAACCGCTACCACGAGCTCGTTGAATCGCTGCCAAAAACCGTAATTGAACTTGATAAAGCGTTTAACGTGACCTTCATTAACCGTGCAGGCAGAGAAAAGTGGGGATACTTATCGGAACCCCGTGACAAATCCGTCATGGAGATGCTCCATTCGGATGACCGCGATCGTGTAACGGAAATGTACAGTCAGGCCCTTTGTGGGAATCTCCCTCCTGCTCATGAAGCGACTGCCCTGAAATGTGATGGCAGCACGTTTCCCATGATGGTGTATGTCACACAGATTTACCGGAATAATTCGGTTGAAGGATTCCGGTTGGTCTGTGTCGATATTTCAGAATCAAAAAAATTGCGGGATAAACTGGTGCAGGCAAATGACAAACTGAACCTGATGTGTAAAATAACCTTGCACGATCTCAATAATAAGTTGACCGCACTCCGGGGATACCTGACTCTTGCAAAGGAACACACACAGAACCCGCAGGCCAATAGTTATTTACAAAAAATCGATGGCATCGCGGATTTTCTGCAGGGCCAGGTATATTTCACGAAAACCTACCAGGAGATCGGATTCGCCGAACCAGAATGGCAACCCGTAAAAGAAGTTATTGCACGGTCCCGCCAGACACACATTCTTGAGAACATCGATATCCGGGTTGATGTGGAGAATGTTGAGATCTATGCCGATCTCCTTCTTGTGAAAGTATTTTACAACCTTTTCCATAACTCGCTCTGCCATGGGGAGCACGTGACTTCAATATCTGTCTCCTGCCGGAAATCCGGGCAGGCACTGGTGATATATTACGAAGATAACGGTATCGGCATCACACAAGAAGATAAATCCCGCCTTTTCTCCAGTGGTTTTGGAAAGAATAATGGCATGGGTTTATTCCTGATCCGGGAGATCCTTGCCATCAGCGGGATATCGATTGCTGAAACCGGCGAACCTGGCAAAGGAGCCCGGTTTGAAATCTCTGTTCCCACCGGGGCATACCGGTACATGAAAACTGCCGAAAAAAAGGTGTCGGCTTAAAAAAAACTCCCGTGTTCGTGAACGTTCCGATGCATTCATTTCCAAAAAAAGGGATCCATGGATAAGGGAAATGACAATGACCGCGAGACCGTCCCGATGCCGGGCCGGGATCGCACGAGTCGGGGATAACCGTACATCCCGGATCGCACTATTTTGGTAGTTTAGTGAAGTGCATCCTTATCGATCATCGGGTACTGTGACCTGACGATAAACGACGTCCCGTTCTGTGTCTGGTATCCCACAAGGTCTTCCATGGTTTCAACCACATGGGTGATGGTACCGTTTTCATCCACAGCCCGGGTGTGACCGAGATCTCGTGCTCCTATGAGAAAACCGGCGGCGGGCTTATGATCCTCTATGAGGATAACGGGGTAGGTATCCCCGAAAATGAAAAGGAATCGGTATTCCGGGAGGGCTACGGAAAGAACAGCGGTCTTGGGTTGTTCTTTGTCCGGGAGATCCTCGCAATTACCGAAATCACCATCCGTGAAACCGGAAAAGCCGGTAAAGGCGTGAGGTTTGAACTTAATGTGCCGGAAGGATGCTATGCGATTCGCACTTCCGGTACCGTGTCACAGGATGCAATAAAAAAGAGGGTTCTGCTTCACAGTGGATAGTGGGAAGGTTGCGGAACAGGAAGTCCCTGCAGGCAATACCCCCAAGGTCCGGAGCGTGCTCACGGCATTATTCCTGCACGGCCTTTTGTGTTGCTCTCCTCCCGATGCTCGCCCGGGCCAGCATCCCCCGGACCGTTGGTTCTTTTGCAAGGTCCGTCATACGCCGGAGTACAACGGGGTGTTTCTCAAATTCGGCAGTCAGCCGTGCCGCCTCTTTTACGATCACCGGGTCCGTTTCTCCTGTTGGTGTCCCGAGAGGAGTTCCCGGCAGCGGCTGGAACGGGAGGAAATAGACCGCGTCTGCTCCCAGTTCCACCACATCCCTGACATATCGTTCCCGCATTTCTGCCGTCTCCCCCGGCAGTCCTATAATAAGCGAGGCAATGGAAAAAATTCCGGCATCGGCCATCAGACGAAACGCTTTTTTATGTTTTTGTAACGGGATATCCTTTTTAATAACGGCGGACAGAGACTGGCTGGTCGTCTCGACACCGATGGATGCACGGAGGAAATGTGCCCCGGCAAGGTGCTGAGCGAGTTCCGGTACCCGGACAATATCATCGGACCGGGCAAAAAACATCATAAAAAGCGGCAGCGGGCCGTCCTCCAGGATCCGGCAGATTTTCTTTACACGGTCGGGGCTTGCTGTAAAATTGTCATCAGCGATCTGGATCATCATCGCCCCGGATTCCACAAGGGATTGGATATCCCGCGCAACAACCTCCGGCGAACGTGCCCTCCAGCGTCTGCCATAAAATCGCGTGGTCTCGCAGAATGTACAGCCATGCGGGCAGCCCCGGCTTGTCTCAAGAAGAAAAATCCCGTCTGGTGGTGGCGGGATCAGGTGCCGGGCAGGGGTCCCGAGGAGATCGAGCGGGTCGACCAGGGTACGGGGTGCCGTTGTTACCATCGTATCCCCATTCCGGAAAACAATCCCATCTACCTGTGCCGATATACCGTGGATGACGATATCCCGGAATGTCATCTCCCCCTCTCCAAGAACAATGGCATCTGCACCACCTTCCATGAGATAGGACGGGTACATACTTACCCCATGCCCCCCTGCAATCACCGGGCCGGAGAACCCGGCATCCCGCAGTGCGAGGGTGAGACGGATAACCGGTTGGACGGAAGACGGTCCCATCGCGGTAATCCCGACCAGATCCGGGCACTCCTTAAGGATCTCCCGCACGGCCTCATCTCCACTCATTGTAGTGGCATCAATAATCCGCATGACCGCGACATCTTCCAGTGCAGCGGCAAGCACGGCAAGACTGAAGGACCCGAAATTAAACTTCGATCGTTCCGGAGGTTTAACGAGCACTATCTTCATTATCAAACTCCGTGGGAATACCCGCAAGTGCGAGAAGTTTTTCCGGGTCCTGCTCTCTCAGTATCTCTGCAAGATAAAGTGCGGCTTCTGTTTCTGCACGGACAATGGAACAGTAAACCGGATCGGGGCGGCCCTGGCACATAAGGTCGGTTACGGCAAAACAGGGCCCGCCGCACACGGGAGAAGCCCAGCAGGTCACACAGTCCCGTGACTGGTACGGCCGGCCGGTGCTCCCGGTAAACCCGGTTCTTTTCTTTTCGCTCACGCCGGTTGTAAGACTCCCAAGGGAATACTCTGAAAGACCGGCGAACCGGAAACAGGGATAGAACGTTCCGTCCGGGCCGACTGCAAGAAAACTCCTGCCGGCGTCGCAGGCGATGCACGTGTTAAAAAAACCCATGCTCCTCTGAAGACGGTTCCTGAACCGGATGAGGGTCGGGAGATCCTCTCCCCTGGCAAGCCGTCGCACATACTCTGCCATGAATGATCTGTATTTTGCGAGATCTGCATCGTCCAGCCGGAGACAGGGATCGTCTGGCATTGCCACCGGGACAAGTTCGATCTTTTTTACACCCATACTCCCAACCGCAGAAAATACAGATGCAGGATCGGTCCCGTGACATATCACCGATGTTGTGCTCAAAGTCTCCGGCATTATTTTCAGGAGTTGCCGGATGGAATGACTGACCCGATCAAATGTCGGGCCGCCTGCCTTGTCCCGCCGGAACCGGTCATGGACATCTGCCGGGCCATCGAGACTGACCTTGACGTTCCAGCCATATTTTCCAAGATGGGCGATCATCCCTTCATCGAGAAGGGTTCCGTTCGTGGTGATATAGAGATCGACCGGTTTTTTTTGTTCTCTCTCGTTTCTGCGTGCAACATCGCTGATCAGCTGCACGAGCGATGCCTGGATGAGTGGCTCGCCACTGCCAAGATGCACGGAGACCGCATGGTTCTCCGGTACCTGCGAGAACACAAAATCAAGGGATTGCCGGAGGAGCTCTTCGCTCATGGCGTGGCGGGTCGGCAGGGTCGATGATTCTGCACAATACCGGCACCTGAGGTTGCAGGTCCCGGAAATATCCAGTGCAACAGACCGAACCGGAAGTGCCGGCGCATCAGCAAGGCCGGTATCTTTCGGCTTGACGCAATCGGGATCGAACGTGATGTTCCGGCCGAGCAGGGAGAACCGATGAACCGGTGGTGTCCGTGTCATGGTAGCAGGTTTAGCGGATCCCCGCAAGGACGAGCAGGTCCGGGGTGTGGGAAACAGACCCGTAGATGGCCATGGACAGTTCGCACACCTTACGCGTATATTCACATTCATCCTCGCCGCAGACCGCAAGCATCGCCGGGCATCCTCCTCCACAGAGGGGCAGTGCCCAGCAGCCGGTGCATTCAGGACGTTGTTTTCTTGACTGGATCCAGTCCTGACCCTTTTTCACCCACCCGAATTCGGGATCGCTGATGTGTCCCAGTGCCAGTTCCTCATTACCGGCATGCAGGACGCACGGGTAGATCGTGCCATCGCAGGACATACCGAAGATTGAAGTCCCCGCACCGCAGAACGAATCCCGCCCGCTACGGCAGATCAGCTGGAGGACCCGGCTGCTAAAACGGTCGTCAAGGGGCATTTTTTCACGGTGAATTGATTCAATAACGGAACCGGCAATATCCTCCAAATCCCTGAAATACAGTTCCCGTTCATCTCCGGTCAGGGAAAGGGGGTGACCTGCCGGCAGCCTGACCGCCTGGGCTTTGATCGCATCGACCGGAAGCGATTCGAGATATTGTTCTGCATCCTTCAGCCGCCAACCGTGCCGGATAACGCTTGACCCGCGGATAAAAAGTGCATGCTCGTTTTTAATCCGGTACAGGAAGTCCAGCACTTTTGCGTGGGTGGGATTCCCGTCAATATCTCTTCGGACCGCATCGTGGACATGTGCCGGCCCGTCAATGCTCAGGATGACTGAGAACTTTCCCTTTGCAAGAAGCGGGACTGCGGTATCCGGGTCTATCGTGCCGTTGGTCGTGATGGAGAACGTGAACCTGTGGATCGTTTCTGATTTTGCAGCGGTAACCGCAGCGTCTATGGCCTCCAGGTTCATCAGCGGTTCGCCACCGTAAAAATGGATACTGTACTCGGCTGCTCCCGGGATCGCCTCCGGCAGGACACGGATCAACTGCCGGGCGAGATCGGGGGTAAGATCTTTTGGGCGTTCCTGTTTGTAGGAGAATCTCCCCTGGTGCACAAAACAGTACGGGCAGATCAGGTTGCATTCCTGTGTAGTATTCACAAGGATCTCAACCCTGTCGCTGGCAGGAAATATGACAGGAGGATCTATGGGATCCGTCCTACCGGGATTCAACAAAAATGCCTCCTCCCCAGTAGAAGGCAGAAGCCTGAGGGATTCCGGGTTAAAAATGAATGATTTTCCCCGGAATTCAAACTGGTGCAGTTTTCATCTCCGGATATTTTTATCCTTTATTACCGTATCCCCTCTGGCAATCCCGCAGGGGCCGCCGTTGGCGCATAACAGCTCGTCGGCAATCCTCTGGATCTTGCCCTGGATTTCATCAACGAGGGTAAGAACCTTTTTTACTTCCAGTATCTGCGCTGCCGTCAACTGTTTTTTCCCGACAGCCGCAGCAGGATCCGCTTCCATTTTTTTTCGGAATCCAGGATCAGTCAATAATTTGTAGACCATATCCCTGTTTGCAGAACTTACCATAATTCAACACCAATCTATAAAATGTTTTGAATGATGTTTGATTTAATATTTAATTATATAATACTTTTGAGTGGTGTACCAGATAGTACCGGCGACGGAATTCATCCGTAAAAAATCCAAATGCATTTTTTTCCATGTGATCATGGAAAGATCGTGCTGATATTCTCAGGCACTCCAGTCTGATAACTCTTCATGAACACGGATATAAGGCCTGGAGGATACCCGTCTCGTATGTTTTCCTTTTGTTCGCCGTGTAATTTACCTAATAAACAAGCAGGAAATACGCCATCGCGGTCGTGATAAAAGCGCCTAAAAGAATAATGAGCGCGACCGGAAGTAAAAATCCCATCATCCCGTTCACCGTGGACGCGAGCTGGGAGATCCGCTGCGAACCAAAGACAACGATCCCCCGGCACCATGCGGTTGTTCCGGTGCTCCTCGCGGGAGCGGTATCGGCAAGGGCTTCTTTTACGGCTTCTTCTACAAGCGGGTAAAAGTCATCGACCGGCACCACAAGCCCTACCTGGTTCCTGCCGGAGACGGTGTTGACTACGTGGGTATCGGTCGTCGTCACCTCGCACTCGTCCACCCGGGCGAGCAGGCGGCGCCTGATCTCGTCGCGGGCGCCGGTCTGCATGTTGTTGCCGTCAAAGAGGACATACGCGGTTTTCTGCCCGCCGGCGTTAATGACGAGCACCTGGACGCCGAGGTCGCCGAATCCCTCCTGCCGGGAGTACGGGAATGTCCGGGCTGCGTAGCCGGCCGAGAACCCGACCTGCTCCTGCTGTGCGGTGGCAGCAAACGCCATATCGACAGCGCCGGTGTACTCCATCGCGAGTTCCGTTCCCGGGTGGACCCCGTCTTCCATCGAGTCCATGCAGTTGTGGGCATCGACAAACGCCACGTGCCGGAAATATTTCTCGCCCGCTTTCATGAGGGCAAACCCGACAGAAAATTCAAGGTCCTCGGTGACGAGCGGCGACCGGGTCGCAATCGCGATAACCGTGTCCCCGAACGCTTGCGCGAGCACATCCACCGATCCGCAATGGTACCGGGCCGACCGGGTGCAGCCGGTGTTTGTGCAGGGACCCGGCCGGGCGGCAAGGACGGCTTCGCCGACTTTCCGGACCTCGGTTTCATCTACCGGGTTGAAATCGTGCGAGGCGGAACCGTGGAAGACCATCGAGGCCTCCCCGATCATTCCGTGGAGGATCTTTGGCAGGTTGCTTCCTCCGACTTCCCCAAGGGGGCCGGGGTGGACGTTTGGCACCGTTACAAAAATCTCCTCTTTCCCTTCGCGCTGCATGACAAGCGAGACCTCGGGCACGACCACGCTCTCTCCGATGCTCCGGAAAAAGTCATCGAGTTTGTGGCTGCCTTCCGAGAGGTGGGCGAGGAATGCGTTTGCCAGTTCAAGAGGTCCGACCCGGAAGTTTGCCTTCATCGGGCGTTCGATTACGATGATAAAAAGGAGGACGCCTGCCGCAAAACTGATGTGGAGGAGAACGGAGAGCTGGACGAACGAGAGGCCAAGGAACGGCGCCGCGCCGATCACGGCAATACCGGAATGAACAAGTGCCGGGATGACGACCCGCCGGAGGTGAAAATCGACGACAGCGGCCAGAAGGAGCATCCGGAACGCGAAGACGAATGCAAGCGACACTGCAAAGAAGAGCGGGAACGAGAACCGGAACAGCAGGATGGGCGACAGCGAGATAAAAAGCGAGAGGACAAGGCCGATAGCGGCAGTGAGTCCCGACCAGTCATACGTGAGTTTCCCGGAAAACCGGCGGGCAAGCCAGGGTGTCAGGGCAAGGGCGGCAAGCGCCGGGAGGAAGTATACCGCGATGGGAAACAGGGCAGGATTCGCGAGGGATCTGTCGTTCCCCAGCATCGCCATGATTTCGATGCAGCCGCACAGGAGGACAATGACGGCAAGCGACTTGATCCACGAAGGGCTTGTGACAATATATTTTGAGAGCCCTTCCAGTTTATTTTCAAATTCACCACTCATGGGAGCATCCATCCTGTGCGGTAATAAAATCCCCCCGGCCCGGGTTCCTTATTGTTCGCGGGACAAAACCGGGTGCCTGGCACGGGGATGAACATCATGATCTTAAAGGGATATGTGGTGCCTTATGTGATGTGAAGTTTTCCGCCCTTATCAAATGTTTCCGTATCGTGAGAGTTTTGGCCGGATAATGAAAAAACGGCAGACCCCCCGTCCTGATACTTTCGCCCCATCCGGTTTTGGTTTTTTATAATGAGAAAATAAGTATCTTTGTGAACCCTATGGAAGAGATTACCCTCATTACGGTTGGCCCGCAACAGGTTGTCGGGATAAAAAAGACCGGAACATATGCCATGATCCCGGAACTCCTCATGCAGCTCTGGGGATTTATTGAACAAAACAGGATTACCTGTGCAGGAGCACCGGCGTTTGTCTGCCACGAGATATCGCCTGAAGCAGTAAAGGAGGCAAACAACACCGGCACGGCAATGGTTGAAGTGGTATGGCCGGTTACCGGCCCGGCACACGGGAGCGGGGATATCAGCGTGTACGAACTTCCGGGAGGAAAGATGGTGCGGGCCGTCCACCACGGGCCGTACGAGACCTGCGAACCGACATACCAGAAACTTTTTGCGTGGATTTGCGAACGTAACCTCCACATTACCGGGCCTGTCCGGGAATTTTACCCAAACGACCCGCGTGCAGTAAAGCCGGAAGAGATCCTCACCGAGATCTTTGTCCCGGTGAGCTGATTTTTTTAGTGTGCGGTTCCCGGGCCTGAGATTCTCCCGGATGTGAGCAATAGCTGATCGCTTTTGGGACCGGACAGGCTTCTGTGCACCGGCCGCAGAGGTAGCACTCCCGTTTTGAATCCGACCTCCCGGCCGCTGATACCGGGCAGGCCTTCTCGCATTTACCGCAGTCAATACACGCGTCCGAGCGCCGCAGCCAAAACCGGCTGAACGCCGCAAAGAGCGAGAAGAGTAAACCAAACGGGCAGAGGATCCGGCAGACCGGCCGGTACACAAAGACCGAGAGCAGGACAAGAACTGACGCTACGATGAGCGTAGCGGAGAGCATCAGGGAGAAGAGGTCATACAGCCCGGAATACTCGAAGATGTCGACAAACCCGAGTGCGGCAATCACCGTTGCAATAAAGACGGCAAGCCGTACGAGTTCGAGGATTCGTGTCTGTTTTACCACGATCTTTTTTACCGGGACTTCGGAACAAATCTCCTGCAGGGACCCCACCGGGCAGATGGTGCCGCAGAACGTCCTCCCGGTCAGCAGGGCTAGGACTATGACGGCGCAGATCACGACAACTCCAATACTGAATGCCGATGTGCCGGCCGCGATGTTGACGATCCCGCCCAGTTCTGCTGGCATGATGGGGGCCTGGAACGCAAAACCTGCGAGCGTACCAAGTCCCGCCGCCAAAAGTACGGTTTTCCGGGTCATCACGCCCGTGTGCCAGAGATACGCGGCAAGCAGCGTCCCCGCCGCCATGTAGATGAGAGCATACACGGTGCCGTTCACGAGATCCCCGGCAAGGACCGAAGTGGCAACGAGCGAAAGCCCGAGTCCAAAGAGGGACGAGAGCGCGAGGGCCGGGATGGTGTCCCTGATCCGGACTCCAGGAATTCCCGTCTTAAAGAGGGTAAAGAGTATCCCGGCAAAAACAAGGAAGAGAAGGATCCCCGTTACAGGAGCGGACAGGTGGACGGTATCCAAAAATCCCCCGGAAGACATGTTCTGTGCTGCGGTTACTGTTGTATCCGGTGCCGGTGTTACCGTGCTGACAGCCTGCTGCGTCCCGGATGGTGCAGAAGGCGTTGCCTGCGATCCGGTCCGTGCCGTATAATCGCAGAGGGAATTCCCGTCAGCATCGACAAAGAGGAAACACCGGCCCGGGGAAGGACATGCCCCGTGTCCTTTGGGACAGACTGCTGCACAGGCAGGGTACGCCAGTCCTGCCGTAAGAAGTGTTGCTGCCACGATCCGCCGGGCGGATTTTACAAACTGCATAGTAACTGTCCGTTTTTGTTTTTGGCAGTCACTGATCAGGGAACAATAAATAATGGCTGTATTATCCTGGCTCACACATGGATGCCAGTCAGGGATAATGTTAACCAGTGCCATATTAATAATTTATATATTATAATTGACCCTGACAGAGTATTCCCGGAACATGCCGGGAGGGGCACTTCACGTGAAATGATACTGCCCTGCACCCTTTTGATGCCGGCCCCACCCGAACCGGATCCGGACGTGCGGATCCGGACCCACCGGCATCGTTTTAAAAAATGTCCGGGCCCTGGAAGGCCGGATTGTGTACAAAAAACTGCAATTTTCTTTGACACTCATGGCGTGTCTGCGGGAAAAACAGGAAATCTTACTCTGCCAGCCATTTTTCAAAATGAAGTGATCCCAAAACCCTGCCGTACACAAGAACGATATACCCGACAAGGAGCATGGAAATGAGCGTGCCTTCCCGGATGCCGACTACGTTCCCGAACAGGACAAACGAAATGATGATTGCGGTGCAGACGAGCGAGGTGTCAAAAATAATTTTAATTATCCCAAACCGTACCCCGGCTTTTCCGGCAATTGCTTTTACCACGCCTTCCCCGGGGTTCATGATGACATTGGCCGCCACCTGGACATAGATCCCGAGCGCAAGAACAGCACAGCCAAGGAGCAGGACGAAAACCTGTATGGCATAGTAATCCGGGTGTACCGGTGCGGAGAGAAACATCCCGATATCAACGAAAACGCCCAAAAACAGGGCGACAAAGACCTGGAGGTACTGGTGTTTTGGAAAATCTTTGCCCACTATCAGGATCTCGGCAAGCAGAAACACCATGCCGAGCGCAAAGGTGAGTTCTCCGAACGTGACGGGAACGGCATGGCAGAGTACATACGGGATGCTTGAGATCGGCGGTGTCCCAAGAATTGATTTTGTGACAAGGCTGATCCCAAGGCCCATGAAAAACAGGCCGAGAATCAGGAAAAAATATCGTTTGATATAGCCGGTACAGTCCATTTAAGCGGTTTCCTTCAGTACCAGCGTTGCGAAACGCATTAAGGGTATCCGGTCCCCTGTCGGAGTCTCTTTGGAATTTCTGATCGTTTCGTCCTTATTTTTTACCGTCCGCAAGCGACTCGAAATAATTCACGAAGAGAGCAAGCGCTTTTTTTGTCCCTTCCCGTGCTTTCGTGCGGTCCTGGTATCCCATCGTGATTGTCATATGCCCCTTAAACGTGCTCGTAATAAAACAGGTCGTGGGCATGTAACCCCCCGGGTAGCAGACATAGGCGTCGGTAAGTCCCTCCGTTTCCGGGAGGGTGAGCGTCCCGGGGTTCGATATGAAAATATCTGCAAAGCCGTCGTTTTGCAGGGCTGCCATCTTCTCCGCCATCAGCCGGATATTTTTCCCCTCCGGGTCGCAGGCCTCGTCCATCCCGACCTGTTCGGGAACCCCGATGCACCCTGCCTTGAGGGCCCGCGTTTCATGAATGACACGGGGAAAAATTTCTTTCATTCCTTCTCCGGGTTTGCGCACCAGCGTGAAGCAGGCATTTGTGGCCTGGTTAGTCA
>Ga0209098_1003559_pt1 | contig 12772 bp, 9 predicted proteins | sample AD_JPNHW1_MetaG_FD_184429 | JGI IMG/M metagenome (GOLD analysis project Ga0209098, IMG submission 184429) | Active sludge microbial communities of municipal wastewater-treating anaerobic digesters from Japan - AD_JPNHW1_MetaG (SPAdes) (version 2) | ecosystem: Engineered > Bioreactor > Anaerobic >... | reverse complement strand
GGCGGTGATATTTTCGTCAGGTTCCAGGTTGAGCAAATTCACCAAGGGGATGCCCCGGCCCTGCCTGGATTCTTCGGGCAGTTCAAACGTGCGTTGCGAATAGACCTTGCCCTTGTCCGTGAAAAAGAGCATGGTGCCAAGGGTGTTGGCCCTTTCCATGAACATGACTTCATCCTCACCACGCATGGACGCGCCGAGCACACCACGCCCACCCCGGCCCTGCGACCGGAAGGCAGTATCGGAAACGCGCTTGATGTAACCGCGGTCTGTGATGGAAACAAAGACAGGTTCATCTTGGATGAGGGACTCATCGGAAAGGTCGTTGTCCAAATCCGGCGCGATTTGCGTGCGGCGCTTGTCCCCATATTTTTCCGCGACTTCGTTCAAATCGGTCCGGATGACTTCCATGATACGGTGCGGGCTGTTCAGCAAATCTTCAAGGTCGGCGATTTGCGCCATTAGGGAGGTGTGTTCATCCTCTATTTTCTGACGTTCGAGTGCGGCTAACCGGCGCAACTGCATTTCGAGAATGGCCTGGGCCTGGACGTCATCCAGCTCAAAGCGTTCCATCAGGTTGGTTTTGGCAGCATCGGCGTCAGAGGATTCGCGGATGGTCTTGATGACCGCGTCCAGGTTGGCCAGCGCGACGAGCAATCCATCCAGGATGTGGGCGCGCTTTTTGGCTTTGTCGAGTTCAAAAAGCGAACGCCGGGTGATGACCACCTTGCGATGCTCGAGGTAGTATTGCAGCGCCTTCTTCAGCGTCAGCATACGCGGTTCATTGTTGACCAGGGCAAGCAGCTGCACCCCGTAAGTGGACTGAAGCGGGGTGTACTTGTAGAGTTGATTGAGTACCTTCCGGGGTTGCGTTCCGCGCTTGAGCTCAATGACGATGCGCATGCCGCGCCTGTCGGACTCGTCGCGCATGTCGGAAATAGCATCGATGCGCCCTTCGCGCACGAGCTCCGCGATGCGCTCAATCAGGCTGGTCTTATTTAGCTGGTACGGAATTTCCGTGATGATGATGGCGTACCGGCCTGTGCGCAATTCTTCGATTTGGGCCACACCCCGAACGGTGAGGTGCCCGCGCCCCGTGCTGTAAGCCTGACGGATGCCTTCCTCCCCAACGATGATGCCACCGGTAGGGAAGTCCGGCCCCGGGATGTGGAGCATCAGGTCTTCCATGCTCACATCCTCAATTTCGTCATAGCGGTCAATCAGGCAGTTCAGGCCGGCGACCAGTTCGTTGAGGTTGTGGGGTGGGATGTTGGTGGCCATGCCCACCGCGATACCATTGGAACCATTCATCAGCAGGGTGGGGATGCGGGCTGGCAACACTTCCGGTTCCTGCAGGGAGCCATCAAAATTGTCGACGAAATCGACAGTATCCTTTTCCAAATCCGTCAGCATTTCCTCGGTGATTTTGGCGAGGCGGGCTTCGGTGTAGCGCATGGCGGCCGGGGGGTCTCCATCCACGGAACCAAAGTTACCTTGTCCATCCACGAGTGGATAACGCATGGAAAAATCCTGTGCCATTCTCGCCATGGCATCGTAGACAGCGGAATCGCCATGGGGATGGTACTTGCCCAGAACCTCACCAACGATGCGTGCGGATTTCTTGTAGGGGCTGTTGGAGCGCATACCGAGGTCCTGCATCGCGTAGAGGATGCGGCGGTGCACTGGCTTCAGGCCATCGCGCACATCCGGCAGGGCGCGGGCCACAATCACGCTCATGGCGTAATCAAGGTAGGCAGCGCGCATCTGGTGGTCAATATCGACCAATTGTTCGCTGTTGCTGGTATTGGTGGGGATGGGTTCGTTCACATCAGGGTTTTCAGACATGGGTGCTTTCTGTGGGTTGATTAGCTCGATAAAACAACCCTCCTATTATACCCCCGCGTGGCCAATTTGACATGGAAAATGGCTTGAGACCAAAAAATTGGCCCAAAAATTAGTGGATGGATTCGTGATTGACTTGGAGAACACCAACCCTAAAATGAGTGGAATCCTGTAAATTTAGGGCATTTTTGTTTGCCGTTTGTGTGTGGAGGTAGGGAATAAAAAAGGCTGTTCCACAAGGAACAGCCTCTTGGCTTAAACGAGGTGACTAATAGATTGGGCAACCCGTCAGGCTGTTAAAGCTGATGAGACACCACCAGCTGGCGGGCATGAATAGCAGCACCAGGCCGATAACAATCATCACGATAAGCAGGATAAGCAGGAAGGTGGCAAACCAGCCCATTTTCTTCTTTGGCTTGGGCGCTGCGGTCGGTTTGACAGAAGGGGCGGGTTGGAAGGTTTGAGCGGCGGCTGCTGGCTGGGAGGCAGGGGTGGGTACCTGGTACAAGCCGGGCTCGTACACGGTTTGAGAGGGCTGGGGGGCCACACGCGCGGCGGCGGCTGGCATCTCAAAGCTCATCACCGTGTTTTCGGCCAGCGTGATTAAATCGCCATGGCGCAACAGGTGAGGGGAGGTGAGCCGGGAGCCGTTGAGGAAGGTACCGTTGGTCGACCCCAAATCTTCGATGTAGTAGCCATCCGCGCGGCGCAAGAAGCGGGCATGCCGGCGTGAAATCTCGGCATCCGGCACCGGGATGTCATTGGCCAGGTCTCTTCCGAGTAAAACCTCATCCTTTTCGAGAAAGTAACTTGAACCTGGGATGGGGCCTGATCGCATTACCACCAAAGGATTCTGATCAGCCATAATTTCTCCTCAATTCTTCACATTGATTAACCGTGTTTAGTTTACTGATTTTTTGCCATTAAGTCAATCAACCAAACCCCCATGCGACCTCTCAGTGGCCACCTTCCTCACGTTGACGACCATGTAATTCCCTGCTATCATCAATTCGTGGAGAATTCCAATCAACCCAACAACAAGTGGTCCAAGTTTATCGCCCGGCTAAGATCCAACACCATCTGGCTGAGGCCAGGCATGGGTTACAAACGCTGGATTACACTCACCATTCTCGGGGCGATGTTAATGGGGCTTGGGCTGGCCTTGATTATCCTGGACTACTATCGCTCCACGACCAACGCGGACCTCATCCCGGTGTTGGCGATTCTCTCCCTGCGCTTTTTGGCCCGTCCCATCCGGTTTCTCATCTTTGGCGGCATTGGCCTGGCCATGATCCTGGTTGGCATCTGGGGCGCAAACCGTTCCCTGCTCAAACCCTTTGAGCGGAATGGCAAACCCGCCTGGGAAGCGCTGCAGGATTATCGCCGCCGGGAACGTGGCATCAAGGTGGTGGTGATTGGCGGTGGGCATGGGCTCTCTTCGGTGCTGAGGGGCATCAAGGAGTTCACGCACAACATTACCGCGATTGTCACCGTGGCGGATAACGGCGGCTCCTCGGGAACCCTGCGGCGTGATATGGGCGTGCTGCCCCCAGGCGATATCCGCAACTGCCTTTCCGCGCTCAGCAGCGATGAAGCCTTGCTCTCGCAGGTGTTCCAGTATCGCTTCAAATCTGGCGCCGGCCTGGAAGGACATTCGCTAGGCAACCTGTTTATTAGCGCCCTGAGCGAGATTACCGGCAGCTTTGAGGAAGCCGTGGCGGAATCCGGCAGGGTTTTGGCTATTTACGGCCAGGTGCTTCCCGGGACCGTTGAGGACGTTGAACTGGTGGGGGATGTCATCGAGAACGGGACGAAAGAAAACATCCAGGTTCGGGGGGAATCCCAGTTGACGCAATGCCCGGGCAAGATTGAACGCGTCTGGCTGGAACCAGCCAACACCCCAGCCTATCCGCCGGCCATCTCCGCCATTCTAAACGCCGACCTTATCCTGATAGGCCCCGGAAGCTTGTACACCAGCATCCTGCCCAACCTGGTCATCTCGGGGTTGAGTGATGCGATCGAAGCCAGCCGTGCCCAAACGTATTTCATCTGTAACGTGGCCACCCAGCAGGGGGAGACAGATGGCTTCAACGCCTCCGATCACCTCAAAGTGATTGAGCAACACGTGGGGCGCGATTTGTTCGACCTGGTCATTTGCAACCGCAACTTCAAGGGCAAGCTGGGAGCCGATTCCAATTGGGTCGTAGCGGACCAGGCTCTGCATCACCAACACAAAGTTTACGAAGCCGACCTGGTGGATGATCTTTATCCATGGCGCCACAGCTCCAAAAAACTGGCCCGCACGGTGATAAATCTCTTTGAGGAACGCACCGGTCCGTTGGATTGATAGGCCAGCAGGCCTTTTTTTCGGCTATAATAATCACGTAGCTTTTTTCTTCACATTGACCTGACTATGTAAGCCGGGTTTTAAAATCACGAGATAAATCGGAGGAATTGCATGAAAACACAAGTTGCTATTAACGGTTTCGGTCGGATTGGCCGCCAGGTTCTGAAAGCGATTATGGAACGCGCTGGCGACGAGTTGGAAGTCGTGGCCATTAATGACCTGTTCGACTCCAAGACGAACGCCCACCTGTTCAAGTACGACTCCACCTATGGCCGGCTTGACCACGATGTGAAGGTTGCGGAAGATGGCAACCTGGTGATTGACGGGAAGCCCCTCAAGGTGTTTGCTGAAAAAGATCCTGGCAACCTGCCGTGGAAAGACCTTGGTGTGGATGTCGTAATCGAATCCACCGGTATCTTCACCAATGCCCGCTCAGAGAATGGCAAAATCGGCGCGGACGCGCACATCGTACGTGGCGGCGCCAAGAAGGTCATCATTTCCGCGCCTGCCAAGGGTGAAGACATCACCATCGTGCTCGGCGTCAATGAAGACAAGTATGACCCCGCCGTGCATAACATCATCTCCAACGCGTCCTGCACCACCAACTGCCTTGCACCTGCCGCCAAGATTGTGAACGACAGGTTCCACATCCTGAACGCTGTCATGACCACCATCCATTCCTACACCAACGACCAGGTCATCCTCGACCAGGGTCATAAGAAAGAATTGCGCCGCTCCCGTTCCGCCGGCCTAAACATCATCCCCACCACCACCGGTGCCGCCAAGGCTGTCGCCCTGGTCATCCCCGAGCTGAAGGGCAAGTTTGATGGTTATTCCTTACGCGTTCCCACGCCCACCGTGTCCGTGGGTGGACTTTGTGGCCACCATTGAAAACCCACCACCAAGGAAGAACTGAATGCTGCCTTCGTGGAAGCTTCAGAAGGCGCCCTCAAGGGCATTCTGGGTGTGACCACGGGTGATTACGACCAGCCATTGGTCTCCACCGACTTCAAGGGCGATCCCCGCTCCTCCATCGTAGACCTGGCCTACAACATGGTCATGGGTGGCAACCTGGTGAAAGTGGTCACCTGGTACGATAACGAATGGGGTTATTCCTCCCGCACCGCGGATTTGGCAAAGCTGGTTGCCTCGAAACTTTAATCCAAACTGATAACGACATGAACTGGGTGCGCCTGCTGTTTTACGACAAGACAGGCGCACTTTTTATAAAAAGGAGCTGCTATGTTTAACAAGAAAATGGTTACTGACCTCGACGTTCAGGGCAAAAAAGTGCTGGTGCGCGTCGATTTCAACGTCCCGATTAAGGAAGGCAAAATTAAGGACGACACCCGCATCACCGCGGCATTGCCCACTATTCAATACCTATTGGACCATGGCGCGGCGGTCATCCTGGCCTCCCACCTGGGCCGGCCAAAGGACGAACCAGACCCGGCGTTTAGCCTGAAACCCGTGGCCGACCACCTGGCGAAGCTGGTTTCCGCACCGGTCAAATTCGCGGAAGATTGCCGCGGACCCATAGCGCAAGCGGCGGCCGCGGCGCTCAAACCTGGCGAGATTCTCGTGTTGGAAAACACGCGTTTTTACGCAGGTGAAAGTAAAAATGACCCGGCCATGTCCAAGGACCTGGCCTCGCTGGCCGACCTGTATGTTAACGATGCCTTTGGCACCGCCCATCGCGCGCACTCCTCCACCGCTGGCGTGGCGGAATTTTTGCCGGGCGCGGCGGGCTTCCTGATGGAAAAAGAAATCAAATACCTGGGCAACGCGATTGACAACCCGGTACGGCCTTTCGTGGCCATTCTCGGTGGCGCCAAGATTAGCGACAAAATTGGTGTCATTGAAAACCTGCTCAAGAAAGCCGATAAGATTCTCATTGGCGGTGGCATGGCCAACACCTTCCTGAAGGCCAAGGGCTACGACATGGCGGATTCCCTGGTGGAAGCCGAATCCGTGGAAACAGCCGCTGGCCTGCTTGGAAAATCGGAAGGGAAACTGGTTTTACCCTGTGACCTGGTGATTGCCAGCGCGTTTGACGCTGAAGCGGAAAAGAAAACCATCCCCTTGGGCGATGTTCCGGCCGGCTGGCGCGTGCTGGATATCGGACCTGAAACCGTGAAAGCCTTCGCTGCTGAGATTTCCTCAGCAGGAACCGTGGTCTGGAATGGGCCCATGGGCGTGTTTGAATTCCCGCGGTTTGCTGAGGGCACGTTCGCCGTCGCGCATGCAGTGGCGGATAGCCACGCCATCAGTGTGATTGGCGGCGGCGATTCTGTCGCGGCGATTAACCAATCCGGCCTGAGCGACAAGATTACGCACATTTCGACGGGTGGTGGTGCTTCGCTCGAAATGCTCGAAGGCCTGGAACTGCCAGGGCTGGCTGTTTTAGCGGACAAGTAAACCTGTTTCAATCCTCATAGCCGCCCTTGCAGAGGGCGGCTATTGGTTTTGACCGTTTGGTTATTCTTGCGCGCATGCCTCTGATTGCTCGCGAGGGAAAGTAGGGGTCCTGGCGGATTAACCCTGCTCAGCTGACCTCCTAAAGGAGGCCAGCGCCCCGAGCAGGATGAAAAAAGTGTTACAATCGAAATGTTACACTCATTGGTAAAGCAAATTTTGAAAAGAGATAACAGGAGATAAAGAGCATGAAGAAACACTCCATAATGCGATATTCTATTTTGGTGGTTATCCTGGTAGCCGGTATGCTTTTGGCTGCCTGCCGGCCCACCACTGAGCCAACCCCTTCGGCGGAAGAAGTGGCACAACAAGTGGCCGCCACCCAACAGGCCAAGGCCACCCAAAACGCGGTGGAGACCCTCATCGCCGAGGTAACCCGCCTGAGCGCCCCTACCGCGACCCCTGTACCCACCAATACGCCCGCTCCCACCCCTACCCAGTCCGCCCCGACCGCGATTATTGGCTCGCCAGTGGCGGCCACCGCCACCTCGACCACCGCGCCCGCGGACACGGGCAGCAAATGCTACAAGATGGAATTCTTGGGTGATGTCAATTATCCGCCGGCCACTGTGGTCACCCCTGGCAAGGAATTTGACAAGACCTGGCAGGTGCGCAACGCCGGCACGTGTGCCTGGTCGACCGATTTCGATTTGTTGTTGGTCGGTGGGGATGCAATGGGTACCAACAAACGCGGGGATATCACCAGCGTGGTTTATCCGGGTGATATCGTGGACCTCACCATTCACATGAAAGCGCCCCTGACTGAAGGCACTTATTACGGCTACTGGATGATTGTCGACCCCTTGGGCGCTCGCTTTGGGTATGGACCGAACAACGAATGGTCCCTAGGCATCGAGATTGAAGTCAAGAAGTAAGAGTGAAACTGCTCCAAATGAAAGCCGCCTGAACAGCGGCTTTTTTTACACCTCAAAGGGAACAAATGACAAGCCAGTTCCGTCATATGGATATCTGAACAGAATGTCGGATTTAATTAAGGAGCGTTGAGATGAAAAACAAGACAAATCGACCAAACCGATGGACAATCCTCCTGGGTACTGGATTGGCTGTCGCGCTGTTTATCGCGGCATGTAATATCCCGCTCAGCCCAACCAATACCGGGGACCCGGTGGAGCAAGCCATCCAAACCCTGCAAGCCCAGGCTACACAGGATTTTTACGCCACTGTGGTTGCCCAGCTGACCCCAACCGCGACGTTGGCCGCCCAACCGGGTGAAACCACAGTTGCCCCAACCCAGCCCCAACCCACGGCAACCCAGGTTCCCACGATTATCGTGGTGACGGCCACCCCGTTGCCGCCCACAGCGGTGCCGCCTACAGCTACACCCATTCCGCCTTCACCGACCCCCATCCCTTGCAACCAGGTGACCTATATTGACGATATCACCTACCCGGATGGCACCAAGGTGGTCGCGAACACGAGCTTTACCAAAACCTGGCGGGTTAAGAACACTGGTTCCTGCACATGGAACGACCAGTATGACATCGCTTTCGTGAAGGGCGACCAGATGGGCGCCGCGGCTTATTATGACCTCCCCAAGGCCGTGAAACCTGGTGAGACCATCGACATCAGCATCCCGATGACGGCTCCTGCCTCGGTGGGCACCTACAAGGGCCATTGGCAGCTGGTGAACCCGAATGGCGTCAAGTTTGGGACAGGTGCGGAGTCCAAGGGCACCTTCTGGGTGGAAATTAACGTCATCGATGGGAAGGGCATGGTTTATAACTTTGCCACCAGCGCTTGCGATGCAAAGTGGTCCAATAGCCTAAAAAGCAACTTACCCTGCCCTGGCAGCGAGACCTCCTCTGATAACGGCTACGTCCTTACCAAGAAGAATCCCATTCGGGAAGACGGCGCCAAGGAAAATGAGATTGGCCTAATCACACGGCCGGATGATTCGGGGGGTGGTTACATCCAGGGCATTTACCCGGCGTTCCCGATCAAGAATGGAGATCGCTTCAGAGCAGCCCTTCAATGCGAGGGCAACAGCCCGAAGTGCAAGCTGAAGTTCGAGCTGTACTACCGTCTGCTGGATGGCAAACCGACTGAACTAGGTGAGTGGCACGAGATTTCAGATAATCTCTGGAGTAAGGTTGATATCGATCTCTCTGCCCTGGCTGGAGAAAAGGTGGAGTTCTACCTGGTGGTCTGGAACGATGGCACTTCGGTGGATAACCGCGGCTTGTGGTTGAACCCAATCATCTATCGTCCATAATCAATAAAGGCTTTACCATCAAGGGCTGCCATTGGCAGCCCTTTTTCGTCTGATTTGGATGTTTTCCCGCTAATCACGCGCCGCCCCCGAGCGCCCGTGTTACAATACGAAAGTCAATGACTAGTTGAGAAGCTGAAAGGAATCCTCGATGAAAACAAGAAAACCAATGGTTGCTGGTAACTGGAAGATGAACAAGACCCCAACAGAGGCCAGGGATTTAATCCGGGGTTTGCTGCCTGAGCTCAAGGACGTGGAAGCTGTGGATGTGGTGGTTTGCCCACCCTTCGTGTGTCTTGGTGTGGCCAGCGTGGAATTGGCTGGGTCCAAAATCGCGCTTGGCGCGCAAAACCTGCATTGGCAGGCCTCCGGAGCTTACACCGGCGAAATATCTGCTGGCATGCTCAAGGAACTCTGCCAGTATGTAATCATCGGGCACTCAGAGCGCCGGGCAATGTTTGGGGAAACCGACGAATCGGTCAACAAGAAGGTGCTTGCCGCCCTGGCTGCCGGCCTTAAGCCGATTGTCTGCGTTGGGGAGACCTTTGATGAAAACCAGGCTGGCAAAACCGCCGAAGTGGTGGGGCGCATGGTGTGGGAAGGGCTCAAAAACCTTGACGCGGAACAAGCCGCGCTAATTGTGGTTGCCTACGAACCCGTCTGGGCGATTGGGACTGGCCTGGCCGCCACACCCGAAGGCGCGAATTCGGTCCACAAAGACGTCATCCGTCCCATCTTGCGGGAAATGTTTGGAGCCGAGGTGGGGGATGGCATGCGAATTCTCTACGGCGGTTCGGTCACCGCGGCCAACGCAGCTGAACTGTTTGCCCAGTCCGACATCGATGGTGGACTGATTGGTGGCGCGAGTTTGAAAGTGGAGTCCTTCACGGCAATTGTGAAGGCGGCTCTTTAATTTGTGTTAAGTTTACGCAGGGCGGATGCACCGCCCTGCTTTTACGCCAGCTGGTGGAAAAACAAAGGCTTTGTTGAACTTGACAAGCTTGTTTTCCCACCTATAATAAGAAAATCGACTGGGATCGAGGAAAGTAAACCGCGCGTGCCCAACAGGGAAGCGCCGCCAGGACTGAGAGCGGCGCCCGGAAAATGACGGTTGAAGTTCCCTCGGGAGTTGCGCGGGTGAAACCATTTGGCCAGTAGTCCGCGCCGGGCATTCCCGTTACAGGATGAGCTCAAGTGGGTAGCTTTATTAAGCTGCCAATAAGGGTGGTACCGCGGAATCCCTGCCCGTCCCTTTATTTGGGCGGGTTTTTTATTTCCAGGCATGGATATGGTGAGGTAGAGAATGAATGACGTTGAAGCAAAACTGATGGAGGCACAAGAGGGCGCGCTGGCCGCGCTCGTGGATGTGCAATCCGAACCCGGTTTGGAGGAGTGGAAACAGGCGAACCTGGGGAAGACCTCGCTTGTGATGCGTATGTTTGGCTCGCTTGGACAGGTGCCAAAGGAAGACCGGCCCGCGGTTGGCCGCGCTGTGAACGCGCTGAAAGTGGCCCTGGAGACCGCGTTCACGGAGAAGCAGCAGGTTGTCAAGCAAAACCAGCTTAGCCAGGCCATCGCATCTGAAAAACTGGATATCACCCTGCCAGGCAGGGCGCTCCGCCGTGGCCGGCTGCATCCACTGAACATGACCTTGCGTGAAATTTACCGTGTGTTCGGGGACATGGGCTTCCAGATTTACCGCTCTCCCGAGGTGGAATTGGACGATTTCAATTTCACCTTCCTCAACATCCCGCCTTACCACCCGGCACGGGATATGTGGGACACGTTTTACACGGAGACCGAGGGCGTGCTTTTACGCACGCATACCTCCCCCGGTCAGATCCGCGTGATGCGGGAACGCGCGCCAGAAGACATCCGGGTAATCCTGCCAGGTGTGTGCATGCGCTATGAACAGCTGACCGCCCGCTCTGAAATTGAGTTCATCCAGATTGAAGTGCTGGTGGTGGGCAAGGGCATCTCCTTCGCGGATATGAAAGGCACCCTCAAAGACTTTGTTGCCCGGACCTTTGGCCCAGAGGCCCGCACACGTTTGCGCCCATCTTATTTCCCCTTCACGGAGCCCAGCGCGGAAATGGACGTGGAATGCTTCATCTGTGGCGGTGAGGGCTGTGGCGTGTGCAAGGGCAGCGGCTGGCTCGAAATCCTTGGCTGTGGCATGGTGCATCCGACCGTCCTGCAATACGGCGGTTACGACCCAAGTGTCTATTCCGGCTTCGCGGCCGGCATGGGCATTGACCGGTCCACGTTGATGCGCTATCGCATCGACGACATTCGCCACTTCCGCAACAACGACATTCGCTTCCTGGAACAATACTAGGCCAGGAGAGGAGACGCGATGAAAGCACCCTTAAGTTGGATTAAAGATTACGTCGCCCTTGATGACCTCAACATCGAGGAAATTGCCGACAAACTCACCATGTTGGGCCTGGAAGTGGAGGGTATCCTGTTGGTAGGCCTCTCCAAGCCGGCGCTTGAAAAGCATCAATTTAAGTACGAAGGGCTGAGCTGGGCACCGGATAAATTCGTGGTGGCAGAAGTTAGCGAGGTTATGCCCCATCCCAACGCCGACAAGCTGGTGCTCTGTCGCCTGCAGGATGGCCATGGGGAACACGTGGTCCTCACCGGCGCGCCAAACCTGTACCCCTACAAGGGGCTTGGTCCGCTCGCGCAGCCGCTCAAGGTGGCCTATGCCCGCGAAGGCGCCGAACTCTATGATGGCCATCAACCTGGCCTGGTAATGACCAAACTTAAGAAAGCGGTCATTCGAGGGGTTGAGTCCAGCTCGATGATTTGCTCGGAAAAGGAACTGGGCATTTCCAACGAACATGATGGCGTCATCATTCTCGACGCCGATGCCCCCACCGGAACCCCATTGGCAGACTACATGGGCGACGCGGTGTTCGAAATTTCAATCCTGCCCAACATGGTTCGCGACGCATCGATCATCGGCATTGCCCGTGAGCTATCTGCCGCGCTCAAACGGCCTTTAAGGTTGCCGAACCTGCCAAAGCTGGAAAAAGGCGGGGCGATTCAGTCCAAGGTGAGGCTGGAAGTGCGGGATGACGAACTGAACCCGCGCTTTATGCTGGGCATGCTGGAAAACACCACCACAAAACCCAGCCCCTACAGCATCCAGCGCCGCCTGGTTTTGGCGGGGATGCGGCCGATTGACGCCCTGGTGGATGCCACCAACTACACCATGCTGGATACCGGCGAGCCACTGCATGCCTTTGATTATGACCTGCTGACGCGCCGGGCCGGCGACATTCCCACGATTATCACGCGCACAGCCCGCGCGGGCGAACGCCTGACAACGTTGGATGGCGAGGAACGCGTTTTGGACGAGACGGTGGAACTGGTCACCGATACGGCCGGCCCGCTTTCCATCGCGGGGGTGATGGGCGGTAGCGAGACGGGCGTTTCCGCGGATACGCGCCATGTGCTGGTTGAAGCCGCTTCATGGAATTTCATCAACATCCGCAAGACCCTCGGTAAAATCAAGCTGACCAGTGAGGCCGCATATCGCTTCAGCCGGAATGTTCACCCGGCGCTGGCGGAAATGGCCCTGGGATTATGCCTGGCCCGCATGCAGGCCTGGGGTGGCGGTCAGCTGATTGAAGGTGTTTTGGACCACTATGGTAAAAAAACCGTCGACCCGGTGGTGACGCTGACTGAGAAGAAAATCATTGAAACGCTGGGTACTGAAATCCCGATTGCTGAGGCCGCGGACATCCTGACCCGTTTGGGCTTTGAGTGCCGGGCGCTTGAAGACAGCCTGGTGGCCACTTCGCCGTCCACCCGTACCGACATTGAGGACGGGCTGATTGGGGAAGCCAACCTGATTGAGGAAATAAGCCGCC
>Ga0209098_1003558_pt1 | contig 12773 bp, 9 predicted proteins | sample AD_JPNHW1_MetaG_FD_184429 | JGI IMG/M metagenome (GOLD analysis project Ga0209098, IMG submission 184429) | Active sludge microbial communities of municipal wastewater-treating anaerobic digesters from Japan - AD_JPNHW1_MetaG (SPAdes) (version 2) | ecosystem: Engineered > Bioreactor > Anaerobic >... | reverse complement strand
AAAGTTGATAATAATACAGATTTTTTGGTTTGCCCCGAAACGGCACTGCCGGAATACATCAACGAAAACGAAATGGAAGAATCGGCAAGCATCGACAGTTTGAAAAGCCTGATAAGCAAACATCCCAAACTGAAAATTGTTATCGGCATTTCTTCTTTCAAGATTTTTAATGAAGGCGAAAAGCTTTCGCGAACGGCCCGTTACTCCGAGCGGGGCAAGTACTATTACGATGTGTGCAATACCGCCTTGTATTTAGACTCTGCTTTTGTACCGCAGCTTTATCACAAATCCAAGCTGGTGCCCGGAGTAGAAATGATGCCTTTTCCAAAACTGCTCAAACCCCTTGCAAAATTCGCCATCGACCTGGGTGGTATGACCGGAAGCAACGGCACACAAGAAGAACGCACAGCTTTTGGAGCCGAAAACAGCCCGTGCAAAGTGGCTCCCGTTATTTGTTACGAATCAATATACGGTGATTTTGTAACAGGGTATATTCGCAATGGCGCCAACCTTATTTTCATCATCACCAACGACGGCTGGTGGGAAAATACCGCCGGGCACAGGCAACATTTTCAGTATGCCCGTCTGCGGGCGATTGAAACACGCCGGAGCATTGCCCGGGCTGCCAACACCGGCATCTCGGCCTATATCAACCAAAAAGGAGATGTCTTTATGCCTACCGCCTACTGGTCTCCAGAGGTGATGACCATGGCTATCAACGCAAATTCCCGCATGACATTTTATGCCCGCTATGGCGACTATCTTGGGAAAATCGCCCTATATTTGTCTGCCGCACTGATAGTATTGTTTTTTACCGCCATCCTGCTCAACAAACGCAAAAGATTGAGAATAAAGAAAAAAAACAATCAGGCATGATGATATTTTTCTTTGCGGATGATGGTAAAAGCCCTGTATAACTGCTCCAAAAAAATCAAACGTACCAACTGATGCGGAAAAGTCATTTTAGAAAGTGACAGGCAGCCATGAGCCATCTTTTTTATTTCACCGGAAAAGCCATAGGCGCCTCCAACCACAAACATCAGGTTTTTTATTCCTATCCCTGATTTATGTTCTAAAAACTGTGCAAATTGTTCGGATGTATATTCTTTGCCATATTCATCCAGCAATACAATAAAATCGGATTTTGCCAGGTATTTTTTTTGAATCTCCGATTCTTTTTGTTTGTATTGTTCCATAGAAAGGTTTTTTATATTCTTGAGTTCCGGAGTGGCAATTATCTCAAAATTAATATAATGGCCCATCCTTTTGGCATAGTCTTCCATCAATTCCCTAACCGGCGCCGCCTCTGTTTTCCCTGTCAAAAGCAATGTAATCTTCATGGTATAAATTATGTGGTAAAATTATACAAATATAAAAATCATAAAACCTTTGCCAAAAGTTTATAACTTTGTTCGTGTACTTTTATGAAGTTATTGTGGCTTGGTTTTTGCAATAAATATAAAAAATTATAATAATGCGACATTCACTAATCATAGTAATTTTTTGTTTAATTACAAGCTGTGTTTTTGCCAGTCAGCAAATTGTTCCGAAAACAGGCGACTCTACCTTTGCTGTTGTTCAGGACGACATCACTTCAGCCGTGGCAGCAGCTATCAATACCGGTGATGCAAAAAAACTGGCATCGTTTTTCAGCCCCAGCATCGACCTTACCCTTCCCGGCACCGAAGGCACATACAGCAAATCGCAAGCCGAAATGATCGTCAAAGATTTCTTTACCAAATACCCGCCGGCATCCTTTAAGATAAATCAACAGGGTTCCTCCAACGAGGGCTCGCAATTTGCAGTAGGCACCTTGATTTCCAAGGCCGCTACTTTCAAAACATATTTTCTTATCAAAAAAAGGGACGGCATTCCCCTGGTTCATCAGTTACAGTTCGAACAGGAATAATAGTTTTCCTGATAAATATCTTATCTGCCCCAATTTTTTGTAATTTAGCGCAAACGCTTAATTATTAAAAATGAATAACATTTTACATCTTATAGAGCAGGCCATTGCCGAAGACATTGGCGATGGCGACCATACTTCAATGGCTACCATTCCTGAGGACGCTACCGGAAAAATGAAACTGTTGGTGAAGGAAGACGGCATAGTGGCCGGCGTGGAAATTGCCAAACTGGTTTTTGAAAAAATAGATCCGGACCTCCGAATTGAAGTGCTTATAAATGATGGCAACCCGATAAAGAAAGGCGATATCGTTTTTTATGTTAGCGGAAGCTGTCGCTCGATGCTTATTGCGGAACGAAGCGTGCTCAACTTCATGCAGCGTCTCAGCGGCATTGCCACATCCACCAGCCAATACGTACGTGAGCTCGAGGGCACCAGGGCGCGATTGCTCGACACACGTAAGACCACACCCAACATGCGAATTTTTGAAAAAATGGCCGTGGTTCTCGGTGGCGGCATAAACCACCGTATGGGACTGTACGATATGGTGATGATAAAAGACAATCATGTGGATTTTGCAGGAGGCATAAAACAAGCGATTGAAGCCGAACATGCCTACCTGAAACGGGTAGGGAAAAACCTGAAAATTGAAATCGAAGTCCGCAACTTTGACGAGCTGAATCAGGTGATGAATGTGGGCGGCGTAGATCGTATCATGCTCGACAATTTCACTACTGCCGACCTGCAAAAAGCCGTGGAAGTCATAGGCGGAAAATTCGAAACCGAAGCCTCGGGGGGTATCAAACTTGAAAACATCCGCGAATACGCACTTACCGGTGTGGATTTTATTTCTGTCGGTGCCATCACACATCAGATCAAAAGCCTTGACCTCAGCCTGAAAGCCGTTGAATGAAAAAAAAAATAACTTTCATAGAAAGGATTAAGTCTTCGAGGATCTTCAGGGTGCTGAAACTAATCACCAAAAGAGTTACCCTGCCCGGTTTTGACGATATGCCGCTGTATGATGTGGTTGTTTTTTTTATCAGGGGCCTGACCGATGGCGCCATCACCACGAGGGCCAGCTCGGTAGCATATAAGTTTTTCATTGCCATGTTTCCGGCTATCATCTTTTTGTTTACATTAATCCCATATATTCCTATTGCCAACTTTCAATACACCCTGCTCGATACCATACAGTCGGCCCTGCCCGAAAATGTAAATGCCATGATCAACGAAACCATCACCGACATTATTGCCAGGCAGCACGGCGGCTTGCTTTCTCTTGGTTTCATCCTGGCGCTGTACTTTGCTTCCAACGGAATACTTGGCCTGATTACCGCCTTTAATGCCACATCGCACCAGATTGAAACCCGCAAATGGTGGCAGCAATATGCTGTTTCCATTTTACTGGTCATCATCCTTACATTGATTGTAATCATCTCCATTGCATTAATAATGCTTGGCACCACCGGTATTAATTATCTTATTTCGGCACATATCATTGAGGAAAACGTACTATTGTTTATCATCAGGTTTTCGAAATGGATAATTATTTTTCTGATGATTTTCTTTGTTGTTTCTTTTTTATACTATCTGGGACCGGTAAAAAGAAAAGAGTTTCGTTTTATTTCGGCAGGCAGCACCCTGGCCACCCTTTTGTTTATTGCCACCACTATTGGCTTTAAGTATTATGTTGAAAACTTTGGTAGTTACAATGCCGTGTACGGCTCCATCGGGACGGTTATCGTGATTCTGATGTGGCTGTATTTAAACTCGCTGGCGCTGTTGGTGGGATTTGAATTAAACGCCAGCATCCTGCACGCCAAAAAAGATAAAAATGTAATCGCTATTATTAACCGGAGAACAAAAAAACAAAACAAAATAAAAAAATAACATTACAGCATATCTTGTCTTTGTCAAATCAGGGGAAATGGCACCCAAAAGCATTTTGCTGATACAAAAATCCGGCGACAAATTATTGAAGTGAAACTATTGCTGAATCGTTGTAAAACCTAACAAATAAAATGATTTTTCAAGCCTTCCTGCAAGACAAAAAACCTCTCATAAAATTATTGTACTTTTTGCTGATTGTGCTATGCTGCGTATTTCTAATCAATAGTTTCGGGCTGGTGCTTGGCATGACATTTTTTGGCAAATCATTTATGGACTCCTTATCCTCGCTGAATGATTATTCTGATCCGGGGGTGATTGCCAGGCTTAAGTACCTGCAGGTAGTTAACCAGCTGGCCTTGTTTGTTGTGCCGGTATTGACCTTTGCTATGTTTGCCGGAAAAAGCATCCCGTATTATTTAAAACTAAACCGGAAAATCAATGTTCTTCCGGTTCTGATAGCTATCAGCATTATTTTTGCCGGGCTGCCCTTCATAAACTGGCTCACAGAGATCAACGGAAACATGAGTTTCCCAGAGCAGTTTTCAGGAATTGAAAAATGGATGCGGGATTCAGAAGCTGAAGCCGGCACACTAACCAGGGTGTTTTTAAACTCAACGACTATAGGAGGACTTCTGATAAATATCCTGATGATCGCTATTTTACCGGCTATAGGAGAAGAGTTTTTCTTTCGCGGAGTGCTTCAACGCTTATTTTCCGAATGGTTTAAAAATGTTCATGTCGCCATCATTGTGACGGCCTTTATTTTCAGCGCTTTTCACATGCAATTTTACGGATTTATCCCTCGTTTTCTGCTTGGGATGTTTTTGGGATATTTATTTTACTGGTCGGGGTCGTTGTGGCTACCCATTATCATACATTTTCTGAATAACGGGTTAGCGGTGGTGGTGGCTTTTTTAGCGGCAAGAGGCGCCATAAGCACGAGTTTTGAGACTTTCGGAAGTTCTGATAATTGGTATGTGAATATAAGCAGCGCAGTTGTTGTTTCAGTGCTGATGTTTCTTCTCTATAAAACACGTCGGGTAAATTCCGTCGGGTAAATTCATGAATTTACCCGACAGTAAACACCGCATAAAATTCTACAATACATTCAACAACTGCTCCCTGATCTTTTCCAGTTCGTCTTTCATTAATACAACATCATAATCATAACAATTTTCGGTTTGAATCGAAAATTGTTATACCTTTGCTGAAAAAACAATCAACATGCCCATAAGCAGAAGTATTGAATCGCAAATTATTAAGCGCTTTAGCAAGCATAAGGCCATACTCATTTTTGGAGCCAGACAGGTTGGAAAAACCACCCTGATTGAAAATCTGTTTAAAAACAGAAACGATGTCGTCTTTTTTGATGGAGATGAAGCCGACCACCGCGATCACCTTTCAGACACCACCTCAACCCGCCTGAAAAGCCTTATAGGAAAAAACAAAATTGTTTGTATTGACGAAGCCCAACGCATTGATAATATCGGTTTAACCCTCAAGCTTTTTACCGACAAAATAAAAGATGTACAAATCATAGCAACAGGATCATCTGCTTTTGAACTCGCCAACAAACTGAATGAGCCGCTGACGGGAAGAAAATATGAGTTCCATCTCTTTCCCTTATCTTTTGAAGAAATGGCCAACCATCATGGCCTCCTGGAAGAATCCCGTTTATTGCATCATCGTCTTGTATTTGGTTATTATCCTGAGATTGTTACCACCCCGGGTTCGGAAATTGAAAATCTAAAGTTAATTGCCAACAGTTATTTGTACAAAGATTTGCTGATGCTTGAAAGCATCAAAAAGCCCGTGTTGCTTCAAAAGCTGGTAAAAGCATTGGCCTTGCAAGTGGGAAGCGAAGTGTCATTTAATGAATTATCCCGTTTGGTGGAAGCGGATAAGGAAACCGTTGAAAAATATATTGATGCTCTGGAAAAGTCCTATATCATTTTTCAATTACCGTCGCTGAGCAGGAATGTGCGTAATGAACTGAAAAAAAGCAGGAAAATATATTTTTATGATAATGGGATAAGAAACGCTGTGGCGGGAAATTTTTCACCCCTGGAAAACCGTACGGATACCGGCGCCTTGTGGGAGAATTTTTTCATCAGTGAACGTATTAAAACGATGATGAACAAAGGTGCTGATGCGAAATACTACTTTTGGCGCACTACCCAACAGCAGGAAATAGATTTTATTGAAGAACAGGATGGTGGGCTTACCGCCTTTGAAATAAAATGGAAGATGGATAAAGCACTGTTCCCTGCAACGTTCATGAATGCCTATCCGAAAACAAAAACGCACATAATAACACAGAAAAATTACCCGGAATTCCTGATTTAATACCTTCACTGAATTCTTAAAGACAGATGTTGATTGTCGGATAAATTCATGAATTTATCCGACATCAAAGAAATAGATAATCTATAAAATATTCAATATTTGCTCTCAGATCTTTTCCAGTTCGTCTTTCATTAGTACAACATCATAATCATAACAATTTTCGGTTTGAATCGAAAATAATTATAATAATTTTCGGTTTGAATCGAAAATTACCCGGAATTCCTGATTTAATACCGGCACTGAATTCTTAAAGACAGATGTTTAATGTCGGATAAATTCATGAATTTATCCGACGGCATCAACGGAATGGAAGCTACAAAACATTCAGCAACTGCTCCCTAATTTTTTCCAGTTCGTCTTTCATGCCAATAACGATCTTCTGAATATCGGAATCGTTGGCTTTTGAGCCCAGGGTGTTTATTTCCCGGCCCACTTCCTGTGTGATAAATCCGAGCTTACGCCCGTTTGAAGCTGCTTCGTTGATGGTTTCGCAGAAATAGGTGCAATGTTTTTGCAGACGCACTTTTTCTTCGGTAAAGTCTAATTTTTCAAGATAATAGATTAGTTCCTGCTCAAAACGGTTTTTATCAATTTTTTCCGGATCAACAACCGCCTCCAGGTTTGTATGTATGCGTTGCCTGATCAGCAGCATCCGCTCCTTTTCATAAGTTTCAATGCTGGGTATTCCATTTTCAATGGCAGCAATGCGCTGCAGCATGTCATTTTTCAATACATTCCCTTCGTTCAGACGGAAAGTATCCAACGCCAGCACCGCTTTTTCAATTTTCTTATATATCAGTACCCACTCTTCTTCTTTTAGTTCCTCTATGGGGTTTTTTACCACATCGGGCATGCGCAACAACAGTGATATAACTTCCTGAGGCATTGGTAAGCCGAGGTCTTTGGACAATTGTTTTATTCCTTCGTGGTATTGAGCCGCCTGCGCGGTGTTCAGAGCAAATGCTCCCTGCGAAAGCAGTGGTTCAAGATTTACATAAAAATCTATTTTCCCACGTTCCAGTTGTTTTGATAACAGTGATCGGATATCCGCTTCTTTTTCGCGGAGCATACCCGGCAATTTTATGTTCAGGTCGAGCTGTTTGCTGTTGACGGATTTTATTTCTATCGTAACTTTTTTCCCTGGCAATTCGCAGACTGCCCTGCCGTAACCGGTCATTGATTTCATAAACAGAATTTTGGTTCATACAAATGTATGAATTATCTGTTATAAAGAACTAACGGGTTTACAGAAAGAACTAACAGGTTTGCTATTCAAATTACCTGTTAACCCTATTAAATGAAAAACCTGTTAGTTCTTTATACCCGTTAGTTCTTTATAACAATTTTTATCATAAATTTGAGTTTTAAAAATATCCTTTTTATTGATAATTTCCTTCTATCCTTAGGCCTTGAGTTTGAAAAAAACGCTATACATATTTATTATTTCGTTCCTGGCCGCGACGGGATTGTATGCTCAGGATTTTTCGAATTTCAGGATAAAACACCTTCTCGTTGATAACGACACCCTCCTCATCGATTCGCTGAGCCTGATACCCAAAAGCATTATTATCACTACAAATGAAGGTCAACCTCTTGACCTCTCAAAATATTTAATTGATTATGCCAAAGGGATGCTTTTTATTACTGATGAAATATTTTTCGACAAAGAACTAAAAAACAAAAATCTTCAAATATCTTACCGGGTGTTTCCTGTTTCGCTGGCGGCAACACGGCGGCATAAGCAATCCAGTATAATCAACCTACCTGTCACCGAATTGGCAAACCCTTTTTTGTATAAATATGAAAATTCCACAGAAGATATGTTCAAATGGGGTACTCTTAACCGCAGCGGCAATATCTCGCGGGGCATATCTATGGGAAACAACCAGGATCTCGTGGTTAATTCCAGCCTGAATCTTCAGCTTTCGGGATACCTGTCTGATGACATACAGGTGCTTGCGGCTATTACCGACAACAACATCCCGATACAACCCGACGGTAACACACAACAGTTGCAGGATTTCGACAAAGTTTTTATTCAGTTGTTCAACAAAAACCATAAGCTGATTGCCGGCGATTTTGAAACAGGTCCTCCGAAAAGCTATTTTATGAACTTTTACAAAAAAGCCCAGGGAGCCCTTATCGAGTCGAACTTTCTGATTCCTTTAAAAAAACATCCCGAAGAAAAAATAAAACTAAGACTTGAGGGCAGCGGGGCATTGTCGAAGGGAAGGTATGCGCGGAATGTAATTGCCGTGCTGGAGGGCAACCAGGGGCCTTACAAACTTAGCGGCCAGAACAACGAAAACTATATCATCATTCTTGGAGGCACCGAACGGGTGTACATCGACGGCGTGCTGCTTACCCGCGGACAGGAAAACGATTATGTAATAGATTACAACCTCGGCGAAGTTACTTTCATGCCTAAAAATATCATTACCAAAGACAAACGCGTGGTCGTTGAATTTGAATACACCGACCGCTACTATGCACGGACTCTTTTCCATGCTGGTGTCGGCATGGAATATAAAAAACTAAATATCCGTTTTCATTTTTATTCGGAGCAGGACCTAAAAAACCAGCCTTTGCAACAAGAACTGACCGACAGTGAAAAACAGCTTCTGGCAAATATCGGCGACAGTGTGCAGCTTGCAATAGTTCCCAATATAGATAGCATTGAGTTTTCCAGCACCTATGTGATGTACAAAATGATTGACTCCGCCGTTTCCTCTATCATTTATGATTCGGTATTTGTGTACAGCTCAAATCCTGACAGTGCCTTTTACCGGCTTGGCTTTGCCTTTGTGGGCAGTGGAAACGGCAATTATGTGCTCACACAAAGTTCGGCCAATGGCAGAGTTTTCAAATGGGTGGCTCCGCAAGGCGGGCAGCCCGGCGGAGATTACGAACCGGTAACCCTGCTGGTAACACCCAAAAAGATTCAGATGTACACCCTGGCCTTTGACTATGGTATTGGAAAAACAACAAAAATCACTGCCGAAGCGGCCTTGAGCAACAACAACAAAAACCTGTTTTCGTCGCTCGACAAAAGTGATGATGTGGGCTATGCCATCAGGGCCGCCGTAACCAATGCCGTTCCTTTTGCAAAAAAGAACAGCAATGATTGGCGGTTTATTGCCGATATCGCTAATGAATGGGTAAGTCGTTGTTTTTCCCCCATTGAACAATACCGGCCTGTGGAGTTTAGCCGCGACTGGAACATCGGCAAGGCTGCCGATGCCTACGAAAACATCAGCACCTTGAAAATTGGTTTTCGCAACAAAAAAAATCAAAATGCTTTTTATCAGGTAAAATATTATGTCCATGGAGAAGCCTACCAGGGCCTGCAAAACCAACTTGACGTTGCACAGGACTACAAAAACTTTTTCCTGACTGTTAACGGCAGTTATCTAACCACCCGAACACCTGAGTATAAGACCGCATTTTTCAAACAAAAAGCACAATTGATAAAAAAGTTCAAATGGTTTTCGGTTGGGGTGCGCGAAGAGCAGGAACATAACATGTTTCGCGCCAACAGCGCCGATTCGCTGCTGGGAAGCAGTTTTGCTTTTAACCAGTACGAGGCTTTTTTTGCCAGTCCCGATTCGGCAAAAAACAAATACCAGATAAGTTATAAAAAACGTTTTGACTATCTGCCCTTAAATAAGCATCTGCGCCTTGCCACCGATGCCGACGATTTCACCCTGGGTGTAGAGCTTGCAAAAAATCCAAAAAACACTTTAAAAATAAGCGCCACCTACAGGATGCTGAAGGTAAAAGATTCTGCATTAAGCGCTACCCGGCCCGACAACCGCCTGATAGGAAGAATAGAATATTATGTACGTTTATTCAAAAATGTACTTATGTCCACCACGTATTACGAAGTTGGCTCGGGCATGGAAGAAAAGAAAGAATACTCCTACCTGGAAGTAAGCCCGGGGCAGGGAGTATATGTATGGAGCGACTATAACGGCGACGGTGTAAAACAACTCAACGAATTTGATGTGGCGGTTTTCAAGGATCAGGCCAACTACATACGCATTTTTACGCCAACATACAGCTATATTAAGACCTATTCAAACCAGTTTAGCGAAGCCATCACCATTGACCCGGGCATAGTATGGAAAAACAAAAAAGGGTTCCGGAAGTTTGTTTCGCGTTTTTCGTTGCAATCGTCGTACAGCGTAAACCACAAAACTACCCGTTCAGATTTCCTGCATGCTTACAATCCTTTTATGTTTCAACTGAACGATACCACCCTGATGTCCACCGCCACTACATTTAAGACGGTTTTGTTTTTCAATAAAAGTCATCCTAAAATTGCAGCCGAAGCTTCGTACCAACTTAACAACTCCAAAATGATGCTGCTCAATGGCTTTGAAAGCCGCTCACAACAATCGTACGGGATAAAAATCCGCTGGAACATTACCCGTAAGTTCTACACAAACATTGAATTCTTGCAGGGAATAAAGACTTATGGCTCGGAATTTTTTACCTCCAGAAACTACGATTTGTCTTTTTGGGAGATACAGCCAAAATTTATTTTTCAGCCGGGAAATAAATTCCGTATCAGCCTCACATATAATTTCTCCGACAAACGCAATACCGCCGTTTCGCCTAACGAACGCGCCCTTAACCACAACTTTGGCCTGGAGAGCAAATACAACTTTCCGGGCAAGGGAACCCTGCAGGCCAGGGTAAACTATATCAATATCAATTACAATGCTTCGGACAATACCTCCTTAGCTTACGAAATGCTGGAAGGACTGAAAAACGGCCAGAACATCACCTGGGGATTGACTTTCCAGCGCAACCTCGGCAATAATATGCAGCTCGACCTAATATACGATGGCCGCAAAACCGGCACTAATAAAATAATTCACACAGGCAGTGTGCAGGTGAGGGCGTACTTCTGATAACGCAAAATATCATTATTCTTTCACAATAGTAACCACCGTTCTGCGGTTTTGGCGGCGGCCTTCCTCGGTACTATTGGCAGCCACTGGCCGGGTGTCGCCATAACCCATCACCATAATCCTTTCGCCCCCTACGCCTTTGTTGACCAGAAAAATTTTCACCGAATTCGCTCTGTCATAAGATAACTTAAGATTGGATTCGGCAGAACCCACACTATCGGTATGCCCGCCTATTTCAATAACCATGGTGGGTTTCAGCATCAGCACTTCGGCCAAATCCTGCAGGGCTTTATTGGAAGCTGCCCGCAGGGTGGATTTTCCCGTGTCGAACAACACATTTTCCAAAGTATATGTTTTGGGCGGGTCGTATTTAATATCAAGCTGGTAGGTTAACAGGCCTTCCTGCTTATCAATAGCTATTTGTTTATAGTTAACATCACCTCCAAAAGTCTTATAACTGATATCATACACATCGCCCTTTGGCACCAACACCGAAAATTTGCCTTTGGCATCGGTGATTCCGCTTAATGTTTTCCCATTTTTTTGTCCTGCAAGGCTTATCATTTCTCCAGTCCTGGGTTTGCCCGCCATACTGCTTACCGAAACATTCAATAAGGCACTTATTTCGGTAGGTTCGAGTGTCTGGGCATTCATCAATGCCGGGATAAAAATGGTGACAATCAAAAAGAGTTGGCGATAATGAATCATGTTCGGTGTTTTACATGAATAATAACGTTACTTCAATCTTATTATTATTATTCAGGATTGTGCTCCAGGGTGAACCATTTAGTCATTAAAAATGATTATCTTTTTTATCGCAACTGAATTATCGTTAAGGCAAATTCTTGCAACGAAAATTCCACTATGGAATTTTCTAATATCAATTGTTTCAGCCGTCCCGTAAAGGTTTTGTGACAACAACTCCCGGCCTTCACTATTAAACAACGTAATACTGCTGAGCACTACCGGGGATGTAATATGAATATACCCTTTGGCAGGATTTGGACTTATAGTTACTACATTTTCTTTGTCCTGGTATTCCTTGATTCCGGCAAACATTTCAGAACCGCAGGATATTCCGTTCTTTTTAAAATAAATCATCGTCAATCCTTTGCCCCAAAAGGCATTAGGTGGAGAAGCCGAAAAATAATATGACTGATCAAGGTATAAACCAAGACCTGAGACAAATATTCTTTTATATTCGGCAGGAGGCCCCGGTTCACTATTATAACACCAACTGCTATCACACGGTGAATATTCGTTAATATATGACAACCTGTTTGTTTCCAATGTCCATAATCTCAGCCCGCAGTAATCTTTTACACTAAGATTTCTTGATTCCTGCCCATAGTATTTTTCGAAAGGAATGTTGGCTATCACAGTACTACGCGAATATTTAAGCATAATGGTATCCACAAATAAGTTTGCAGAATCCGCATCGAACATTTCATAAATCGCGTTATAAAATAGCGAATCAGCAGTTATGGTTCTGCTCATAATTTTATATTTTTTGTACCTTTTATAATCTGACGGCGGATATAAGGTATTATAGTTATAATCATAAAATTGAAGTTCATCCCCGGGCTGGTAATCATATACTATTTCGTTTGTAAGTTGATAAAATCCTCCGGCTGTTGCCACATCTCCTATTAAAACAAGCGGTTTCAGAATTTGCGGAAAAGAATCTACCTGAAAAAAATTCACTAATCCCC
>Ga0209098_1003553_pt1 | contig 12784 bp, 6 predicted proteins | sample AD_JPNHW1_MetaG_FD_184429 | JGI IMG/M metagenome (GOLD analysis project Ga0209098, IMG submission 184429) | Active sludge microbial communities of municipal wastewater-treating anaerobic digesters from Japan - AD_JPNHW1_MetaG (SPAdes) (version 2) | ecosystem: Engineered > Bioreactor > Anaerobic >... | reverse complement strand
CGGGATTCATCATGCTGGTCCGCTACTTGTGCCGACGCGCCAACATCGTTGAGGGAACGGCGGCAAGACAATAAAGGAACGTTTCGCGGGGGGGGGGCGGATTGCGGGAAAACGGGGTGGGGAGCGCGCCGGCCAGCCGCCGGCCGCCATCGCGCAAAGATCCGCGACAATGAGAAATATTTGTCTATTTTCCTTCCCATTGGGCGCTTGTTCGTCCTATAGTGCACACGGATTGGAGAGGTCGCAATCTGCCTGCTTTAGGAGCGAACAGCATGAAAACGTTCAAATTCGGTTGTTTTGCGGTGTGGATGATTTTGGCGGGCGCCGGGTGGGCCTGGGGGGATTCCGCGACCAATCTGGTCCTGCGTCTGAGTTTCGACGGCGATGAGGGCGGCATCGCCCTTGATTCCAGCGGTTGCGGAAACAACGGCACGCTGGTCGGTCCCGTTCTGACGGCCGACACGAACGGGGGCCAAGTGGCCGCATTCGACGGCATCGACGACTACATCCGCGTTCCGTCGTGCGCGGCCTTGATGCCGGCGGCGGTGACCGTGGCGGCCTGGGTGCGGTTCGATTCGCTGCCGACGGAGGTGGCGACGCTGGTTTGCAAGCGGAATGCGAGTTTCTCGAACAACGAAGACTACGCTTTTCAGATCAATTCAGCCGGCGGCGTGCGGTTCGTGCTGGCCAACGGAATCCAGACGCGCCTGGATTCGACGGAGACGATGTCGGCGGGGGCATGGCACCACGTGGCGGCGACGTTCTCGCAGCCGGTCATGAGCGTGTACGTGGACGGACGTCTGGCGGGAACGGCGAGCCACAACTACGCCTTGGCCCACAATTCGGCGGCGGACTTGTTCCTCGGCGCGGCGGACCATGAATCCTATCCAATGGGGTCGTTCGCGCACGGGGCGCTGGACGACGTGCGGATCTACGATCGTGCCTTGGCGGCGGACGAGATCGCCGAACTGGCGGACGTGGACCCGGCGGAAACACCGGGTCCGGTGCTTCATTATTCGTTCGACGTCGACAACGGAGGCGTCGTGGTCGACGACAGCGGCAACGGACGAACGGGAACGGTCAACGGGGCGACGTGGGTGACCAACGGGGTGTTGGGCGGAGCCTACCGATTCGACAACAACAGCCAGGTCATCACGGCAACGGACGCCGGGCTGCCGAGCGGGGATGCGCCGCGCACCGTCGCCCTGTGGATGAAGATCGACACGAACTATCCCAACGGTTGCACGGGCATGCTGGGGTATGGCACGCAGGGCTACGACAGCCGATTCTGCGGGGTGGGGTTCGACTGGCGCCTGGGCCGCAACCGGCCGTATTTCTCGCCGGGCGGCACCTGTTTCCTGACCGAGCATGAGCTGCCGAATCCGGGCACGTGGTTCCACGTGGCGTACACCTACGGCGGCAACGGGAGCCACCATCTCTATTACAACGGAGTCTTGAGCGATGGAATGAGCGAATTGCCGGGCCTCCTCAACACGACTCCATCGGGCCTGCTGCGGCTGGGCGGTCATCCGGACAATCCCGGACCGGACGGCGGCTACATCGACGACGTGCGGATCTACGACCGGACCTTGTCGGCCCAGGAAATCGCCGATTTGGTCGGGGTGCCGCCTCCGGAAGAAGCGCCGGCGGATGGGTTGGTCCTGCACTATGCGTTCGATGGCGACGTTGACGCCACGGCGGTCGATTCCAGCGGTTGCGGGAACAACGGCACCCTCGCCGGGGCCGGTCTCGGGCCGGATGGCGTCGGAGGACAGGCCGCGACCTTCGACGGGATCGACGACTTCGTCCGCGTGCCGTCGAGCGCCTCGCTGATGCCGGCGGATGTCACGATCGCCACGTGGGTGCGGTGCGATTCGCTGCCGGCGGAGGTGGCGGCGCTGGCGTTCAAGCGGAATCCCAACAACTCGAACAACGAAGCGTACGCGTTGCAGATCAATTCGGCCGGCGGCGTGCGGTTCGTGTTGGGCAATGGATACCAGACGCGGCTGGATTCCTCGGCAACGATGGCGACGGGGGCCTGGCACCACGTGGCGGCGACGTTCTCGCAGCCGGTCATGAGCGTCTACGTGGATGGGCGTCTGGCGGGCACCGCGAACCACGATTACGCGCTGGCTCACGATGCGGCGGCCGATTTGTTCCTCGGCGCGGCGGACCACAAGTACTATCCGATGGGGTCCTTCGTCCACGGGGCGCTGGATGAGGTCCGGATCTACAATCGGGCTCTGGGGTCGGAAGAAATCGCGACGTTGGCCGGCGTGACGCCCGCGGGGAATGCCGGCCCCGTCGCGCACTACACGTTCGACGCCGACAACGGAGGCATCGTGGTCGACGACAGCGGCAACGGGCGGACGGGAACCGTCAATGGGGCCACGTGGGTGGCCAACGGGGTGTTGGGAGGGGCCTACCGATTCGACAACAACAGCCAGGTCATCACGGCGACGGACACCGGGCTTCCGAGCGGGGACGCGCCGCGGAGCGTCGCGCTGTGGATGAAGATCGACACAACCTATACCAACGGCTGCACGGGGATGTTCGGCTATGGAACGGACAACTTCAACAAGCAGTTCTGCGGGGTCGGATTCGATTGGCGGCTGGATCGGGACCGGGCCTACTTTTCGCCAGGCGGCTCGTGCTTCCTGACCGCGCAAAAAGTGCCGGCGCCGGGCACGTGGTTCCATGTGGCGTACACCTACGGCGGCAACGGGAGCCACCACCTGTACTACAACGGCGTCTTGAACGACGGCATGAGCGAATTGTGGGGACCCGTGAACACCCTGCTGTCGGGCACGCTGCGGATGGGCGGGCATCCGGGATCGATCGGCCCGGATGGCGGCTATCTGGACGACGTGCGGATCTACGACCGACCGCTGTCCGCACGGGAAGTCGCGGAACTGGCGGCCATGAATTCCGGCGAGGAAGTCCCCCCCGTCGCCGGCGGGGATCTGGTGTTGCACTATTCATTCGATGCGGACGATGGAAGCTCCACGACCGACCTGAGCGAATACGGGAACAACGGGCAGTTCGCGGGAGCGGGGCTTGCGCCGGACGGGCTGGGCGGCCAAATGGCGACCTTCGACGGGATCGACGACTACCTCCGGGTGCCGTCGAGCGCGTCCCTGATGCCGACGGAAGTGACGATTGCCGGATGGGTGCGGTTCGACTCCCTGCCGACGGAAGTGGCGGCGCTGGTGTTCAAGCGGAATCCCAACCCATCGAACAACGAGGACTATGCCCTCCAGATCAACATGCAGGGCGGCCTGCGGTTCGTCCTGGGCAACGGCGGCCAAACGCGGCTGGATTCGCCGGCCATGATTGTGGGAACTTTGCACCACGTGGCGGCGACGTTCTCGCAGCCCGTCATGCGCGTGTACGTGGACGGGGTGCTGGCGGGGACGGCGAACCACAACTACCCGCTGTCCCACAACGCCGCGGCGGACTTGCTGATCGGCGCGGCCGACCACAGCCAATATCCGATGGGCTCCTTTGCGCACGGGGCCTTGGATGACGTGAAGATTTTCAACCGGGCCCTGTCGGAGGCGGAAATCCTGGCGCTGGCCGGAGACGTGTCCGGGGAAGAGGATCCTCCCGTGTCCGGCGGCCACCTGATCCTTCATTATCCCTTCGACGTCGATGGCGGAGCGATCACGGCGGATGCCAGCGAATACGGGAACGACGGGACCGTGCACGGCATGCAGATCGTTCCGGATGGAGCCCGGAGCGGCGCCGCCAGCTTCGACGGCCAAGACGACTATGTCCGCGTGCCGTGGAACGCGTCCCTGAAGGCGGACGACTTGACGATCGCCGCCTGGGTGAAGGTGGAATCCTTGTCTTCCGGCATCCGGAGCCTGGTGTTCAAGCGGGTGCCCGGCGTGGCCAACGGCATGGATTACGCCTTGCAACTGACGCCGGAGGGAGCCGTGCGGTGGACGTTGGCCAAGCACTGGCAGACCCTCCTGGACACTCCGCCGCTGGCGATCGGCCAATGGCACCACGTGGCCGCCACGTTTTCCAAGCCGGACATGCGGCTTTATCTGGATGGATTGCTGGTGGGCACGGCGACCCACTTCGGCGTGCTGACCAAGAACGCGGCCACCGATCTGCTGATCGGCGCCGCCGACAGCCCGACCGGGGAGGTCTGTTCCTTTGCCCCATGCCAGTTGGACGATCTGAGGATCTACAACGCCGTGTTGTCCGATTCCGAAATCGCGGCGCTGGCGGGCTCGGCGGGCGAAGGCGATCTGGTCCTGCGATACTCCTTCGATGCGGACGGAGCCGAAACGGCGACGGATCGCAGCGGCTACGGAAACAACGGCGCATTCGTCGGCGCCCTCGTTGCCGAAAACGGAATGATCGCCAACGGGGCGCTCTTCAACGGCACGGACAACTACATCCGGGCGGCCTCCTCCGAGTCGCTGATGCCGGAAGAAGTGACGCTGGCCACGTGGATCCGGTTTGACTCCTTGCCGGGGGAAGTGGCGGATCTCATCTTCAAGCGGAATCTGGACCTGGACAACAACGAATCCTACGCCCTGCAGATCCAATCCGGCGGCGGGATGCGCTTCGTGCTGGGCAACGGCACGCAGACGCGGTTGGATTCCGCGCCGATGGGCGTGGGCGAGTGGCATCACGTGGCGGCGACCTTCGCGAGGCCGGACATGAAGATCTACGTGGACGGCAAACTGGCCGGCACGGCGATCCACGACCGTCCGCTGGCTCACAATCCGGCGACCGACCTGCTCGTCGGAGCCCGAGACCATGCGGAGCAGCCGTTGTCTTCGTTTGCGCACGGGATGCTGGACGACGTGCGGATCTACAAGCGCGCTTTGGGCGCCGGGGAGATCGCTGCGCTCGTCAAAGAACAGATCGCCGATGGCGTGCTGGACCAGCAGGACGCGGACGGAGATGGCCGTTCCAACGCCATGGAACGGCGGGCGGGGACGGATCCGCTCGATGGCCGCGATCTGCTGGCGATCAAGTCGGCCGAGGGCGAGGTCTCCGATTCCGGCGAATTGGTGTTGCGCTGGGCCAGCGTGCCCGGACAAGTCTACAACGTCCTCTGGACGCCCAGTCTTCGGGCCGGGTTCCGGCCGCTGGTGTCCGGCATCTTGGCCACGGGAACGGAGTGCGCCTATACCAACCAGATGGGCGAGATCGGCGCCGGTTTCTTCATGATCCAACTTCAGGACTGATTCCGATCCGCCGCGTTTCCCCGCCCGCCGTCGCCCCTGCAGGCCGGGCGGCTTTCGGTTGCAAGCTCGTTTCCGCTGGCGTAGACTGCCCCCAGTTTTGCATCCCCACTTGCCGGTTGGCGCCGATGGGACTGGACTCCGGGAGGCGTCGCCGGCGGGCGGGTCGAAAATCGAATTGGATGCGGCGGGGCCGCCCCCCGGGAAGAGGTAGAGGATGAGTTTGACGCGCGTGAACGTGGCGGTGGTCGGTTGTGGCGGGATCGCCTTCGAAGCCCATTTGCCGAACACCCAGTTGATTCCGAGGGTCCATTTGGCGGCCCTGGTGGAACCGGGGGCCGACGCGCTCCGGAAAGCGGGCGAAAAATTCAACGTGCCGCCCGAACGCCGCCATGCGGATCTGGATGAGGCGCTGGCGCGACAGGGACTGGACGCCGTCATCCTGTGCACGCCGGCGGGAACCCACGCCGACTTGGCCTGCCGGTGTTTCGCGGCGGGGCTCCATGTTTTCGTCGAGAAGCCCATCGCGACCACCGTGGCCGACGCGCGGCGGATGATCGCCGCCGCCCGGACCGCCGGCAAAAAATTGATGGTGGGCCATTACCTCCGCTACATGCCGCACCATGCCAAAGCCCGCGAACTGATCCGGGCCGGGCGGATCGGCCCGGTGTTCAGCGCGGTGGCCCACGAGGAAACGCTCGGCATCAAGCCGGAAGAGGGAATCATCACCGACCTGACCCCGCATTACGTCGATTTGCTTCACTATTACTTTTCCGAATCTCGCGTGAAATCCGTCTGGGCGCGGTCGGGCCAAGCCAACGCGCGTCCGGGCGACCGCGAGACCGAAGCGGAAATCAAGATGTTCTTCGACAACGGGGTGGTGGGAAGCGTCAACGTGTTCTGGACGCCGGGATTCGGCAATTGGGACGCTTGCGACCGCTATATCCGCGTGGTGGGCCGGAAGGGCTGGATCAAGACCGGCATGACCAGCAGCGCGATGCAGGTGTATTTTGCCGGCAACCTGATCAACCGGATGCGGGGGCCTTTCGAGTTCGCGCCGAAGTTCGTGCTGCATCCCGACATGCCCATCAAAGGAACCTCGTTCCGCAAGGAACTGGAAGACTTCGTGACGGCCATCCAGAACGATTCGGATCCGCCCGTCGGCGGCGAAATCGCGCTGGAGACGGTGCGGGTCATCGAAGCGGCGCTGGAATCCGCCCGGACTGGGGCCAAGGTGGAATTGGGGCCGTGAATTCATTGCGTCAATGGCGGAAACAATGCCGCGACACCTTGTCGGCCGCCGTCCTGGAGGTCGGTCGGGATCCGTCCGTGGGCGATACCTTGCGGCGCGGGTTGGCCTTGCTGCCGCCCATCCGGTGGCAGCCCGGAAGTCTCGTCTGCATCAAGCCCAACCTGACCACCGGCAAGAGCGCGGAAGGCAGCGCCATCACCACGCCCCGCGACGTCGTCGCCGCCGTGATCGACGAGATCAACCGGGCGACGGACGGGACCTGCGACATCGCGATCGTGGAATCGGACAGCGATGGCCGGATCGAGGCGAACTTCGAGGCGCTGGGATACGTGGAACTGGTCCGGCGTTGGAAGAACGTGCGCCTGGTCGATCTGGGGAAGGAAAAATTCTACAAGGTCATCATGCCGGACTGGTGCAAGGCCCGGATGATCGAAGTGCCGGAAATCCTGCTGCAGATGGACCATTTCGTGAACGTGGCCAACTTGAAACGGCATATCCAGGAGCGGCTGACCTGCTGCTGGAAGAACCTCTATGGCCTGCCGTCCGACCACCTGGTGCGCATGCGCTACCATCAGTATCTGTGTCCGCTGCTGGTGGATCTGAACTATCTGTTCTGGCCGGATCTGGCGGTGATCGACGCGCGGGTGGGGCTGGGCGGTACCGGCCCGATGTCGGGCTATCCGGTCGAATTCGGCCAGTTGATCGTTTCCGCCAATCCGCTCGCCGCCGACATGGCCGCCATGCGCGCGATCGGCGAATCGCATCGGCGCGTGCCGTCGCTTCGCCTTGCTGCGCGGCGGTTGCGCGTGAGCGATCGCGATCTGCAGGTGGTCGGCGATCCCGTTGTTCCCAAGCCGTTGCCGTTCGTTCCCAATTCGGTTTTCTGGGCGGTGCGAATCGGCCTCTCGTTGCGAAAGGTCGCGACCCTCTTCGAGAACCTCTCGCTGCTGACTTGGCTGGTGGGCATCGCCCTGCGCATGGGCAAGCCGACCGATTTCGCCGGCGGCGGAGTCCAATCCCTCGGCACCAGTCTCAAGGTGGCCTGGCGCTTTTTCCGCACCGTGGATCTCAGCGAGAAAGTATATGAATAGGGCCGTCGCGGAACCCGCCGCCGGCAACCGGCAGCGATGGATTTTCGCCGCCGTGGCGCTGGCGGGGCTCTTGGCCGCCGCGTTCCTCCGCTGGCACGATCTGGGGCATGCGGCCATGCGGTCGGATGAGATCAATTTCTTCTTCGGAGCCTCCCGCCAGGCGAGCTTGGCGGAACTTTGGAAGAATCCGCCGTGGCTGGAACAGATACCGCTGGCGGATTCGTTGCCGATCGTGTGGACGCGGCTGACGGGCGCCGAGGCCAGCGAGGCCTCCGTGCGCCAGCCCTTTGCCTTGCTGGGCTTCGGCACCGTGTTGCTTTGCGCCGGCTGGCTCTGGCGGCGGAAGCGCTGGGCCGCCGCGGCCCTTTGCGCCGTCTGGCTCGGACTGCTGCCGTTCCACGTGTACCACAGCCGCGAAGCCTACTACTACGTGCTGACGATGTTTCTTTCCGCCGGCATGTTTCTCCGGGGCGCGGATCTGCTTGTTTTCCTGAAACGGAACCGGACGTGCCCTCCGCCGTGGAGATATGCCGAATGGGCGCTATGGACGGCCATGGCCTGTCTCGGCCACATGACGGCTTGGCCGTGCGCGGCCGGACTGTGGGTCCTGCTGGCTGCGTCGGGGTGGAAACGGTTGGCAAAAACGGAGCGGAAGCGGCACGTGGTTTCCATGCTCGGCGCTACGCTGTTTCTGGCGATATGGATGAGCCGCTGGGTCGTCCGGGCGGCGATGAAGGTCCTCGGCGACTTCTCGGGGGACAAGCCGTTGATCGGCGGTGCGTTTTCCTGGTTGGCCCCCCGGATTCTTCCGTTTTTCGCGGGTGGCGCGAATGCCGTCGGCGTCGGTCTGCTGGTCGCGCTGGCGCTGATGGCCGGCCTTCTCGTTTGGCGGTTGCGGAAACGCAACGAAGCCGGCGACGACGTCCATGCCGCCCTTTCATGGGTCGCGGGAATCGGCCTGCTTCTTTCCACGCTCTACGTTCTTGCCATCGGCAAGGGGACGGCCAAATTGGTGTATTTCTCCTGTCCCGTGCCGGTTCTCCTGGCCTGGGCGGCATTGACGGCGGAGCGCTTCTGGGCGGAATTCGGTCCGAAGGCGCGCCAGTGGGGGATGCTGGCGAGTGCCATCGCCGTCGGCGGCCTGTTGATTTGGCCGGCCTACGAGGTGACGCAATTGGACGGCAAGCCGGCGGCGTATCGTCTGATCCGAGCCTGGCTGGATTCGAATCTGGAACCGGGCGACGTGGCCATCGTGGACCGCTGGTACGAGCCGTGGAACGAAATGGCGCTGTATGCGCCAACAAACGCGTTCGTGGATTTCACGGTGCCGGACGAGCCGTACGAGCAGTACGTGGGACTGAACTGGCGCCAGACGACCAAGGACCTGTTCGAGCGCAACGGCGCCCAGGCCTTCATCCGGCTCCAGCGCAACCACGAAAAGCGGATCGGCCTCTGGACCTGGCCCGAGACTTGGTTCAAGCGCCGCGTCGTGGTCGCCAACGAAGCGGGGCGATGGCTGCGGGACACGGGATTTGCGCCGATGGAGGAGTACTACGCGGATCCCAACCGCGTGCAGACGGAGATCTTCTACGACACGCATGCCGACGTGGCCGCCCGCGCCCGGGCCGCCGGCCAGGACGTCGTCTGGTTTTTCGGCGCGGGCTGGACGCTCTTCAAGCCGTGGCAGCAGGGCGATTTCGCCGACTACCGCGTGCTGGAGCGCGAAGCCGCGATGACCGTGCACAACCTGCGCGCGGAAGCCCTGCGCCTGCGGGGCGAAATCGTCGCGGCGGCCATGGGCGCGGACCAGACCGTCCGCCTCGGCGACCTGCCGCCGCTGGCGTTTCCCGCCGGGCGGCTGGAGCGCCGCACGTTCGAGTGGGAACTGCCGCCGGGCGTCCACCCGCTGCGCTGGAAGAATCTCAGCTCCGGCGGCGCGCTGCTGGTGCGGGAATTCCGCTTGGCGCGCGCGGAATAGACCGTTTGTTTTCCGTCGTTTTTGATTGCGCGGCGGAAGGCGGCTCGGTATCGTCGCCGCGCAACCTTTGAACAGGGAGTTCTGCAGATCATGAAAGCGATGAAATGGATCTCGATGGCGGCGCTGGCCGCGGCGTGCTGGGCGGCTCCGGCTTGGGCGATGGACGACGATTTGTTCGACCGCGCGCCGTGGTTCGGCACGCTGGGCCTGAATTGGTATGAAACCGAAGGCGATTGGGAAATGGATTCCGGCATCGGTTTCATGGGCAAGCTGGGGTACAGTTTCAATTCGTGGTGGGATCTCGAAGCGGGCATGAATTTGATGCCGGCGCTGTCGGCCCGCAGCGCGGATGAACTCAACAGCAACGTTGAAGCGCTGGATGGCGACGAAACGGTGCTGCGGCTCAGCGTGGAAGGTTTGCTGCATCTGCGCGCGCTGGAAAACCGCCGCATCGATCCGTTCTTGTTCGCGGGGCCGTCGATTTCTTTCTTCAGCGACGACGTGGAAAACGGCAAGACGCAGATCGGCTTGTTCGCAGGCGGCGGCGTGTTCTACCACTTCAACGACTCGTGGGCCTTGCGCCTCGATGCCTGTGCGGGCATCCAGGGCAAGAACAGCGAAACCCCTGCGTTGATCGAACTGGGGGTGACCTATCGCATCGGCGCCGTCAAGCAAGTCGCTCCCGAATTCCAGGTGGCGGAAGGCGGCGACATCGACAGCGACGGCGACGGCTTGTTCGACAAGGACGAGGCCGTGGTCGGCACCGATCCCTACAATCCCGACACGGACGGCGACGGCCTGTCGGATGGCGACGAGCATTTCGGTCGCTACCAGTTCCAGACCGATCCGCTCAATCCCGACAGCGATTTCGACGGCCTCAAGGACGGCGCGGAAGTGCTGACCTACAAGACCAACCCGTTGGACGTCGACACCGACAAGGGCGGCGTGGCCGACGGCCACGAAGTCATCGAGGACGGCACCAATCCGTTGGATCCCGCCGATGATCTGCAGAAATTCACGCTGCTCATCGAATTCGACTACGACAAGTCCTTCATCCGGCCCCAGTATTTCAAGGATCTGGAGCCCGTGTTGAAGGTCCTGCGCCGCGCGCCGGACGCGACCGTGCGCGTGGAAGGCCATGCGGACAAGCGCAAGAAGTCCACGCGCGAATACAACCAGCGCTTGAGCGAACGCCGCGCCAACGCCGTCAAGGACTACCTCGTGCAGAACAGCGGCATCCCCGCGGCGAACGTGACGGCCGTAGGCTATGGTTTCGACCGCCCGGTCGCGCTGAACGACACGGAAGAAAACATGCAGAAGAACCGCCGGACGGACATCTACATCCGCAAGGGCGGCGCGAAGTAATCTTCCATGCCGGAAGAAGTTTCTTCCTCCTTGCCCTCCGGCGTCGCGACTGCGGTGCTGGAGGGCAAAACCGTCTACATCGTCGGCACGGCCCACGTGTCGGCGCAGAGCGTGCAGGACGTGCGCGCCGCGATCGCCGCCGTGCAGCCCGACGTCGTCGCCATCGAACTGTGCGAACCGCGCTACCAGGGGATGGTGAAAAAAGCCGCCTGGCGGCAGACCAACCTCTTCCAGGTGATCAAGCAGGGCAAGGCGACTTTCCTGCTGGCGCAGCTCGCGCTGCAGTCGTTCTATCGCCGCCTCGGCAAGCAGCTTGAAACGGAACCCGGCGCGGAAATGCTGGCCGCCGCGGCCTGCGCCGAGGAAACGGGCGCGCGGCTGGAGCTGATCGACCGGCGCATCGACGTGACGCTCAAGCGCGTGTGGCGGCATCTGGGGTTCTGGCAGCGGGTCAAGCTGTTCGGCGTGCTGTTCGAGGCGATGTTCGGTTCGGAAAAGATCGAAGGCGCGGATGTCGAGGCGCTCAAGAAGCAGGACCAGCTCGAGGCGCTGATGGGGGAAATGGGCCAGTCGTTTCCCCAGATCAAGCGCCGCCTGATCGACGAACGCGACGTCTATCTGGCGCAGAAGCTGCGCGCGGCGCCGGGGCGGCGCATCGTCGCGGTGGTGGGCGCCGGCCACGTGCCGGGCATGTTGAAATCCATCCAGGCCGACGCGCCGCTGGCGGAACTGGAAAGCCTGCCGCCGCCATCGCGCTGGTCGCGGATCTGGCCGTGGCTGATCCCGGCCGGCGTGCTGGCCTTGATCGGCTGGGGATTTTTCCAAGGCGGCGCCGAACGCGGCGTGGATTCCATCGCCATCTGGGTGGGCGTGACAGGTGCGCTGGCCGCGCTGGGCGCGGCGGCGGCGTTGCCGCATCCGCTGACCATCCTGTCGGCGTTTCTGGCGGCCCCGCTGACGACGCTGCACCCGGCGCTGGCCGCGGGCTGGGTGGCGGGCCTCGTGGAGGCGTGGCTGCGGCCGCCGGCGGTGGCGGATTTCGAAACCTTGCCGGAGGCCATGGAGAGCATGCGGAAATTCCTGCGGAATCCCGTGGTGCGCATCCTGCTCGTGGTGGTGACGACGAACGTCGGCGCCAGCCTCGGAACCTTCGTGGCGATTCCCTGGATCGCTTCGCGCTGAAGCGCGCCGGCTTCAGCGGGCGAACGACCGGACGAGGGCGTAGAAGCGGTCCTCGTAGTCCTTGAATTTGCCGAGCCGCGTCAGCAGCTGCGCCAGCGGCGCAAGCCGGCCCCGGTCGCCGGCGGCCTGCCGGAACGCCTGCTCGATCTCGTGTCGCGAACCGTCCGGATCGACGCGCAGGTCGCGCGCGTTGCCGGGCGCGGAACGGCGCACGACTTCCACCAGCAGCTTGAGCAGGCAGACCTCCCACGGCTCGTCCACCCCGCGCACCAAGGCGGACAGGGGATCCGCCTTGGCCTGCAGGTCGGCGCGCACCCGGTCCAGCACGTTTTCGATGGAGTCGTGGACGATGGATTCGGTGGTGGTTTCCTGCCGGATCTTGAAGCCGTATTTCAACAGGATCAGGTCGGATTCGTGCTCGCGCAGCCAGCGGATGAAATCCTCGGCTTGGCCGGCCTGGAAGCCTTCCAGGGGCGATTCGGAAAAGGATTGGGGCGTGAGGATTTCCGGCCGAAAGGACTGGATGCGGCCTTCGCGCACGCGGACCTGGCCGACGGCGTCCATCAGCTCGGTGACGAGATGATAGTTGATCAAGGTGGAGCCGAAAGTCTCCAGCCGGCCGCGCGGCAATTCCAACACCTCGGTGTTGTTGACCGCGTACCAGAAATCGAACTCGTGCGGCGAGGAAGGCATCGCGCGCCAAACTACG
>Ga0209098_1003547_pt1 | contig 12797 bp, 15 predicted proteins | sample AD_JPNHW1_MetaG_FD_184429 | JGI IMG/M metagenome (GOLD analysis project Ga0209098, IMG submission 184429) | Active sludge microbial communities of municipal wastewater-treating anaerobic digesters from Japan - AD_JPNHW1_MetaG (SPAdes) (version 2) | ecosystem: Engineered > Bioreactor > Anaerobic... | reverse complement strand
GCGGCAATACGCCGGGGAATCCGCCTGCTGGCGGACCGGGCAACACGGGCGGTTCCCCTGCGGCCAGCGCACCGCGCGCCGCCTTGCCTGGCCGCCGCGGCCCAGCAAGGCGTCGTTCCCTCGCCGGCCGCATAGCGGCCGCACGCCCCGCCATAGGCGGGGCGGTACGCTCGGCGCGGTGCGCTGGCCGCAGGGGAACCGCCCTTTCCGATAATGCATGCATTATCGTAAGTTGCCCTTTCCCCGGCGTATTGCTCGCCCTGCGCCCGCTCCGTTCCTTATAAATTTTAAGGAGGCGGGCGGGCTTGGGTTATACATAACATCGTTATGTTAACTTGCCGTCCGGGGCAAATTTGCACTTACTCGCGAGCGGAGTTCCTGATAAAAGTGGAGTTCCTTACGCGGCCCTTCGCAGGCGTGGCCCTGCCGGCCGGGCCGGCCAGGCCGCGCCTGAACGCCCCACCGCCGCGCCCTGGGAGGGCGCGGCGCCCGCCCGCCAGAGGCGGGCCGGTTCGTGGGGCTCTCAGGGCCGCAACAGCCCTGCCCCGCCCCTGCGCGGCCGCGCGCCCCCCTTACCGCCTGCGGCGGTAAGGCCCGCGCCAACAACCGCGGCCTTGCGGGAAAAGAGAGAAGAAGCAGAGCCAGTAATGGAAAAATTCAACTGCGGGGAAAAAGTGAAATCCGCGAGCTCGCCGCGAGTGTCGCGAAAGTTCAATCCGGGTTTTCCCCCTCTCGTCGTGGAATTATGGCCGCGCCGCTTTGAGTGTCGCAAAAGTGTTACTTTTGCGCCACTGGGGGAGGGTAGGGCGGGGGTGATCACCTTTTACCGTGGATAGTAGGAAAGTAGGAATATACCACTATACTCCCTGGGCGCCTAGCGCCCGCCCCGTCTACCTCTTGACGCTTTACGCCTAGGCTTTATATACTGACTGTAAGATATTTATTACACCTGTTAAGATAGGTTAACAACATGACGCAAAAACTATCAGCTCTTTCCGTGCTCAACCAGAAATCCCAGGCGCTGGTCCTGCGGTTCCTCTGGAAAAGCCGCTCCGAATGGAGCGGCCGGGAGATCTCCCGGCAGACGGGCCTTAGCGCGCCGGCCTGCCACCAGGCGCTTAAGCAGCTCGATGCCAGGGGCCTCGCGCTTTTCCGGCGCGTCTCTAACGTCCACCTTTATAAAATCAATTCCGATAATTATCTGGTCGAGCACGTCTTCGCCCCCCTTTTTGAAACGGAAGCCGCCTTGCCCGGCCAGGTGCTGAAAACAATTAAAGGCTTTTTGGCCGCTTACCCGGAAAACAAAAAGCTTTTATCCGCTGTTGTGTTCGGCAGCATGGCTACGGGCCGCGAACGGCTCAACAGCGATCTGGATTTACTTGTCGTCACTTCCGACGCCGCCAGCGCCGGGGAGCTGGAACAGCGCATCCAGGACCTGCGGACGTTGGTTTACAAGAAGTTTAGTATCCCCCTCTCGCCGTATATACAACCGCTGGTTGAAATCCGGGCCAAGCTTAAAAAGAAACTTCCGCTGATCCTTCGGATATTGGAAGAGGGCCAAAGCATATACGGCAAAGACATTAAGGAGCTTTTACAATGACACCCAAGAAACATAAAACCCGGGACGTCTCACGCGACCATTACACCACTTACCGTAAAAAGGCCAAGGAGTTCTTAAACTCCATGGAAGCTTCCCTGCGGGTCAGGGAATGGAACGCGGCCGGGCTCAACGCCGTGCATTGCGCTATTTCCTCGGCTGATGCGCTGCTGGTCTACAACGCCGGCATCCGCTCCGCCGGCGACTCACATCACGATATTACCTTTCTCCTGGTCCAGCACGTAAAAGATAAAGACGCCGCCCCGAAAGCCAAGACGCTCTCAAAGATACTCGATTACAAATACCTCGCGGCCTACGAGGATCGGGAAATAACGGAAGCGGAAGCCCTGGAGCTGGCCAAGATTACTCGGCGCTTCTTCGAATGGATGGAATCCCTGCTCGCCGGCTAACGCCGGCGAGTTCCCGCCTGCAGCTCGGTGTTTATCGGGGCGGCATGTTTACATAGAACCGGGAATTAGAATGTGGTATAGTAGGAAAGTATGAATATACTACTCTGTAATGGTAAAGGCGGCACGGGCAAAACAACCCTCACCGTGCTGCTTGCTCACGCGCTGGCGGAAGCCGGAAAGAAAGTCGCGGTCCTCGACCGCGACCCCCAGGGAACCGCCACGCAGTGGATTAAAGAGTGCGAAAGTAAGAAAGTAGCACTTTATGACCACGCCTCCAAGTACGACGCGGTTTTCATCGACACCCCGCCGCGCCTGGACACGCTGACCCCGGCGCTCGCTTCTTGTTCCGTGGCTGTCCTGGTCTGTTCGCCATCACCTGCGGATATTTGGACCACCCGCGACACCGCGGAAGCGATCCGGCCGCACTTGCCTAAGAAAGCGAGATTGAAAATATTATTCAACGGTGTTCTCGCGAACACCGTTTTATCCCGCGAGCTTCCGGACCTGGCAAAGCGGATAGGAGTTAAGGCGCTTACAACCACGATCTCGCGCAGGCAGTGCTACCAACACGCGGCTTTACTCGGCTGGCAGGCGCTGGACCTGGCAGCCCGGGAAGAATTGTTTAAGGCAGCGCTCGAAATAGTAACAGAGTAATAAAGTAGGAAAGTATGACCAAACAAAACACATTACAGGCCCGGCTTGCCCGGTCCCTGGATCAGATGAATAAGCGCGAAACAAAGACCCACACCGCGGCCCCCGCGGCTTTGCCGGTGGGGGATGATCGGAAGTGCAAAAAACTGAGCATATCGCTTTTTAAAACCGATATGACTAAGCTTGATGGCATCCGGTCTTTTATGGAAGCCAACGGCCAAAGGATCTCAATTTCCCAGGCTGTAAAACTGGCGCTCCGGACCGCGCCGCTTTCCAACGATCTTGTTGAAGCCCAGGCCGCGATCCGGGCAGAAGACGGGCGCGTTTAATAGCTGCCTGGCGGGGGGCTTAAAAAGTTATCAACAATCCCCGGCAGGGCAATAAAAGCGGGCCGAAAAGCTATGATATAGGGGTGACAGACTGCCTTATAGCCATGATACAGAGGTGACAAAGGCATGATATAGCGGTGACAAGGTCCTCTATGAGAATGAGGGCTCTAGAATCGGTAAGAATATAACGGTTAGAATTCGTTAACGATTTTTCGCAAAACCCTGTTGATAACTATCGCAAGGAAGCAGCATGACCTCGTACTTAATAGACGAAATACTTGAGCTCACCAAGGACCATAAAAGCCGCCCTTTCTTTGAAAAGGCTTTGAGGGAACTTGGGGAGCATGTAATGGCCGAAGAGTTCGGGGAATTAAAGCACCAGATGCGGACCGGCCAGGTACAGAATCCGGCTAAATACCTGACCACCTTGTTAAAGAAGCGGATGGTTCAAATAGGGGGGGGCAAAGAAAAACAAGATCTTCCCCCAGCCGCACAGGAAAAGATTAAAACCTACTTTGAAGATACGCAGTTGACGCTATTCTCAAATTTCCGGCCGGTCAAAGAAGAAGGTGAAGTCGACCAGGGCGTAATGGCCGTGCCTTACGGCAAAGAGATCATTCCCTGGGCTACGTTCATCAGCTCCTCATTCTTCACGCTTTCCACCAACAAAGCCAAATCCGATAAGGTCATGGCAAAGTTCCGGACGCTCGATGGCGATGTTTCCGTGGTCCCGCTTTGGCGCGGCCGCATTAAGCCGGGCGACCGGGAACGCGGTATTTTAACGGCAGAACACGCCAAGGTTTTAGCCGCAATCGAAAGCCTTTGGGTTCAGCAAGGCTGCCAGCGCAATAAATATCCATCCGGCGCCGTCACCTGCTTTTGTTACGTTTCAATCCGGGACCTGGCTAAAGCTTTAGATTGGAAGTCTTTCAGCGGGCAAGGTTTAACCTGGCTCACAAGCATGGTCTATGATCTTAAGACTATGCCGTATTACGTGGACCTGTCCGCGATGAAGTTAAAAAACATAAATGGCTACGGTTTTAGTTTGCTCGGAGACGTCGAGCTGGCCGAAGGCAAAAAGCGCGGCCAGCCTGAAACCGTCCTTAAAGTTAAATTTTCAACGCCGCTGAGCGTCCAGCTCCTGGAGCGCCATGCCGTAAGCCGGCCTAAAGAACTAGCGCACATACATGGCGAGCTGGCTTTCTTGATAAGGCTGTTTATCGAACCGATACTTATCGGGCTCGATGGCAATGAATACAATAAAACCCTGGCGGACCTTATAAAAGAGCTTTCCCTGCCGGCTGCAGGCTGGCACGGTCACAAAGGGAAACGAAAGCAGATCTTCGAGAAAGCCGTTAAAGAATTAAACGCGCAGAAAACCGCCGACGGCAGGCCGATAAAAGTGTCCATCGAAAAAGGTCTTTACGACTGGATGCTATCGGCCAAGCTAGGCGGCGAAGAAAAGTGTATCGAGGTCCAGGTTGAAGAACCTGCAGGGCAGAAATGAGCCCGAATATTAAGTGCCTCGACCTGGAAGAAGAAGAAACCCTACTGAACGTCCTGGACAAACGCAAAGATGCAGAGCGCGCGCATATGCTCTACCGTCTTATGCTTGTAACCGGGCTGCGTATCAGCGAGGCCCTTAGCCTCAATGTCCACGACGCCGAACGCGCCAAGGTGGACGTGAAGGTTAAAGGCTGGACACGCGACGGCGAAAAGCTGATCCGGGTAAAAACGGTCTATTTCCCTAAAGCCCTGCAGGAGCGCCTGGCGCAGTTCCTCCGCTTTAAGCGCCTCAAAGGTGAAAGCCTGGCGCCGGCAGCGCCGTTGTTTGTTTCCAGAGAAAGCTCCAGGTTAAGCTGCCGGCAGGCGCAGCGCGATTTTAAGAAGTGGATTAAGGAATCCGGGATCGAGGGCGAGTTCACGCCTCATGCGCTCAGGCACACCGCCGCGACGAAGTTAATGAAACGTACCGGCAACGCCAAACTTGTGCAGCGTTACCTGGGGCACTCGGACGTGGCGACCACATTAAGGTTTTACGTGGACGTGTTCCCGGAAGATTTAAAACGCGCGGCGGAATTCCTGGGCGGGAAGAACGATTATGAAAAAGAAATAGGAGCATTATGACATTAACCCCAACACAACGAAAACTTATTTGGGCGGCACTTGTTACTCTTGTCATTATGGGAAGCGTTCCCCCTTGGACATACACTTTTATGGGCCCTCAGGGGAACTACAGTGAAACTCCCGCAGGATATTCTTTTATTGTGTCTCCGCCTCCAAAACAGAAGGACTCTGTATTTTTTGGGGTTAAATTAGATATGGGGCGCCTGTCTGTGCAATTTATAGGGATATTAACTGCTTTGGGTTTAGGGTTATTGTTAACTGCTAAACGAAAAGATGCCGTTTAAAATACGCCATTACAATCAACATCCAAAAGGCATATTCTGATGAAAAAAATAATTACCGTGATTGTTGTGTTTGTGGGTATATATATCGGTTTTGTGTATCAATCCAGATTAAAACAGCGCATCTTAGCGGATAAAGTTAGAAACGAGCAGATTGCACGAGAGAATATCATTGAAGCCGCAACCAGGAACCTAGCGGATAAACACCATGCTGTGACGGATTGGACAAAAAGACTCAATAATTCAAGCATTGACCAGGAAGACCTTAAAGCGGGTGATTTATCAATGTGTTACTCTTTTGAAATAGAAAACGCCCTCACACAAAGCAATAGTCCGATTTTATTGGAAACAGAACTTAGAGATATTTTAAGGAAGGGCAACACCCACTATGCAGTTTTCTCCATTATAGGCTTTACTGGAATTAGATTCGAGCTTGAAATAAGTCCGGCGCAAATCGCCTCGCTCCTATTAAAGCCACGCCCTATAGCTAGGTATGCCGTTGTTGCAACTATCAAATCCGCATATAGGCCCGCCATTGAGATAGCGAAACTAGAGCAGTCTGAAACTTATGATGAAATTAAAGTAGAAACCGAATCCGATTTTATTATTGCCAAAGGGAAGTTGTTAGACTATGTTTGTCTTGAAAAGTTCTAGCTTAAACAATTATTCACAGTAAGACTTATTAGGAGGGGTTATAAAAAATAAATTACTGTTAATCCTAATCGTGTTAAGTAGCGGATGTGCTGCAATACCGCTGAACCCAGGCGCTGGGCGTGTCCGAGTAGTAAAAGCCGAGCCCGGCAAAGAATGTCGCTTCCTTGGTGAAGCAACAGGGCACCAAGGCGGCGGCGGTTATGTTTCAGAAGTAAATAAAGAAACTGGCGCAAGAAACGACCTAAAGAATAAAGCGGCAGAAATGGGTGGAAACACTGTCACCATTCTTACAGACAGAAGCCACACAAATGCTTTTGGGAAGCAGATGAGCGTCACTCTTTCAGGAAGTGTTTATCAATGTCCTGAATAAGGAATAAGGCAGGTGTTTGACGGCAGGGGCAGGGGGCGCCTGTGCGCCATAAAATCTATGAGTTTTAATCAGTATATTGACTGGATTAAACTGTCACCTAAATATTTGATGGCAATCGCTATGATTGCAACATCCCTTATTCTGCTTCCGGTGGATGTTACTAATAAACTTGGTGTTGCAGAGTTTGTTTCTAAATTCCGTATGTGGATTGGTTTTATTTGCATCGTGTCCTATGGCCTTTTGCTTACACACATATTGTGGGCAACAAAAGAATTCCTGATGGGAATCTGGCAGCAGCGGGCTCTTCTGAAGGCAGGACGGGTTAGATTACGGAATTTAACACCTGGTGAAAAGCGTTTACTTGCCGACTATGTGATCTACAAAACCAGAAGTCGCAAACTCGATTATCAAAGCGGCGTAGTACACGGCCTTCAAAACGAAAACATAATCTATCAATCATCACCTCTCGGGAGTATGCAGGATGGTTTTGCATTCAACCTTTGTCCGTGGGCGTGGGAAGAACTTGAGGCTCATTCTGAAATCCTTGAGCCGGAATTATCTGTGCGGTGCAGGGAAATTAAAAACGCCTAACAGGCGCAGGCACGGCAAAAATCTGATGGATAAGTCGGGAAGACGCCCCAAACCGCCGCCAATAATAGGGCATGATTTGGCCTTTTCTACTGAGTCCATAAATGCCCCCTGAAACGCGCCGTTAGCCCGTTTCAGGCTTAAAAAGGTTGTTAAACAGCCATATTTGGTTATATACTCAAATCTATGCCCCCATCACTCGCAGAACGCCTCCGGAAGGCCGGCATCCGCCATTACGACGAACTGATCCACGACCAGAAGAAAGACTGGCTCGTTAAGAACTTCAAAGCCGAAGGCGCCGCCCCGGCCTACCCGGTCAACGTGTCCCGGCTCATGCGCAACCTGGTCTGGCAGATGAAGGAGCGCGTCAGCTCCGGCGAGAAGCCCTTCAACGAACTGGTCCGCACCTACTGGTACATGTACATCAAGCCCACGCTCGCCCGGTCCGACTCGCTGTCGGCCGAGACCGACCAGTACAAGCAGCTCACCGAGAACATCGTCGCCATGGTGAAGGACTTCACCCTCCTGTCCTACAAGGACATCGGCTTCCGGGACGAGAACGCCGCCAACAAGCGCATCGGCGTGAACACCAACATCATTCCTTTCTCGGAGAAGCTCGGCCACTTCAACTACCTGGCCGACCTAAACAAGCAGTACAACGTCTCGGCCATTTCCCTGGGCGGCCAGCCCTCGGTGATGAACGTTGAGTACTTCGTGGACGACCTGAAGAAGGCTAAGTCCCCGGAGCTGGTCGACCGCCCGAAGGTCTTCGCCATGCCCGAGGCCGCCGGCGCGAAGTTCAACCTCAAGCGATCCTTCTACCTCTACAGCATCGTCGACTACGATCCTTCCGGCTGGATCATCCGGGACGCCTTCCTGGACAACCTCCGCCACTACAAGATCAAAAACACCAAGGTCTACGACCTGATCAACCCGGACATGCTCACGCCCGAGGAGATCATGCTGGCCCGCTACCCCATCCGCGCCGGCGCGGACATGGAAGCCAAAAACAAGAAGTGGCTCGCCGACGTGGAAGCCCGGCACTACAAAAACCAGAAGTACCTGGTCGAAGAGAAGAACGGCAAGGTAAAGCTCTACGGCCTCGAAGCCGAGGCGATAGCCACCGCCCGCATCACCGAGAAGCTAAAGGAAGTCATGCTCCCCGTGATAGGCGGCAACGAGGAAGCCCTCAAGATCTACGAGATGAAGAACCTCAACCAGGCCATCAAGGACCTGATGATCTTCAAACTGACCCACCCCGAAACGGAGAAACCCCATGGCCGCTAAAACTGGAATCATCAAAACCACGACGGTTAAAGCCTACATCACCAACGCCAAGAAGATGCGCACCCAGGCGGCGGCGGTAAAGAAGCTCATCGAAGACTTTGACACTGTGCTCGAAGCCGTCATCGTTGAAGCCGTCGCCCTGGCTAAAGCTGCCAAGCGCAACACAGTCATGAAGGTGGACGTGGCTGCCGCAATCGAGAAGTATCTTAAGAAGACCGACCTCACCTGGGACCAGACCGCCGCTCAGGTTATCAAGCACAACCCCACCGATCTCGGGAAGATCTCCAAGACCGTGCTGGAATGGATCTCCGCGCACGAAGCCAGCAAAAGGAAGAAATGATAAGCGATTTAATTGTTTCGGCTGTTAGTATTTGTTTCTTCTGGTCCTTCTTTAAGCGGTTCAAAGAGAAGAGATATCTTGATCTACTTGGCGGTGTTGTTTTCTTCTCGCTTCATAAGCTATGCCAGATTATTACCCAAAACCCAGACGTTAATCAGTACGGGGTGGATGCTATTTTTATCATAGTCCTTATGATCTTTGCTTATTTTAATAAATCGTGGATAACTTCTTTTGCGCAGAAGTTATTCCAAAAGCAAAGCAATCCCTAAGTGATGACACAAAGCCAACTTGCCAAGGCAATCGCTAAAGAGTTCTTCCTTTCCCAGGTGGACGCGGCCGCGATCCTGGACTCGATGCTGGCCAGGATGACGGCCAGCCTGCAGAAAGGTGAGTGGGTTTACTTTAAAGACTTCGGTTCCTTTACCAAGAAGGCACGCCCAGGGCGCCATGTCCGGCACCCCAAGACCGGGCAGCTCATCTGGATACCGCCCCGGCTGGACGTGGACTTCAACCCGGCCAAGGGCTTACTGAAAGCCAAGCGGCGCTGAGCGGTTATTTATGAAAGTACTTTTAATCTTCCTTCTATCTGGACTGGCTGTAGCTGCCAATGCCAATGCCCCGGCTAAAGTTGTTCGTGTGGTGGACGGTGACACTTTAAAGGTGGTGTTGAATGGTCGTATAGAGAATGTAAGGCTTATTGGCATTGATACGCCTGAGAGTAAAGCTAATAAAAAAGCAAAAAAGGACGCTGCTCGATCCAGCCAAGATATTAAAACAATTGTTAGTCTTGGAAAGGCAGCTACCAGCTTCACAAAATCCATTGTTAAGGCAGACGACCTGGTGGATATAGAGCAAGATGTTCAGCCGCGGGATCGCTATGGGCGGCTTTTGGTCTATGTCTACTTAAAATCCGGGAAGATGTTGAACGAAGAAATAATCGCCGCCGGCTTTGCATCAGTAATGACTATACCGCCAAATGTGCGCTACCAAGAGCGGTTTTTACGTGCATATCGAACCGCTAGGGAAGAGCGGCGCGGCTTATGGGCCTACCCGTGAAAAGTTATAATAATCTTTCATGTCGGTTAGGACCCTTGTTCTATAAGGGATAACACAGGGGAGAATATGAATATTGCAAAAAAGATGGCAAGATTGGTGTTAGCCGTCGGTGTTCTCTCTACAATACTTATTTCTACAGGCCATGCAATCGGGGTATTGCCCCCTCCTGCTAAGTATGCAGAACAAGAATACACCAAGGCCGTTGATACTTTAGCGGCACAAAATATATCTAGGCCACACAATAGACAAACGACGGCCTATCTGGCAAGCTATCTCGGTTGGGCGGGTGCGGAAAATCTATACTTGCATCAATACAATAGGTTCGGTGTGTTATTGTTTCTTTTATTGATATGCGTGGTTACCGTGGTAATTGTGTGGAAGGATTGGTCATCATTGTTGGTGGTCTTGCTTTTTCCAGTTTTAGGACAGATACTTGGTTTGCTTTTGGTCACACCTCTTGCGGCAGGAATATACGCAATCGTGAACGGTCAGGTATATTTTAATATAGCAGACCAGCAGTTCGATGAAATACATAACCCGGAATTTTATGGGAAGGTCGGGCAAATGATCGGATCGGAAAAGAACCAAAAAGAAGTTACTAAGGTAAATCAGCTTCTCTCTGATTGTCACGCAGCATATGAATCTGGTGCGTACGATAAAGCGCTGGATACATGCCAATCCGCTAAATCCGAGTTAAGCGCAAACTCTGATAAAAAAGCTTTGTCTGAGATATGTGGCGTAATAGGGAATATTCACGAAAAGATGGGCGACTACATCAATGCAAGAAAGGACTATTCCAAAGCGGCTTTTAATACGCAGGATTCATCTTTGAAGATTAGTTATGAGAATGATTTTAATAGGATGGATGACGCCTATGTGAAGACATTTCTAAAGGAGGACTATAATAAAAGGAAGTTGATTGTTCCTGTGGACAATATGCAAGGGGTTGATTTCCCGGAACACATCAATGTTTTTAACATGCAAAAAACTCCGGACATAGAGTTTGGTAACGGGCAACCCATAGCGAATCAGCTTTATGTCGGACATCCTTATGTAACCAGCAAGTATGTGCCATTTGAGGATTCGCAATATGAATTTATGCGCGATAGAATAGGTGAGTTTATCGAGCTTATGCAAGCGCTTGGTGCGAAAAGCGTTGAGGTGCAAAGTGTCACGACAAATCAAAAAACTGTAAATCTTGAAAAGGACACCGAAACGGGTGGCAAGTTCACGTCCGATCCATCTAAAATAGCCGGGAAGCTAGGCCCGCTTTCGGCATTAGTAGCGAAAATTCTACCGCAAGAACCTATCTCGGCGGGAGGCACACGAAAAACAGAAGAAAACAAATCTACAAGCGAAAGCGCTTTCCGCGACCTAAAAATAAAGCAGGCCTTTAAGCCGCAGAATAAACCAGCGTTGCCTAAGGGATTAATTTGGTATCCGCATGAACCGTCCTGGCAAAGACTATTTAAACAAAGGATGAGTGGCAACTTGTTAAACCATACGGAAAAGATTAGCACCAAAAATAATAAGGTAATACAGGATTCAGAGTTGTCACAAATAGGGGGTGAAGTGGAAATATTATTAGGTAGCATGGATTCAAACCGTGCTAAAACCATAAAACAGAAATTAGAGTATCAAGACGATGTTGAATTAACTCTAAAAGTTAGTTTTGCACCTTTAAATACTTTAAAATGATCACTCCCAGCAATGAAGTTTAACAAACCAGAGGTAATATCATGGCTGAAGAAAATGGATATGGCAAAAGTAAAATAACCGCCGTGCTTTTAGCTCTTTTTCTTGGTGGGATTGGCGCGCACAAATTCTATCTTGGAAGCATAGGGCTTGGAATACTATATTTGCTATTTTTTTGGACAGGCATTCCTTTGATAATTGCTCTTATTGAGGGTATCGTGTATTTAAGAATGTCCGAAGAAGAGTTTAGAGCCAAATATAAATGAGCCCTAAAAGCCTTCTTGTTCCATAGCCCCCCGGGTTTACGCACCCATACAACCGGCGCCAGCGCCTCCAGGAGGCGCTTTCCAGGCCAAAACGACCCTTCCCCCCCTAAAAGCCCGTTAAGCGCGTTTATAGCCATTTCTGGCGAAATGGCCTTTTAAATTCGCGCAAGAATGCGCCAGGGCAGCGTTTCCACGACGTGCCCGTGTCATTCTACCCCACGTTTTACGACGAGCGCCCAGACGTTATGCTCTGCGGAAACGGCCCTTGCGGCCGCAGCTCCGCCTTTGCCTGGCGGCAAAGCCGGCACTGCGCCGCAGGCCGCTCTTCACGAAGCGGAGGCCGGCCAGACCTGCGCAAACGGCGCAGGCCAGGCCGGCTGCCTTAAACGACCAGGTATACGGCCATGCGCTGCCGGCAGCGTAGCCGGCGCCCGGCGCCGTCTACCTTGCCGGCCGTTCGCCCCACCGCCGCGCCCTGCGGTCGCGGCGCCCGGCCGCTACTGCGGCCCGGTTCGTGGGGCCGCAAGGCCGCGCCTTATAGCGAAGCGACTTTAAAGTTATCACAATACGCCCAGGTTTTCGACGACGTGCCAGGCTTCACATCGAGGAAACGGCCTTGCGGACAGTAGCGCTGCCTTTGCCTTCAGCAAATGCAGCACTACTGCCGCGGCCGCTCTTCACGATAAGGTGGCCAGCCAGATCTGCGCAAACGGCGCAGACCAGGCCGGCATCCTTAAACAACCAGGTAACGGCCATGCGCGGCCGCCAGTCCAGCCTTGCGCCGCGAATGCGCCGGCAGCACTGGCGGCCGTTCGCCCCACCGCCGCGCCCTGCGGTCGCGGCGCCCGGCCGCTGCTGCGGCCCGGTTCGTGGGGCCGCATGGCCGCGCCTTATAACGACGCTCGCCGCTGGACGTTTCCTCGATAGTCCCGGCGTTAACGCCCAGCTGCCGCGGTTGCTCGATAAGGTAGACCGCAGCTTAACGCGAGTAAGCGCAAATTTGCCCCTACCGGCAAGCGGCAATACGCCGGGGAATCCGCCTGCTGGCGGACCGGGCAACACGGGCGGTTCCCCTGCGGCCAGCGCACCGCGCGCCGCCTTGCCTGGCCGCCGCGGCCCAGCAAGGCGTCGTTCCCTCGCCGTATC
>Ga0209098_1003545_pt1 | contig 12799 bp, 7 predicted proteins | sample AD_JPNHW1_MetaG_FD_184429 | JGI IMG/M metagenome (GOLD analysis project Ga0209098, IMG submission 184429) | Active sludge microbial communities of municipal wastewater-treating anaerobic digesters from Japan - AD_JPNHW1_MetaG (SPAdes) (version 2) | ecosystem: Engineered > Bioreactor > Anaerobic >... | reverse complement strand
GCCCAGTGGGGCACCATCGTCACCACGCCTCGTGCCGGCGCGGACTCCGCGCTCGTCTCGGTGGAAGTTCGGACGGTGAATGAGACCGGAGACGCCACCGATATCGCTGTCGACACCGAGCTCTTCACCCTCGACGCCGCAGGTACCAGATCCGATGCCGCCATCGCCCACAGCGAGCCGGTCCACCTCCGCGCGCCGTCGCACCGCGAGTCTTCCGTCACTCAGTCCTTCAAGGTCGCTTCACCCCGGATTTGGAGTGTCGCCACGCCGCATCGCTATGTCGCCGTCAGCACCGTCAGACGTGGTGACGATGTCATCGACCGGGTCGAGACGCCGTTCGGCATCCGCTCCGTCGTGTTCGACGCCGATCGCGGCCTGCTTCTCAACGGCGAAGCCATCCGTATCCAAGGCGTCTGCCTGCACCACGACCTTGGCGCTCTCGGCACCGCCATCAACCCGCGTGCGATTGAGCGCCAGCTCGAGATCCTGCGCGCGATGGGCTGCAACGCCATCCGCACCTCGCACAACCCGCCCGCGCCTGAGCTGCTCGACGCCTGCGACCGCATGGGCTTTCTCGTCCTTGACGAGGCCTTCGACTGCTGGGCGAAGGGCAAGGGTCGCAACGACTATCACCGCTTCTTTGCCGACTGGCATGAGGCCGACCTGCGAGCCCTTGTGCGCCGAGACCGCAACCATCCCAGCGTCTTCATGTGGAGCATCGGCAACGAGGTCATCGAGCAGTGGGGCGACGACGGCAGTGAGAGCTGGAAGCTCGCCACCCGGCTGGCCGGCATTGTCCGCGAGGAGGACCGCACGCGCCCGATCAGCAGCGCCAACAATGGTGGCAATATGGGCTTCAACGGCGTCCAGCACGCGCTCGACGCCGTCGGCTACAACTACCGCACCGAGACCTATGCCGCATTCCGTGCCGCTAACCCAGCCATCCCGCTCTACGGTAGTGAGACTTCTTCGACACTTAGTTCGCGAGGCGAGTATTTCTTCCCGGTCAGCGATGACAGAATGGCCCCATCCTCGCGTCAGAACTTCCAAGTCAGCTCCTACGACCTCTACGCCGAAGCCTGGGCCGCGCAGGTCGAGGCCGAATGGCGGGCTGCCGATGCGGTGCCGGGCTATGCCGGCGAGTTCGTCTGGACCGGCTTCGACTACCTCGGCGAACCCACGCCCTACAACAGCGACGCTACGAATCTGCTGAACTTCTCCGATGCCGCTGCGAAGGAAATCATGGCAAGACAACTCGCCGAGCTCGGCCGCATCCCCGTGCCATCGCGCAGTTCCTACTTCGGCATCGTCGATCTCGCCGGACTGCCCAAGGACCGTTTCTTCCTCTATCAGTCGCGCTGGCGGCCGGACTTCCCGATGGCGCACATTCTCCCGCACTGGACTTGGCCGGAGCGCGTGGGCCAGATCACGCCGGTTCATGTCTACACCTCCGGCGACGAAGCGGAGTTGTTTCTCAACGGCTGCTCGCTCGGCCGGAAAAAACACCAGCCTGGCGAATACCGTCTGCGCTGGGACGCCGTCCGCTACGCGCCCGGCGAGGTCAAGGTCGTCGCCTACAAGAACGGCCAACGCTGGGCCGAGGACATGCAGCGCACCGCTGGCGCACCGGCAAAGATCGCGCTCACGGCAGACCGGACGACCTTCTGGGCAGATGGGGCCGACCTGGTTTACGTGACCGTCGACATCACCGACGCAGCCGGAGTCCTGGCACCGCGTGCTAGCAACCTTGTCCGGTTCGCGCTCCAAGGCCCGGGCGAGATCATCGGCACCGACAATGGCAACCCGATCAGCTTCGAGTCATTCCAGGCGCCAGAGCGGAAAGTGTTCAACGGTCGCGCTGTCGTCATAGTCCGCAGTCGCGCCGGCCAATCCGGCCTGCTCGTTTTGCGCGCCGAATCCGACGGACTCGCGCCTCAGACGGTTTCGTTTGTAAGCGCAGCGCGCCCCTGAATGCAGGCCTGATGGTTCACTGAGAGAACGCCGCCAATGACCAGCCTATCCCGCCGCCGACTCGGTTCGCTGTTCATCCTCTCGGTCGTAAGCGTGCTCTCGTCGGAGCCCGCCACACTTGCCTCCGCCCCGTCCTCCATCCGCTGGATCTGCAGCACCGAGACCGAGCGCTGGCGCGAGAGAACCGTTGAGCCAGTTGCACCCGGAGCGTCCGCGACCGACCAGCGGGTGGTGCTCGATCCTTCGCAGACCTTCCAAGTCATCGACGGCTTCGGCGGCTGTTTCAGCGAACTCGGCTGGGAGGCGCTGACGTCGCTGCCCGCCGATCGCCGCGAAGCCGCGCTCAAGGAGCTGTTCTCCCCCGCGGGCGCCAACTTCACCCTCGGTCGCGCCCCCATCGGCGCCAACGACTTCTCGCTCGGCTGGTATTCGCTTAACGAGACTCCCGGCGACTACGCGATGAAGGGCTTCAGCGTCGCCCGCACCCGCGAGTGCCTGATCCCGTTCATCAAGGCTGCGATGAAATACCAGCCGAAGCTCGGCATCTGGGCCACGCCGTGGTGCCCGCCCTCGTGGATGACCACCAACGGCCGCTACCGCCAGGGCAGCATGAAGAGCGACGCGCGAACGCTTGCTGCCTACGCGCTCTACTTCTCCAAGTTCGTCCAGGCTTGGCGCGCCGAGGGTATCAACCTCTACGCCGTCCACCCGCAAAACGAGATGGCGCTCAACACCAACCTCTATCCCCAGTGCGTGTTGGACTCCGATACACTCAACCGCTTTCTCCGCGACCACCTCCTGCCGCAGTTCCGCCGCGACCGGATCGAGATCGAGGTCTGGCTCGGCACTGTTGTGAACGAGAACCTCGCAGAATACGTCGATCCCGTCCTCAGCGACCCGGTGACCGAGCCCCGCATCGTCGGCGTCGGCTACCAGTACGGCGGCCAGAAGACGCTCCTCGCCACCCACCAGAAATACCCCGGCAAGAAACTCTCCCAGACGGAGACCGAGTGCTATGGCGGCGGCAACGCTTGGGACCAGGCGCTGCTCACCTTCGGTCACTTGATCGAGGATACAGCGAATTTCGCCAATAGCTATTTCTTCTGGAACCTCGTCCTCGACGAGTCCGGCCTCAGCCGCTGGAACTGGCGCCAGAACAGCCTGCTCACCGTCGACCGCAAGACCGAGACGGTGATCTACAATCCCGAGTTCTACTCGATGAAGCATTTCTCGGCCACCGTGCTTCCTGGTGCCCGGCGCATCGCGGTCCAAGGCGGGCCACTCCAGAAGAGCGTCGCCTTCCAGAATCCCGACGGCTCCCGCGTGCTGCTCATCCTGAACGACGTCGACCGGACGGTCTCCGTGGTGCTGGACGCCGACGGCACCCCCGTGCGGCTCGCTGTCCCCGCCCAGTCAATGAACACGCTCCTGCTCCGCTGAGCGGCTGCCCACGCGCATCATGCTCGCGACTAACACCCCGGTTCCACGCCTGTTTCACCGCTCGCTGGTCGTCGCATTTCTCGTCCTCGCCATCGCTGCCCTTGGCGTGGCGGCCACGCCGCGCGAGCGCCTCTCACTCGATGCCGGCTGGAAGTTCCATCTGGGCGACGACTGGCCCGATGCGTTGCGCCTCGACAAGGCCGGCGTCAGCTCCGGCCCCGTAGCGCCGAACTTCGACGCTGCAGCTTGGCGCGACGTTCAGGTACCCCACGACTGGGCGGTCGAGCTGCCCTTCGATCCCGCGGCTGACCGCAACCACGGGTTCAAAGCGCTCGGCGCGAAATACCCCGGCAACAGCATCGCGTGGTACCGTCGCACCTTCGATCTGTCCGCAACCGACTCGGACAAACGCCTCTGGCTCGTCTTCGACGGTATCTATCGCGACGCCACCGTCTGGGTTAACGGCTGGTTCGTGCGCCGCCATGAGAGCGGATACTTGCCACTGCGCGAGGACATCACCGATGTGCTGAATTTTGGTGGCACGAACACCATCGCCGTGCGCGTGGACGCGACGAAGTTCGAAGGCTGGTTCTACGAGGGCGCCGGCATCTATCGCCACGTTTGGCTGGAGAAAACCGCGCCGCTCGCCATCGCGCCTGACGGCATCTTCGTCTCCTCGGAGTTTCCCAACAACGTGCCGGAAGGCCCGGCTACGATTCATCTGCGGACCACCGTGCTGAACAAGCAACGCACCGCAGCCCAAGCCGAGGTCAGCTGGAGCATCATCGCTCCCGACGGCCGGACCATCGCGGAGAGTTGCGCGCGTCAGGTATGGGAAGTCGCTGCGGGATTGTCGGCGGAGTACGGCGGCACGGCGCACGTTCAAGCTCCCGCCTTGTGGTCGCCCGAAAGCCCGCAACTCTACCGACTCGTCACCACAATCTCCTCCGCCGGCGAGATTGTTGATCGGCAGGAAACCACGTTTGGCATTCGCACCGTCGGCTTCGACCCGAACGTCGGCTTCCTGCTGAACGGCCGGCGCTACGAGATTCACGGCACGTGCAACCACCAGGACCACGCGGGCGTTGGCGTCGCGATTCCGGATGCGTTGCAGGAGTTTCGCGTGAGGAAGCTGAAGGAGTTCGGCTGCAATGCCTACCGTACCGCGCACAACCCGCCGACGCCCGAGTTGCTCGAGGTCTGCGATCGTCTCGGCCTGCTGGTCATGGACGAGTGCCGCCTGCTCGGCAGCGACTCCGAGAACCTGCGCAAATGGGAGGAACAGATCCGCCGCGACCGCAACCACGCCTCGGTCGTCATCTGGTCCATCGCGAACGAGGAACTCGCCGTGCATGACACGCCGCAGGCGGCGCGGTCCGCGCTCGCGATGCAGGACCTCGTCAAGCGCCTCGATCCCACGCGACCCGTCACCTACGCGGCGAACGAGAAGAACGTCTTTCTCGGTATCAACTCGGTCATCGAGGTGCGCGGCTGGAACTACCACCTCGGCCCCCACGTGGACGACTATCACGCCGAGCACTCGCTCCAGCCGATCGTCGGCACGGAACAGGCGAGCGTCGTCGGCACGCGCGGCCTCTACGCGAACGACTACGAGCGCGGCCACGTGAGCGCCTACGACATCGTCTGGCCAGGCTGGGACACCACCGCGGAGAGCTGGTGGACCTTCTTCGCCGCGCGGCCATGGCTTTCCGGCGCGTTCGTGTGGACCGGGTTCGACTATCGCGGCGAGCCCTCGCCCTGCAACTGGCCGAGCATCAGCTCGCACTTCGGCATTCTCGACACCTGCGGTTTCCCGAAGGACTCGTTCTATTACTACAAGTCGTGGTGGACGGCGGAGCCGGTCCTGCACCTCGCGCCGCACTGGAACTGGCCCGGCCGGGAAGGGCAAGAGGTCCTCGTTCAGGCCTTCAGCAATTGCGCCGAAGTGGAGCTATTCCTGAACGGCGTCTCGCAGGGCAAACAGGCGATGAAACGCAACTCGAAGCTGTTCTGGCGCGGCGTTAACTACGCGCCGGGAACTCTGCACGCCAAAGGCTACGACGCGGCCGGTATCGTGGTCGCGGAAACGAAAGTCGAAACCACGGGCGCCCCGGCGCGAATCGTTCTCACGCCTGACCGCGAGACGATCAACGCGGATGGCGAGGACGTCGCGGTCTTCACCGTTGCGGCCGTGGACGCGCAGGGCCGGATCGTGCCGCTGGCACAGAATCATGTGAGCTTTGCGCTCGCAGGCGCCGGCAGAATCATCGGCGTCGGCAACGGCGATCCCAACTGTCACGAACCCGACGTCTTCGTCGGTCCGCAGGCGCGCTGGTCGCGCAGTCTCTTCAACGGCCTCGCGCAAATCATCGTCCAGTCCACGCGCGTGGCAGGCGAAATCCAGCTCACGGCCAGCGCCGAGGGGCTCGCGCCGGCCACCACGGTTTTGCATGCCAAGCTCTGCCCGCCGCGGCCGTTCGTGCCATGAGATGGAGGACATTCTCAATCTGGGTGTTGGCCTTGATCGTCGCGAATCGGAGCAACGCGCAGCCGTATTACGTTTCGCCCACGGGCGACGACGCGAATCCCGGCACGCTGGAAGAACCCTTTGCCACGCCGCACCGGGCGCAACAGGCGGCGCGCGAGAAACCCGGCGAGGTGATCCTGCGCGGCGGTACCTATTATCTGGACTCTCCGCTCGTCTTCACTGCGGAGGACTCCGGCACGAAAGCTTCGCCTAAGGTGTTTCGAAACTACGCGGGCGAACAGCCGGTCATCAGCGGCGGACGGCGACTGCCAGACTTGGATTGGCAACCCTGCGCCAATGGCGTCTTCCGGGCGCAGGTCCCGGCGGATTTGCAGACCGAGGAGCTCTTCGTGAATGGCGAGCGCCATATCCTCGCGCGTTACCCGGATTTCGATCCGCATGCCCAATACTTCGGCGGCTGTGCGGCCGATGCGATTTCTCCGGAGCGGGTGGCGCGATGGGCGGACCCGACCGGCGGGTATTTTCACGCGATGCACCCGGCGCTCTGGGGCGACTTCACCTGGCGGATCGTCGGCAAGGACACGAAGGGCGAACTGAAGCTCGACGGCGGCTGGCAAAACAACCGCGGCGCCGCTGCGCACGAAACGATCCGCTTCGTGGAAAATGTCTTCGAGGAGCTCGACGCGCCCGGCGAGTGGTTCCTCGATGCGAAGACCCACACGCTGTATTTCTATCCGCCTGCCGGACTCGATCTCCGCACCGCGGTCTTCGAAGCCACGCGGCTCCGAACTCTCGTCGAGCTCCGCGGCGACGGAACCAATCCGGTGCAGTGGATCTCGCTGCGCGGCCTGGTGTTCCGGCACGCCGCCCGCACGGTCATGGACACGCGCGAGCCGTTGTTGCGTTCGGACTGGGCGATCTATCGCGGCGGCGCGGTGTTCTTCAACGGGGCCGAGGACTGCGCACTCGAAGACAGCTTCATCGACCGGGTCGGCGGCAACGCCGTCTTCGTGAACAACTATAACCGTCGCATCGCCATTCGCGGCACGCGCATCGCTGGAGCTGGCGCGAGCGGGATCTGTTTTGTCGGCGACCCGTGCGCTGCGCGAAGCCCGTTGTTCAACTACGATCAGGTCCAGCCGCTCGACGCGATCGACCGCACGCCCGGACCGCGAACCAGCAACTATCCCGCCGACTGCCTGGTCGAGGATTGTTTGATCACCCAGACCGGCCGCGTGGAGAAGCAGACCGCCGGGATCGAGATCGACCTCGCGCAGGACATCACCGTGCGGCACTGCTCGATCTATGACCTGCCGCGCGCCGGCATCAATATCGGCAGCGGCTGCTGGGGCGGGCACGTCATCGAATACTGCGATGTCTTCGACACGGTGAAGGAGACGGGCGATCACGGCTCCTTCAACTCCTGGGGTCGCGACCGCTTCTGGCGGCCGAACATCGACGAGGTCAACGCATGGGTTCAGCAAGCTCCGGAGCAGCCGATGCTCGACGCGCTGAAGCCCAACGTGCTCGCGAACAACCGCTGGCGCTGCGACCACGGGTGGGACATCGATCTCGACGACGGCTCGTCGAACTACGTGATCCGAAATAACCTTTGCCTGCGCGGCGGCATCAAGAACCGCGAGGGCTTCCGGCGCGTTGTCGAAAACAACATCCTCGTGGAGGGCGGTTACGATCCGCATGTCTGGTACGCAGGGAGCGGCGACATCTTCCGGCGCAATATCGTGTGGACGATCTATCGCCCGGCCCACATGCCCCCGCCGCCGTGGGGCGCGGAGATGGATTTCAATCTGGTGCAGGACTCGCGCGCGACGACGATCACGCCGGCAACGGCGTTGCAGGAGCAGAGCGGCCGCGACGCGCATTCCCTCGTGGGCGATGCGCAGTTCGTCGATCCAGAGCGCGGTGACTACCGCGTGAAGGCGGGCTCGCCCGCGCTGGCACTCGGCTTCGCCAATTTTCCGATGGACCAATTCGGCGTCCGCAAACCGGAACTCCGGGCCATAGCTCGCACGCCGCAACTGCCGCGCCCGGGCGAGATCGGCCCCGCCACGACCGTACGCGTCCACGCTCCCACGACGTGGCTCGGCGCCCAGGTGCGCAACATCGCCGGCGAAGGCGAACGGTCGGCCTTCGGGCTTCCCGACGTCACCGGTGTGCTGGTGCTCTCGGTCGCGCCCGGATCGGCGTTGGCCAACCTCGGCCTGCGCAAGGACGACGTCATACTCTCCATCGATCGCAGGATCGTGGCGGATGCGACCGCACTACTGCGCTGCGTCCCAGCCTGGCCCCCCGCGCGCCCGGTTGTACTTCGGATTTCCCGCGATCAACGGCAGCTTCAGTTCTCACTCAGCCCCCACCATTCTCCATGAATACTCCATTCACGCCATGCCTTCGTCTTGCCGTGCTCTGCAGCGTGCTCGCCGGCACACTCGTGAGCTTAGTCGCGACCACCTCGGCCGCGGATTCCCCGCGCTCCGTGCTCGCGTTGGATGACGACTGGCGCTTCCACCTGGGCGAGGTGCCGGAAGCGGTCCTCGCCTCCTTCGACGACAGCAACTGGCGCCAAGTTGACGTGCCGCACGACTACGTCGTCGAAGAGACGTTTACCGAGAAGAACCCCGAGCCGCGCGCGGGCGCGCCGGTGAGGCAGGATTGGTTCTGGTACCACGCATTTCTGCCGACCCGGCCTGCCGTTTACCGCAAGACATTCACTCTCCCCGCGGATGCGGCAGGCAAACGCCTCTGGCTCGAGTTCGACGGCGTGTTCAGCAACAGCTTCTACTGGGTGAACGGAAAACTCGTCGGCAGCGAGTACAGCGGCTACACGCGCTCGCGTTTCGATATCACGGCGGCGGCAAAGCCCGGCAGCGAAAACATCATCACAGTGCAGGTCGATCCGCGCTGGGATGGCTGGTGGTATGAGGGCGGCGGCATCTATCGGCATGTACGCCTCATCGCCGTCGATCCGATCCATATCGCACCAGACGGCGTTTTCATCGCTCCTGCGGTGGCGAATCCAGGTGACGGTGTCCGCGCCGATGCCACTGCCGTCGCCCTGACGGATATCTCGAACACCAGCGCGGCGCGCGCGCGCGTCACCGTCGCGAGCGAAATCATCGACGCCGCCGGGCGGGTGATCGCCACCGCTTCGTCCGACCACGAGCTCGGCATCGGCAGCAGTCAGAAGGTCACGCAAGAGATCGCGTTGCCCGGTGCCACGCTCTGGTCGCCACAAAATCCCTATCTCTATCGCCTTCGCAGCACCGTGACGGCGGGCGAAAGAATCGTCGATCAAGTGATCACGCGCTTCGGCGTGCGCCACGTGCGGTTCGATGCTGAGCGCGGACTTTTCCTGAACGGCAAGGCGCTCAAACTCCAGGGCGTCAACATGCATCAGGACCACGCTGGTGTCGGCGTGGCGATGCCCGATCGGCTGTTCACGTGGCGGCTCGAGCGGCTGAAGGAAGTGGGCTGCAACGCCATTCGCATGTCCCACAACCCGGTTACGCCTTTCCTGCTCGATGAGTGCGACCGCCTGGGCTTTCTCGTGATCGCCGAGAACCGCCACCTGGGCGACGGCTACCTCGATCAAACGCCAAAGGAAGCCAAGGCCGTCGAACATCGCGATCTCACCTCGTTGGTGCTGCGCGACCGGAATCATCCCAGCATCATCCTCTGGTCGCTCTGCAACGAGCAGTGGATTCAAGGCACGCCCGAATCGGCAGCCATGATCAAAGCGATGAGCCAGCGCGTCCGCGAACTCGATCCCACCCGCCCGATCACCGCCGCGATGAATGGCGGCTTCGACAGCCCGACCGGCATGGGCAGCGCCCTCGACATCATCGGCATCAACTACAATCCCTGGGTTTACGACGACGTTCACAAGCTCTTCCCCAACGCTCCGATCATCGCCTCCGAGATTGCCAGCGAGATCGGCACACGCGGCATCTATGCAACCGAGAAATGGGAGACCTACTACGGCGACCGCGAGCGCGGCTATGTCTCGGCCTACAGCATCACGGCCGGACCTGCGGGACAGACCGTCGAGCAGGCGTGGCCGCCCGTCGCGGCACGGGACTTCATCGCCGGCGGTTTCGTCTGGGCGGCGTTCGACTACAAGGGCGAGCCGCGCCCGTTCGGCTGGCCGGTCGTGAATTGTCACTACGGATTCATGGACCTCTGCGGCTTCCCGAAGGACAGCTACTACTACTACAAGGCCTGGTGGACGAACGAGCCCGTGCTGCACCTCTTCCCGCATTGGAACTGGTCGGGCAGGGAGGGGCAGGAGATCCCCGTCTGGGTCCACAGCAACTGCGACGAGGTCGAGCTGTTTCTGAACGGCGTCTCCCTCGGCAAACAGACCGTCACGCCGCTCCGCCACCTCGAATGGAAAGTGCGTTACGCTCCTGGCGTGCTCGTCGCCAAAGGCATCCGCAAGGGCGCATCCATCGAGGCACAACGCGAGACCACCGGCGCGCCGGCGGCGATCCGCCTTTCCGCAGATCGTTGCGACCTGGGCGCCGACAATGCCGATCTTGCGGTGGTGACCGTGGAAATCGTCGACGCGCAAGGCCGGGTGGTTCCGACGGCCGGCAACAAGGTGGCGTTCTCGCTGTCCGGCCCCGGCAAGCTGATCGGCGTCGGCAACGGCGATCCGACCTGCCTTGAGCCCGACAAGGGATCGAGTCGCTCCGTCTTCAACGGACTCGCGCAGGCCATCGTCCAGACCGGGCAGAGCGCCGGCGAAATCGTGCTGCGCGCCGAAGCCGAAGGTCTGCTCGGCGCAAAGATTGTCCTAACTAGCGAGTAGTTCGCAGCTGGTAGAGCCCCGTTGGGTTTATGGTTCCCGCGCGGAAGGGCGGGAACCGTTTCATGTTGGGGTGGAGAACCGCTTGGAATCGGTTTCCGCCCCGGATCCCGCGCCGAACGGTCTTCCGGCGTTGGCTATCGGCCTGCTTTTCGCTCTCGAGCGCAGCAGAACCTGTCGGGCGCAAAACGCTGGTTTCCCCAATAATCCGAGCCAGAGCGGCATGGGAATGCGCCGGGAATGGCGCCCGTCGGCCTGAGTGTGGTTTCTGACTTTGTCTTGGACCGCGCCCTCGGACTGCGCCTGCAGGCCGTGGGCGAGGGCGTTGAAGCGTTTGTGAATAAGTGAACAACCTATCGCGACTTAAGTGGGCTACTTACTTGACGCTGTGGGGCAAAGTGGAGAGAAATGGGGCACTGTGGGGCGCATTGTTTGGAGCGCTTCCTCGCCATGGCCATCACCTCCAAGCCCATTTACGTCGGTTCCTTCCGACACGTCTTCGACGCCAAGAATCGTCTCACGATTCCGGCGCGCTGGCGTTTTGCGGGCGACGAGAGCGAGGTCTATCTGGCCCTGCCGCATCCCGGTGGATACGTGACCGTCCTTCCGCCCGCCGAGGTGGAGAAACTCTACGAGAAGGTCTCCGAGAAGGCGCTCAGCGACAGCGACGCCCAGGACTTCCTCAACAAGTTCTTCGCCCAGGCGCATTCGTTCGGCTGTGACAAGCAGGGCCGCGTCAACCTCACCGACGAGCTGCTCAAGCACGCCGGCATCGATCGCGATGCCGTGCTCGTGGGCACGATGACCAAGTTCAATATCTGGAGCCCCGACCGCCTGGCCCAGATGGAAACCCGTACGAGCGGCGAGAACTTCGGCGATCTCATGCGCCGCATCGGCATCTGAGGCCGGCCATGCCCTCCGCGCTCACGACGCCCACCACGATGTCCACCGGCCACCAGTCCGTGCTGTTCCACGAGGTCCTCGAGTTCCTCGCCCCCCGCGAGGGCGGGCGCTACCTCGATGCGACCTTCGGCGGCGGCGGCCACACCCGGGGCATCCTCGATGCAGCCGCCGGCAGCTTTGTCGTCGGGCTCGACCGCGATCCGGCTGCACTGCCACGGGCCGATGCGGTGGCCCGTGAGTATCCCGGCCGCTTCGTGCTGCGCAGCGTCAACTTCGCGGGACTGGGTGAGCTGGGCGATTCCGGCTTCGACGGCATCCTCTTCGACCTCGGCGTCTCCTCCTTCCAGCTCGACGACGTCGCGCGCGGCTTCTCCTTCCGCAACGACGCTCCCGCCGACATGCGCATGGACACGCGCTCGGGCATCCCGGCGTCGACCTGGCTCGAGACGGCCTCCGAGCAGGACCTCGCTCACGCGATCCGCGACTATGGCGAGGACAAGTCCTGGCGCCGCATCGTCCATGCGATCATCGACGCCCGGGGGAGTGGGGCGCTCGCCTCGACCAAGCGCCTTGCCGAGCTGATCGCCGCGGCGATCCCGGCCGCGCTCCGGCGCACCTCGGCGATCCATCCTGCGACCCGCGCGTTCCAGGGCATCCGCATCGCGGTGAACGACGAGCTCGGCGCCATCGAGCGCGCGCTGCCCGCCGCGTTCGCGAAGCTCGCCCCCGGCGGCGTGCTCTGCGTCATCAGTTTCCACTCGCTCGAGGACCGCATCGTGAAGCGCTACTTCCGCCGCCTGGCCGGCATGCCGGAGTCGGAGAGCGACTCCCGCCCGCAGCAGCTGCGCACGCGCGAGGCCGAGGCGCTCACGCGCCGCCCCGTCGAGCCGGGCGAGGCCGAGATCGCCGCCAATCCCCGGAGCCGTTCCGCGCGCCTGCGCGCCGTCCGCAAGCTTACCGTAACCGAACTTTCATCATGAAGCGCAAAAGCAAACCCGCTGCTTCGCCGGTCAACCGGCTGCTTCTCGCCACCATCCTTCTTCTCGCCTTCGCCGGTTCGATCGGCCTGGCGACCGTCTGGATCCGTCACCAGATCTCGGAGGTCGCGCAGTCGAACAAGCAGATGCAGCAGCGCATCGTCGAGGTGCAGCGCCGCACCGCCGAGACCA